>Ga0163144_10029559_pt1 | contig 10510 bp, 8 predicted proteins | sample OliLak19BULKMAT1_FD_123175 | JGI IMG/M metagenome (GOLD analysis project Ga0163144, IMG submission 123175) | Freshwater microbial mat bacterial communities from Lake Vanda, McMurdo Dry Valleys, Antarctica - Oligotrophic Lake LV.19.BULKMAT1 | ecosystem: Environmental > Aquatic > Freshwater > Lake...
CGCCCGTCACGGTGTCGGCCGTCTGGCACGATGCAACGACTCGGACACGCAGGGCGCACAGCCACCCAGTTTGCACCAACACGCCCCACCCGACAGCTTTCCCCCTCGTTCTCCCCGCCGTCCCGCTCCAAGAAATCCGCCATGTCCGACCCTGTACTCCCTGCCCGCGCGCGCGTCGTCGTCATCGGTGGCGGTGTAATAGGCTGCTCGATTGCCTATCACTTGGCCCACATGGGGTGCAGGGACGTCGTTCTCCTCGAACGTCATCGCCTAACGGCTGGTACGACCTGGCATTCGGCTGGTCTCATGGTCACGTTCGGCTCGACCAGCGAAACGTCGACCGAGTTCCGCAAGTACACGCGCGACCTGTACGCTCGACTGGAGGCGGAAACGGGGCAGGCGACCGGGTTCAAGCCGGTAGGCTTCATCGAGGTGGCCGCCGACGCCGACCGACTGGAAGAGTATCGCCGAGTCTCGGCCTTCAACCGGCATTGCGGCGTTGATGTACACGAGATCTCGGCGCGCGAGGTAGGCGAACTCTTTCCACTCGCTCGCACCGACGACATCCTCGCCGGCTTCTATGTGAAAGAGGACGGCCGAGTTGATCCGGTGGACGCGACGATGGCCCTCGCCAAGGGGGCCAAATTGCAGGGGGCGACGATATTCGAAGGTGTGCCCGTTACAGGAATCTCGCAGCACCGCGGTGCAGTGACCGGTGTGGTAACACCCTTCGGCACCATCGAGGCGGAGTTCGTGGTCAACTGTACGGGGGCATGGGGACGAGAAGTGGGAGCGCTGGCGGGCGTCACCGTGCCGTTGCAGGCGGCGGAGCACTACTACCTGCTCACCGAAGAGATCGCGGGCGTGTCCAAGCAGTGGCCGGTGCTCGAGGATCCGGGCTCCTATGGCTACTTCCGCGAAGAAGGGGGCGGCTTGATGCTCGGACTCTTCGAGCCCGTCTGCGCGCCATGGATGGTTGACGGCATGCCGGACAACTTCGCCTTCGGCGAAATCGCCCCCGACTGGGAGCGGATGGGAGGTTACATCGGGACAGCGATGAACCGCGTGCCCATCACGCACGACACGGGAGTGCGAAAACTCTTCTGCGGTCCCGAAGCGTTTACCCCCGACCTTCGCCCCTGCCTCGGCGAAGCGCCCGAGCTGAAGAACTTCTTCGTTGCCGCCGGCCTCAACTCCATCGGGATTCTCACCGGTGGTGGGGTGGGGCGGGCGATGGCACACTGGATTCTCAATGGACGCGCCGACGTTGACGTGACAGGTTTCCATATCGATCGATTGCACCCGTACCAGGCCACGCCGGAGTACCGGCGCACACGCACGGTCGAGTCGTTAGGCATGGTGTACCAGTGCCACTACCCCACACGCTCGATGACCACCGCGCGCGGGGCCAAGCTCTCGCCCCTGCATGCACGTCTGGCCGCCCGTGGGGCGTACTTTCGCGACGTGAGCGGATGGGAGGGTGCGGACTGGTACACGCCCGATGGCTCGGCGCCCGTGGTCGGCCCACTCTCCTGGGGACGGCAGAACTGGTTTCCCTACTGGCAGGCGGAACACGAGGCGGCACGCGCAGGCGTCATCCTGATGGACATGTCGTTCATGTCCAAGTTCCTCGTGCAGGGACGCGATGCGGGATCGGTATTGAACCAGGTGTCGGCGAACAATGTGGACGATGTCACCGGCCGAGTGACGTACACCCAGTGGCTCAACGAGGGCGGAACGCTCGAAGCCGACCTCACGGTGAGCAAGCTGAGTGATACGCGCTACTTCGTCGTCGCGTCCGATACGGCACATCGTCACGTGGCGACATGGCTGCAGCGCCACACACCTAACGACGCACACTGTACCGTCACCGACGTCACCTCGGCCTACGCCCAGATCAACATCCAGGGGCCGCGCTCGCGCGAACTCCTGCAGACCGTCACCACGCACGACCTCTCCAACGACGCCTTCCCGTTCCGCGCGGCACACGAACTCGACATCGGTTTCGCGCGAATTCTCTGTCTCCGCATCACCTACCTCGGCGAGTTAGGGTACGAGCTCTATATACCCGCCGAGCAGGCGCTCCCGGTGTACGACCGGCTCGTGGAAGCGGGTGCGCCCCTCGGACTGCGGCACGCCGGACTCAAGGCGCTGGCCTCCCTGCGCATGGAGAAAGGGTACCGTGACTACGGGCACGATATCGACAACACCGACTCGGTGCTCGAGGCCGGCCTTGGCTTCGCGGTGGACCTGAAGAAGCCCGCTGGCTTCATCGGGCGCGACGCGGTGCTGGCGAAGAAGGGAGCCGGGGCGCTGACGCGGCGCCTGTTGCAGGTGCAACTCAAAGACCCGGTGCCGCTGATGTTCCACGCCGAAGTGGTGTGGCGCGATGGCGTGGCGGTGGGCTACGTGCGGGCGGCGTCGTATGGCTTCACCGTGGGCGGGGCCGTGGGTCTGGCGATGATCGAGGCAGGAATGCCGCTTACGCAGGCGTGGATTGACGACGGCCGATGGGAGGTGGAGATTGCCGCCGAGCGACATCCTGCGCTCGCATCGATCGCGCCGCTGTACGACCCGTCCAACTCGCGCATCAAGGGGTGACGCGAAATCGAATACTACGACCTCGTGACCGTAGCCTGCTGGCCCCTGCACAAGACGCTTAGCCTCGTCCGGCGAGACTCCATCGGCTCGGGGTCGATCGATTCCCGCAGCGCTGGGTGATTCCGGCGGATCGCGCCCCCTGCGCCCCCTGCGCACCCTGCGCCTCCTATGCACCCGACGTCAGCACCCCCTCAAAAGTCATCGTCATCGTCGTCGAAGTAGTCGTCCGGATCCACCGTTTGCCTTCGCCGGCGCGTCACTCGCGTCACCCGCGCGGGTTGTTCAGCTACCCGCCCCGTCGTATCCTCAATAAAGACGCCGCCCCCCCGCAGCTTCTTCAATATCGCCGCACGGGCACTCGGCGTTGCCGCCGATAACTCGAAGACGGTCGCAGTGAGCCGTCGTGCCTTCGCACCGAGCAGGGTCACTATGCGAGCTGCCGCTTCTTCGTCGGCACACTCGATTAGCTGGGCGATGCGCAGTCGCGCCCGGCGCACCGACGCCATCCATCCGGCAATCTCGCGCTCCACATTCTTCGGCACCGGTTTGCTGGACGCTCGACGCAACTCTCCCAACACCTCCGCAGCGGTCGCCCCCACTTCGGCCGCGCCAAGCACCGACTTGCGCGTAATTCGGAACGTGAGCCCCGGAGCCACGCCGACACGTTCGGCGAAACGCGCGAGCGTGGCCTCGATGCTCGGCGCAGTACCGAGAAACACCACATCGAAGTTCGGCTGAATGACCACGTCCCCCGCCTCTCGAGCACCATACGCGAAGCCATCGGCGGCACCCAAGAGATAACGACCCGCGTCCGTCAACGAGAAGCAGAGTGCGCCGCTTGCGAGGTGACCGATGTTCGCACCGCCCAATCCGATCAACCGGTGCACCAGAAATTGTTGCAGCATGCCGCGCCACATGCCGCGATAGACTTCGCGCGGATCTCCCCGATCGCCGTAGTACATGAGACCATAGGGGTCCCTCCCGACTGACGCGGGCATCGGTTGCAGTGGGTTCCCTTCTCGAGAGGCATGATCGAGAAACGCTTCGAGTGGTACGAAGCCGCTGGCCGCTCCGAGAAAAGCCTTCGACAGCGAATCGCGCAGTCGAAGCGACTTGGGCGCCTCCATGTACGCGAGCGAAAAGGGGAAGAAGCTGATCGCGCGCGAGGTTTGGTACGCTCCCGGTGGATTCAGATCCGTCGACGCCCGTAGGGGATCGATCAGCGCCGCCAGACGATCATGCGGCGACAGGGTGAGCCAGCGCGCGCCGGCCGGCAGCGCTTCGAGGTGCGGATTGCCGTGCAGATCGCGCACCTGCACGAAGCCGTACTTTCTGAGTTCGCCGGCGGCGCCATCGACGCGAGTGAAGTGATGGCTGGACAACAGCTGGGCGCTCCACATCGGTACCGGGACGAGACGGCTTTCCACGGATACCCTCGTGCGCGCGAAGACCGCGAGATCATCGGCGCGCAATCTGACCGGGGCGGCCACGATGGCAGCGAGCAGAGTGGTCATGTCCTCCATCTGAATCGCGAGGGCGAAGTGCTCCACAGGTGCAACGGCTGTCGGAGGCTGCACAGGTGCCCGCGTGAGCTCGTGCGCAATGCCTGGCCAGAGGCCGACCATCGGTTCGAGATCGCGATGCCGCATGCCGGCGAAGACAATCAGGGTCCCGAGTCCCAAGGAAAGCGCATTCGCCAGATCGTTCGCGTCGTCCTCGGCGAGTGACGCGACGAGCTCCCTGAGGGGTAAACCACCGGGGAAGTTGAGCAGCTTTCTGGACAGCCGCTGGAGATTGCGGAGCGTGAAGTTGGACGCCTCACCGGAGGGCACCCCTCGCGCACTGGCCCAGGCCGCGAGTGCCGTGTCGCGGTCCGCGTCGAGGAAGTCGGACACCCATCCCGCGAACGCCACGCGCAGAGACAGGGTGTGGCGATTGGCGTACCCGCCGCCCGCATGTCCATGCGAACCCAGTACCTCGATCTCGACGTTGGTGAAATGCTCCTCCATGTACCTAACGAGTGCCGGCGTTGCCGATGCATCGAAAATCGGGTGTCGGTCCATGGCGCGAAGCACCTTGACCAATTCTCGGCGCTCGTCGCCGACCCAGAGGCGGGTCTGGCCGGCGTCCACCAGCGGAATTCCCGAGGCAATGATGACGTCGCGCTGTACGCCGAACCGCGTCGCCTGCACGTAACCGTTCGGCTTCAACTCGTCGAGGAGAATTCGCCGCGCGGGCAGGGGAAGCGCAGTCCATCGCGGAAGGTCGCGCAGGACATTCGCCCACCTAACGTCGAACAGCTTCACGACGACAGTGGCACGGGGACTGCTCCACGAAGCTCGTGCGCATCGGCGATTTCATACTCATAGCCCTGCTCGCAGAGAAAGAGTTGCCGCTTGAGCGCGAAGTCCTGCTCCACCGTGTCGGCGGTCACTACGCTGTAGAAGTGCGCCTGGTTGGCGCCCTGCTTGGGGCGCAGGATTCTGCCGAGCCGCTGTGCCTCTTCCTGTCGCGAGCCGAAGGTACCGGAAATCTGGATGGCCAGTGACGCATCGGGGAGATCGATCGCGAAGTTCGCGACCTTGGAGACCACGAGCGCGGGAATCGCGCCGGCCCGAAAGCGCTCGTACAGCGCGTCGCGTTTGAGTTGGGCCGTGGTGCCTGTGATGATCGGTACCTTCATCTCGGCGGCAATGGCCTCGAGCTGATCGACATACATGCCGATGATGAGCGCGGGCTCTCCCGCGTGACGGGCGAGGATGTCTCGCACGACTTGGCTCTTGGCGGGATTCTCCGATGCAATGCGAAACTTGTTGCGCTGTTCGGCCACCGCGTACGGCAAACGATGTTCTTCGACTAGCGGGACCCGTACCTCGGTGCACACGGCGGTGGCAATCCACCCCTGCCGCTCCAGCACCTTCCACGGCACGTCGGCTTTCTTCGGGCCGATGAGCGCGAAGACGTCGTCTTCGCGGCCGTCTTCTCGCACCAGGGTGGCGGTGAGGCCGAGTCGGCGGCGCGCCTGGAGTGTCGCGGTGATCTGGAAGACCGGTGCCGGGAGAAGGTGTACCTCGTCGTAGATGATGAGCCCCCAATCGCGCCGGTCGAACAGCGCGAGATGCGTGAACTCCGCGTCCTTGCGCGAGCGATGTGTGAGAATCTGGTAGGTCGCTACCGTCACCGGCCGCACGTCTTTCGTCGTTGACGAATACTCGCCGATCATCGCTTCCGGGATGGCCGTCTTGTCGAGCAGTTCGGCGATCCACTGCCTAACGGCGGTGACACTCGTGGTGAGGATCAGCGTGGAGGCTTGCACGGCGGCAATGGCGCCCATGCCGACAATCGTCTTGCCCGCACCACACGGCAGTACGATCACTCCCGATCCTCCACGCTCCGCACCATGCACATGAAAGGCATTGACGGCGTCGGTCTGATAGTCGCGCAGTGCGAACGGTATGTCGGACCGGGTGAGTGGCCGGAGCGCCACGGCGAGAGATTCGCCGACCGAGTATCCTGCCACGTCTTCCGCGGGGAAGCCGGCCTTGATGAGTGCCTGCTTTATGCGGCCGCGAAGAGTGTGACGGATACGAAAGACGGTGGGAGCAATCCGATCGGCCAGCAGTGGCGCGAGCTGTTTGCCGTGCGCGAGCTCTTCGGCGAGCACTGCGTCGCTCGTGTGCACCAGCAGAAACTCGGCGGCAGGGTCGTCTTCGTCGCGCTCGATTCGCACGCGGCCAAAGCGATGGGCGAAGTCGCGCACCTGTGTGGCGACGTGTGGCGGCACGGGGAAGCGTGCGTATTCGTTCAGCGCGCCGAGAATGTCACCCATCGGAAGGCCGGCGGCGCAGGCATTCCAGATCGAGAGCGGGCTTATGCGGTACGTGTGGATGTGTTCGGGCGATTTCACCAGTTCGGCGAATGGTGCAAGCGCATCGCGCGCCTCGGCGTAGCGCGGCGACGAGACGTCGACGAGCACGGTGAGGTCGCTCTGAACGATGAAGGGGTTGGTGTTCATTCGATGCCGGTTGCTGATTCCTGTCGGCTCACCGCCTTCGGTGCAGACGACGACGACCGAAGATACGAGCCGGAGCGTGAAGTCTACAGCCGCTCATGCGATCGCGCCGTCATCCGAGCCCGCTGCCGCCGGACTGGCTCCCGAGCACCACCTACTCGACGGAAAACCATGCGGGCGATATGGTTTACCAGAGCAAGAAGGCTTTCTACATCGACTAGCAGGGTGACGTGGTCCGGCTCACGCGGGAAGCGGCGCGCTCCGGCCGAACCCTGAGTGTCCGCGCTGGGCGCTCTGCGGCGAGCGGCCCAATGGACGAAAAGCGCACCTATTACACGAATCGGAGGATGCGATGTACAGTCTCGTAGCAAAGTGGACGATTCAGCAAGGGAAAGAAGAGGCCGCGCTCACCGCCCTGAGAGATCTGGCCCGACAGGTGCAAGCACACGAAGCGGATACCCTCATCTATCTGGTTCATGTTCCCGACATGAGCCAAGCGTCTCTTCCTACGCCATGCAATCAGGAAGTCTTGTTCTTCGAAGTATACAAAGACAAGAATGCATTTTTGGCGCATGTGACCGGGCCTACGTTTACAACATTTGTACGCCAGCATCTCGACCTATTCCTGTCTACCAGCAGCACATCCGAGAACGGTACGAAGGTCATGACTCCATTCGTGATCGTTGAGTTTGTCGAGCGGCAGGCTGGATTCATCCGATCGGCAGCGACGGAATTTTATGCGCCACCCTAATGAATTGTCGGGAGACTCGTGATCCTTCCAAGGCTGCGCGAAAGACTGTCCATCCTGATGCGCTTCGGCAGCGCAGGCGATGATGGCCTGCTTCGCGTGCTGTGAATAGGGAAGTACTGCGACCGTTCTAAAATTCAAGGTGGTCGCGGACTCGCGCTCGGAGCGAAGCAGACAAGGGCGCCGCCACAAACACGACGCCCGGGTCCGTCACTCAACGCCGCATCCGCAACACGCCCCACAGCACGGGCCGCTCTCGCAACCGCACGCGCACGCGGGACAGTCGCAGCAGCAGGCATCGACCGCACGGTTTGAATTGATCGTCATGGAAACCTCTCTTCGGGTTAGTGTGGACGGCATTTCGCGAGGGCGGCGGGCCAGAAGCACACGGATCGCATCCGCCTCACCGCGTCGGTATCTTACACCTTGTAGCGACTACAAGGTCAACTCCCCCGCAGAGGTAGCGCGTGCGAAGATTGAACTCGACCCCCGGGCGAGTAGATGATCCAGATCGCTGCGACTCGGTTGCTGACCGGGCGCCGTCGGTAGAGGGATTCAGCATCGGCGAGCTGTCCGCCAAGACCGGTGTAACGCCCGAAGCCATCCGTTACTACGAGCGCGAGGCCGTTGTCCCCCCGGCCGCGCGACGTGGGGCGGGGAAGTATCGGACCTACAACGAGACGGACGCTGAGCGGCTGCGTTTCGTGCGCCGAGCACGCGCGCTCGGCTTCAGCCTCGATGACGTACGGGAACTGCTCGAATTGGCGTCTGGCGATCCGACGCGCAATTGCAACCACGTGAGCCGGATTGCTCGCTCGCAACTCGCCCAGGTCGCCGCAAAGCTTGGACAGCTCGCGGCGCTGCGAACGGAACTCGAGCGGGTGATCGGCGGGTGTCAGGGGGTAGTGGCGGTGGCTGATTGCCGAATCCTCCGCGCGTTAGAGGGCGAGGATCCGGCAGGTGTCGAGGAGATTGCGGAATGGCATTAGCTGACCGTCGCCGAGACGAGCGCCAGAATTTCCTGCACTCTGTCGAAGTTGACGGGTTTGACCAAGTGGTGATCGAACCCTGCTGCCAACGAACGCACTCGGTCTTTCTCCTGCCCATATCCCGTTATGGCCACCAGCAGCGCGTGCTGGAGCACGGATTGTTGGTGCATTCGCTCCAACTCATACCCATCCAATCCCGGCAATCCGATGTCCATGATCGCGAGGTCTGGCCGATAGTCCACCGCCGCGTCCACGGCGGTGGGGCCGTCGTGGGCCATTCGCACCTCACGGCCGGACGCCGTCAGCAGCAACGCCAGGCTCTGCGCCGCATCCACGTTGTCGTCCACGATCAGTACCCGACAGCGTTTCGCCGTCGGCAGGGCCGATTCGATCACGTGCAATGGCAAAACCGGCAGGGTTGCCTGCATGACCGGCATACGCACAACGAATTCGCTGCCGTGCCCCAACACGCTCTGCGCCTCGACGGTACCTCCGTGCAAATCCACCAGCCGCTTCACCAGGCACAGGCCAATACCCAACCCACCTTCCGAGCGGTCCAATGACCGTTCTGCCTGCGTGAACAGATCAAAGACGCGAGGCAGGAATTCCGAGGCGATGCCGACGCCCGTATCCCTCACCCGCAGCACCATCTCATCGCCTTCGCGTTGCGCGGTCAAAGAGATATGACCACCTTCGACGGTGTACTTGGCAGCCTTGGTGAGCAGATTCACCACCACCTGCTCCATCCGGGCCGCATCCGCGTGTAACCAGATGGGTTGCAGCGGCAGTGACACCGTGAGTTCGTGTGGGCGTTGCGTTATAAGCGGCCGGGTCCGTCTCCACGGCTCGCTCCACGACGCCGCTCACCTCAATCCGTTCCTGGCGAAGCTGCAGCCTGCCGGTAGAAACGCGGGAGATCTCCAGCAGGTCATCGACCAGATGTTTCAGTTGGCTCACCTGGCGCTCGATAATCTGGCGCGCTTGCCGCTGAAGCGGTTCTTCCTTCGTCTGGAGTCGAAGGATGTGTACGGCGTTCGAGAGGGGAGCAAGCGGATTGCGGAGTTCATGACCGAGCATCGCCAAAAACTCGTCCTTGCGGTGGTCCAGGTCGGCCAACGCTTCGGCCGACTCGCGTAATGCTTGTTCCACCTTTGTGCGTTGGATGATGTTGTTGCATATAACGGCGACTTTTCGGCTCTCCGGCCCGCCGATCCGAAAGGCATAGACATCGAACCAGCTATCGAACGTTTTCAATTCGACTATGAAGCGAACAGGTTCACCCGTCAAGGCAACATCGCCATAGCGTGTGAACCAGGATGCTTCCATGTCAGGGGCGAATTCGCGCATCCGCTTTCCCGCCGCGTCGTGTAGTCCGGACTGCTTCTCGAAAGAAGGATTCACTTCCAAGAACTTGTAATCGACAGGCTGCTCCTGTTTATCAAAAATCGGGTCTTCCGGGAATTTCGGGATTCGCCCGTGACAGCGAGCGACGCCATCGGCGTGGTAGAGGGCATGGAGGTGGGCCATGTCCGAGCCGGTATCCGAGGCGTTGCTGCAGGTGGTGGGGGAGTGGGAGGGGTTTGAGATCGCGCGCGTGTCGACGGAAGACGTCGGCGACGACGTGTTTGGTGCGCCCGCGCCCCGGTTGGTGCTGGTACTGCAGCCCAAGGCGGGTCACCCGAAGCGGTGCAGTCAGTGCGGGCCGTCGTCGAGAAGATTCACGACGTAAGCGAGCGCCGGGTGCGCGACCTGCCGCTGGGCGAGTGGGATACGTGGCTGGTCGTGCCGCGCGCGCGCCTTTAGTGTCCGCGCTGTGGCCCGACGGTGGAGGCGGTGCCGTGGCTCGATCGGTATCAGCGCATGACGACCCGTTTGGCCGAGAAGATCGCCCGCCTCGCGCAGGTACTTCCCGTCAAGCAGGTGGCGGCGTGGTTTGGCGTGGGCTGGGATACGGTCAAGCAGATCGACCAGCGGGCCCTCACCCTGCGGTTGGGCGCCCCCGAGGATCACCTGGACGGCCTGCGGCAGCTCGCCATCGACGAGTTCGCGATTCGCCGGGGGCACAGTACGCGAGCGTCGTGCTGGATCTTGACCGCAAGCGCGTGGTCTGGATCGCGCGCGGTCGTGACCAGGAAGCGCTCCGCGGCTTCTTCACCGCGC
>Ga0163144_10029560_pt1 | contig 10510 bp, 5 predicted proteins | sample OliLak19BULKMAT1_FD_123175 | JGI IMG/M metagenome (GOLD analysis project Ga0163144, IMG submission 123175) | Freshwater microbial mat bacterial communities from Lake Vanda, McMurdo Dry Valleys, Antarctica - Oligotrophic Lake LV.19.BULKMAT1 | ecosystem: Environmental > Aquatic > Freshwater > Lake...
ATACTGACGCGCATCAAGATTTGGGATTTCGATGGTGACCGCAGAGGACTGCAGGCGAGACGCCCGCAGGTCGAGACAGCCGGGACGGCCATCCTACTTTTCACAAATCACGATGCGCGGGAGGATACAAGCCGGTGACGGAAGAATCCAAAGCGGTGTCGGCGCTGCGCTCTGCCACCGCACTCCAAGGTTTCCCTCAATGCTCCAGCCACTTCGCCTTCATGGCTTCGGCGCGGGCGAGGGCGTCCTCGACGGTGGTGCCGAGGAAATTGGCATGGCCCATTTTCCGGCGGCCGCGGGCATGGCGCTTGCCGTAGAGGTGCAGGCTGGCGTTGCCGTCCTCGAAGAGCGGCAGCCAGTCGGGCGGGGTTGTTTCATCCGGCCACATGTCGCCTAACAAATTGAGCATGACCGCCGGGGTGTGAAGGCGGGTGGAGCCCAATGGCAGGCCGATCACCGCGCGGAGCTGTTGGGAAAACTGCGAGGTGACGCAGGCGTCGAGCGTGTGGTGGCCTGAGTTGTGCGGCCGCGGGGCGATCTCATTCACGAGCAGCGAGCCGTCGGATTTCAGGAAAAACTCGACGCCCATGATGCCGCGGTAGTCGAGCGCCTCGGCCACCCGGCGGGCGATGGCCGCCGCTTCCAGCGCGACCGCCGGCGAGACGCGGGCCGGGATGATGGAGACGTCCAGGATGCGATGACGATGGCGGTTTTCCGCAGGATCGTAAGTGACCGTGACTCCATCCGCACCGCGCGCGGCGATGACGGACAGTTCCTTTTCAAAAGGCACCCACGCTTCCAGCACGGCCCGTGGCGAGCCGAAGTCCGCCCAGATTTTTTTCGGATCCTCACCGCCTTCGAGCTTCACCTGGCCTTTGCCATCGTAGCCGAAATCCGCGGTCTTGAGGACGCCCGGTCCGTTGAGTTCCTTCATCGCGGCGGCGAGATCGGCGGCGTTGGCGATGACGGCGTACCAGGTGCACGGGATGTTGTTGTCGCGGAGGAAATTCTTTTCACGCTCGCGGTTCTGCGTGATGCAGATGGCATACGGCGATGGATGGAGGCCCGTGCATTTGGCGACTTTTTCCAGAGTCTCACATGGGATGTTCTCGAACTCGACGGTCGCTACGGTGGTCCGCCTGCAGAAATCATCGAGGGCGATGGGATCGTCGAATGGCAGGTCGATGACCTCGTCCGCGCATTCCACGGCGGGTGCTTCGAGGCCACCGGTCCAGATGACCGTGCGGATACCCATGCGGCGGGCGGCGAGGGCGATCATGCGACCGAGCTGGCCACCGCCGATGACGCCGACGACGCATTGCGGCGAGTGGAGCGGGAGAGATGCGGACATGAAATCAGTCAATGGGATCGAGAGGAGGCAAAGCGGCGGATTTCACGGCTGCTGTCTGATTTTTTCGGAAATCGGCGAGTTTTCCGGCGAGTTGCGGGTCGTTGTTGGCAAGCATGGCGACGGCGAACAGCGCGGCGTTGATTGCACCCGCCTTGCCGATGGCGAAGGTGGCCGTCGGGATGCCGGCGGGCATTTGCACGATGGAGAGCAACGAGTCAATGCCTTGCAGCGCCTTGGATTCCACGGGAACTCCGAGCACCGGGATGTCGGTGATGGCGGCGGTCATGCCCGGCAAATGGGCGGCTCCCCCGGCGCCGGCGATGATGCATTTCAGGCCACGACCGCGGGCGCTTGCCGCGTAGGACACCAATTTGTCCGGCGTCCGGTGGGCGCTCACGACCTCGGCCTCCCACGCCACGCCGAAGTCGCGCAAGGTGCGGGCGGCGTGCTCCATCGTCGGCCAATCCGACGTGCTTCCCATGATGATACCGACGACAGGCGCTGCGTTCATGGTGGCAGCGTGCAGAGCGGACGGTTTCCAGTCAATAGAACGGTGTCCGGAGATTTGAATGCGGATTTGCTAGGAGCCTGTCATTAAAACTGGGAAGAGGCATGCAACCGCAGATGAACGTGAATGAGCGCAGATCAAGAACACAGGAATTGAGCGGTTGTCAGGGTTCCATGGGATAGGCGTTTTCCCCGTGCTCGGCGCGGTCCATGCCTTCGTTCTCCTGCTCGGGTTTCACCCGAAGTCCCAGGGTTGCTTTCACCAGATAGGCGATGATCAGCGTGGCGACCGCCGACCACAGAATGGTCACGCCCAAGCCGGTGGCCTGGATGGCGAGTTGCTCGGGCATGGGCTTCACCAGGCCGAGTCCGCCGAAGGATTTCTGGCCGAAGACCGCCAGCAGAAGCGTGCCGAGGATCCCGCCCACGCCGTGGACGGCGAAGACATCGAGTGAGTCGTCGATGTGCCACTTCTCGCGGATGAGGTTGACGGCGAAATAGCAGGCCACCGAGGCAATGGCACCGATCACGATGGCTCCCATGGGGCCGACATCGCCGGATGCCGGAGTGATGGTGGCGAGGCCCGCGATCAGGCCGGTGACCATGCCGATCAGGCCGGCCTTGCCATTGCGGACGCGCTCGAGCAGACACCAGACCAGGGCGGCGGAGCAGGCGGAGAGGTGGGTCACCAGCATCGTCATGCCGGCGCTGCCGCCCGCCGTGAGCTGGCTGCCGGCGTTGAAGCCAAACCAACCGACCCACAGCATGGCCGCGCCGATGAAGACCATGCCGGGATTGTGCGGCGGGTGCGGGTGCTCGGGAAAGTTTCCCCGTTTTCCGAGGATGATGGCCAGCACCAGCGCTGAAACGCCAGCCGTCGCATGGACCACGATGCCGCCGGCGAGATCCTTCACGCCCATTTCCTGGAGCCATCCACCGCCCCAGACCCAGTGCGTGACCGGCGCATAGACCACCACCAGCCAGAGCGCGGAAAATAACAGGATGGCACCGAATTTCATCCGTTCCACCACGGCCCCGACGTAGAGGCCGGGCGTGATGATCGCGAAGGTCATCTGGAACATCACGAACAAGGTTTCCGGCAAGTTCGTGCCGGGTGCCATGGTGTCAGGGCCGATGCCCCGGAGAAACGCCGCGTCGAGATTTCCGATCCAGCCGCCGTCGCCCTTGAAGGCCAGGCTGTAGAGGCAGCCGACCCAGAGCAGCGACGCCATGCAAGCGATTCCCACGCATTGCGCCATCACCGAGAGCAGGTTTTTGCCGCGAACCAGCCCGCCGTAAAACAGCGCCAAGCCCGGCATCGTCATGAACAGGACCAATGCGGTGGCGGTCAGAATCCATGCGGTGTCCCCGGAATTGACCACCGGGGAAGCAGTCTCCTGGGCTTGTAGGGCAAGGGTTCCAAGGGCGGTGATCGCCAGCACTCTTCGGCTGGCCCTCAGGGGTTTGTGTCGAACCATGAACGAAATGAAGATCAATTCGCCTCACAAATGAACTGAATTCATATCAGCCCCGAAGTTTTCCAAATCTGGCGGGCCAGGAAGGGGGTGTGGAGATTCCGGATCTTGGTCGGACGACAATTAATTCCGCCGATCTTTTTGCGGAATCCCAGAAGTCACCGACCTTGACTCCATGGTTGGAAATGTTCGAGGACATCGTTTGCGTGGTGACAGAGCCTTCTTGGCCTTTAAGGGAACGAAGCCGTGGCCTTCAAATGGTAGGTCAGGAGAGAATCCATGAACCTCCTGGCAAACCGTTCGCAACTCGTGAAGCAATTCATCAAGTCGAACCCGTCGCTGGTCTGCGTGATCCTCGCGCTCGCGACGCTGGCCGTGGATTTTGCCGCAGGTAGGGAGATCCGCTTTCCCCTGTTTTACGTTCTGCCCATCGGGCTTGCGGCGTGGATGGACAGGAAATGGCTGGCCTATGTCATGGCCATCACCCTTCCGGCGGTGGGGGTCGTTTTTGAATTTCTATGGCAATCGACTGATTACCTTCATGCCGAGGGCACAAATACCATCATCGAGATTGGTGCCATGATTCTCTACGTGTTTCTGATGGGAAAGCAAGGCAATCGCTCGCGCAAGATGGAGGTCACCCTTTCGACCCGGGAAGATGAAATGCAGCATTTCCGGGCCTTCACGCGCTTGGTGGGCACCTCGCTTCAAGGTCGCGGTGTCTCATCGGGATTGGCCGACGGAGTGGCGGTGGTCCACCATCCCGGCAACGACGTCGCGCTTGGCGATTCCAACATCACTCCGGATCAGGCGGCGGCGGAGGTGGAACGTTTCGACCAAGCGGTGGAGGCATCCATCCAGGATCTGGAAAAGATCCGCGCCCGATTCGAAAGCCAGAAAGCAAACGACGAATGTGGGTTGATCGATGTGCAGCTTTCCCTTCTCCGGGACCCGTCGTTCACGAAAAAATGCAAGGCCCGCGTGACCGATGCGCTGGTCTCGGCCGAGCACGCGGTGGGTCTGGAAATCCGCGTCATGGAGACCCGCCTGCTGACATTGAAACAGGAATTCATGCGTCAGCGGAGCGCCGATGTCCGTGACATCGGCCACCAGGTGCTGGAAAACCTCGGCAAGTCCGGTGGCGCGGTCACGGCCCACCCGCTGGCATCGCTCCCGCCGGGCGCTATCGTGGTTACCGATGACCTGCTCCTGTCCGATGCGTTGCAGATGGATCCCGTCAACGTGGTGGCCATCATCACGGAGCGGACCGGGCCCGCCTCACATGTCGCGATTCTGGCCCGCGGCCGACGCATTCCGGCGATTTGCGATATCAACGACGTCGTCTTCCTCGTCACCACCGGAGACCATCTGCTGGTCGATGCGGACAAGGGCACTGTGACCGTGGCGCCCACCCAGTCGCAGTCCGCCGCGCACTTCGCAGATAAGGAAAAATCCGCCCCGGTTTCCGCCACTTCGGTGAAAACCCCGATTCAATCAGGATGTAAAACCAAGGACGGCGTGGAAATCCGGCTGCTGGGCAATATCGGCCAAGCCGACGAAGCACGGATGGTGATGGAACACGGCCTCGGCGGCATCGGGCTTTTTCGCTCGGAATTCCTGTTCCTCGATGCCGATGAGCCACCTGATTCGGATGCGCAAGCCGCCGCCTACTCGGAAGTGGCGGGCTTGTTTGATCCGCTCCCCGTCGTCATCCGCACCATGGATCTCGGTGGCGACCAGATCCCGCGCTTCATCAGCGCGGCGAACGACCCCTCGCTGCGGGCGGGCATGCGCGGACTGGAATATTCCCTCACCGAGAGCTCCCTGTTCCGCGCCCAGATCCTCGCCATTCTCCGCGCCTCACAACGGGGAAATGTGAAAATCATGTTTCCCATGGTGATGGGTGCCGCTGACATGACCGCGGCAAGAAATGTGGTGGAGGAAATCCTGCAAGGCGAGTCACCCGGCATCCGGCCACTCATCGGTGCCATGATCGAAACCCCCTCCGCCGTCTTTGATCTGCGGGGCATCCTCGCCATCGCGGACTTCGTGTGCATCGGCACCAACGATCTTTCGCACTCCATTCTCGCCATGGACCGGGCCTCGCAGGGTCACTCGGCGGTGCGGTCATTTCTCCATCCGTCCGTCCTGAAAGCCACCCATCAGATCATCCGCGCCGCGAAAAAGCAGGCAGTCCCGCTGTCCGTCTGTGGCGAGGCGGCGGGTGATCCCACCGTCGCCTGCTTGCTGGCGGGCATGGGCGTCCGCGAGCTCAGCATGAATCCCTTTCTGGTAGAAAACGTCCTCCATGCCCTTCGGGAGGTGACTCTGGAAGAGGCACGGCAAATCGCCCGCAAGGTGCTCGCCGCCTCCACCCCGGATGAAGTCCGGGATACCCTCGCATCTTCCCTCGCCCCGGTAGACTCCCGCGCATCGTGATTTGTGAAAAGTAGGATGGCCGTCCCGGCTGTCTCGACCTGCGGGCGTCTCGCCTGCAGTCCTCTGCGGTCACCATCGAAATCCTAAATCTTGATGCGCGTCAGTATAACCGTGTGAGGAGCGTGATGCTACCGCCAGCGGACCGCGCGTCGGGACTTGTGATATGACGGGATCGGCGCGGCGGTCGTGGCGGCGGTTTTCAACCGCCATGCCCGATCATGAAGAGGGCCATGCGGTTGAAAACCGCGGCCACGATTCCGACATCCACGCCCAAAGCCGACCATAGCCCGATGGAAATGCTCTCTTCGATTCCACAAATCCAGATGCGCGGCAGCATGTTCTATCAAACCGGCCCGGCTTCCGGTCCCGAGAAGGCACCCGGCACGGCCGCCAGCTCCGGCGGGTGGATCGCGTTCGTCTCCGGATCGACCACATGGCACCAGCGCCACGCATCCGCCGGACCGTGGGTGAACTTCCAGCGGATTTCGTCGTAAGGCTTGTGCGCCTCCTCCTCGTCCCACGGCTCGCGGACAATGGACTGGCTGTTGGGGAGAGGAAGGATTTCGCGGAGGATACTTGAGTCTTTCCTTGGGTGAATGTCTGAGTCTGCGAAGAGTTGGGAGAGCTTTCCGCATAGGGCGGCAAATGCGGCGGCCTCGTTGGTTTTCTCGAACAGTCCGGGCGCGGCCTTGATGAGATCGCCCAGGTGGCGTTGGGTTTCGGCGGGACTGAGTGTTTTCACGAAATGTGTTCGGTGGAGGACGTCGCGTACGAGGGGAGATCGAGAAACGAGATCCATTCCGGGAGGTCGTCGGCGAGAACGACGAGACATCTGCGTTGATAAAGGGAATCGAGCTATTTGCAAAAAGCAGCTGGCGAAGCGTGCTCTTGCCCGCGCCATTGGGACCAGCGAACGCAATTAGCAGAGGGCGATCAGAATTAATATTTACGGTGTCTATCGTGTTAAATTACCGCTGCTGACGCGCTTGTAGCGGCAGTGAAAGGATACTGATCAGACAGGGACAAATTCGCGGCCTTTGAGCGTGCCGTGCTCGCGAGTGCCGTCCGGCTGAGTGCGGATGAAACTACCGGGCTTTTCCAGATCTGGCTCAATGATGATCCTTGTGGAAAGGTGAAGCACCTTGAAACATGTGGCTCAACGTGTCGTAAAGCTTCTCCTCATCCCGAAAATCCAATTGCCAACTTGTATGACCCATCAAAGAAGAACCCGCAACCTGCTCGCTGTGGCCGCCACCCTGTTCATCACCGGCATTTCCTGCCGCGCCGCAGATTGGCTGAGCCTCCCCGCGAAGCCCGGGACCTCGAACGGCAAGAAGATCGTGCTCGTCTCGGGCGATGAGGAATACCGCAGCGAGGAGTCCTGCCCGATGCTGGCGAAGATCCTCAGCCAGAAATACGGATTCGACTGCGTCGTGCTCTTCGCCATCAACCCGGATGGTGGCTATATCGACTCGAATTTCCAAAAGAACATCCCCGGCACCGTCTCGCTGGACTCGGCGGATCTGATGATCATCGGCACCCGTTTCAGGCAGTTGCCGGACGACCAGATCGCGCATTTCGCTTCGTTTCTCAATGCGGGCAAGCCGGTCATCGGTTTCCGCACCGCCACTCACGCGTTCTCAGGTCCGGCGAAAACGGGGGATTTCAAATGGGCGGAATTCGGACTCAACATCCTCGGCGAAAAATGGGTCAACCATCATGGCAATCACAAGGTCGAGGGCACCCGCGGCATCATCGAGATGGCGAATGCCAAACATGAGATTCTCAACGGAGTCGGCGAGATTTTCGCCACCACCGATGTCTATGGCATCGCTAACCTTGATCAAAGTGACGCCACCATCCTCCTGCGCGGCGCGGTCACCGAGACGCTGAAGCCGGACTCCAAAAACATTGATGGCCCGAAAAACAACCCCATGATGCCGCTGGCCTGGCTGAGGGAATACACCGCCCCCAACGGCACCGCCAAGGGCAAGGCCCTTTGCACCACGCTTGGTGCCAGCGAGGACTTCGCCGACGAGGACCTGCGCCGCATGATCGTGAATGCGGCGCTGTTTCTCACCGGACAAAAAGTCCCGGAAAAAGCCGATGTCGGCGTGATCGATCCCTTCAATCCCACCGGCTACAGTGCGATCAATCAGAAGGATTTCTACAAAAACCGCAACCTCAAGCCCGACGACTACGCCCTCGGCAAGAGTCCCGCCACCGGCTTGCCTGGCGAAGTCGCGAAACCCGAGGCACGGAATGATGATTCCCAACGCCATGCACCCCACGACGAACCCGCCACCGCCGGAAGTGTCAGGCCGCAGCAGGTTGCGCCGCCGTCATCGGGCGAACGCCTGGTGTTCATCGGCAATGGGCTGGCGGAACGCGATCTCTATTACAGCCGCTTGGAAACCGAGTTCTATCTGCGGAACCCCGAGCAGCAGCTCGTCATCCGCAACATGGGCCGCCCCGGTGACACGCCCGGCTTCCGGCCGCACCCGTCCCGGCAGTCCCAGTGGGCCTTCCCCGGAGCGGAGAAATTCCATCCCGAATACTCGAAGCACAGCGGCGTCGGATTTTTCCCCACGCCTGACCAATGGCTCACGCATCTGAAGGCCGACACCATCGTCGCGTTCTTCGGCTACAACGAATCCTTCGCCGGGCCGGATGGCGTGGCCAACTACGAGGCGGAGCTCGACGCCTTCGTCCTGCACACCTTGAGCAAGGCCTACAATGGCACCGCCGCACCCCGCCTCGTGCTCGTTTCCCCCATCGCTTACGAAAATCTATCCGCAGGCCGCGACATCCCGGACGGCACCGCCGAGAACGCCAACCTGAAACTCTACGCGGACGCGATGGAGCGCGTCGCGAAGAAGCATTCGCTCACCTTCGTCGATCTCTTCACCCCGACGAAGGAAATTTATGCCAAGGAGAACGCCCCATTCACCAGCTATGGTTTCATCCCGAATGAGGCGGGCTACAAGCAGCTCGCCGGTATCCTGGCGGACGGCGTTTATGGCAAGCAGCCCCACAGCCCGAAGGCTGATCCCGCCAAGGTCCTAGCCGCCGTCCAACAGAAAAACTGGTTCTGGCGGAACGACTACGCCATCGTCAACGGGGTCCATTCCCACGGCCGCCGCTACAACCCGTTCGGCCCGCAGAACTATCCGGACGAGGTGCGGAAAACCCGTGAGATGACCGCTCTTCGCGACAAGCTCGTCCACGCCGTCGTCTCGGGAAAAACCACCAACCTCAGCGTCGATGATTCGAAGACCCACGCGTTGCCTCCGGTTCCCACCAACTACGCGACGAGCAACAAAAACGGCAGCACGGAGTATCTTTACGGCGAAGATGCCGAGAAATCGCTGACCGTTCCAGAGGGCTATCAGGTCAAGCTTTTCGCCTCGGAGGAAAAATTTCCCAACCTCGCCAACCCGATGCAGATGTCCTTCGACAACCGCGGGCGCCTGTGGGTCGCCACCATGCCCACCTATCCGGCCTATCGCCCCGGCGATCCGCTCCCTAACGACAAGATCCTGATCTATGAGGACACCGACAACGACGGCCGCGCCGACAAGGAAATCGTCTTCGCGGACAAGCTCAACATGCCCATCGGGATCGAGTTCGCGCCGGAAGGGGTTTATATCACGCAGGAACCGAACCTCATGCTGCTCCGCGACACCGATGGCGACGACCATGCCGACTCGCGCGAGATCGTGTTAGGCGGATTCGACACCCACGACACCCACCACGCCATCAGCGCGTTTTGCGCGGATCCATCCGGTGCGTTCATGATGGGCGAGGGTGTCTTCCTTCATTCCAACGTGGAAACCGCCTACGGCCCTGTCCGCGCCATGAACGGCGGATTTTTCCGCTACAGCCCGCAGCGCAGCCGGCTCGAGCGCACCGCGCAGTTGAACATTCCCAACCCGTGGGGCATCGCCTTCGACGAATGGGGTCAGGACTTTTTCCTCCACACCTCGGGAACCAGCATCAACTGGATGCTACCCGTATCGATCAAACCCACCTACGGCAGCCAGTCCCCGGCCACCCGCGAGCTTGCGCCCAAGGGCAACGCCGTTAGGCCGACCTCCGGACTTGAGTTCGTTTCTTCGAGCCATTTTCCGGATGAGGTGCAGGGCGACATGCTGCTCTGCAACGCCATCGGCTTCCTCGGCATCAAGCAGCATTCCATCGCCGATGACGGCACCGGCTACAAGACCGGGTTCCGCCAGGACCTGCTGAAATCTTCTGACGGAAACTTCCGCCCGGTGGACCTCGAGTTCGCTCCCGATGGCTCGCTCTATGTGATCGATTGGCACAATGTCCTGATCGGCCACATGCAGCACAACGCGCGGGATCCGCTCCGTGACCACTCGCACGGCCGGATCTATCGGATCACCTATCCGTCGCGTCCGCTGGTCAAGCCTGAGGAGATCGCCGGTGCGCCGGTGGCCACCCTCTTGGAAAATCTCAAGCTACCTGAATATCGCGCCCGTTACCGCAGCCGCCGCGAACTCCGCGCCCATCCTGCAGCGGAGGTGCTGCCCGCCATCAAGGCCTGGGTCGCCAAGCTCGATCCCAAATCCCCGCGCCATGAGCACGATCTGTTGGAAGCGCTCTGGACCACCTGGGGTCTCAATCAGGTGGATGAGCCGTTGCTTCGCCAGCTTCTCCAGGCGGCAGACTTCCGCGTCCGCGCCGCCGCGGTCCGGGTCCTCCGTTACAACACCCG
>Ga0163144_10029564_pt1 | contig 10509 bp, 4 predicted proteins | sample OliLak19BULKMAT1_FD_123175 | JGI IMG/M metagenome (GOLD analysis project Ga0163144, IMG submission 123175) | Freshwater microbial mat bacterial communities from Lake Vanda, McMurdo Dry Valleys, Antarctica - Oligotrophic Lake LV.19.BULKMAT1 | ecosystem: Environmental > Aquatic > Freshwater > Lake...
CGAGCGTATACTTATGGATATGAGCTGGATCGAAAACAGATTCGAGGAAGGGCTGATCGTCACGAGCCTGGACTTCTTCATCAACTGGGGGCGGAAGAATTCGCTTTGGCCGATGACGTTCGGGCTCGCGTGCTGCGCGATCGAGCTGATGGCCGTCGGCGGGAGCCGGTTCGACTTGGACCGTTTTGGTGCCGGCGCGTTTCGCGCGACGCCGCGCCAGAGCGACCTGATGATCGTGGCTGGGACGGTGAACTACAAAATGGCCAGCCGGGTGAAGCGTCTGTACAACCAGATGGCCGAACCGAAGTACGTCATCGCGATGGGCGCCTGCACCGTGGGCGGCGGGCCTTACTTCAAGTACGGGTATAACGTGGTGAAGGGCGTGGATCTGGTCGTACCGGTCGACGTCTACGTCCCCGGCTGCCCGCCAAGACCGGAAGCGCTGATGGAAGGCATCATGCGCCTACAGGACAAAATCGCAAAACAAACCATCGCAAAGCGCATGCCGGTCACAGTCTGAATCGGTTGAACCGCAGATGAACGCGGATGGACGCAGATCGAACCAGCGACCACTGGTTTTGATCTGCGTCCATCCGCGTTTATCTGCGGTTCAACTTTTTTCGATACTTGCAGCACACGTTTTAGCGTCGAAGATTTGGTGAATGAAAAAAGCCCTGCCATTGCAATGGCAGGGCTTTCGTGTTGGTCGAGACCGGAGAACGCCATCAGCCCGCGTTCTGGTACTCGTAGTAGGTCTTGATGTTTCGGCCGTAGTAGCCACCGCCTTGGCTTCGGACGGCGTTGAGGACGACGCCGAGGTGTTCGGCTTTGACCTGACGCAGACCGTCGCGCATCCGCTGGAGCAGACCGCGGCTGTTGCTACGGGCACGGACGACAGTGACGACGCCGTCGACCCGCGGGGCGAGCGCGACCGATTCGGACACGAACAGCATCGGGCCCGAGTCGAAGATGACGTGGTCGAACTCTTCCAAAGCCCGTTCGATGAAGTCGATCAGGAGCTGGCTTTCCATGAGTTCGGTCGCGTTGGTCGGCTTGGCGCCGCTCGGGAGGACGGAGAGGTTCGGGACGGAGGTTTCCTGGACGAGGGTGTCGAACGAGTCGAGGTTGTTGAGGACGTCGGACAGACCGGCTTCGTTGCCGAGGCCGAAGATCTTATGAAGTTCGGGGCGACGGAAGTTGGCGTCGACGAGCAGGATGCGCCGGCCGTTGAGCGCCAAGCCCGCGGCCAGGTTGGTCGCGACGATGCTCTTGCCGTCTCCGGGGCTGGGGCTGGTGACGAGGATTGAGCGGGTCGTGTCGAGCGACGAGGCGTGCTGGAGCCGCGTGCGGACCTGACGGAACTGCTCGGCGAGCATCGAGTGCGGGGCCTCGAAGATGACCAGGGGCAACCGCGCCCCCGCCGACTGCGGGTCGTCGCTTTCGTGTGCGATCATCCCAAGCATCGACATCTGACCGATGCGCTGAATGTCGCGCGGGCTGCGGACGGAGGTGTCGAGGATTTCACGCAGGAACGCGATGCCCAAACTGATCGCCAACCCGACGAATACCGACATCGCCATGATGTTGGAGAGCTTGGGGAAGGTCGCGTTTTCGGGGGCTTCGGGCTTGGTCGACCAGCTCACGGTGCTGAGGTTGATCCGGCCTTGGATCGTGTTCATCTGCTCGATCTTGCGGTTGATCGCGTTGACCTGCTCGCGGAAGGTTTCCTCTTCGTCTTTGAGGGTCAGGTATTCGGCCATGTCGTTGCTGAGGTCACCGAGCTCACGCTTGAGTTCGTTGACGCGCGATGCCACTTTGTCGAGCGCTTGCTGGGCTTCACCGAGCTGGCTTTCCATGCCTTCGACGATCGCGACGCGGACCTTGGCTTTGGTGTCGGAGAGAGCGGAGTCGAGCTTTTGCTGCATCGCGTCGCGCCGGGCAGTGGCCTGAGTCATTTGCGGACTCTTCGGGCCGACCATGCGTTCGAGTTCCGACGCCTGCATTTCAGAGTTGGTGACCATCTGCCGGTACATCGCGACGGTCGCGTCGGTGCGGACGGCTTCGTCGACCCCGGTTGGATCCTGACCGGCCTTGAGCTGCTGGACGACCGCGTCACGCTGGGAGCGGGCGGCGTCGGCTTTCATTTCGTTCTGGAGTTGAAGCTGAACGAGGCTGGACAGTTCCTGGTCCTTCACACTGATGCGCCCGGCGACGCCGATACCGTCGATTCCGAGTTTCACCGCTTGCGCACGGACCTTTTCACTGACCCGGTTCAAGTTCGTCTGGCTACGGACGCGCATCCCGGTCAGGAGCGAGTTCTGTTCGTACTGATTTTCATTGTTGCGTTTCGATTCATTCTGCAGGTGCTGTTGCACGATTTCGTATACCAGCGTCGCGCAGTCGGCGGGCTTGGAGTAAGTCACCGAGACGGCAATCAGCTTCGTTTCGGTAATCGGGCTGACCGACAGGTTCTCGGTCAGATCCTTTTTGGCCTTCTGGGCCGACCCGTTGAACTGTTGGAACCACGACGTCTCACGGACGGCTTTGCTGTTCTGAAGCACTTCGCTAAGCAGCGTTTGCGTCTTGAGTAGCTGCACTTGCGTGCGCTGTTCGAGCGAGACGCTGGTCTGACCATTGTCACGGTTGGTGTCGTCGAGCGGGTTGGAGCTCATGGCGGGGTGGACTTCGATGAAGCCCATCGCGGTGTAACGGGAATAGTTCGACGCGAGGTATCGGTTCACGAAATAACCCGCGACGATCGAGATCGTCAACATCCCGAGGATTAGCCACATGTTGGCGCGCAGCACGCGCCACACGTCGGCACCGCTCATCGTGTTCCCACCAGCGCCCCCACCCGCGAGCATTGGCGCGGGTGACATCGGCCCCGGAAGGTTCAGTTGCGCCGGCGCGCTCGGGCGGGGCAGGCGTAGTGTGGTCGTCTGTGGAAGCGTCGTCATTTAAAAGCTCCTATGAACAAATGGCCCGAAAGGGGCGCACTCTCTCCGCTTAAGACTCGATCTGCGTCCTACATGATAACAGGACTTCAGCATCATCCAAGCTTTTTCTTTCAATTAACCCAATCCCTATGAAATCTTGTTTCTCCAAATTCCCTAGACAGAATAGTCCGGTCAAAAAACTCGTAACGGACTATCAAATCTCGCCTTAAGGCAGTTTGGTCTGAGCCTTATCCGTCAAAGCCTTTTGCGTGCGGGCGAGCGCGTCGTCGACCGCAGACTTTAATTTCGCGTCGATTGGCTGCTTGGCTCGGGTCGCTTGGTCGATCAACTCCTGGGCACCGGCCAGTTGTTTCTGCGCCTCCTCCGGAAACGCCTTCGTCAGATATGCTTCGGCCAAATGGTAGTGCGCCTCAAGGAACGGGGACCGTTCGACCACTTGACGCAACAGGTCGATCGCCTCATCGACACGACCGACCTTGAGCAATACCCACCCGTGCGTGTCGAAAATCAGCGCCTCAAACCCGCCCCGCTTTTCGAGCAGGTCGTAGGCGCGCTGGCTGTAGACGAGCGCCTTCTGCGGCTGAGGAGGACTGGCGGTTTCAACCCAGAGACACGCCATGTTATTGAGCGCGGTCAGGTCGTCGGGCTGGATCAACAGCAACTTGTCGTAGGCGTCGGCGGCTTGGGAGACGAGCGCGGCCGGCTTGGCGGTGAGGTAAATCATCCCCGCGGTCCGGAGCGCGGCGGCGCGACGCGCGGGCTCGTAGTCGTTCAACCGGGCCATGATGTCGTCCGCGGCCGCACGCGCGGCGGTGGCGTCCCCCCTGGCCTGTTGCAGCACCGCGAGCGGGATCAACCACTTCGAGTCGGTCTTGGAACGGGGCGTGATCTGCTTGATCGCCTCGTCCACCCCGACCAGTTGCGCGATCGCCTGCACGACCCGCGTCTGCGCCTCTTCGTCCTTCTTCGCGTCGGCAGCCGACAGCGCCGCAATCAGCTCGTCCATCGCGCCGGGCTTGTCCTCCAACCCGCGCTTGGCCTGCGCCCGCGCCACGCGCAACCACCACACGTCCCCGCTGTCCTTCAAAAGCTTGTCCGTCTCACGGATCAGCACCGCGAAGTTCCGGCTCGCGAGCAAAATCTGCAAATACGTGTTGGCGATCTTCGGATTGCCCGGTGCCAACTGTTGCGCGGCTTGGTTCGCGGTCATCGCCTTGTCGTAGTCGCCGCGCGCAAGCCACATGTTCGACTCGGCGTCGGGCCAGTCCGCGTCCTTCGCGAACTGCGGTTGTTGCCGCGCCTCCACCAGCAACTGCTCCACCGACCTCCACTTCGGCGGACGCATCGTCGAATACGCGTTGATTAACCGCAGCCGCGCCACCTTGTTCAACGGCGCGATCGAGACGACCGTCTCCAACTCACTCATCGCGCTCACCGAATCGTTCGACAACGCGTACGCGTCCACCAGCGCCAAGTGCACGTCCACGTTTTCCGGCGACAAGTCCCGCGCCATCTGCAAGTCAACCAGCGCCCCCGCGACGTCCGGCTTGGTCTGACGTAACCGGCACAGCCCGCGCCAGAACAGCGCCCGCCCACTCTTGTCGGACAACCCGACGGCATTGTTCAGCCGCGTCAGTGCGACGTCGAACTTCGCCTGGTTCATCGCATTCAAACCCGACAGCCCGAGCAGTTCCACCTGGTCCGCCGTCGTGAGCTTCGCGAAGGCGTCGGGCGCCATCGCGACGTCCAGCGATTTTTCGGCCTCGTCGGACTTGCCGGAATTGATCTGCGTCTCGATGCGCGTTCGCACCACGCGCGGGTCACCGGTGTTGGCCAGATCGAGCACCGCGATCGCGTCGACGGGCTTACCACGCGACGCCAAAAAACTCGCCAGTGGGAGCTGCACGTCGATCGCGTTCTGGCTGACCTTCATCGCCTCGCGCATCACCGCCTCGGCGTCGTCAAAACGCGAGCCCTTGGCGTAGAACTCCGCGAGCATCTTCAACGGCTCGGACTTGTCCTTCCACGCCGGCCTGGCCGCGAGCGACTTGAGCGTCTTCTCGCCCCCGACGGCGTCGTTGGTATTGAGCTGCACGTCCGCGAGGTACGCGTAAAACTCCCGGTCGTCCGGCCACGTCGCGACCGCGGTCGTGAGCGTGTCCACCGCGAGCCTCGCAAACTTCTTCGTCCCCTCACCGTCACCGGCCAGCGCCCGTTCGCGCGCGGCGCGGAAATACGCGATACCCAGACCCTTGATCGTGCCCGCGTCCGAAGGGTTACGCTGCGCGTCCTCCTGCATCAACGGGATCGCCTTCTCCGGCTGACGGTTGTTCAGGTAATGCTTGATGAGCATGTCGCGCAAACCGGCATCCTTCGGCTGGTTTTTCAGGCCCAGGTCGATAAATCGCTTGGCCTCCTCCGGCCGGTTCAGTGCGTAATAGCACCGCACGGTCGCGCGGACCGCTTCCAGGTTGTCCGGCTGCTTCTCCAGCGTCAACGCATACTTCGCGACCGCGTCCTCGTATTCACCGGCCTGTTGCAGCACCTGCCCCAGCGTGAAGTACGACAACGCGAACTCGGGCAATTGGCGCGTAAGCTCCCGGCCCAGCTCCTTGGCCCTGGTCAGATTCCCACGCACCTGCTCGAGCTTGATCGAGTACAAAATCCCGTTCGCCTGGTCGGCGTTGAGCTTGGCCAACGGGTCGAGCAGTTTCTCGGCCTCGTCGAAATTGCGCCGGGCAAGGTACGTCTGAAACAGCGCCGCCAGGGCCTGTCCGTCGTCGGACTTGAGCTCCGTGGCGCGCTTGACGTGTTTGAGCGCCTCGTCGGCGCGCCCGGCGTCGCGCTCGAGGTCGAACAACTGCATCTCACGCGAAAACTCGTCGGGATTCTTGAGAATGAGCTCCCGCCGCGTCGCGGAGATTTCCGCGGGCGTCGCGCCGCGCGCCGCGTCGGCGAGAATGCGCAGGCTCATCTTGTCGGGGGATTTCTCCAGCGCCGTCTTGAGCACCCTCAGCGCCGAGTCCCGGTCACCCGCGGCCAGATAAATCTTCGCGGAGATCTCCGCGGCGTCGGCGTCGGAAGGGTCTGCAGTCAGGATCAGCCCGAGCAGACGCTGCGCCTCCTCGCGCCGGCCCAGGCCGAGCGCCGCCTGAGCCTTGTTCAGGCGCTGCGCCCGGTCGTCCTCCGGTAGCTTGGCGTACAGGTCGTCGACCTGCTTGGCGTCCTTCTTCACGTCGAGCATCCGCATACGCAGCTGCGCCAGCTCGGGCGCGTCGGGCGCCTTCTGCTCGATCTTCTTCACCTCGGCCCGCGCCGCTTCGATCTCGTTCGTCCGAATCAACAACTCTGCGAGCATCACCCGCGCGCCGATGAAGTCGGGGTTTTTGTCGATCGCTTCCTGCATGAACTGGCGCGCCTGACCGGTCTGCTGCGTCTGCTGGTACGCCTGCGCCAGCAACAGAAGCAGCGTCGCGTCCGCGCCACCGGGACGCTGATCCGCGAGCACGCGAGCGCGGTTGAGGGTCTGGATCGCGTCGACGTTCTGGCCGAACGTCAACTCCATACGCCCCCGCAAACTCAGCACCGCCGGCGTGAGCGCGTCGCCCGCGTCGGCGGCCTTGTCTTCGACCTCGGCGAGGTCGGCCTTGATGTCCTTGACCAACTGCTCTCGCTCCGGTGACGGCTTGGCCCGAGCGTACTGTTGAAGCCGCAACTGCGCGGTCAGGTACCGCACGTCGTACTCCATCCCGCGGTAGCGCGGGGTGGTGGCGATGATCTCGGACGTGCCGACCAGAATCTTCACGGCCTCGTCGAGCTTTTCCGGCTTGCGCGAAAGCAGTCGCACCAGCGCCATTCGCGCGTTCGGTTCCTGGGACATCTGCGCGATCAAGTCACGCAGCTTGGTCTCGGCCTGCTCGAAGTCCCCACGCTGCGCGCGGACGTTGGCGGACTGGATGCGGATCTGCGTGAACTGCGGGTCGTTCGGCGCGACCAGTGCCTCGGCGCGTTCGACGGCAGCGTCGGCCTTGGCGGCGTAGCCGGTGGCACGGTCCTTGTCCTTCATCGACGTCGCGAACTGCTCAAGGCGGGAATAAATTTCTGACGCGCGAGAGTAGATCAGCGCGACCTTCGAACGGGCTTCGGCGCCGATCGCAGGGTTGGTCGTCGCCGCCGGGGACGCGGACTTTTCCATCAGCATCTTGTCCGACCCGACGGTCGCGGTCTCCACCATGCGCGCGGCGGCGAGGGATTCGGCGATCGAACCGGGCCGGTCACGCCCCGACAACGCCAGTTCACTCGCCCGGCGTAAATGCACCTGCGCCGCGATCGCGAGAAGGTCGGAGTTGTCCGGGCGCTGCTCCACCAGCGCGTCGAGCGACGCGGAGTGGCCTTTGACTTTGTCGTCGTCCATTTCGACGCCGCGCAACCACAACTGCATCGGCAGGAGGTCTTGGAGCGCCTGGACGTCGAGATTTTCAGGCTCCTGTTCGAGGATGCGCCGGGCAATGTCCGACGCGAAGTCGGCGCTGAACGCGGCCTCACGCACGGCGCCGGGGCTGAAGGCGTTCTGCTGCGCGAGCGCCAGCATGCGCTTGAGCGCGGGCATATGCTTCGGGTCGATTTCCAGCGCGCGCTGCAGCGCCGCAAACTGGCCTCGACCGGCCTTGGGGTCGGTCTCGCGCAACTGCTCCATCGCGTCGGCGAGGAGCACCTGAGTCGACGCGTCGGTCGAATCCAGCTTCCCCGCCTTCGCGAAGTTCCCGGCGGCGTCCTTCCACTGACGCTCGCGCAACAACCGCTTGCCCGTCTCGATGTACGTCTGAGGGCGCTCCGTCACCAGCGCCTTCTGCGCAAAATATCCCACCACCACAACGCCCGCGACCGACGCGACGGTGATGCCTAGAAACCGGGTATTGATGCGACGAGCCATGGGGGGAAGGTGCTTTCGGTTTTAGAAATGGGGAACGGAATGGATCATGGGTGACGGATCATCTTGAGCTTTGCCGCTCAACGGTTTTTGCAATCATCCATGGTCCATCATCCGATCACCCGTTCGTCCTCACTTGGCCCCGCGCGCCGATGCGACTTTTACGGCGGCGTCTACGCCGTAGGTTTTGACTTTTTGCCAGTCGGGGAAGCTGCGTTCGATTTCGGGGAGCGCGCCGGTCAGGAAGTCGGTCATGACGGCGGCGCTTCGGTCACGGTCTTTCAGGATCGTCATGAGTTCGATCTTCGAGTAGTAGCCGTAACGTTCGAGCAGGTTCTGCAATCGCGCGCGGACGTCGGCGGGGTTGGATTCGTAGGCGCCGTTGACTTGAAAAAAGTACGCGACCGAGCGCGAGACGCGTGAGCCGTAGGTTTGATCCTCGAAGTTGATGAAACGGACCTTGAGGTCGCGCTCGCCGACGCGCCAGGTCGGGACGGTGTACTCGCTGGGCTGAAACCCGTCGGCGATGTAGCAACGGTCGGGGATATGCGCGACGGTGTCGACCATGCCGGTGTAGTACGTCACGGCACAATTGATGACCGCGTCGGCGTAGCGTGGGTCGGCCTGCAGGCGGCTGAAGAGCTTCTTGCGCTCGGAGTAGGTCTGGTCCTTGAATTTGTCGACCTCGCCCTGCGGAACGACCTTGGTGTTCACGTAGTCGCGGAAGATGTAGAGCTTCGTGCCGAGCGTGTCTTCGATGTCTTTTTCGAGCGGCTCGTCCTTGCTCACCTGCACCCAATTCGACATCGTCACCGGTACGTCCGCGAGCGGGCGCGCGAGGGGGACGGACTGTTTTTTGAAGTGAAGCTGAAGGTACTGCGTCGCGCCGTTCAGCCCGAAAGCCGCGACGAGCAGGATCACGCCCGCGACGACGAACGCGGGCTGCTGGAGGACCTGTTTGAAGGATTGGGACGCGGTGCTCATAAAAAGTTCCGGTCCGGCGCGGCCGGCTCAGAGTAAGAGGCCGGGGGCGTGACACGCATCGATTTCGGGGGCTCGGGGATGCGGTTGGCGGCGCGGGGTTTTTCGCGCGGGGGCGTCGCGGTGGCGCGACGCAACGCCGGTCGGTCGCCTGCCGGCGGGGGCGGCTTGATCGAGCCCATGCTGCCGCTAGCAGTCATCGGGTCGGTGAAGAGTCCGGACATCACCGGCTCGGGCGAGGTCGCTTCACGCGGGCGCGACGTCGTTTCACGCGGGCGCGAGGCCTTTTTGCGCGGCGTACCGGTCAGGGCCGCGAGATTCGCGTTGCGCGGGATCGGGATGGCAAAACCACCCGCGCCGATCGGCACCGCGAGCCGGTGCGTCGCCGCGATGGCGGCGCGCTGGTCGAGTTCGTCGACGAAAATCTTGTCCAACATCCACGCCATCAGCAGGATCAGGAAGAACGCCGGCACGAGCATGATCATCCCGACGAACTGGTGGGCAAAACTTTCCGACAACTGCTGACTGACGTAGTGGTCGAGCAACCCCTGCCCGCTGACGCGCCCGACGTTACACATGATCGCGATCGGCACGGACATCGCGGTGAGGAAGAGCTTCTGCCACAGAGGCCGACCCGACAAAAACGCGACGGCGGCACCGACGCTGATGAACGTCATCAGCGAACGCAGCCCCGCGCACGCCTCGGCGACGTTCAGCGTGCGGATTTCACCCCCGTAGCCTTCAATGAAAATCTTCGTCCCGCCTTGGAAACTTGTCACCCCCGTCAACTGCAACGTCGCGACCGCGGCGTGCGCCGCCAGCACCTGTAACGGGCCGGCGATGAGGCTATACACCAGCCCCGGCCACGGGATCGCGCAGACCAGAAACGCGATCGGAAACCAGACGATCTTCATCACGTCCCACCCGCAGAGCACCAGCACCGTACCGAACAGCGTGACGACCATCCCGAAGTCTTTGATGAAATCGTTCTGACCGGGATAAATGCCGTAGGTGTAAACCAGCAACCCGGTGAACAGCGACGCCAGCCCCCAGTCGGCGGCCAGCACCAACACCCCGAACATCACGCACACGGCACCCAGCCCCTGCAACGCGGTCGCGAAAATCGAGTCGCCGAGGAGCGTACGGGAAAAATAGAAAAACCCAAGACCCGCCGGTACGAGCGCCGCACCGACGCCCACGCGCTGCCATCGCAAAAACCGGCCCCAAAGCATCGGCTTGGGCTTGATCTTCAGAAGTTCTTCGCGATTGACGTAGAGGTAATACAGGCCGATGAGCGGGACGCAGATCGCGTGGCCCCAGTTGGCTTCGCCGTAGAACGGGTTGGTTTTGTCCCAAAGCCGTCTCAGGTTCGGCCAGAACAGCGCGCAAAACACGACCGCAATAAAGCCGACCTTCAACCAAGTCGACAGGCGCAGTCCCGCGTAAACCGGTTCGTTGTCGAAGGCATCGTCTTCGACGGCGGACCGGTATTCCAACGGCGAAAGATCACCTGCGGTGCTCAAGCGTCTACTCCTCCGCGCGACCCATTGGGACCGCGCCCATCGTTCGGCATGCCTTGACCGACCGGATTAGCCACGCTCAAGTGCGTGAAAAGTTGCAACCCACAAGTCGGACGACACG
>Ga0163144_10029565_pt1 | contig 10509 bp, 9 predicted proteins | sample OliLak19BULKMAT1_FD_123175 | JGI IMG/M metagenome (GOLD analysis project Ga0163144, IMG submission 123175) | Freshwater microbial mat bacterial communities from Lake Vanda, McMurdo Dry Valleys, Antarctica - Oligotrophic Lake LV.19.BULKMAT1 | ecosystem: Environmental > Aquatic > Freshwater > Lake...
CGGTTCGGTGATCAAATACGCAGCGACCAGCGTCATGGAAATCGCGCTGGATGTCGGCGGCATGGCGACCGAGGAAGGCTCCTGCTGCATCATCGAGGTGATGGGCCGTCACGCCGGGTGGATTGCCGCCGGCACCGCGCTGGCCCACCGAAACGAAAGCGACGCCCCGCACATCGTCCTGATCCCGGAGATTAAGTTTAACGAGGAGGCTTTCCTCGCGCGGGTGAAGGCCACCGTGGTCGCGCACCGCTTTTGCGTCGTGGTCGTCGGGGAAGGTTTGAAGGGCGCCGACGGCAAGGAGTTGGCCGCCGATCAATCCCGGCGTGATGATTTTGGGCACCCGGTGCTTTCGGGCGCCGCCGAGCATCTCGAGGAGATCGTAACCAAGAAGCTCAACCTTAAGGCCCGGAGCGTGAAGCTCGGCTACGCCCAGCGTGCCGCCGCGCATTACGCCAGCCTCACCGACGCGACCGAGGCCGCTGCGTGCGGCGAAGCGGCGGTCCGCAATGCCATTGAGGGCAAGACCGGTTACATGGTGAAAATTGTCCGCCTCCAAAGCAGCCCCTACAAGTGGACCACCGACCTGCAGCCACTGGGTGACATCGCCAACGTGGAGCACACGATTCCCCGCGACTGGATGACAGAAGACGGCTTCCTGCCCAACGAAAAGTTCATGGAGTACGCCCGCCCCCTCATCCAGGGCGAGGTGGTTCCGCCCATCGAAGGCGGCCTGCCGAAATATGTCGTGCTCAACCGATCGTTGGTGGAAAAGAAGCTCGCTCCTCGGGCCTGATCAGAGCCGTCGTAAAGAGAAATAATTTCACGGACGCGCGCGGAGAAATCTGCGCGCGTTTTTTATTGGAAGGACGTTTCAGGCGAAACGGGCGTCCTTGTTTGCGGGCCGGAGTAGGCTCCCGGCCCGGTGCGATTGGACCAACTCCGGACCATGGGGGCTGAATTCGTCGCGAGACTTGGTGGGCGAGTCGTGACGGTCATGGCATCCTGCGCCCGTCGATGGTCAGCTGCTTCGCGGAAAATCTCGAACCCCACTGCGAGAATAAACAGCGCGGCCACGAAGGCAATGGACCCGCGAAAAACATCTTCTGAATTCATCATGCGCCAGTCTTTCGTCACTCAGGCCGGGTTGGCAGGGAACCTCAACCTTCTTGCGGAGGCTGGCAATGACACGCGCTTCCAAGGTCTATTTCTCATAAAGCAAAACCAGCAGCACGTTCGCGGGGGAATAGAGCGAATGCACCACGCCGGATTCATCCGGCTTCGTCTCGTCCTGCTGGGGCGCAAGGTTGCCGGTGATTTGCACGACCCGCACCTTGGTTTCCGCCAGCCAGTCGTTGATTTGTTTTTCCAAGCCTGGCAGGTCGTTTTCGAGACCTCTGAATAGCTTTACCTGGTGCATGACGGGTTTGGGGAACGGTAGCGAGGCTGCCCCCTGAGGTAAAACATTTTCCTGCTCAAGGAGTCCGTGAATTTCGCCGTAAGATGGAGTGGGTGAAGTGGGGCGCGGGGAGAAGCCCTGCCCGGGCTTCATCCAAGCTGAATGCGACTACACCACTCTATGCATCATCCGCACGCCGCGACCATTGCCCGCGCAGGCTTGGCGGCACCACGTCGTCATACCTCCTGAACTGAGTTATCATGCCTTCACTCTGGGTCATCCGCATTTTCTTTCTCTTCCTTTGCACGGGTGCCGGCTACGCCGTGAGCCAGAGCAGACCCGAGATCATTCACGGAGGCATGTACGGATTGATGATCGGTTTTGGCCTTGGCGGATTGCTCATCGGCATCGACCACATGCTCAAGGGATTTTCCCTGCGCGCCTTTTCCGCCGCCACCTTCGGTCTGTTGCTCGGCACGCTGGTCGCCACTCTCATCGACCAGAACCAGGTGTTCGTCTATGGCGCGGACGACGAAACACGCTGGGTCATCCGCCTGGCGCTGTTCCTCGCCTTCGGCTACCTGGGCATGGTGCTGGCCATGCGCGGCAACAAGGAGGATTTCTCCCTCATCATTCCCTACGTCCGATTCAAATCCCAGAACAAGCCCGAGAACCACATCGTTCTCGATACCAGCGTCATCATCGACGGACGCATCGCGGAATTGATCGAACGGCGCTTCGTCGAGGGCATCATCGTGGTGCCCAAGTTCGTGCTGCACGAACTTCAGTTCATCGCCGACGCCTCTGACCCGGTGCGCCGCGAGCGCGGTCGTCGCGGCCTCGAACTGCTCGAACGCATCCGCCGCGACCCGCGCGTCGAGGTGAAGATTCACGAGCTGGATTTCGCCGATGAGAAGCAGGTCGATGCCAAGCTGGTGAAGCTGGCCCGCGCGCTGGACGCGAAGCTCTTCACCAACGACTACAACCTCACCAAGGTCGCCGAGCTTCAATCCGTCCCCTGCCTCAGCCTCACGGATCTCGCCGCCGCCTTGAAGCCACAGGTTCTTCCTGGAGATGTCCTCACCCTCCACGTCGTCCGCGAGGGCCGCGACCGCGGCCAGGGCGTCTCCTATCTCGCCGACGGCACCATGGTCGTCATCAACGGCGCACACGCCATGGTCGGGCAGAAGGTGCAAGTGCAGGTGCTCAGCCTGCATCAGACCGGTGCCGGGGTGATTGTCTTCAGCGATCTCAAGCTCGCAGCCGCGGCTTGAAATTCTGACGCGATTAGGGGAATCCTTGGCCGTGCGTAAAACGTGAAGCGTAAAACGTAATCCAGGAAGGCGCTTCCAACGCACCGTCCCTTTACGTTTTACGTTTTACGCATTACTCATCACACCATGAAACCCGTCACCGTCTTCAGTTGCTTCAACCCGATGGAGGCGCACGTCGTGCGCTCGCGGTTGGAGACCGCTGGTATTCTCGCCATCGTCACGCACGAAACCGCCGCCCTTAGCACCGAGGGCGGTGCGATGAGCATCGGCGGCGTCAAGGTGCAAGTGTCGGAGGAACAGGCCGCCGATGCCCGCGAACTGCTCGACGCCCCGCCGCCCACCGCTGAAGAATTCCCTCAATGATCCCTCCCGCCGCCCTTCGCAAACTGCGTCGCGTCGTTCCTACCGGCGACCTGCACACCGACCAATCCTCCTGCGAACACTACGCGGCGGATAAATGGTTCGCTTCGAGCATCCCCGACGCCGTGGTGCTCGCGCGCAACGCGAAGACCGTCGCCGCCGTCCTGCGTTTCGCCAGCGACCACCGCATCCCCGTCACCGCGCGCGGCGCGGGCTACGGTTACGTCGGTGGCTGCGTGCCCAACCGCGGCGGCATCGTGCTCTCGGTCGAGCGGATGAATCGCATCAAGGAAATCTCCGGGGCGGATTTCGTCGCCGTCGTCGAGCCGGGCGTTCACACCAAGACGTTGCAGGATGCGGTGGAGAAGAAGGGATTGTTCTATCCGCCTGACCCCGCGAGCCGCGCGGATTGCAGTCTCGGCGGAAACATCGCCACCAACGCCGGCGGGCCGCGCTGCCTCAAATACGGCGTCACCCGCGACTACGTGCTCGGCCTCGAAGTCGCGCTGGCGGACGGCTCGCTCGTCCGACTCGGCGGACGCACGCATAAGAACAAGACCGGCTTCGACCTGCACCGCCTGTTCGTCGGCTCCGAGGGAATGCTCGGCGTCGTCACCGAGGCCACGCTCAAGCTGCTGCCCTTCCCGCCGTCGCGCGCGTGCCTGGCTTGCGGATTCGATTCCACCCGCGCCGCGACCAGTGCCATCCGCAAGATTTTTGCCGCCGGCTTTCTCCCGTGCGCGTTGGAGTTGGCCGATTCCTTCACGCTGGCCGCCGCCCGCAAGCGCACCGGCAGCAAGCAACTCGAAGGCTGCCAGTCGCTCTTCATCGTCGAGCTGGATGGACATGACAAATCCGTGCGGCTGGAAATCGCGGAGCTGGAGAAAATCATTCGCACTGCGAAACCCCGCTTCGTGGACTGCGCCATCGGCCATGTCGCCAGCGAGAAGCTCTGGCAGTTGCGACGCGAGTTCTCCTATTCCCTGCGCGACACCGGCCTGACGAAGCTCAACGAAGACATCGTGGTGCCGCGCGGGCGGCTCGAGGATTTGTTCAAGTTCACGGCGAAGCTGCAGAAGAAGCACGGCCTGCAAGTCGCCGCCTTCGGTCACGCGGGCGATGGCAACATCCATGTGAACCTGATGATCGACGAGAACGAACCCGGAGTGAAAGCAAAGTCCGAGGCCGCTCTTGATGATCTCTTCCGGCAAGTCCTGAAGTGGGGCGGCGCGCTGACCGGCGAACACGGCATCGGCTTGGCGAAGCTGCGCTGGTGGCCGCAAGCCGCTGACACGCGCGTGCGCCAGTTGCACCGCGAGGTGAAGCGCGCCCTCGACCCGCACGGCGTGCTCAATCCTGGAAAGTTTGTTTGAGCCCGCCTCAAAGACTGATTACTGGCTCACTGACTGACTGTTCACTGATCTCCGGTCCAATCAGCACCACGAACTCGCCCTTCGCCGGGCGCTTCTTCAATTCCTCGAGCAGACTGGCAGGTGTGCCGCGGCGGAATTCCTCGAACTTCTTCGTCAGTTCGCGCGCCAGCACTACGGGGCGCGTGGGATAAACTTCGTTCAACTCGTTTAGCAATTTTTCCACGCGATACGGCGACTCGTAGAGCACGAGCGTGCCTTCGACATGGCGCAGCGCTTCCAGCCGTTTGCGGCGCTGTCCTGATTTGTGCGGGAGGAAGCCAACGAAATGAAACTCATCCGCGGGCAGGCCACTGGCGGTGAGCGCGGCGACCAGCGCGCACGCGCCGGGCACGCTTTCGACGCGCAGGCCCGCCTCGATCGCGGCGCGCACCACGCGTTCGCCAGGGTCGCTGATGCCGGGGCTGCCGGCGTCGGTCACGAGCGCGACTTTTTCTCCACGCTTGAGGCGCTCCAGTATTTCCTCGCTGCGCCGCGCTTCGTTGAATTGAAAGTAGCTGAGCAGTGGACGCGAGATGCCGAAGTACTTCAGCAACTGCCCGGTGTGCCGCGTATCTTCGGCGGCCACCACATCACATTCGCGCAAGGTGCGCAGCGCCCGCAGCGTGATGTCCTCAAGATTGCCGATGGGCGTCGCGACAAGGTAGAGCGTGCCGGGCCGCAACGGCGGCAGCGGGTGGGCGGAAGGAGGCGAATCATTCATGGCGTGCGCGCCGCAAGCGGACGATTACCGGCGGGGCGGAGGGTTGGTCGGCAGCGGCAGCGTGTCAGCGGAGACTTGGCGGGGCTTGTAAAGCCCTGGCCCGAGATTCTTCAACGGATCGACCGGTTTCCGGGTGCGGCTGCGAATGACCGTCACGGCCAGCACGAGGAAGATCAATCCGGCGAGGCCGGCGACGGCCACGCGCCAGTTCAGTCGCGAAAACTGGAGCATGAGAAAATCGATCGGGCTGCGCGGCTTGTTCATCAGGGGCGGCGGCTTGCGAAACTTTTCCGAGCGGCCCAGTTCCTGGTCCAGCTCGGCCAGCAACCCCGGCACTTCGAGCTTCAACGCGGTGGCGTAGGTGCGGATGAAGCCGCGGATGTAAACCGGCGCGGTGAAGACGTCAAAGTTGCCCGATTCAAGAGCGCGGATGTGGTCGGTCTTGATCTTGGTGATCTCGGCAACTTGATAGATGTCGAGGTTTTGAGCTTCGCGCGCCCGGCGGAGCTGTTCGGATACCGTGGGCATGTCCGCAGAGAACTAGCGGATTTGCCAAGCGCTTGGCAACCTTGGAAACGAAAATCGAATGATTCAGGCGCGAAACCCGGCTCAGGCCACGCGCCGATCGTGGTAGAGGGAGATGACTTTGCGGCCTTCGCGTTGCTCGGGCGTGGGATCGCCCTGGCCGGCCGACCACGCGAGATAAAGAAAGGCGACGATTTGGAAGCCCGGCAGCAGGAGCAGGAATCCGATGACCGGTCCCTTGTCGCGCGCCCGGGCGATTTTGAAAGCCCACACGATGTAGAGGATCAGCCACACCGGAGGAAGCAGGTTCGTAAGGATGCACCAGGGGCTCATGCGGGCCGCACGGAAGAGCGGAATCTGCTTGAGCACGGGGAGCCAGATGAGGGGGCCGGCCGGCTGACCCGCCTTGCGGCAGATTTGGCGGCAGCAATTGCAGAACAGAAGATACAGAAGCGCGAATGTGCCCAGGATGGCGTAGGGAAACCAGGGCGGCAATTGTGCCATCATCTCCTGCGTCTCCCAGACCGTGCTCTCCCACTGCTCCCGTGCTCGCAGCGGGATTTGCATCTCGATCTGCTCAACGATCTTTTGCGGCGTGAAATTCAGGGCTGCGCTGTTGGTGGAGGGTTCGGCCTCGACCTGATAGCCGAGTTGAAGCTGTGTCGAACGATCGAGGTCGCGGACCTTGATGTTGGCGAAGCCGTTGGTGTGGCTGATGAAGAGGTCGGTCTTGGTCTTGGTTTTGACGACGGCGTTGCTGTAGGACATCTCTCCGACATGGAGGACGGCGTAGGTCTCCTCTTTCTCCCCTTGGGTCAATGGCAACGGAGCCGCCGTCGCCATGCAGGCGAGGCTGAGCCAGCAAAAGAAGGTTCTCAAAATCAGTTTCACGCTGCTGGATGTATCGGCGGGCTGGAACGGAAGTTTAGCCATGCCTTCCGAGTCCGGGCATGGGGGTGGAGAGATCTCTCGCTGCGCGTGGGCGAGTTTAGATTGTCTGTCCTGCGTGCGGTTCGCTCGCGCCGTCCGCGCCACCGCCGTCGAGATCGATGAGGATGTCGCGCGGCTCGGCGCCCTTGCTCGGGCCGACGACTCCGCGATTTTCCAGTTCATCCATGATGCGCGCGGCGCGTCCGTAGCCCAGGCGCAACCGGCGCTGGAGCAGGGACACGCTGGCTTTCTGTTCGCTGCGGATGATCTCGATGCACTGTTCGATGAGCGATTCGTCCTCATCGCTCCCGCTGCTCTCGCTATCGAAACTGCTCACGGGCTTGGACAACTGGTTGTGAATTTCCACCTCGTAGCTCGGCTTGCCCTGCTTGGCGATGGAATCGACGATGCTCTGGATTTCCTGGTCGGTGATCAGCGCGCCCTGGGCACGGATGAGCCGTGCGCTGCCGGGCGGCAGGTAGAGCATGTCGCCCTTGCCGAGCAATTTGTCCGCGCCCATTGCGTCGAGAATGGTGCGGGAATCCACGCGCGCCGCGACCTGGAAGGCGATGCGCGCCGGGATGTTCGCCTTGATCACGCCGGTGATGACATCGACGCTGGGCCTCTGTGTCGCGACGATGCAATGGATGCCAGCGGCGCGCGCCATTTGCGTGATGCGCGCGATGGCCATCTCCACATCCGCAGGAGCGACCAACATGAGGTCCGCCAACTCGTCGATGATCACAACGATGTAGCTGAGCTTGTCCGGGATGACGATATCGTCGTCGCGCGGGACGACGATCTCTTCATCAACCTCAACCGCGAAACCATCCGCGCCGGCTTCGATCTTTTCCTTCCTGGCCATCAACGGCAACTCAGGCTCCGATTCCACCACGGGCTTGTTTTTCGGGCGCTCGTTGAACGACTTGATGTTGCGGACGCCGACCTTGGCGAAAATCTGGTAGCGCTTCTCCATCTCGTTCACGACCCAGCGCAGCGCGAGGATGACCTTCTTGGGATCGTTGACCACGGGAACGACGAGATGGGGCAGGACGTTATATTGTTGCAGCTCGACGACCTTGGGATCGATCATCACGAAGCGCAGTTCGTCCGGGCGGAACTTGTAGAGCAGCGACGCGATGATGGAATTGATGCAGACGGATTTGCCGGAGCCGGTACTGCCGGCAATGAGCAGATGCGGCATCTCGGCGAGGTCGGCGATGATCGGGTGCCCGTAAACATCCTTGCCCAGCGCCAGCGGAATGCGCGCCTTGGTCTTTTGCCATTCCTCGGATTCGAGGAGGTCACGCATGATGACCTTGGTCTTGACGAGGTTGGGCACTTCGACGCCGACGGAGCTCTTCCCCGGCACGGGCGCCAGGATGTTGATGCGTTCGGCCTTGAGCGCGGCGGCGAGGTTGTTGTTGAGGCTTGTGATTTTCTCCATCTTCACGCCGGGCGCGGGATGCAATTCGTAGCGCGTGATGGTCGGCCCCTTGGTGATGTCGCCGAGCGAAACCTCGATGCTGAATTGCGCCAGCGTCTGCTGCATCAGCCGCGCATTGGCCATCAAATCCTCCTTCGACTCGGTGGGCTTCACCGTCGTGTCGGGATACTGGAGAAAATCCATCGTCGGCAACTGGTAGTTGCCGATCTGCGGCGTGGCGGCGACGGACAGGGGCTTCTTCCTCGACGCGGTCGGTCGGCGCACGGAGCCGGTGTTGTCGGTGACCTTGAATGACTCGGGCGCAGGGAGGGCGGGAATAATCGAAGCGGCCGCGATGGCTTCGGCCTCCTCGTCTTCGGTCTTCGAACCTGCGGCTGGCTCGGCGCCGGCATTTTTCTTCGAAGACTTTTTGTCCGAGCCTTTGCCAAGGATGTCTGCCGTGGCCGCAGCGGCGATTTCCTTGGCCGAGATGGTCTCTCCTTCGAGTTCGCCCTTCTCGATGGCGGGCTCCTCCGGCTTGCCGGGGCGTGTGGCTTTGCCGATGCGCGGGCCGGGCACGCTCAGATCGCGCACGGTGGGTGTGGGCACGGGACGCATATCCGCGCCCAGGCCGGCGTTGTCATCCTTCCCTGAATCCTTTCCGCTACGGCCGTTGCCGCGCTTGAGTTGCTCCTGAAGTTTCTTGGCCTGCTTGTCCAGGTCACGGGCGCGGCGGGCGAGTTCCTTCTGCTCGGGCGACAAGGTTTCATCCGCCTCAATGTCGGCGTCGTTATCGGCAGACTTCGCGAAGACACGTCCGCGCAGCCACGGGCCGAAATGGAAGTTCGTCAGGAAAATGAGGCTGATAAGATAGAGCGTGCAGAAGACGATGGTCGCGCCCGGCTTGCCGAGGTGGACGAAGATCAGGGTGTTCATGAACAGCCCGACATGGCCGCCGGCACTCGGGGCATTCAAGTTCAGGGCGAGCCTTTCGAAAAAACCAGCACCGGCGTAAGCGGGATGGGTCGCCAGTCGATTGAGCGCGGCAGGGTCGGTATAGAGTGAAAAAAATCCGAGGCAGGTGAAGAAGAGCACTCCCGCCCAGACCCAGCGACGTTTGAGGTAGCCGAAAAACTCGAAGAGGTAGCCCAGGCCGAAGAGCAGCAGCAGGATGGGCAGCACGAACGCGCCCGCCCCGAAGAGGTTGAAGAAAATGTTTGCTCCCCACGCGCCGAAGCCGCCGATCCAATTGTGTGCCGTCTGGTTGGCCGGCACCTTGTTCGACGCGAGGTCGGCCGGCACAAACGACACTTGCGCCAGCAACACCAGCAATGCCGATGCGATCAGCACGATGCCAATGATGTCGTTCAAGCCGCGGTGCTCCGCGGGTTTAGGTGAATCCTTACGAGCCATGTCAGAGCCTAGAAAGGTGGCCCCAAAGTGCAAGGCGAGAAGTGTCCCCAGCATCACGGATTGCGCCATTGCGCGAGCGTTCCGCCCGGCTGGGCATGTTTCCCGGAAATCAGGATTGAACTTAGCTCGAATTTCTGGCAGCTTTTCACTGTCTTTTTTGGAGTATGCAGATGCCGCACACCATGCCTGCTCAGCCCGCCCTCTCCGACAACCAGCGGCGGGCTCTCATCAGTCTGCTTGTGGATGACGACCCGGCCATCTACGAGATGGTGCGGACGAAGCTCCTCTCTTACGGGCCGCCGGCGGTGCAGTGGTTGCGTCCGCACACCCTGAGCAGCGATCCCCGGATGCGCCGCCGCGCGCAGGAAATTGTTCTCCACCACGCGCGCTTGGCGGCTGAAGCGCGCTTCCTGGAGTTCTGCCAGGGCAAAGGCGAGGGGCTCGATCTTGAACAAGGCACGGGGTTGCTGGCGCAAACCCGCTATCCCGACTGCAATCCCGAGGGCTACAGCGCCCTTTACGACGCTTGGGCAGGTGAGTTGGAAACGCGGCTGGATCGGCAGGCTAGCCCCGAAGAGCAGCTTGCGACCATCGCCTGGTATCTCTTCGATGAACTGGGGTTTGCCGGCAACGACGAGTACGGCGCGGATCCGGACTCCTGCTTTCTCAATCGCGTGGTGGACAAGCGTTCGGGCAATCCCATCGGCTTGTCCGTGATCTATCTCTTCGTCACGCGGCGGTTGCGGTTGCCCATCCGTGGCATCGGGTTGCCCGGGCATTTCGTTTGCCGCTACCAGTCCAGCACGAAGGAGCTTTTTATCGACTGCTTTCGGCGCGGCGTCCTCTTGAGCAAGGGCGACTGCATCAAGTATCTCCTCCAATCCAGCTTCGGCTTCGCGGATGGTCACCTCTCGCCGGTCAGCCCGCGGCGGATTCTGCTGCGCATGTGCAACAACCTCGTCAACACCTACGCGCATCTCGACCAGGTCGAGGAGGCTTCACGCGCGCAGCGGTATGTCGTCGCCCTGTCGCGCTGACGCCGGTCAACCTTC
>Ga0163144_10029566_pt1 | contig 10509 bp, 9 predicted proteins | sample OliLak19BULKMAT1_FD_123175 | JGI IMG/M metagenome (GOLD analysis project Ga0163144, IMG submission 123175) | Freshwater microbial mat bacterial communities from Lake Vanda, McMurdo Dry Valleys, Antarctica - Oligotrophic Lake LV.19.BULKMAT1 | ecosystem: Environmental > Aquatic > Freshwater > Lake...
GGTTACGCCGCGCTCATCGCAGATCTATCGGAGCGCGGGCTGCTCGAAGATACTCTGGTGGCCAACATGGCTGAGTTTGGGCGAACTCCAAAAGTCAATCCTGCGGGTGGTCGCGATCACTGGCCTCAGTGCTTTACAGTTTACTTCGCAGGTGGTGGCGTCAAAGGTGGTCAGGTTGTTGGCGCGAGCGATCCGATTGGTGCTGTTCCGGACGATCGACCCGTTGAGCCTCCTGAGGTGGTCGCAACCATCTTCCACAGCTTGGGATTAAAGTTGACTGAGCATCTGCCTGGACCAGCGGGTCGACCGTTCCCGATCGTCGACTCTGGGTTCCGTGAGATTCATGAGTTGTTCTAAATGACAGTAGGCTCGAACTGCACAAACTATCGCAATGTGGTCCTATCGCAAGGTGGTCCTATCGCAAAGTGGTCGCAATGACGACGCAGGGAAGTTGAACGTGGGAAACAATAAAAGCCAGGTTGATAAAGGCTACGTAGCTGGTGACCGAAAGTCAGGCGGCTGGTCGTTGATGCTCAGGTTTGCGGCCGGAGTTTATGCGGTGTGGCTGATGTGGTTGGCTTATGTTGCTTGGGTCAACATCAACGCGGGCAACCAGTGAGAAGGCGGATAAAAATCTGCCGCCGCGAGTTTGGTTGGTAAGGCTAACTGGGCGGGACTCATTGCGAGGGACTCACCTGGCAGGTTTGGCTCCGTCGAAGTCTGTGACAGAAATCATCTGCTTTTTGATAATGGGTTCTTGGCCGTTTTGCATTTCGCAAATGATCTGATAGTTGTCTGGAGTCAGTTCACGGTCGAGGCGAAATTCTAGATTGCTGGACTCGCCAGGCATTAGCCACTTGCCAAAGCCGCCGGCGAGCACGCGACGTTGGCCGGATTCAGAGGCGATGAGCAATCGTGCTTCGAGCGGGATATGGATTGATCCTTGATTGCTGACAACTGAACGAAAGCTCGGGTACTTGGCGTCAGGTACAAACCGGAGCGGTTGCAGATCGATCTTCGGTTCTTGAGCTTGTCCGAGAATGATGGCAATCGGAACGACTCCGGTGTTTGAATACTGCTGGGTTGTATCGGTGCTTTTGACTTGCAGCGATCCAAATTCGACGGGGTTCGTGAAGTTGGATTTTGATCGCAGAGTCATCGAGACTTTTCGCTTGCGACCAGCGGACAAGGTGAAGCTCTCGGGTTGCACAAGAACATTGTTGAGCGGCGAACCTTGAGCGGTTTGCAGAGAGAATGAAATGCTTTTGGCTTGGCTGGAAGTGTTTTTGATTTCGATCGTCGCGCGACGCTGGCCGCCGCGAGCTTGCGAGAGTTCAAGCTGCGAGGGAGAAATATAAAGGCCGCCGCCGATCTGCTTAACTTTGACTTCCTGCGCGGGAAAATCCTCTGAGTCGACCTCGATATTGAATGTCCGGCGATTGATCACGCGACCACCGTTAAGCAACTCGGCTTCCAATTGGTAGCTGCCGCTGAGCAAGTGTTGTGGGAGGAGTTCTTCCATGCGCACTCTGCAGCCTGGGAGCACACGACCGATGTAACGTTCTTCATTCTCCATCGCAGCGCGGACCGGCATGACCATACGCAAATCATCGAAGGTCCGATCGCTTGGTGCGGATCGCAAATGCGTGCGCATCTCATACTCGAAGGCGGTGCTCGCTGGGTTGCGTACGATCACGCTGACCTTCGGCAGGCCATTTAAAGGAGTGATACTACCTTCTTCAAGTACGAGGGCTCGTGCTTGTTCACCCCGAACTCCGCTGACGTCCAAATCGACTCGCAGGACATAGTTCGTCACAAAGCGGATGCCTGCTTTCGTCACGGGCTTTCCACCGGAATCAAGCTCGGGGGCCTGTTCTTTACGAGTTCCGGAATCACGCACCAGAATTCCAAGCGAATGAAAGCTGGCATCGTTATCGGGCACTCGCAATAGACCTTCGAGAAGGTATGGAATATCGCGAGTCAAATGAACTTTGGTGTCACCCACGATTTCAATCGGATTCGTCGCACCGCCACGTTCATCTTGGAGAATCTGGCCGGTAATATCTTGCCGCAAGCCAACTTTGAGGATCTCGATATCCGTATCACGATTCAAAGTTTGCAGCGCGAATTGAAAATGCAGAACCTCACCGCGCCGCCCACTGATACGTTGGACGAGCGGTTCGATTTGGAAAGCTGGATTGAAAGTATCCTGAACGGTTACTGAACGCCGCTGAGTTTGTGCGACAGCAAGACTCGGGTTGAACACTTCGACTGCGGTAAGCACGCTGAGCAATAGAGCGACGCCGCGAGCAAAGCTAAGCAACGTTTGGCGACTTGTGAATGTTTGGTGCATCGAATGGTGTAGGTTGTGTTGAGCGAATTGATGTTGCCGAAAGTTCAGCAGCTACTCCGGTACGCAGTACGGATCGCGAACGATGCGAGGCGAAATGAAAATAGCGACTTCTGCGTCCTGCTCTTGTTTCTCGACAGTTCGGAAGAAAGCCCCGATTCCCGGAATGGATCCCAAGAATGGAACCTTGCTCACTCGATCCACGGTTTGGCGCTGAACGAGTCCACCGATGACGATAGTCCGACCATCTTGAATATCGACTTTGGTGGACACGATTCGACGATTGATAACCGGATACGGATTGCTACTCTGCGCACTGCTCGAACTGCTGTTACGAATGTCCTCACTAACTTCGGCCCTTTCAATCTCAACGCTGACCATGTTTCCGCGAATGCGTGGAGTGATTATGAGATTGATGCCTGCATCCACTTTTTGAACATCTTGTCGAAAAAGCAAGTTCGCGTTGGTGGGTTGCAGACTGAAAAATGTTTCACGCTCGATGGCGATCGACGCCTTCTCACCATCCTTTGCGGTAACGCGTGGAGCCGCTCGAATCGTAACTTAGCCTTGTTGCGCGAGTAGCTGGACGAAGGCAGAGGTCACTGCAAAGTCGTCGAAGGCATTGTTCACGCCATACTTGCTAGCTGCGCCGTTGAAGGCGAGTCCGGTCAAGCCGACTTTCACTTGATCGATGTTATTGAGCTGAAGAGTATGGTTCCAGTCGACGCCAAATCGAAAGCCCGAATCGGGAGCGCTGACACAGACAATCGCCTCCAGGATCACTTGCTCCACGGGCAGATCGAGTTCCTGTAAGCGACTCAGTAGATCGTCACCGATCTTTTGAGGTGCCTCGATGACAATTAAGTTGCGATCGTCCGACGCTTGATAAAATTGCGAGAGTCGCTTTGGCACCAGCGCTGCGAGTTTCGAAGGTAGATGATTGCGGGGCGCGTACTGGCGTCGAGTGCTAACCATGTTGAACAGCGGCGAATCCGGTTCGGGCGGTGATACCAAGTAAGTCCCTTGATGCCGAACATAAACAAGCCCAAGCGGCAAAAGAAGCATCTGAAGAGCTTGTTCAAAGGTTGCGTCTTTGATTTGGAGCGTCACAACACCACCAATCGATTCGTCGACGACAACTGTTTCGCCGCTGGTCGAAGCGATGATATCGATCGCTTCGCGAATATCGGTCTGCTCGAAAAGCTCGTTGATCAATGACCGCACCTCCGCCTTGGGCACTGGCAAACCAGGAAGCAACTCGGGAGCCATTACGACTGTGTTGGGAGCTTGCGATTGGTTGAAGGTCCAACTGGATGAGACAACAGGAATGTCGGCTGGCAATGAAGATTTGAGAGCTTCGATTCGCGCAGCTTGCTTGGCTGCTTGTCTAGCCGCCTGCTTAACTTGTTTAGGATTCAGAGGTGTCGCTGACGCGGAATCGGCCTTCGTGTTTGAACTGGGTTCTTCGTGCGAAACCGAGTTGACATTTGAAAGGGCCTCTGGTTTCGCATCCGTTCGAGCCACGTTGGTGGAGGGTTCTGTGTAGTTAACCGGATTGATTGTTTCGACCATAGCAACATTGCCAGTAGCATCAGACATTTCGATCTGAACCGCGGAGGCCGCTTCGGCACGACGATTGGCGTCGACCGCTTCTTGATAAAGCTCCGCGACGCTTTTGTAACGAATCTTAGAGCGATCTGCGCAGCCCCAAGCAAGCATTGCGATGGAGCAACAAATTAGAGCTTGAGCAGTACGACGATAATTCATGACGATGAAGCGCTCTGGGCTTGGCGTTGACCTGCCAATGACGAATCAGGGTCTTATAGAGAGTCCCTCACCAATGACGCAATAGCGCCATGGAAGTTCTTTTCTTTACTAGCATCGCAGGTCGAGGCGTTCAAACTGCAACTCGCGATCGGCTGCGTTAGCAACAGAACAGCTCACCTCACTTAGGAATAGTCCCAAAATAGATTCCCGCTTTGTCGGAACGGCGCAAGCCGTCCGGTGTCAAAGAACCGGAGGGCTCGCGCCCTACCGCTACAATTGAGATGCGGAACTTAATTCTGGACTGCTCCTTAGTTGGCTGCGACTGTTCCAACCACTGTCACTTCGTATTGACCGGCAGTGAACAAGTCGAAGTCTTCGGTAACGAAAGTCACAGAAAGATCGAAGTTAGCGCTTCCAGCGCCATCGGATCTAGCAGTAACTTGCGCAACTTCATCACCAGCGAGATAGTTAGTCGAATCTGTGGCATTTGTGACGGCCCAAGCCGCCGGACCTTGTGCACCGTTCACCGCGAGTCCAAGTTGAACATTGCGGCGAGATGCAGTATTTGCATTGTTCACAAAGGCGCTCATCGTTGAGAAGGCGACGTTTACACCTGTTGCAAGATTCCCTTTCACTGTCCAACTTTGCACAGGGAACGGTTGATTGTTGTCCGATTGATCATGCGTGATGGTCGGGGTCGTGACCGGTGCCACGATGCTGATCGTGGTGGGAACAATGACTCGGAAGCCTTGGCGGTCGGTGTCGGCTCCTGAGCAGAGCGAACCGGAGAAAACAAGGCAAAGGAACGCAGCAACAATAGTCGAAGATCTGATCTTCATTGGGGGGCAACTCCAATTTAGGACAGGGGGCAATTTTTACGTGCAGCTCGGCAAAGAGCTTCCACAACTTAAACGTAGGTCTCAATTCGGTCTGTGTCGAAGGTCTGCCATCGTTTTTAATCAGTTGTTCTCGCGCAGTCGTCGTTGCGCGAGTGCGCAATCGATTGTGCGGACTGTAATGGCTTCCGTGATGTGGCGGTTGGAATTGCGACTGTTGTGTGGTTAATGTCGCGGCGATCGCTGGCCCGTTAGAGTTTTTGCCGTCCGCTGAGCGCATCAGCGAGAATCTCTTTATTGGTATGCTCAAGGATGCTGCCAGCGGTGATACCGCGAGCGAGTCGCGTGATCTCGACTGGAAATTCTGCAAGCTGGTTGCTGATGTAGAGCGCCGATCCGTCTCCTTCGACCGTTGGATTGGTAGCCATAATAATCTCGACAAAATTCCCGCGACGGACTCGTTCGACGAGCGCATCGATAGTGAGATGGTCTGGGCCGATACCATCCAGCGGCGCGATGCGTCCGAGCAGAACGTGATACAGGCCGCGAAATACACCTGCTTGCTCGAGCGCCATCAAATCTTGAGGTTGTTCGACGACGCACAGGCGAGTTTGATCGCGCGACGGATCGCGACAAATCGCACACATGTTCGACTCTGCGATGTTATAACACACGCTGCAGTAACAAACATTCTCGCGCACTTCGCGGATCGCGCCGGCCAACGCGAGCGCTTCGGCTTTGCTAACCCTGAGCAGGTGATATGCCAGTCGTTCGGCCGATTTGCGTCCGATGCCTGGCAATCGCCCCAATTGATCGATCAAGTTTGAGACGGACTTCGAAGTTTCAGACATCCGTGATGAGGCTCCGGTGGATAGTTGGCCAAGACGAGTGAGTTATAGACTGGCGAGTGCGTCATCCAATCCAGGAATATCGATCCCGCCGGTCGCCTCGCGCATCATGTCGACATGCATCTTACGAACTTTGGCAAGAGCTTCGTTCATAGCGACTGGAATCATCTCTTCAATCATCTCGACATCCCCACGACTGATCAGAGACGGAGAGATGCGCACTTTCTTCACTTCGCCAACGCCGCTGATTTCAACTTGGACGAGATCACCGCCTGCCGCACCTGTCGCAGTTTGCTTGGCGAGTCGCTCTTTCATTTCTTTGACGCGATCACCGATCGTGCTCGCAGATCGCAACATTTGAGCCAAGCCGGTCAAGTTCTTGAACATAGATTTTTCCTGAAATGAATATCACTCGAGAGATTTAAAAGAACTACGAAGCGTGTTCGATCGCCGTCGCGCCGCGTAGCAACACTGAAGGTGCTGCCGGTTGAGCTGCCGCCTCGTCGACGCGAATGATCTCACCGCCCAGCAGATCGTTGATCTTTTTCACCATCGGATGTTCCGCCATTTCGCGGATCTTCTGAGCGCGAACGTTTGCCTGCGGCACGGCATCAACTACCTTAGGCGGCGGACCAGGAGGGACCACAAAGTTCAAACGAATGGGGCGTCCCATCGTACGCTCAACCACTTGCAACAACGCGGCTCTTCGTTCGGAAACTTCACAGTATTCCTTCGGTTTTTGGCTGCCCGGTGGAAAATAAATCGTCCACTGATCACTCCCCTGAGGATCGACACTCTGTGCAAGTCCAGCGTAGTCGGCAAGCATCCCTTCGATGGCCGCAACGCATCTCGTCCAGTCTTCGAACGCCGCAGGACTGCCTGGGATCGGCCTAGCAGCAGTCGCAGAGGCAGGTCCCTTTCCACCAACATTGGAGGCCGGTTTGGAGATGAGCGACGCGACAATCGATGAAACAATTGGCGATGATAAAATAGTCGATGCATCGGTCGTCGAAGCTGCTGATGATTTTCCAGCAGCAATCTGAGTCGCAGCAATCTGAACTGCAGCCGGCAATACTCCTTCTCGAACAACAGCAGATGTGCTTGAGCTAGCTGAAGCAGTCTTAGCTGTTACGGCTTCCTGGCGGTCGTTTTTTTTTTCGTCAGCAGTTGGCGCTGATGGTGCAGGCCCCGGCGCAGCAGGCGGCTCGGTTGCTGCTTGCTGAACAACTGATTGCGAAGTTACAGAACTGTTCGCAGCCGAGTTTTCGAGGCGCGCGGTCGGCCGCGCTGTAGAAGTCGGCATTGGACCACCACGCATGATCGCGTCGATCATAGCGGGAATCAAAGCCAAATCTTGCAACTGGCAGATTTGAACAAGAGCCACTTCTAGCAAGGTGGTGGACGATACGCTCGAACGCATCCGCACCAGCGACTCATCGAGAATCTGAATCGCCGATAGAATCGTCTGGACACCCCAGCCGCTAGCGATCTCGACCAGTCGACTATGACCGGCAGGGTTGGCGAGCTTCAGGAGATCGGGACCGCCGCCGATACCAACGGCCATTAAGTCTCGCAAGTAATTCAACAGTTGCTCGGCGAGCTGACCAGGGTCGGAACCGCCGCGCGTCGCCTCATCCACAACAGCCAGAGCCGCCAAAGGCGAACGGGCTCGCAGCGTTTCAACCATCTCCAGCAAACGCCCTTCATCCGCAGTACCGAGCAACGCGTGGACTTGGTCAGCAGTGATTCGCTCCGTCGAAAAGCTCATCACTTGTTCGAGCAACGATTGACTATCGCGCATCGAACCAGCCGCTTTTCGCGCGAGCAACGCGAGAGCTTCGTCCTCTGCGTCATAACCTTCTGCTTTGCTGATTTCTTTCAGCCGTTGCTGGATCGCTTCAAACTTCACAGGCACGAAGTCGAAACGTTGGCAGCGAGAGAGCACCGTGATCGGCAGTTTGTCGGGATCGGTCGTGCAGAATATAAACTTCACATGCTCCGGCGGCTCCTCAAGCGTCTTGAGCAACGCGTTGAAGGCCTGATTGGTCAACATATGAACTTCGTCGATAATGTAGATCTTGAATCTTGCTCGACTCGGTCGCACCGTCACGTTTGCTCGCAACTGTCGAATTTCTTCGATGCCTCGGTTGCTGGCACCGTCGATCTCAATCACGTCCATGTCATCACCGGTCTCAATCGCTGTGGCGATATCCCCCGCCGCCGTCACCTCGGATTCGTCCGGAGCGTTCAACGCTTTGGCGAAAATGCGAGCAGTTGAAGTCTTCCCAACTCCGCGAGCTCCCGTAAACAAGTAAGCATGACCGACGCGGCCCGATGCGATCGCTTTCGAAAGCGCCTGCGCAATGTGCTCTTGACCAATCAACTCAGTGAAAGTTCGCGGCCGGTATCGACGTGCAACAACCGTGTAGGATTTCGATTTGGTCGAGGATACGTCCGACATCGGGAACTCGCGCGGCAAGGATAGACTAATTTTGGCCAGTTCCTGATTTTCATGCCCAGCAGACGTTCGGACAATAGCCCAATTGCTAAACGGAAAACTTGCAAAATCATTTACCTCCGTCGGCGCTCGGCGTAGTATGGAGCGTGAATCCGCCGGAAATCTACGAACAGCATGGGAGTTTTGCGATGCGAGCGTTCAAAATACTGAAGCCACTTCTCGCGTTAGGTGCCGCGATTGCCGTTTGGGGAGGAAGCGCCGCAACGACTCAAGCCCAATTTGGTGGCTTGCAAATTCAGATCGGTGGCGGTGGAGGTTACTACGGCGGCGGCTACGGTGGGCTTTCGATCCCTTTCGGCGTCGGCCCATCCATTCCGCCGACGTCACGCGCCTACATGGGACCAGCGTACGGCTTGGGGTATCGCAACCCTTACGGCTACTCTGCTATTCCGGTCCCCGGAGCGTTCGGTGTGACACCGTTCACTTACTCAAGCCCTTACTATCGCGGCTATTTAAACAGCAGCAACTATGACTACACGCCCTATTACAGCGGCTCGTACAACGGCTTGGGCGCTTACTCTGGTAACGGCGTTTCGAATTATCAGCAGCAGTTGGATCTCTATCAGTATCAGTTGCGAGCTGAGCAGTCGGAATTGTACGCGCCTCAAGCCGCTCGCAATTATCGTTCGCAATCACCCGCCGCCCAAGCAGGCAACGACCTCCGACCAGGCATGGTTTTACCCGATGGCTCAACGGTGCTTTCCGTTGGCCCGCTTTCAGCGATTGATGCTGCAAATTCAGCAACCAACCCCTCGGTTAACTCACCCGCCAAGGCCGCGAAGCCGCAACCGAATGCGATTCCAACTACGCCTCCTCCAACGCCTCGCAGGTCAAATCGAGCCTCCTTTTGATTGCGTTTTGCAACCGAGTCTTTTCTCGCAGCACCGCGGCTTGACTGCGAGGTCCAACTAGCTCGGTTGTCGTGTAGAATGCGTGGCTTGCCAATCCATGGAGCCACTTTTGCAAGCCAACAACCCGTACTCGCCAACTGCTCGAGCGACCGACTCTAACGAATCGTCATCGATCGTCGCTTCATCGCACACTTCAACCAACTCAGCGCCAACTCGAATTCGTTACGCGATGGTGTTGCTGGCGATGTTGGTCGCTGTGCTTCTCTATCTGGATCGCATTTGTTTGAGCACCGCGAGTGCAGCGGTGCGAGCAGACCTGGGGCTGAGCAAAGGCGATTTAGATCTGACCCTCTCCGCATTCTTTTGGGCATACGCACTTTTTCAATTGCCCGCAGGTTGGCTGGGTGATCGATTCGGAGCTCGCTATGTGCTGGCGTTTTACGTAGCCATGTGGTCGCTCAGCACCGGGTTGCTGGGCTTCGCAACTAGCCTCAGCGGATTGATCGTGCTGCGGTTGTTTTGCGGAATGTTCGAAGCCGGCGCGTATCCGCTTGCGGCCGGCATCGTTCGACGATGGATCCCGCAACAGCGACGCGGCATCGCGAACAGTGTTGTCGCCGTCGGCGGGCGACTCGGCGGTGCTCTCGCTCCCATTGTTACCATACAGTTGATGATGATCTGGACGTATCAGGGCGAGTGGGCCAGTCAAGCCGCGAGTGCCGAACCGGCGCCGACCAGTTGGCGACCAGTGGTGATTTTTTACGGCATCGCTGGCATCGTAATTGCAATTTTTTTTGCCAAACTGTTTCGAGATCATCCAGCCGAACATCCGTTAGTCAACGATGCTGAACTAGCGATCATTGGCACCACGCGTCAGCAGCGACTTACCGATAAACTCGCTTCGCAAGGGAACGCGAACCTACCACCTATCGGCTCGATGTGCTCCAGCCTAAGCCTGTGGTTGAATTCCTTTTTGCAGTTCGCCAGTAACTTTGGCTGGGCATTTTTAGTAACTTCCATGCCGCAATATTTGAAAGAAGTGCATCAGACGTCATCGCAAAACCAAGGTTGGTTGCAGAGCCTACCGTTAGCGAGCGGAATCGTCGGCATGCTGATGGGCGGATACCTGCTTGACCGCATGTCACGCCGATTTGGACTTCGCATTGGCCGCGCGATGATGTTGAGCGTCCCGCGCGTGTTAGTCGGACTAGCGTTCTTCGCATGCAGCGTGGTCAGCGACTCAGTGCAAGCGACCATCTTCCTCGCAATCGTCGGACTGGCGACCGACTTGAGCATCTCCGCCATGTGGGCCTACGGTCAAGATGTCGGCGGCAAGCAC
>Ga0163144_10029567_pt1 | contig 10509 bp, 8 predicted proteins | sample OliLak19BULKMAT1_FD_123175 | JGI IMG/M metagenome (GOLD analysis project Ga0163144, IMG submission 123175) | Freshwater microbial mat bacterial communities from Lake Vanda, McMurdo Dry Valleys, Antarctica - Oligotrophic Lake LV.19.BULKMAT1 | ecosystem: Environmental > Aquatic > Freshwater > Lake...
ACAGCGTGGGGCGTCACGCTGACTCTTCTTCTCGATACACAATCAATCTAAAGAATCAGGAGGGTTCAACCTTGTGCAGAGGTTCCTTAGGTGGGGCTGGCGGAGTGGTATGGCGAATGATCTTGCCCTCTACGAGATAAACCACCAGCTCAGCGATGTTGGTGGCGTGATCGGCCATCCGTTCGAGGTATTTGGCAATGAAGCTCAAGCGAATAGCGCGTGAAATCGTGCGCGTATCCTCCAACATGAATGACAGCAATTCTCGGAACAACTGTTCCATCAGATCATCAACGTAGTCGTCGTCCGCGAGCACCTTCCGAGCGAGCTGAGCATCCTCCTTGACGAACGCATCAATGCTGTGTTTCACCATCACCCGTGCCATATTGCCCATCATCGGAATATCGATGTAGGGCTTGAGCTGGGGCTCTTCGTTCAGCTCGATCACCCGCTCGGAGACATTCTCCGATAGGTCGCTGATTCGCTCAAGTTCGGTGGCGATTTTCATGGCTGTCGTAACCAACCGTAAGTCTCGCGCGGCAGGCTGATGGAGGGCGAGTAACCGAATACTCTCTTCGTCGATTTCCACATCCAAGGCATTGATCTGATGGTCCCGCTCGATGACCTCGCGTGCAAGGACTGAGTCGCGCGTCACCAGCGCGGTGAGGGCTTGGTCGATCTGATCTTCCGTCTGCGCAGCCATTCGCAGGAGCTTGGTTTTCAGGTCGGCAAGTTCTTCGTCAAAGTGGCGCTGTGTCATCATTGTCACCCAAATCGTCCGGTGATGTAGTCTTCGGTCTGCTTCTTTGAAGGCGTGGTAAAGAGCTGTTTCGTGAGTCCGAACTCCACGACTTCGCCAAGGTACATGAACGTGGTCCAATCGGACACCCGAGCTGCCTGCTGCATATTGTGCGTGACAATCACGACCGTTAAATCCTGCTTCAAGGAAAAGAGCAGCTCTTCTATTTTGGCCGTGGCGACGGGGTCCAACGCTGAGCAGGGTTCGTCCATCAGTAACACATCCGGTTTGACCGCGAGCGCGCGGGCGATACAGAGCCGTTGCTGCTGCCCTCCGGAGAGACCGAAAGCGCTGACGTGGAGCCGATCTTTCACTTCATCCCACAGCCCTGCGCCCTTGAGCCCCTCTTCTACGATCTGATCCAACTGGCCACGGTTCTTGATTCCATGGAGACGCGGCCCATAAGCCACGTTTTCGTAGATCGATTTCGGAAAGGGGTTTGATTTCTGAAAGACCATTCCGACCCTTTTCCGCAGGTCGGTGATATCCACATCGGGGCTGTAGATATTCATGCCGTCAAGCAGCATGGTGCCTTCCAATCGAGTACCTTCAATCAAGTCGTTGAGCCGATTGATGCAGCGCAGCAAGGTAGACTTCCCACAGCCGGACGGCCCAATGAACGATGTGACCTGATTTTTGAGAATTTCCAGATCGATATTAAAGAGAGACTTGCGGTCCCCATAAAAAAAGTTGACCTGATTCAAGGTCAGCTTGACGGCTTGAGCCTTGGAATTGTGGTCAGAAGACTGGTGAGGACTGTTCTGCACATTAGGCCTCTGTGAGTCGAGCCCGTGTGAGAGTAACGACTGCTGTGGCAAAACTGGAGTAGGAGACATGACGATCCTCCTTATACTTATAGTACTGATCCCGCATATTTCTTGCGCAAGTGGTTACGGAGGACAATGGCCGTCAAATTCAACAGCACGACGACAGTAATCAATACGAGAGTCGTGATATAGACCATTGGCTTCGCGGCCTCCACATTGGGCGACTGAAAGCCCACGTCGTAAATATGAAATCCCAGGTGCATGAACTTTCGATCGAAGTGGAGAAAAGGCCAGGAACCGTCTATGGGGAGCGACGGCGCAAGTTTCACGACCCCTGTGAGCATAAGCGGCGCCACTTCCCCAGCCGCCCGTGCCATCGCCAAAATCAATCCAGTCAGAATGCCCGGCAAGGCTGAGGGTATCACGACTTTGAGCATCGTTTCCAACTTGGTTGCGCCAAGCGCCAATGACCCTTCACGAAATTCTCTGGGCACGGCGGCCAGCCCTTCTTCTGTGGAGACAATGACCACCGGCACTGTGAGTAAGGCCAGCGTCAGGGACGCCCAGAGAATACCGCCGGTGCCGAACGTCGGCGTTGGAAGTCGTTCAGGAAAGAAGAGGGTGTCGAGGGTTCCGCCGACGGCATACACGAAAAAGCCGAGTCCGAACACACCGAAGACAATCGAGGGCACGCCTGCGAGATTATTGACGGCAATTCTTACAAGCCGAACCATGACGCCTTGCCTGGCATATTCTCGCAGATAGAGCGCAGCAAGCACGCCGAAGGGGACGACGATGAGGCTCATGATGATGACCATCATGACCGTACCGAAAATAGCCGGGAAAATGCCGCCTTCCGTATTGGCTTCTCGAGGCTCAGTGCTGAGGACATCCCAGACATTCGTGAGATAGATCCAGCTCTTGTGCATCAGGCCCATCTCGTTTGGCCGTAAGGCGCGAATGATCTGCCCGACTGGAATCTGTTTTTCTTGTCCGTTTGCATCCACCATCAGGGCAGAGTATTCATTAAATTGCGTGCGCAGCGTTTCTAATTCCAGAGTTTTCCCCTGGTAACGAGATTCAGCATCAGCGACCTGGGCTTTGAGGCTCTCGATTCTCCCTCTATCCCTTGTCTCGGGGGCCGAGGCGTTCATTTCAAGCGCACGAATCTTCAGTCGGGCCTGCTCGATGTCCGTGTTTATATCGCCGATCTCGACTCTCTCAATCCGAGTGATCTGTTGATGAAGGGTATTGGTTGCGTCGATCAGTGGAGCTAAGGCAATCCACCCACTGTCATTCCCTTCTGCCTGAAGCGTCTCTCCTTTGTAGATCGCTTTGATCCTGGCATACATGTTGCCCCATTCGCGGCGTTCCAAGAGCACGATGTCTGTCGGATAGGCTTGCGACACCACCTGATCGTCATTAACCCATTTGAAATCGAGCCCATAGATGTCACGATTCCCGATCTTGACCCGAAGGCGATCTTTCCCTTCGGGACGATCTGGCGTGATAGAGCGAGGGATGACCTCGCGCCCAGCGAGTTGCCCCATCACGCGTTGTTGATTTTTCAGGGTGAGTTCGACGATGTCCGAGGTCCAGAAGTATCCAAGGCCGTTGATGGCGATCAACAGCAACAGCCCGAAGACCATGAGCAGGGATACCGAGACGCCGGCAGCGCATCCCCAGATGAAGATGTTGCCGGAGGCGAGGATTTTTTTGAATGAGGTGCGCATTAGTACTGGCTATATTTCGTCCGCAACCGTTGCCGAATGATTTCCGCCACGGTGTTGATCAGAAACGTAAAGATAAATAAGAGCACGGCCGCCAAGAATAGGATGCGATAGAGTGTGCCTCCGTAAGGGGCCTCTGGAATTTCTACGGCGATATTGGCCGATAACGTACGGAAGCCATTGAAGAGGCTCCAATCCATAATGGGAGTGTTTCCCGTGGCCATGAGGACGATCATCGTTTCTCCAATGGCCCGGCCAAAGCCTATCATGAGCGCAGAGAAAATTCCTGGACTTGCCGAGACCAGCATGAGCTTGACCAGGGTTTGCCAGCGGGTGGCTCCCAGCGCAAGAGATCCAGCGATCAAATGCCGTGGGACGTTGGACAAGGCTTCCTCGGAAATACTGAAGATGATCGGAACGATGGCAAAGCCCATTGCACACCCCACCACCAGGGCATTCCGTTGGTCATACCGGAGTCCCCAATGGGTGGCGAACCAGGCTTTATAATCTGTTCCGAACAGGAACGACTCGATCGACTGGTTCAAGCCCAGACAGACCATGACGGCGACGATGATGATGGGAATCAGGACAAACGATTCCATCCCAGGGCGAAGACGTCGAATGAGCATGGCTGGGAGATATTGCCAAAGAATCGATGCGACTGCGACGCTCACAGGCACAACCACAGCCATGGCGACCATCGCAGGGAAAATTCGTTCGAGCGCAGGGGCCAGCCACAAGGCGGCCAAGAATCCCAGGATGACGGTCGGGAGCGCCGCCATGATCTCGATAGTCGGTTTGATCTTGGCTCGAAGATCGGGGTGCATGAACATCGACGTATAGATGGCGCCTAACAGGGCCAGAGGCACTGCAACCAGCATGGCGTACAGCGTCCCCTTCAGCGTGCCGAAGATCAGCGGGAGGAGACCGAACTTCGCTTCAAAATCGTCGGCGCCGCTGGAGGATTGCCACACATGCGCCGGTGCCTCATAGCCTTCGTACCAGACAGGCTTGAGCAGGCTTGCAAGGGTCGTCTCCGGATGAGGGTTGTGAATCGCATAGGTGAGCAATTCTCCCTGATCGGTGAGGGCCACGGCTCCATCGGCTTTGGGGGAAAATGTCAGGGTGCGAATCGCCTGCTGGTTCCCTGTCAGCTTCAGCACGGTCTGTGCCGAAGTGGAGTAGTGGACAAACAGATTGCCCTGCGTATCGCCGGTGATAAATCCTTTATCACGAAGGGATGGAGAGATCACCGTGATGGGAGAGGGATGCGGATCGAACCGATGAATCTGTTGAAAGCGAGTGAGCGAACTTTCTTGCGCTTGCCGCACCGGCATCCAGACCGAGACGTCGCCACCGCTGCTGCCGATGGCCAGCGACCGATCTCCGATCAAATAGGACAGGGCTGTGACCGACGAGCCGGTCTGAGTGACGGGAATGGTTTCGGCCAGGCTCGGCTGGGCACCCTCTCGCACATCGTAGAGGTAGAGGTTCCCGCTCGCCGTTCCAATCGACAGTGTTTCGCCACGACTGTCAAAAATCAAGGCCGTGACAGGTTCAGTGCCGTGACCAGTCAGTGCAACAGGGGCGGTCGAAGACGATGGGACGGCGTACCACAGGCGTCCTTGATTTGTCAGGGCTGCGGCGAGTATGCCTTGCTCCGTCGGCTGATAGGCCAAACGAATAATCTGCTCTTTAGCGGGAGTCAATTGTACCGGGGAGCCAAGGATGACAGTTGGAACGATGTGGCGTACCCCTGCTTCGAATCCGGCTGTGAATTCGATCGTCACAGGAATGAGGCGGCCGTCGTCCGTGCCGAAAGCGAATCGATTACCGGACCCTACTGCTCGAGCCATGGCGGTGATGGAGACGTTCGCTAAGGCTGGAGGGAGATCAAGGGTGATGGGTGAGCCGGATTGCGCATTGAAGAAGCGGATCTGGTGATCGGATTCTGCCGTAAGTTGATAGATAATCTCTTGATATTCATCCATGCCGACCAAGCTGGATTGAGGAAGCACGTTTGGTGGAGGGGTGCCGGATACGTGACCGGTCTGAGTCGCGTGTGGAGGAAAAAATACGGGGGCGACTTCTTTCACCAAGAAAATAAAGATACCGATAATGCTCAAGATGACGGCAATCCCACCGATGGTGATGACGACTTGAGCCAGCCGGTCGAACATGCGACGCCACATCACAGCGGCTGAGTGTCGTGATATCGTTGGCAGGGGCGTATAGCCATACGCCCCTGCCGCAGGGGAGGGGACCAGAGCAGGATTGGGTTCGCTATTCAAGTTTCTTGAGTTCCTTCTCGATCGCGTCGGCTTTCAACGGAAAAAACCCATCCTTGACCACCACCCGCTGCCCTTCTGTACTATAAATAAATTTGACGAATTCTCTGACGACCGGATCCAACGGTGTATTAGGCGCCTTGTTGACATAGAGATAGAGGTGACGCCAAAGCGGATACGACCCATCGTCCGCGTTTTGTTGGCTGGCTTCTTTATAGGGCATACCGTCTTTTTCCGCCAGTGGAACCGCGCGCACGTTCGAGGTGAGATATCCGATGCCGCTGTAGCCGATGCCGGTTTGGTCTTCACTCACACTTTGGACCACGGAGGCTGACCCAGGCTGTTCTTTGACTTCGTCCTTGAGATCTCCATTCTTGAGGGCATGTTCCTTAAAAAATCCATAGGTGCCGGAGGCGGAGTTCCGTCCATAGATACTGATGGGACTGTCGCCCAGGCCATCTTCCACGCCGGCCTGTTTCCACGACTGAATGTTCTCATTGTGGCCCCAGCGTCGGCTCTTCGAAAAGATCGCATCGACTTGCGCCATCGTGAGTCCCTTGACCGGGTTGTCTTTATTGACGTAGACGGCAAGCGCATCGATGGCGACCGGGATCGCGGTGGGCTTATATCGGAACTTTCTTTCGAAGGCATCGATCTCGGTACTTTTCATCGTGCGGGACATCGGTCCAAGTTGCGCGGTGCCTTCGATCAAGGCCGGAGGAGCTGTGCTCGATCCTTTGCCTTCGATCTGAATTTTCACGTTAGGATATTGTTTGCGAAATCCTTCGGCCCAGAGCGTCATGAGATTGTTGAGCGTATCCGAGCCGATGCTGTTGACATTACCGGACACCCCGCTGACTTTGACGTAGCCTTTCAAGGCTGGGTCGAGCTTGATCGCGTCATCGGCATAGGCCGATGAGGTACCAGAAGCAAGGGCACAAAGAAGTGCGAAGCACCACAGACTGGGTCTGGCAGCTATTGTATTCATTGAACCTCCGTTGTCCATAAACATCATCCATTCAAGGTTGGTCGCATTCTGTTACCGAGGTATTACGTGAATGTTACAACTGTGTTAACTCGACGATATTTCCCATGGCCCCAAACGACTGAGCTGAGATGGGCGGACCAGCTGCATCCATTCCCGGAGGCCTCCGCTAATAATTCCACTGCAATTGAAAACGGACAAGCTGCCCATCGTGGACGGGATAGGGAAATGTTTGAGTATCCGTGCGTTTCATCCAGCCATAGGCAACGGTCAGTTCAAGTGCCTTGTTGAATTGATATTCCACCCCGACTTCCGTTTCCCGGACAACATTGAACGGTGAATTGGTCACGTTCTTCCTTCCGCCGTAGTATTGTTGCCAGCGTATGTAGGGCATTATATTGTCCCACTTATACATGGCTTGAACGTATCCGCCTTGGAGGGAGCCTTCCACAACGCCTGTCCGGGCTGCGTTCAGTTCCGGTCCTCGGCCCCAGTTCCATTCTGCCTGGAGCCCGAAGGGCTGAGGATAGAGTACGAAATGTGTCCCGATTCGCTCGTCGTTGATATTCCCGCCGTCGGGAATCGCAACCCCGTTCGCCACTGGAACAGTGACTATCCCTCGGTACGCATCAACTCCGACTTGCACGATTTGTCCGTAGGGCAATTCGAATGGATAAGTGGCATGCAGGGCAACATGTTTATTATCATTTGTTTCCGAGATATTGAGGGACTGACCGTTATACACCCCGATACCCACAATGCCGTAATCACCAGTCCCCTTGAGGCCCTTCTCAACCAAGCTGCGGAATACTTTTCTGGTCTCAGTCGGAGTGTAATAGAGGAAAAACCCGGTATCCCGCTCATTGGGCGCCGCGCTATTGATCGCGTCGGTCCGGTCCAATGCGAGACGCTGTTGGCTGGACTGTAAATTTTCAAACCCAAATGGAACCTTTGATATACCTGCTCTAATACGCCATTCTTTGGCACTCGACAGGAACACATCGGCATAGAGGTCTCTGATTTGGGCGAAGTTTTGGTTATTACTAGTATTGGTAGTTCCGGGGGGGCTAGCCCCAAAATCCGTCTGAAGATATAGGGACACCCACTCGTTGACATCGCCAGAGATGACGATGCGGGCACGACGGAGTAGGAAGCCTTTATTATTGCCGACGGAGCTATCGTTTACGTCAAGCAGTTTTCTATCGTCGGTGACGTAGTTATAACGCATCTGGGTATAGCCGCGGATACTGAGTTTTTCATACCATTTTTGGGTCGTGCCTCTTTCAGATTGAAGAATGGCTTCTTGTCTCTCCTGATCAGCTTTAGATTTGAGCCATTCTTCTTTGGTGATCTGGCCTTTCTCGTAGAGAATGTCCTCAAGTGCAGCTTGGGCCATGTTGACCTGGCTGATCAATCCAATGCCGATCACGCAGGCGATGATCGCGAACCACGGTCGTCTCATTCAAGTACCTCCATTTTCTTCTGTTGTGGGCTAGCGAATGTCTTACGTGGGCGGGAAGGTAGCCCTCATAGATGATGGCGAGATAACAGCGGTGTTAAAGAATTGTTAATTTAAAATGGAGATTTGAAGAACTTCGATCAGGTATCGCCAGGCTGCTGGAAAATTATGAGGTCACGCCAGAACTTCACCGGTCCAGAGATCTTGGATGACAAGAGTACACCTACCGGAATATGTATTCGGATATGGCGAGAAAGAAGGGCTGTGCTCCTTGCTTTCGGTCCCGATGATGGTGCGGGATAAGGCAGTGGGCGTGATCACCGACGAAGTGGTCAAGTTACTCCAGGCCATCGCCAATCAGGCCGCCATTGCCACCGAGCATACGACCGTGATCGAGAAGTCACATGAGATGCCAGAAGCACTGACGGTTCGGTAGCTCATGGAACAGGCCAAGGGTTACCTGATTCGCTCGAGGAAATTGACCGAAGAAGAAGTCTTCAAACTCATTCAGCGGTAGAGCATGGATTTCTGGAAGTCGATGGACGAATTAGCCGAGGCCGGGCTCTTAGCCAGCGAACTCGACCAACAGGTTGAGTAACTATCGAGGGTAACAGAAGAAGAGTGGAGCCTGTCACCGGTACAGGTGTTAAGGAATCATGGGAGTTTTCTGGTTGGAAGAACCATTTTGTTTCTGTGTATTTCGTTCAGCTTCCTGCTCGGCTAACCGCCATTTGAGATCTTGCAGCTCTTTTCTCATGTCATCCCATTCACGCTCACTCGGTCGAGTAGGCGATTGAATTGTCTGTGTCGCCGGCACCGGAGCAGTGGTCTGTCCGGTCGCGATGGGAGGTGCACCGGTGGGGGCCTGACCGGGCGGTGGTGTTCTTGAATTGGTGGAGAGCGAAGCGAGTAGGCCATAGTCGATGACCAGCGTCATTTCGGTCGAGCGTGCGTCACGATAAGTGTCCGACCGTTTTGCCGACTCCGGGATAAAGAGGATCGTGGGTGGTGGTGTCGGCCCGCCAGCTCCGTTCCGGGACAGTGGGATCAGCCAGGGCACAGTCAGATACAGTGATCGTCCGTAGGCGTAGACCGAGCCTTTCGTCAGCTCAGACATTCCCGGTTGGATGACGCGAAACCCCACCTGCTGGTCCGACGCAGCTCTGGTGAGTCCCTCAGCCAGGAGTGGCGCGAGGAACTGAATATCCTCGTCCCTAAACGCTCGAACGGCACCTGGCCTACCTATGATGAGGTTTCCAAATGGGCCTCTGTCCTCCTTGACCGCTACGCCGCGAAGGATCCGGGCCATCGTATCTACCGATAACGTGATGGGGTGAGAGGCTTGGAACGATCGATCGGGAATCCGTTCTACGTACACCGCGCCTCGGTCTGATTCATGAATCGTTAAATCTAACTCAGGCCCTGTCACGCAGGCAGACAAGGCCAAAGTGATTCCGATCAGCAGGACAAGGGCACGTTGTGGATGATGAGACATAGCGGATCCGTTTAGTGTATGCCCTCGGCAGCCTAACACAACCAAAAGGGCGAGGGCATCGAGAATCTCCTCCAGGTCCTTGACCATCCCCATGTTGTTAGGACAGGGTTCAGGTTCCTTCAAGCCGACACGCAGAATGACAGGAAGGTACGAGTCTCTGGGGCTAGTGGTCGATAGCCGATGTGAGCACTTCGCCGAAAATGAGGAAGACGGCCCGCCGGATCTGCTTGCGCCGATTCTTCTCTCGACGGTCTATACCCAGAGTCGGTATACTCCCGAGTGACGATAAGAATTGTTTGGTTCCTGCACTCTGCCTAACTGGTATCGATATCAATGTCTTCCTCCCGTCGTTCACATCCCAAGCCACCCGCCCGGGTGCAATCGGACGTCGCAGCTACGGAAGTCCTCGCGTGGCTGAGCGATTGTATCCAAGAAGGTCTCTGTTTTATTGCCCACGGCATCCTGATTTTTGAGAATGCTCAATTCGGAGAACTTGTCGAAGCGCCGATTGTGCGGCTCAGAGCTTCAAACAAGCAGTCATCGGAACATGCAGGTTCAGGCTCTTCCCTCAGAAAGAGTTTGCTCGCCGATGCCCGGACCTGGAATGCGGAGCCGCTCGGATACCACAACGCGAAGCACTATCGTCTGACAGATCGACAGGGGCAGCCCCTCATCTATGAATGCCGCTTCAACGTCGTGCCCTACCACGGAGAGACAGGTGTGCTCTTGGTTCTCCAAGATGTGACTGAACGAACAATGCTCGCGTACGAGACATCACAGGTCGCCCAATTCCAATCGGTGCTCGCACGAATCGGCACGCTGGCCGTCAGCGACGCGCCAGCACAAGAATTGATGAACGAAGCCGTTCGACACACAGCTGTAGCACTCGACGTCGAATTGTGTAAGATTCTGATCCCCCGGGAGTCAGGCGACCATCTCTATGTCATGGCCGGGGTCGGCCTAATAGTCGACTTGATCGGCAAGTTGAC
>Ga0163144_10029568_pt1 | contig 10509 bp, 8 predicted proteins | sample OliLak19BULKMAT1_FD_123175 | JGI IMG/M metagenome (GOLD analysis project Ga0163144, IMG submission 123175) | Freshwater microbial mat bacterial communities from Lake Vanda, McMurdo Dry Valleys, Antarctica - Oligotrophic Lake LV.19.BULKMAT1 | ecosystem: Environmental > Aquatic > Freshwater > Lake...
CAGCGCTTCTCGGGCCGGTCACGCAGCGCGCGCTCCGCATCCGACGGATCTCGATCGTGGCCGGCCACGATCGAGATCCGTCGGATGCGGAGCGCGCGCTGCGTGACCGGCCCGAGAAGCGCTGGCACGAGATCGAGCCGTGACTGGCGCAGTTCATCGACGGGAGTGCGAGTGCGGACGAACTGGGGACCTCGTCGAGAGCATTCGCGGACCGGTCGCTCGCGTCGTTCGCGATGCTGACGGTGGACGAGTCCGTCCCAAGCTCCGAGATCGGGTACGTGGAGCGCGGCGGTTGCGAGCTCCTGAACTTCGAGATGGTCGGTTTCCGATCCACCCGCGCCGCGGATCGGTCGTTGATACGCGACATCATCGTTGCGACGTGAACTTGGGCGGGGTGTGCGCGTGACTCCCCCAGAGCACTCGCTCGATCCGTGAGCGCTCGCCGCCCGTCGGAATCGAGTCGAACCGACGCATGGCAGCGCTGCCCCGAGCCTCTGCGCTCCACGCATCTGCGCCACCCGACGCGATGTTTGCCGCACGGGCCCGCGGAAACCGCCGATCGATCGCTATCCTGTTCCGCGCGTTCGCCGGGCAGGCGCGCGCGACTTCGTGCTCGAACTCCGATCCTCCATCCATTTCCTCGCGCGCGTTGCCGGTCGGCCCGCCGCCGTCTGACCATGGCCGAACTGGGACTCGAGAACGTCGTCGTCACGTTCGGCGGTTCGCCGCTCTTGGAGCGCGTCTCGCTGCAGATCGAGCGCGGAGAGCGCATCGGCTTGCTCGGGCGCAACGGCAGCGGCAAGTCGACGCTGCTGCGCGTGCTCTCGGGCGATCTCGCGCCCGACGCGGGCCTCGTCGTGCGACGCCAGGGCGTGCGCATCGCGGGGCTGTCGCAGCAGGTGCCGACGTCCATGCCGGGCAGCGTGAGCGAGTCGATCCACGCCGCGCTCGCGAAGGCCGGCGTCGAGGAGGGCTGGCAGTCGGAATCGCGCTGCGACCAGGTCATCGCGCAGCTCGGGCTCGATCCCGAGGCGCGGGTCGACACGCTCTCGGCCGGCGCGAAGCGGCGCGTCCTGCTGGCTCAGGCGCTGGCGATCGATCCGGACGTCCTGCTGCTCGACGAGCCGACGAACCACCTCGACATCGACACGATTCGAAACCTCGAGGAGCACCTGGTGCGTCGCGGCGGAGCTCTGGTGCTCGTCACGCACGACCGCGCGTTCCTGCAAGCGGTCGCGACGCGCATCCTCGACCTCGATCGCGCGCGGCTGCGCGCTTTCGACTGCCGTTACGAGCAATACATCGAGCGCAAGGAGGCCGTGTTGGCGGCCGAGCGCCACGAAGCGGCCGAGTTCGACAAGAAGTTGGCGCAGGAGGAAGTCTGGATCCGGCGCGGCATCGAAGCGCGGCGCACGCGCAACATGGGCCGCGTGCGTGCGCTGAAAGCGATGCGCGAGGACCGAATCGCACGACGCGACGAGGTCGGACGCGCGAAGGCGGTCGTGCAGGAGTCTTCGCGCTCGGGCCAGATCGTGCTGCGCGCGCAGGGCCTGACACAGTCGTTCGGCGGGCGCGAGTTGTTCGGCGGGCTCGACCTCGAGGTTCAGCGCGGTGATCGCATCGGCATCGTCGGCCCCAACGGTTGCGGCAAGACGACCCTGATCAAGACGCTCTTGGGCGAGCTCGAGCCCGAGGGTGGCACCGTCAAGCACGGAACGAACCTGGAGGTCGCGCGTTTCGACCAGTTGCACGCGACGCTCGACCACTCGAAGACGATCCAGGAGAACCTCTCGGGCGACGGCGACACCGTGATGGTCGGCGGAGTCGCGCGCAACATCATCGGGTACATGAAGGACTTCCTGTTCCGGCCGGAACAGGTGCGCGAGCCCGTCTCGCGCCTGTCCGGTGGCGAGCGGAACCGCGTCCAACTGGCCAAGATCCTGGCGCGGCCGTGCAACCTGCTCGTGCTCGACGAACCTACTAACGACCTGGATCTCGAGACGCTCGAACTGCTCGAGGACCTGTTGCTCGAGTACCAGGGCACGCTCCTGCTCGTCAGCCACGACCGCGCGTTCCTGAACGAAGTCGTCACGTCGATCGTCGTGTTCGACGAGGGCCGCGTGACGGAGAGCGTCGGCGGGTGGTCCGACTGGGTCGCGCGCAAGAACCAGATCGAGCAGGCCCGAGCTCCGGCGAAGGTGCGCGCGAAATCCGCTCCGGAGGCGGCGCCGAAGCCGCGCAAGCTCACCTACGGCGAGCGGATCGAGCTCGAGAAGCTTCCCGCGCGCATCGACACGCTCGAGAAGGAGAAGCACGACGTCGAGACGGTCATGTCGGATCCGACGTTCTACAAGAGCTCCGCGGCGGTCATCGCGGCGAAGACCGCGCGGCTCGCCGAGCTCGGGCGCGAAGTGGACGCGACTTACGCGCGTTGGGAAGCGCTCTCGCAGCTGCCGGCTTGAACGCTCAGAAGTTCGTGCGCAGCGAGACGTAGAACGAGCGTTCGATCTCGGGCGGCCCGGCTTCCGGGTGCTCGGGGTCGTTCAGGTTCTGCACGCCGATCGAGAGCTCGGTGCCGACGCACGGGCGCCAGCCGAGGCGCGCATCGACGCGCACGTACGAGTCGACGTCGAACGCGGGCAGGCGATCCACGTAGTAGATCGCGCCGTCGATTTCCCAGTCGTCGCCGAGGTCATAGTACGCGCGCAAGTTCGCGCTGTGCACCGGGACGAGTTCGTCGCGTCCGTCGATCGATTCGAACAACAGGCTGTCCGGATCGGCCGCGAAGGCCATCTCGAAGTACGTGTACGCGGATCGGAAGCGAAGCCGGTCGGTGAGCTCGGCGTCGACCGCCGCCTCGACCCCGCGTGCGATGGCGCGACCTTCGTTGCCGTAGGTCAACGTGACGCCGTCGATGTCCTCGAACGTCTGCAGGTTGTCGTAGTCGTTGTAGAAAGCCGTCAGATCCACGCTGAGCTTCGGGGTGATCCGGGTTCGGACACCGACTTCGTAAGCCAGCAGCGTCTCGGCCTCGAAGTCGTTCGTGCCCACGAAGAAGGGCACGTCGAGCGGATCGAAGCGCTGCACGATGTCGCGCTCCTCCAGCGAAGGCGTGCGCACGGCGCGGGCGATGGAAGCCCACACCGACGTGCTCTCGGTCGCGCGCCACAGCCAGCGCGCGTTCGGTTGGAGTTGCACTTCGTCGATGCTCGACTCCTCGACCTGGAGGCCGAGAACGATCTTCGAGTCGAGGCTCTCGATGGCCAGCTCGCCCTGCCCGAAAGCACGCGCGCTCCAGACGCGCTGGAACTCCGGATCGAAGTCGATGTAGCCGTCGTCGCTGCCGAGCTGCGCTTGCACGACGCGGCCGCCTAGCCCGAACGAGAAGCTGTCGCCCTCGCCGTCACCGAGTCGGCGCGTCCATTCGAGGTCCAGCGTCTGCACGTCTTGGTTGAAGTCGCTGGTCGTGGTGTCGGGCAGCGTCTGATGATCGAGCCACAGCGAAGCCTGCAGCCGTTGCTGGTCTTCCTCGTCGCCCGTCTCGTACGCGGTCGACAGGAATCCGCCGGCCTTGTGCTGATCGTCCTCGTAGTCGTACGAAGGGCCGAAATCGCCGACGTAGATCGTTCCCAGCACGCGCGCGCGGCTCGTCTCGTCGATGTCCCAGTCCGATCGCCAGCCCACGCTGCTCAGCGTGTAGTCGCCGTCGCGGTCGCCGCTGAGGCCGGCCTGGTACGTGGACGACACCCACGCGCGGAACCACGAGCTGTCGCCCAGTTTTCCGCCGTAGTGCACGTCGCCCGAGCTGATGTCCGTGCGCACCGTCGCGTCGAACTGCGCGCCCTGCGTGTCGCGCGAGTGCTTCGTGATCACGTTCACGACGCCGTTCATCGCGTTCGTGCCCCACAGCGTCCCAGCCGGACCGCGGATGATCTCGATGCGCTCGATGTCCGCGATTGGGATGTCGAGTAGCGGCCACCAGATGCCGGCCATGACGGGGCTGTAGAGGCTGACTCCGTCCACCATCAGCAAGAGCTGATTCATGAACGACTGGTTCAGCTCGGAGAGCCCGCCCGTGAATCCGCGCGCAGCGACGTCCCAGCCCTGCGTGCGCCAGCGCGCGACGTGGAAACCGGGGACCATGCGCAGCGCTTCCTGCACGCTGGTCACGCCTTGGCGGCGCAACTCGTCGCCGGTCAGCACGTACACGGCAGCGGGCACCTCCTGCAGCTTCTCTCCGTGACGCGAGGCCACGGAGACCTCGATCTCCATCAGGTCTTCGAGCGAGAGGTCGCGCAGGTCGGGCTCGCGCGCACCGGTGTCCTCGGCTGGCTCCTGCGCGAATGCGGGAGAGACGGTCAGGCAGGCAGCGAGGACTGCGACGCCTTGGAGGTGCCTTGCGGGGGACATGCGACCTCAGGGCTGATCGAACCGACTCCGCACAATCTTGATCGGACTCGCACTTTCTTCCCGATCTCTTCCCGTTCGAGGCAAGCCGACGCGATGGCGCTGGGACGAGGATTCACGTCGGGGATCAGCTTTCAGCGCGCCGCGTCCGATCTCTGAAGTCTTCGGTCCCCCACCGAGGGTCCCCACATGTCGCTCACCCCTCGATGCGAAGCGCGCGTGATCCAAGCGCGCGCTGCCCACGAGCTCACTTCACGTCCGCGCGCGAGTGTGACGTCGCCGTCGGACTCGGAGCGCGGAGAGAGTGACGTGAACTCGCACGGCTCGCGCTCCATGTCGCGCGCACTGCGAACGGGATGCGCGCTGCTCGGTTTCGCCGTTGCGCTGGGCCTCGACTTCGGAACGGGAACGCTGGCGGCCTTCGAGGCACGTCCTGTCGTCTCGGCGGTCGAAACGCGTGACGCCGACACGGTCAAGTCGGCCTTCGTCTACACCGTCGCGGCCAGGCACGTGCAGTGGCCCGATTCGGCGTTCCCCGACAAGAGCTCGCCCTTCGTCATCGGGGTACTCGGACCCGACCCCATCGTCGCCGCGCTCGTCGCGACTGTGCGCGACCGCAAGCGAAACGACCGGCGCATGGAAGTGCGCACGATCGTCGACATCGACGACGCCGCGCACTGCCAGATCCTCTTCGTCCCCGCGAACCGCGAGAACGACTTGTCGGCGGTCGTGGACGCTTGCAAGGGCCGAGCGGTTCTGATCCTGGGTTCGTCCGAGGACTCGGTTCGGAAGGGCGCGCACATCGGCGCCTTCCTGGAGAAGTCCAAGCTCCGATTCGCGGCCGACCCGAGCTCCGCCAAGAGCGCCGGCCTCGAGATCGGATCCGAACTGCTGAAGCTCGCCCGAATCGTCAACAAGAGCGCCGGAGGTCCTCGGTGAACGACACACCGCGCCGGACTTCGATCGGCACGCGATTGACGTGGATCATCGTCGCCACGACGGGTGTAGCTCTGTGCGCGGCGGCGATCCTGTTCGGGATCTACGACCGCGAACAGGCGCGCGATGCGCTGGCGTCGGACCTCCAGGTGACCGCCGAGGTCCTCGGCGCGAACGTGCGCTCGGCGATCGAGTTCGACCACGAGTCCTTCGTCGAGGAGCAGCTCGCTCAGCTGCAGCGCGACGCGCACATGCGCGGAGCCACCGTCACAGACGAACACGGTCGGACCCTCGCCTCTTGGGAACGCGACGCGCGCACGGGAACGGATTACGTCGACATTCGCGGCGCGGACGGCGTGCGCTTCTCCGACGGAGCCGCGCGGATCCGTCACGCCATCATCGTGGACGGCAAGTGGCTCGGGACCATCCACCTCCTCTCTGGTCTCGGCGCTGTCACGCAGCGTCAGGAGCGCATGCTCTGGACCATCCTGTGCGGCTGGCTCGCGTGCGTGGCCGTGGCGTGGCTCATGGCCCGCACGCTGCAGGGGCGTGTGTCGCAGCCGATCGCGGCACTCTCGCGAACGGTGAAGCACGTGCGCGAGAAGAAGGACTTCTCGGCGCGCGCCACGTCCTCGTCGCTCGTCGAGGTCGACGAACTCGTCGAGTCGTTCAACCGGATGCTCGACGAGATCCAGTCCCGCGACCGGCTGCTGGCCGAGCACCGCGACCATCTCGAGAACGAAGTGCGCCGCCGGACCGCGGACCTCGTCGAAGTGAACGCGCAGCTGCGCTCATCGATGGAAGAAGCGCGCGCCGCGACGGTGGCCAAGTCGCAGTTCCTGGCCAACATGAGCCACGAAATCCGCACGCCCATGAACGGCGTGATCGGGATGACGACGCTGCTGCTCGACACGGAGCTCGATTATCAGCAGCGCGAGACGGCGAGCACCGTGCTGCACTCGGCCGAGAGCCTGCTCGTGCTGCTGAACGACATCCTCGACTTCTCCAAGATCGAGGCCGGCAAGCTCGAGCTCGAGATGATCGACTTCGACCTGCGCAGCGTCGCCGAGGAGACCGTGAAGACGCTCGCTTCGAAGGCGCACGAGAAGGGTCTCGAACTCCTCTGCTTGATCCATTCCGACGTTCCCAAGGGCATGCGCGGCGACCCGACGCGACTGCGCCAAGTACTGCTCAACCTGGCCTCGAACGCGGTGAAGTTCACGACGCGCGGCGAAGTCGTCGTCGAGATCGGGCGGGTCACGCTGGCCGATGGACGGCCGGCGCTCCGCTTCGGCGTGCGCGACACCGGATCCGGGATCAGCGACGAGCGCAAGGGCAGCTTGTTCCAGCTCTTCTCGCAACTCGACGCGTCCACGACGCGGAAGTTCGGCGGCACGGGCCTCGGCCTCGCGATCTCGAAGCAGCTCGTGCAACTCATGGACGGCACGATCGGCGTCGACACCGAGCTGAATCGCGGATCGACGTTCTGGTTCGTGGTTCCCTGGTTCGCCTGCGCGGAGATGCTGGAGCCGCGCGGCGCTCTGCCGCGTCGGCCTCCGCCGGCGCGCATGCTCGTGCTCGACGACAACGCGACGAACCGCACGATCGTCGTGCAATTCGCGCGCGGTTGGGGCTCGATCTGCGACGAGGCTCCCGACGCGATCACGGCTCTGGCCTTGATGAGACGCGCGCGCGCCGCGGGCGTGCCTTACGCGCTCGTCTTCGTGGATCACGACATGCCCGAGATGGACGGCGAGCAGTTCGCGAGCCACGTGCGCGCCGATCCCGCGATCGGAATGGCACCGCTCGTCATGCTGACTTCGGTCGGCGGCGCCGGCGAAGCGCGGCACATGGAAGAGCTCGGCTTCGCGGCCTACCTGGTGAAGCCGATCCGCCAAGGCAGCCTGGAGGAGTGCGCCGCGACGATCCTCTCCGGCGACGACCCCGTGGCCCGGCTCAAGCGCACGGGCATCATCACGAACGCCAAGTTGCGCAGCGCGGCGCCCATGCACGACGCGCGCATCCTGGTCGCCGAGGACAACGCCGTGAACCAGCGCGTCGCGGTCGGGCTCCTCAAGAAGCTGGGCTACGCCTGCGAGGTCGCCGCCGACGGGAACGTCGCTCTCGCCATGATCGCGGACGGAGACTACGACTTGATCCTGATGGACTGTCAGATGCCGGACTGCGATGGCTACGAAGCCGCGCGGTTGCTGCGCGCGCGCGGCTGGCGCCAGCCCATCATCGCGATGACCGCGAACGCCATGACGGGCGACCGCGAGCGTTGCCTCGACGCCGGCATGGACGACTTCCTCACCAAGCCGGTGTCGCCCACCGCGCTGGGCGAGATGTTGAAGCGCTGGCTCGGGCGATCTTCCGACCGCGCGGCGAGCGATGCGGGCGCGAACTCGAACGAGCGCGAGCCCGCGGGTCCCTGATCTCGTCGTCGAGCTCTGGACCGGCGCACTGTCTTCGGGCAAAGCGTCGGCGAATCGGCGCCACCAAGCTCCGAGCGCGCGCAGGCTCGATCCCCACTCGGCCTCTCAACGCGCGCGGAACACGCTGGCTGGGAAGCGCGCGCCCGTCTCGGGGTGCTTCACGGTGCGCTTCAGCACCAAGTCGAAAAGGAGCGGGTTCACGTCCCAGATCTCGTCGAGCTGCTCCGCCTCCTCGGTGGTGAGGTAGCCCGCGCGCGCCAAGCCCCCCGTCTGGAACAGCACGTCGAGCGCGGGCAGCGGATAGTCGCTGCCGTTCACGAGACGCTCGTGCAGGTCCGCGCGCGCGAGCATGGTCGCGAGCGGCCGACCCGATCGACTGGTCTGCGTCAGCGCCGAGATCTCGCCGAACGCGAGGCCGACGTAGCGCGGATCGTCCATCAAGCGCAGGAAGAGATCGAAGTTCTCGGCGCGACCGCCGGCCGGATCGTCGAGGTCGAGCCCCTCGCCGAGGGACGCGCAATGTCCCACGTACACGCGCACGCCCGCGTCGAGCGCGCGCCGCAGTCGGAGAGGATTCCCGAACTCCTGGGTCGACTCGGATTCGACGGCTTTCTCCTCTCCCGCGTGCGAGAGCAGCGCCATCCCGTGTCGCGCCATCACGGCGTAGAAGGGATCGCAGCGCGCGTCGGCCGGATCCACGCCCATCGCATTCGGCAGCCATTTCACGATCCTCGTGCCCGCCGCCGCGCAGCGCTCGAGCTCGGCCACGGCGTCGCTCCGGTACGGATGGACGGATGCGACGGGGACGCACACGTCCGCGTGCTCGCGCGCGAGACGCTCGACGTGCTCGTTCGGGACGTAGAACTCCGTCTCGTCCTCGTGCACGAGGCCGTCGGTTCCGTAGTGCGCGTCGAACGCGAGCAGCGCGTGGCGCGAGACGCCGGCCGCGCGCGCGAGTCGCAGGAAGCGCGCGATGCTCTGCGACTCGGCTCGCGCGAGGTCCTCGATGCCGAACGCGCGCTTGTACGCCAGGAACTGCACGTGCTGGCGCGGATGAAGCCACGACAGGAACTTGGAGCTGACGCGCGCGCCGCTCGCGCCCTCACCGGTCCCGACCACGTGCACGTGGTGGTCGACGGCCGGGTTCGCGCGGAACTCGGCGACCGACGCTTCGACCAAGGCGCGAGCGCCGGGCGAGAGCGGCGACAGATCCTCGGGCGTGGCCGACGGACGGCCGACCGCGAGGCGGAACGCGAGGACGGCGCCCAGGGCGAGGACCAGCAGCACGAGGCTCGAGACCAGGAGGATGCGGCGCCAGCGTCGGCTCATCGCGCGGAGTCTAGTGTCCCGTCCCGCATGTCTCTCGAACATGGAGGCGCGCTGGATCGTCGCCGTCTGCGTTGCGCCTCCTCCGAGTATCCCAGGGGATACGCGTCGTCGGCGACGCCTGGCCGGCAACGATCCATCACACCTCCGTGTCCAAGAGACATGCGGGGACGGGACACCAGGTCCTTCGCGCTGGGCCGCCCGACTCCATTCACGCGCAGCCGGGGAAGCGCGCCGGCCCACTCGCAGGGCGAGATCAGGTTCCGCGCGCGCACCGCCTTGCACCCGCGGCCGGTCGCCGGGATCCTGACGGTCAAGTCGGGAATGTGGACGCGGCGCACGCCGCGCGCTCGGCCCCCCCTCGATCGGAGATCCGCATGCAAGCTCTCACTTCCACCGTCTTCGTGTTCGCCGCGCTCCTCGCCGGTTGCTCCTCGACGCAGAACAGCGCCGCGACGAAGTCCCCCGAGGAACAGCAGGCCGCCTGGGTCGCGTACGGCACCCCGGGCGCGAACCACAAGCTGCTCGCGCCGATGGTCGGCACCTTCCGCACCAAGGTCACGAGCCGCATGTCCGCCGACCAACCCTGGTCGGAGTCGTCCGGCACGTGCGAGAACCGCTGGATCTTCGACGGCCGCTTCCTCGAGACGGACTTCCGCGGCGACTTCCAGGGCATGCCCTTCGAAGGCCGCGGGATGACGGGCTTCGACAACTCGACCCAGGAGTTCGTGGGCTTCTGGACGGACAGCTGGAGCACGGGTCTCTCCCCGATCAGCCACGGCACGGCCGATGCGTCAGGCAAGGTGCTCACGCTGCACCGCGAGATGAAGGACCCGATCACCGGCGCCTGGTGCAAGATGCGCGACGTCACGACGATCCAGGGCCCGAACGCGCACCGGATGGAGTCGTATTGCCAGATGGGGAGCGACCCCGAGTACCAGATGATGACGATCGAGTTCACGCGCTGAGCGCGTCACGATCGGTCGCGCAGACGTACCGCCGACGCGAGTCGGCGGTACGTCCGTATCCGGCGAGCCACACCGTGCGCACGCCGTTCGTCAGGTGGAACGTCGGCGTCGTGCAGAAGCTCGGGCTGTTGCGGTGCCAGGACGGGTAGCTGCGCGCGGCTCCCACCGCCGGAACGGGGCGCTTGACGGACACGTCCGAATCGCCGTCCGACGGATCGCTGGCGACCCCGCCCGACGCGGTTTTCGTCGCCAGTTGGATCACGCTGATGCGCGCGCCGCTGCCCTACTCTCCCGTCCCGACGGTGTGGACGTGGTGGTCGAAAGCTGGATCGGCGCGCAAGTCGGCGATCGCGACCTCGAGGATTTCCCGAGCTCGCGGCGAGAGGCCCGACAGGTCCTCCGGACTCTCGGCCGGCCGACCGAGCGCGATTTCGAAC
>Ga0163144_10029569_pt1 | contig 10509 bp, 6 predicted proteins | sample OliLak19BULKMAT1_FD_123175 | JGI IMG/M metagenome (GOLD analysis project Ga0163144, IMG submission 123175) | Freshwater microbial mat bacterial communities from Lake Vanda, McMurdo Dry Valleys, Antarctica - Oligotrophic Lake LV.19.BULKMAT1 | ecosystem: Environmental > Aquatic > Freshwater > Lake...
CGCAAAGAATGACGCAGGCGACCCTGTTACCCCCGATACTCTCATGATGATTGGTTCTACCACTAAAAGCCTTAGCACGCTCTTGATGGCGCAAGCCGTAGATGCGGGCGCAATGGCTTGGGAATCACCTGTCATTGAAGTGTTGCCCTCCTTTGCCGTTAAAGACCCCACCATCACCCAAGAAATTGTAGTCCAAAACTTGGTATGCGCCTGTACAGGTGTACCTCGCCGTGACTTAGAGTTCCTCTTTAACACCGTTACCGCCGAGGACATTGTCGTATCGTTGCAAGACTTTGAGTTCTTTACGGACTTTGGCGAAGCCTTCCAATATAGCAATCAAATGGTGGCTGTCGGGGGTTACGTTGCTGCTGTTGCCCTAACAGGCGAAAAGACCAACCTATACGAAAACTATGTCAATTTAGTGGATAGTCAAATTTTTGCACCACTGGGTATGGCACGCTCCACATTCAATTTTGACACCGTAGAAGCCGATGCCGATGTAGCGTTGCCTTACGGCAGCAGCATCTTGGCATACCAAGAAATGAGCGTTGACGAAGAACGTTGGGCAAGCCCCATTGCGCCCGCCGGGGCAGCATGGTCTAGCGCCAACGATATGGCACAATACGCCATCTTTGCTCTTAACAAAGGCGTTTCTGCCAACGGCGACCGCATTGTAAGCGAAGAAAACTTACTTCGTACTTGGGAACCCCAAATTGAAGTGGGTGCAAATGCCGATTATGGATTGGGGTGGTTTATAGATGCGTATAAGAGCGTGCCACTCATCCATCATGGGGGCAACACCTTTGGTTATAGCAGCGACTTCGCTTTCTTGCCCGACAACGGCTTTGGGATTGTGATTTTAGTCAATCAACAAGCCTCTGCTGTTCCCGGTTTGGTACGTCAATTTGCCCTAGAATTGCTGTATGACCAAGAGCAAGAGTCCCGTGATACGTTGGCATTTTCGGTTAAGAGTCTTACTGATGCAGTGACAGAAGCCACACCCTTATATAGCGAAACCATCACCGATGTTGAAACCGTCAGTGGTTATGTAGGAACATTTAGTAACCCCGTTTTGGGCGACCTTATCATCACCCTGGATGAAGAAGGCAACCTAAGCGCAGATGCTGGCGAATTTGGCGGTGCCGTGTGGCAACGCACTAATAAAGAAGGCGAAGTCGCCTACATTATGGCAGAACCGCCCCTTGCTGGCACAGAACTGGTGTTGGGAGAAACAGATGGCGTAAAAACAATCACCATTGGCGCAGGTGTTATAGAGTACATCTTTACGTTCCAATCGTAACGCACGCTTAAAATACGTGTGGGCGGGCTGCATCTGTGGCTCGCCCACGCCTTCTAAAACATCCCCCATGATAGGGAGACTAAATCCCCTGTATGAAGCATCTTTTCGCCACCATAATAAGTCTCATACACACAGGGTCATTTATTTCCCCAAATGCTGGAGGATTGAAGCCCATTAACATCGCAAGATTTTGTATACTTAGGGACGTTGCCTTTGGGTAACAGCCAACACCAAAATTTATCACACAGGAGGGGTAAAAATGGCACAATCATCAACCGCCATTAAGGTAGAAAATATCAGCAAGTCTTATGGTGACTTCAAAGCCGTAAGCAACGTTTCTTTTGAAGTATATCATGGTGAAATTTTCGCGCTTCTGGGCCCCAACGGCGCAGGCAAAAGCACCACCATTCGCATGATTTTAGACATCATTCGCCCAGATTCGGGCAAAATTAGTGTGCTGGGTGCGCCACTTAACGATGCCACCAAAGATAAGCTGGGGTATTTGCCCGAAGAACGCGGTCTTTATAAAAGCGTTAGCGTCATCGAAATGATGGGCTATTTGGGGCGTTTGAAGGGCTTAAGCTATGCCGATGCCAATAAACGCGCGATGGCACTCTTAGAGAAGCTGTCGTTGGCAGAAGTGGCAAAGAAAAAAGTGAGCGAACTAAGCAAGGGTATGCAACAAAAAGTGCAATTTGCCGTTACCGTGATGCACGACCCCGAGCTCATTATCATTGATGAGCCGTTTAGTGGGCTAGACCCCGTCAACCGCTTAGTTATTAAGGACTTGCTCTTTGAGTTTAGAGCAAAAGGTGGTGCGATTGTCATGAGTACGCACCAAATGGAACAAGTGGAAGAAATGGCAAATCGCATGACCATGATTAGCAAGGGGCAACAAAAGTTATACGGTGCAGTAGAAGAAATTCGCGCACGCTATGCCCAACACGCCATCATCGTAGAAGGCAAAGGCGACTGGAACAAGCTAACGGGCGTGCAAAGCGTAGAGTCTGACCCCAATTCACGCGATGCTCAATTGCTTCATCTTAACGAGAATGCCTCCAGTGACGACGTGCTAGCCGCCATTGCCAGCTCGCCCAACTACAGCATTAGTCGTTTTGAATTGGCTGTGCCTAGCCTGAATGAAATCTTCATTCAAGTGGCGGGCGAAAGGAGCGAATAGAACATGGGCAGATTATGGATTGTGGCACGCCACGAATTTTTAACCAACCTTCGCAAGCGGTCTTTTCTTTTTGCTGTGTTTGGCTTGCCGTTATTGCTTTTGGGGATATTTGCCGTTGTAGGGTTTGCAACATCACTTGCGTTCTCTAGCAGTGACATTACAGGCGAAAATGTGGGTTATGTAGACGAAATTGGTGTACTTAGTTTAGCCCTCGAAAAGCCCGAAGGCTTTAACCCCATCGCCGATGCCGAGACAGCAAGTGCCTCACTAGAGGCGGGCGAAATTGAAGGTTACTTTATTGTGGGTGATGCCTATGTCAACACGGGCAATATCCCCTTCTACGCCAAAGGCGCAGTATCCGACGAACTGGAGGACATTATCAGTGCGTTTGTGGTACGTAATGTAGTATCACAAACCAATAGCACCTTACCCGAAGACCTGCTAGAAAACCCCGCCCGTATGACTGTTTTCCTAGAAAACACAGGGCGCATGGTAAGCCGAGATGCGTTTGTGGTGCTGTTTATCATTCCTTTGGTGTTTGTCATGCTGTTTATGATGGCGTTGCAGTTTAGCAGTGGCTTCTTGATGTCTAGCGTAGTAGAAGAAAAATCCAACCGCATCATGGAATTACTCATCACGTCCGTTACCCCCGCCCAATTGCTAGGGGGTAAAATTATCGGATTGGGTGGCTTGGGCTTGGTACAAATCGGAGCTTGGGTGTTATTTAGTGTGGTTGGTTTCTTCTTGTTCCAAAACACAGAAGTGTTGCAGGGCGTTGTATTGCCCGTTGATTTGATAGTGGTAGCTGCTTTATATTTCTTCCTCAATTTCTTCTTGTACGGGAGCTTGATGGCAGGCATTGGCGCAGTGGTGGACAGTGAACAAGAAAGCCGTCAGATAGCGGGTATTTTATCGCTTGTATTGGTGCTTCCGTTGTTCTTTCTAACGCAGTTCTTCACCGACCCCGACACGAACCCCATTGTGCTGTTCCTAAGCTACTTTCCATTCTCATCGGGCTTGGCAATGCTACTTCGTATGACGTTTGGCGTGGTAGGGATAGGCGAACTCGCGTTAAGTTTGGGCATTTCGCTGGCAGCAACCATCTTCATTACATGGGCATCCGCAAAAGTATTCCGTTGGGGCTTGCTATTGTATGGCAAGAAAATCACCCTGCGCGAACTTTGGCGCGTTATTCGTGGAAAATCAGATATGAGCTTTACGGCTCCTCAAAGCGCGGAGGCAAAATAGCAATGAATCTATCACGCATTTGGCAGGTATTCCTGCACGAACTTAAGAAAAATCTCTTTCGGCGTGGCTTTTTATTTACCACATTCGGTATTCCCCTCATTGCGGGCTTGCTGATGATTGGCTATGACCTTACACAGCGCAACAATAACACACCCGACCCCAAAGAAGCGGTAAGCATCCTTGACCAATTCGACTTTAGGGGCATAGAAAAAGCGGGCTTGGTAGACAATGGCGATACGTTTACCACCATTAGCCAACCGTTAGAGGGCATCCTAATTCCATTTGAGGATGAAGCAAGCGCGCGCATCGCCCTAAGAAACCGTGAAATTGATGTGTTCTATGTCATCTCGCCCGATTACCTCAGCACAGGCAATATCACGCTTCATTTGCCGGGCTTGTCTCTGAATATGCTCACCTCACAACCCATTGAGCAACTCTTTTACACCACCCTAGCCGAAGGCATCGACCCCACGCTCTTGACCGCATTGCGCCAACGGGTGACCATTGAAGAGTTTAACTTAACACGCACCAATTCTGGCTCTGCCACCAACTTTGATGCCGATTTCCTTGTGTTATATGTGTTCGTCATTGTGTACTTGATGGGCATCTTCTTGACGAATGGCTACTTGCTTCAAAGCGTTATTGAGGAAAAAGAGAATCGTCTTATCGAGATTCTTATTTCCACCATGCGCCCCACAGAGCTACTCACGGGCAAAATCTTGGCTTTAGGCTTGGTAGGCATCATCCAAGTGGTTACTTGGGTGGGTAGTGTGGTCTTTTTGCTGAATGTGGCACAAGGTCTCACTAGTTTTCAAAACGTGGTCGCCATTAGTAGTATTCAGCTTCCGTATGCCAATTTCCCTGTGATGTTTGCGTACTTTGTGCTGGGATACCTGCTATTTGCGGCTTTCTATGGGGCGGTGGGCGCACTGTCCACTTCAATGAGAGAGGGTCCTGGCTATGCGGTGGTGTTTACATTGCCTGCGGTGTTGCCCTTTTACTTCTTTGCCGTGTTTACAGAATCGCCCAATGGTGCGCTTCCTACGGCACTAAGCCTGTTCCCCATTACTGCGCCCATCTCTATGTTGATGCGCATCACGGTGGTGGATGTACCCGCCGAACAAATCATCATTAGCCTAACGCTACTCGCGCTTACGGCATTGGCGGCGATGTGGATGGCAGGACGGCTTTTCCGTGTGCAAACATTGCTTGCGGGGCAAATGCCAAAGCTCCGCGATATTCCTAAACTGTTGCGCTAAAGCATTGGTTTAGACCACACCCCAATAAAAAAGCCACCCTCTCTTAAGGTGTGGCTTTTTTATTTTGTGCTATGTAGAAGATGCAATGCGAGAACGTTTAGTCTTTGGTGGCTTCATAACCAAGCATGGTACCATCTGGAATTACTTTATTGGGGTATGCGCTAAATTCGGAACGGTCTAAATCTGTGCCTAAAATGCACGCGCCCCCAATGGTAAAGTACGGCGGAATCACCGTGTTTTTGCCCACACAAGTAATGCCGTCACTCCCTTGATAGTTCATACTGCCCACTTTTGCGCCTTGCCCCACCACCACAATTTTATCAATGATGCTGCGTTCCACTAACGCATCACGCTCAATATAGGCATCAGTTAAAATAACGCTATCGCGCACAGTGGCGTTGGGTCCGATGTATACACCGGGTGAAAGCACACAATTTTCAACGGTTGCCCCCTCACAAATAATCGCGCCATCACTAATCAGGCTATTGATGATATTTGCGCTCCGTTCTGTACGCACAGGGGGGCGTTCTTCGCTTCGGGTATGAATTACCCACGTTCTATCGTTTAGGTTTAAGGATGGCGGGTCTTGGAGTAAGTCCATGTGGGCTTCCCAAAACGCTTCAATAGTTCCGACATCAATCCAATAGCCCCCGTAGGGATACGCGAAAACGTTGGCTTTGTCCTCTAGCAAGCGCGGAATCACGTCCTTGCCAAAGTCACGCTTAGAGCCTTGTCGCTTTTGGTCACTTAGCACGGCTTCTTCTAGCACATGATAGCTAAACACATATACGCCCATGCTCGCAAGGTTGCCAGGGGGATTTTTTGGTTTTTCTACAAAGGTTTTTACGCGGTAGTTTTCATCCACATCCAAAATGCCAAAACGGCTGGCATCTTGTAATGGCACGCGAATGGTACAAACGGTCAAGTCTGCGCTCTTTTCGCGGTGGTATTGCACCAATAAATCGTAGTCCATTTGATAAATGTGGTCACCGCTTAAAATAAGCACATATTCAGGTTGTCCACGCCGAATAAAATTAAGGTTTTGTGCAACAGCATCGGCTGTTCCCACATACCAATCAGTATCGTTGCTTCCCTTGTACGGTTGTAGCATTTGCACACCACCCGTAAAAGAGCGGTCTAAATCCCAAGGTCGCCCTTTACCAATGTGGTCGTTAAGGCTGTGTGGGCGGTATTGCGTCAGTACCAAAACATCAAAAATGTTGCTGTTGACGCAGTTTGAAAGTGCGAAGTCAATAATACGATATTTACCAGCAAACGGAACAGCAGGCTTGGCGCGTTTAAGCGTTAGGCTTGCTAATCGTGTTCCCTTACCTCCTGCTAAAATAATGGCTTTTACACGCATAAGAAAAAATCCTTTTTTGTGGGCTAACGATGTTTTTGTAAAGCACGCTCATAACACTGTATATATTGTTTCGCGCTTTTATGCCAGTCAAAATCTTGGCTCATGGCGCGTTCTTGCATCTTTCGCCACGCATTGGGACGCTTACGATAGGTTTCTACCGACCAACGCAACGTTCCTAGTAGGGCTTCGCTGGTTTCCCAGTTGAACACAAATCCTGTGCCAATGTCTCCTTCCCCATTATCGTAGTTTTCTACGGTATCCGCCAACCCGCCTGTTTCTCTTACAAGGGGCAACGCGCCATAACGCATGGCAATCATTTGTCCCATCCCACACGGCTCAAAGTGGCTTGGCATTAGGAAAATATCACTAGAAGCATAAATTTGCTGGGCAAGCGCACCATGATAGGTTAAGAAAGCCCGCGCACGCCACCCAAAATCGCCCACCAAACGCCGTACCGCTTGCTCAAGGTCGGGTTCACCTGTGCCAAGCACCACAAATTGCGCGTCGGTGTCAATCAATAAACGGCGCAACGCAGGCACAGCCAAATCTAGCCCTTTTTGGGTGGCAAGCCGCGTCACCATACCAATTAACGGCACATCATCACGCACAGGCAAGCCCGACTCTGATTGCAAGAAACGCTTATTTTTAATACGTTCTTCGGGCGCATTTTCTGTGTTGTATTGGTGCGCGACAAGCTTATCTGTTTCGGGGTTCCATAACGCCATATCCAGCCCGTTTAAGATGCCCATCAGGTCGGCTTCACGGTCACGGATGATGCCCGCCAGCTCATAGCCGGCATACGGGTATTTAATTTCTTCGGCATAGCGAGGGCTAACGGTGGTGACCATATCGGCATAGGCAATCCCCACCCCCAGCAGGTTATCGCCCAAGCCGTATTGTTGCACTAGCGGATGTGTACGCCCACTAATGCCCGCCTCAAACAGATACTCGCTCACGTAATTGCCCTGATAGGCAATATTGTGAATGGTTATCACGGTAGCAATCCCCGACCATTCGCGCATCCAACGGGCTTCTGACAGCAAAAATGGCAAAAGTGCCGTGTGCCAGTCATGCACGTTCACCACATCGGGTTTCCAGTTTAGGCGGTCTTGCAATTGCCAAATGAACGCCATCGCTGCCTGATTAAACCAAATGAAGCGCGGTGCATCCCAATCCCATGTGGTGTAAACGGTTTCTTCTTCACCAATAAACGGAAAGCCCTGCAAGAAGTAAAACGTTACGCCGTCGTAGTCACAGGTATACACGCGCACACCACTTCTGCCTTGCCGATGGTCAAATTGATACGCAAAAAGGGGCTTTATATTGTATTTCTCGTGGGCAATCATGCCATAACCCGGCAAAAGAACGCGAGCATCTACGCCTTCGCGCTTTAGAGCCGCAGGAAGCGACCCCGTTACATCCGCCAAACCCCCAACCTTTGCAAATGGAACTGCTTCCGCGCTCACCATTAGCACGTTCATCTTGCCCTCTTTCGTGTGATGTCGTAATTCTTAAAAATGGGCAAAAGCGTGTGCTTCTGCCCATGTAAGTGTATTTTTATGCCCCAAACCAGCGATAGTCTATGTCAGCGAATACTTTGTCAAGTTCCCACATTTCTTCTGCAAATGCCACATCAGGCGCATTGGCATCAAGGCTATCGACTAGCCTCTTAAAGCGTTCTACGTGCTGGCTAAAGCGTTGGATGGCGTATTCACGCGCTTGCCCTGTGGTCACTAAAAAGGGCCAATCCGAGCTTTGCAACAAGAGCAGTTCACGGGCAGCTTGTTTTAGCACCTTTAGTTCGCCTTCGTTGGGGCTGGTATATTTCTTTGCCAAGCCTTCCATACGGGCTTCCGCTTCGTAGATGGGTTGCCACATCCAATGCGTTTCGCCATTGTCCCATGTAAAGTGTGTGCCACCTGCACCCCAAGACCCTTCGGGAATATGAAGCACTTCGGTGGGGGGATATTCAGTGATGTATTGGGTCGCGGTCATTAGCTCCACATCGTCACTTTGTGCCAGATGCTTTAGCACCTTCCCTAGCCACTGCACGCCCTCAAACCACCAATGCCCAAAGAGTTCGGTGTCATAATTAGAGGCAATCAAGCCAAATTTGCCCGTTTGTTGGTGATAATCACGCAGTAAATCGCCCACCAAGTGCGCAAAGTGTTCGGCGTGTTGGTCAACTTTATATTCTGCCCATTCGGGATGATAGTAATCTTTGTGGGCAAGGTCTACTTTCGCACCCGTAACGCGCCAATACTGCAAGCCACTAGTGCCAGCTTTCTTATGGAACTCGCGGTAATCAAAGTCACCGGGATAGCCCCAATCTGCACTCCATACTTGTTGCCCTGTGCTATTGTTGCGCCCAATCACGGCAACCCCACTATGTTCTTCGGTGCTTGTGCCTGCGGTGGTATCGCTAACGTAGTAAGGGCTAAAGGTGGTTGCGGTGCGCTTTGGCATTTGTTTACTGGTAGGAATCACATAACGGCGTTTAATTGAACCGTAAGGTCCAATCACATCACCTGCCGCCACGCCTACAGGTTGCCCACCCGTGATGGTGTGTGTTTCAGAGAAGAATACCTTAATGCCGTTTTCGGCTAAAAAGCGTTCGATGCCAGGGCGCAGTGTGCCTTCTTCGTTAACATACGCGGGACGATAGGCACATTCAGGAAGCCAAATGCCCGTAGGTTTGCGCCCAAAAAGCCGTTCATAGCTTCGGATGCCCGTTTTAAGCTGTGCGTCAATGGAACTATCACGCCCTAGCAGGGGCAAATAGCCGTGTGTTGCCGCACAAGTGATAATTTCGATGTAGCCTTCATCTTGTAATTGCTTAAACGCGCCGATGATGTCGCCGTTAAAACGCTGATGAAAGGCGCGTTTGACATTGGTATACCAGTCTTTATACCAACCCGCCAAGAAGTAAAGATGAGAGTCGCCAACCACCGTATTGCTGTCTGTTGTTTCTGTGGTGTTTACAACCACCGAAGCCTTGCGTGAAATAGGCTCGTTTTTGCCTTCGGGGTGAGTGATGGCGGGTGTTTCTGAAACCGTCTTAAGAGGCGTTGCACTGGGGGGTAGAAAATGCGCCATGTCTTTTTGGGCGGCTTCTATTTTGGCATCTAAGTATTCGTCAAAGTGTTCAAGTACGGTTTTATCAGCCAGTTGTTCGCCCAAAATAGGCGTAATGCCAATGGTCAGCTTAAACGAAATACCCTGCTCTTTAAGGTCATAGAGCGTTTCCAAAAGTGGCACATACGTTTCGCTAGCTGCCTCATGAATCCATTCTTCACCGTGGGGCCAACGCCCCGCCAAACGTGCATAAGGCAAATGGCTGTGTAGAACGAAGGTAAACGCGCCGTTTGTTGTCACTAGGGTTACTCCTCACAATTTTCTCATCTTGTCTGTGATTCTAACCATTGCTAGGCACAATAACAAGTTATATGGACGTTTTGCACAAAAACGGTTACGGGGCTAGGATGTTCGGTATAAACGCAGGTATCCCTAACGTAAACACGCTGCCTTCATGTTGCTTGGATTGTGCCACCAAATAGCCCCCATGAGCCTGTGCAATCGTCCGCGCCACATATAACCCTTGCCCCAGTCCGCGAGGGTCTAGGCGTTTGCCTGCGCGGGTACGTGGCTCACCCCGATAAAATAGCTCGAAAATATGGGGCAGTTCCTCATCACTAATGCCCACCCCGCTATCAGCCACATCAATCACCACGTGGGGCGTTTGGCTGTGGGCATCGTGGCGGGCGCGAATGCTAATGTGCTGGTTGGGTTCGTTATACACAATGCTATTACGAATAAGACTACTTAACGACCAGCGCAAATGCTTTTCATCGCCATTCACCACCAAAGAGCGCACATCACGCATCATCAAACGAATGTCTAGCTTGGCATCGGCAATCTCATCAGAAAATTCGTCTACAAGGTCGATGAGCAATCGCTCTAAATCTATCGCTTCGTGGCGCACTTCAAATTGACCGCTACTCATCGCGCTAATGTCTATCATTTCGTTGACCATGCGGTCTAAAACGTCCACATTACGGCTAATGAGTTCTAGCATACGCCTATTTGGGGCTTTGCCCTCTGGGGTATTGAGTAGAATTTCGCTAGCAACACGCATGGGCGCAAGGGGCGTGCGTAGCTC
>Ga0163144_10029570_pt1 | contig 10509 bp, 9 predicted proteins | sample OliLak19BULKMAT1_FD_123175 | JGI IMG/M metagenome (GOLD analysis project Ga0163144, IMG submission 123175) | Freshwater microbial mat bacterial communities from Lake Vanda, McMurdo Dry Valleys, Antarctica - Oligotrophic Lake LV.19.BULKMAT1 | ecosystem: Environmental > Aquatic > Freshwater > Lake...
ATCGCCGCCCCGGCTGGCTCGTCCTGTGGCGCGGATGGATGAAATTGCAGTGCATGCTCGACGGCTATAGGGCCGCGCAGCGAGCAAGATGTGGGTAAACTTAAGACGTTGTCCCAGCCTACGCACAAGGGTAGCTCACCCCCGCCGTTTGGAGGGCGTCAAGAATCCTGTACGCCCCACTGCCGGAGGTGCGATTGGATGAAGTCGATCAGGGCGGCGTTCTCCGCCGCCCCTTTTCCCTCGATCATCATCGGCTCGCCGAACGCAAACCGCACGGGGCGACTCGGTTCCAGCTTGCCAAAGTCGCTCGCCCACCCCCCCAACGGCCAGGCGTAGGTCGAGAGTGCCAGCGGAATAATCGGCACGTTCGAACGCTGGGCGAGCTTCACGCCGATGGTGTTGAACTCGGCCGGGTCGAACTTCGCCCGTCGCGCCCCCTGCGGGAAGACGATGATCGACGTCCCGTTGGCCAACCGCTCGGCGCCGTCGCTGAGCATCGTCTTCAAGTCGAGCCGCGGATTGGTCTGCGTCACCGCGATCGGGTTCCGCGCACGCATCACATGCTTGAACACGGGATAGTCGAGCAGCGCTTGCTTCACCACGAACGTCACCGGCTTCAGCGGGCGGATGAGCGCTGGGAGCACGCCCGTCTCGAGGCTGCTCATATGATTGCCGACGATCAAACAAGGGCCTGCGAGCCGCGCGATGTGGTCGAGTCCCGTGACGTCGAACTGGCAGCCAACCCCCTCCAGCGCACGGAGGACGCCGACGCTCGTATCGATCCACGCCTGATCGTCGTACCCGCCGCGGCGCGCGATGGCGCTGGAGCGAAAGATGTTGCGGTAGAGATGCTGGTAAAAGGAGACCGAAGGAAACGCGCGGCCGAGCGCCGACCCCCGCCCCGGCGGCGTCTGGTAGGCGCCATTGACGATGGCGAGTCCGTTATCGAGCGGCGATTTGGGCGTGATTACTTGAGACATCGAGCGAGCCGACAGGCGTGACGTAGGCTGGCGATCGCTCCGCTGGATCGCCGACGCTCGATTATCGCGAAGTATGTGGTCGCCCGCCACTGCGACTTGCTGTCCTGGCCTCCGGCCGGGGATCGATTCGCGACCCATGCCGGTGCGGTTGGCGGCGCTACCCCCCGGCGGAGCCGAGGGCTGCATTAGCACGACGCGCTTCGCTGGCCTGAGGTTCGCGATGACCGCGGGGCCGATTACGGCCGCATACTGTCGTCAAACGCCGCCGGCGCCGCCGCTTCCGCGGGCTCCGCATCGCGATGATTGACCAGCATCGACGGACAAACTTCCTGCTTGCCGCATTGCTCGCAGACGAGGTGAATCAGGTCGGAGCCGCCAAGCTTGATCTCTTGTTCGCGGCAGAGATCGTAGAGCTGTTGCAGGTGAATGCAGGCCATCGTTCGCGCCTCCGTGAAGAATGTGGTCGCTCGGCCCGCATTGTAACGCGCGGAGCGCAATCTCGCCCAGCGGCGGCCGTTTGCTCGCTGGGGAACCGCAATGCTTACAAAACTAGCCGCCAAGGACGCCAAGGGAATCCAGAGAATTTTGGAACCGCGGATGAACGCAGATAAACGCCAATAAGAATTATCTGCGTTCATCCGCGTTTATCGGCGGTTCCTCTCTTTTGCATTTCTTCGTGCTCGCCGTGCCGTCGTGGTTCAATTCCTCCCCCGCATTTCCTTGGCGGTTAATCAAATCCACGTTTTGCTTCTATACGATTACTCCAGATAGCCGCCGATTTTCGCGGCGATCTCATCGCGAACGCGAGCGAAGCCGGCCCGCCGCTCCGCATCGCTGCCGGCGAAGTGGGCCGGGTCTTCGAAGGGCCAGTGGAGCGTCTCCACCACCGCGGGAAACACCGGGCACGACTCGCGGGCGTTGTCGCACACCGTCACTACCAGATCGAACGGCTCACCCTCAAATTGATCGAGGTGTTTGCTCACGGCGGCGTCGAGGTTGACGCCGACGTCGTGCATTGCATCGATGGCGAGCGGGTGGACGTAGCCGGCCGGGTTCGAGCCGGCGGAAACGGCTTGCCATTCGCCGCGACCCAGCAGGTTCCACAGTCCCTCGGCCATTTGCGAACGACACGAGTTGCCAGTGCAGAGAATGAGCACTTTTTTCATTGCGATGCCTTTGCTGTCACGAAGTATTTGCGTTGAAAGTAGAGGGCCACGCTGACCAGTCCAATCAGCACGGGCACTTCAACCAGCGGGCCGATTACGGCGGCGAACGCCTGCCCCGAATTGATGCCATAGACGGCGACCGCCACGGCGATCGCGAGTTCAAAGTTGTTGCTGGCCGCGGTGAGGGCGATCGTCGCGGTGCGCGAATAGTCGGCGCCCGCGGCGCGCCCCATCCAGAACGATACGAGAAACATCACCACGAAATAGATGCAGAGCGGAATCGCAATCCGCAGCACGTCGAGCGGCAAGGCGACGATGACGTCTCCCTTGAACGAGAACATCACCACGATCGTGAGCAGCAGCGCGATGAGCGTCAGCGGCGAGATGCGCGGCAGGAACTTAGTTTCGTACCACTCGCGACCCTTCGCCTTGATCAGCACGACGCGGGTGAGCATCCCCGCGATAAACGGTATGCCGAGGTAGATGAACACGCTCCACGCGATCTCGCCCATGCTGACCTCCAGCACCGAACCGGTGACGCCGAACAGCGGCGGCAGCACGGTGATGAAGAGCCACGCATAGAGCGGGTAGAACAGCACTTGGAAGATCGAGTTAAACGCCACCAGTCCCGCCGCGTAGTCGTTGTCGCCGCGGGCGAGCTCGTTCCAGACGATCACCATCGCGATGCAGCGGGCGAGTCCGATCATGATCAGGCCGACCATATACTCCGGATAGTCGCGCAAGAAAATGATCGCCAGCGCGAACATCAGCACCGGTCCGATCACCCAGTTCTGCAGCAGCGATAGCCCCAGGACTCGCCAGTCGCGAAAGACGCGGCCGAGTTCCTCGTAACGAACTTTCGCCAGCGGCGGGTACATCATCACGATCAGCCCGATGGCGATCGGCAGGTTCGTCGTGCCGACCTGCAGCGAGTTGATCGCATCCTTCACGCCGGGCGCGAAGTAGCCGATCGCCACGCCGGCGGCGATGGCCAGGAAGATCCACGCGGTCAGATAACGGTCGAGAAACGAGAGCCGCCGGGGGCAACAGTCGACGTCGGCGACTTCCATGCTCTTTTCCATACGATTAACCTTTCACCGCGAAGACTTTGACGCTGGCCGCGAAATCGTTGACGTTGTAGCGGCGGAGCAAATCGGCCAGATCGGCATGGACGGTGCTCGACTCGGTGACCGAGGGCGTGCAGCAACCAGAATCGACGATCGTCAGGCCGTCACTCATGACAGCTCGGTCGCCGTCGCCCGCGATCATCGAGGGCGAGCAGCAGCCCCCCTGCCCTTCGACCTGGGCGTAGGCGTTCAGGTCGGCGCCGCTGTCTTGGATCTCGACGGCCGAGAAGCCGGCGGCGAGCAGCCCTGCGCGGTAGGCGTCGATTTCGATCGCGCCGGCGATGCAGCCGACATACGCCATGAGACTTTCGCCAAGTTCGGGCGGCAGTGGGCGTTTGATCGCGATATCACTGATCGCCGCGCGGCCTCCCGGCTTCAGCACGCGAGCCATTTCGCGGAAGACCGCCGGCTTGTCGGGGGCGAGATTGATCACGCAGTTGCTGATGATGCAGTCGACCGAAGCGTCGGCGAGCGGCAGGCGGTCGATCGTCGTTTCGTGGAACTCGACGTTCTGGTATCCCCCCTTCGCGGCGTTCGCGCGGGCGAGCACAAGCATCTCCGGCGTCATGTCGATGCCGATCGCCCGGCCCGTGGGACCGACTTGCTTGGCGGCAAGGAACACGTCGAGTCCGCCGCCCGAACCGAGATCGACGACGGTCTCTCCGGGACGCAGCGAAGCGAACGCGGTGGGGTTACCGCAGGAGAGGCCCATGTTCGCTTCGGCTGGAATCGAGGCGAGCTCGTCGCCGCTATAGCCAAACGCCTCGGCCACCGCCCGCACGCCGGCGTGCCCGCTGGAAAGCCCGCTTTCAGCGACGGCGCCATATTTCGATTGGACGACTTGTTCGATCTTCGTGGCGGGCATGGTGGTTGTCCTTGTTCTCTGGTTCTGAAGAAATGCGGGTTAACCACGAAACAGACGAAAAAGCACGAAAATAAATACCGTCTCACGTTTTCTTCCTCTGCGCCTTTGCGCCTCTGCGCGAGACTTATCGCATTGAAGATCTCACGCAGAGGCGCAAAGGCGCAGAGAAATACAGAGCTGAGGAATTTTCTTTTTCGTACCTTTCGTCTGTTTCGTGGTTAATCTCCCCGCATTCAAACACATACGCACAAACGAATATATCAACGCAAAAAACATCCGCTAACAGCAACGACGTCCCGCCTTCGGCGGATCGGCCAGCGGCGGGAGCTCGCGGAAGCAGGCGGCAAGGCATTCGCGGAGTTGCTTTTCGAACGCCGTCCGCGCCGGGGCGAGACGATAGTAACTCCAAAGCCCTTCTTTCCGGGCGAGGACCAATCCGGCGCGCCGCAAGTAAGCGAGATGCCGCGATGCTTTCGGCTGCGGCACGCCGAGATGCGTGACGATGTCGCAGACGCACAACTCGCCGCCGCTGAGCAACTGCAAGATGCGCAGCCGCGTCCGATCCGCGAGAGCGCGGAACACCAGGTCGACGGGAGTGACGGCGGCGGCTTTCATTTCTGCTTAGGCGAATATATCCGTCCCGTCTGTCGCCGGCAAGTTTGGGACGGTGAATGACGGCCGCGGGTTGACGCTTTGACCACAGCAGCGACGCTCGCCTCGTAGCGAGGGTGGCCAAAAATAGGCGCCCCCCCTGCCCGTTACTCTGCTATGGTGCGCTTATCCAGCGCCCCAGCTGCGCACTGGCAGGGGAACTGCAAAGTCCAAAAACTAACCGCCAAGGACGCCAAGAGCGCCAAGGAAATACGGGGAGATAACGCGTTCTCACTTTTTGTGTGCTTCGTGTGTTTCGTGGTAAAAGGCATTTCCCCTTGGCGCTCTTGGCGTCCTTGGCGGTTAAATCCGAACGACTTTACAGTTCTCCTGTGCGCGCTGGACAGATCTTTGACATCTCGATGAACTTCGTCCAGAGCTGGCCCCATTTCAGCCCTCGACTTAGCGGGGGGCGGTCACCATACCGACTGGCCTCGTCCCGCGTTGCGCTCGCCCTCGGCTGAGCCGGGGGCTGAAAGTGCGGCGACAATTCTGTCGCCGTCATTTCTGTCGCCGTCGCAAGTCCTCCCGATGCAATGCCTTACGACTTCTGTCGCCAAAAGTGAGCTTCGCGACAAAAAGCCCTGACGCGACAGAAATGGCTCGACCGCCTTCGGCGTCCCGCTTAGCAGCTAAGACTTCGGAATGTGTTCGCCCCGGATAATGTCGGCGAAAGTTTGCCGTTCGCGCACCAGGTGAACCTGACCGTTCTCGACCATCACCTCGGCGGCCAGCGGCTTGCTGTTGTAGTTGCTTCCCATCACCGCGCCGTAGGCGCCGGCGACGCCGATCACGACGAAGTCGCCGATCGAAGCGACCGGCAACTCGCGGCTGCGAACGAAGCCGCCATCTTCTTGGGTGAAGATGTCACCCGATTCGCACAACGGGCCGCCGACGATCACTTGCTGCAGCGCCTGCTGGCGGGGTCGCGGCGGTTCGGCGGGATTCTCGTTGTAGGCGACCGCCATCGGGTGATAGGCGCCGTACAGAATCGGACGGGCGAGATTGTTGAAGCCGGCGTCAACGACGTAGAACAAATTGTCGCCCATCTGCTTCACGGCGCGGATCTCAGCGATCAGGCTGCCGCACTCGGCGGAGAGGTAACGGCCTGGCTCGATCTCCAGGCCCACCGGGTGGCCGAACGCCGCGGCGAGTCGCTCGCGGACGCCGTTCCAAAGCTCGTAGTAGGCGGCAATGTCGACTTTCTTGTCGCCTTCCCGATACGGGGTCGGCAAACCGCCGCCGGCGCTGATCGAGTGGATCTGCGGCCCGACCGACAGCGCCGCCGCTTCCATGGCGCCGCAGACCTGGCTGAGGTGCTCCATGTCGGTGCCGGAACCGATGTGCATGTGCAGGCCGGCGATCGAGAGCTTGTTCCGCTTGGCGCGCTCGACGCACTCGGCGAGCTGCGTGTGCCAAATGCCGTGCTTCGATTGCTGGCCGCCGGTGTTGGTCTTCTGGCTGTGGCCGTGGCCGAAGCCGGGATTGATCCGCAACGTGATGCCGCGGCCCGGGCAGACGGCGCCATACTGATCGATCATGTCGGGCGAACCGCAGTTGACCGGGATCTGGTGCCTCGCCACCAACTCCAGCGCTTCGCGATCGAAGATGTCGGCCGTGTAGACGATCTGCGGCGGTTCGTCGAAGCCAGCCTTGAAGCCGGCGGCGAGGGCCCGTTGGATTTCGCCGGCGCTTACCGCGTCGACGCAGGCACCCGCGCGGCGGACGACGTCGAGAATGGCGAGATTCGACAACGCCTTTTGGGCGTAGCGCACGACGTCGAAGAGGGAGAGATCGGCGACCCGCTCGGCGACGATTGCGGCGTCGTAAACGAAGAGCGGCGTGCCGTACTTCTGGGCAAGCTCCGCGACCGGTTGGCCGGCGATTTCAGTGACGATGAGGGGGAACTTCGTAGCGGCGGCGGGCATGGCAGGTAACTCGGCAGTGGCGAGACGAGGCTCGCGGTGACACGACAAACGAAAAAAGGCGGCGGTCGCCCGTGCGACCGCCGCCCTAAAACGTAATCGAAACGAAGCAAATTCAACAGGCCTTAGAACCCAGGTCCGGCCCCAGCCCCGGCGCCCTGCATGCGGGCTTGGCTGGCCCCCTTGCCGATGGCTTGCAGGACCCCATTTTGCAGTTCAAGCCGCCAGCGGATGCCGTTGTCGATCGACTCGCTCACTAGGCGAACCTTGTCGCTGTCGGTAGCAGCGGAGCTGACCGCGTCGGAGAGATTCTCGATCAGCGGCTTCTTGTCCTCGTCAGCCACCGACTTCGCGAACCCCAGCACTTGAGTCAATCCGAGCGTCATTTCGAACGGTATGATCGCCTTCTTGGGCGACTTGGCCGAGGCTTCGATCGCCGCCTTCACGGCCGCCACCGGATCGGCGCCCATCGCGAAGTAGACCGCGTTCTTGCCGACGCCGACGATCATCTCGCCATTCTCGGTCAGCAGCTTCTTCGCCTTCTCGTTGTCAGCCGGGATCTTATAGGTGATGTTGTGGAACTTCACGTCGCCGACCGTCTCGGCGTCGAGGTCCACCTTCGGCAGTTCAGTCGCTTCGACCTCGGCGTACTTCTTGATGCCGTCGAGGACCTTCTGCGAATCGGCGACGTAGGCGCCGGCGACGAGGCTCATTGAGTTGTCGCCCAGTTCGAGCGAAGCGCCGCCGTCGGTGACGCCCCCTTCCAGAGTCTTCTGGAATGCGGCGAGAAAGTCCTCAAGCGATTCCTTGGCCTTCGCCTTTGAGTCGTCTTCGATCTTGCTCGTCTTGTCGATCGCGGCGTTCCCCTTCGCGCGGGCGGTGTCGATCATCTGATGGATCTGCGAGACGTCGGCGCCATTGGTGGCCGAGGCGAACTGCACGTTCATCGCCGCTTCGGGCTTTGCGAAGCCGGCAAAGTTGGTCGTCACTTTGCTGTTGGCGGCAATCTCCTTGGCCAACTTCGTCCCTGGAAGAGCCGTGTAGGCGAAGTCAAGCACGGCGTTCTGCTTGTCGTTGTCGACCTTGATGCCAACGGTGACGTTCTCGAGGTCGTTAATGAACTCTTTCAATTGAGCCAGTTGGGCTTCGAATCCCTTTTGGCGCTCGGCATACTCCTCGTCCGATTCCTTCGGAAGACGGGCTTGTCCCCCTTGCGACATCGCGTCGATCGCCTGCTGACGGTACGCCTCGGGCAAGTTCTTCATCAGCAGCTTCACGGCGACGTCATAGTCCTTCGTAAGCGATGTGAAGGTGGCGCCAGGGTCTTCCGGCAGGCCCTCAAACATCGTTGGCGACATGCTCAGCATCGCCCAATTCCCCGTCGTCTTCATGAAGGCGCCGGCGCCTTGGGGCGTCTTGATCTGCGACACGCCGTCGCCCATGTCGGTCACCGTGACGCCGAAGCCCTTGGCGACGTCGAGCAACGCATTGACGTCGCTCACCGGCAGGCAAATGGCGCCGCTCGGCATCTGACCGTCAGTCTGGATGATGGCGCCAATTGGCTTCGACTTATCGAACCCCGCGAGGCCCTTGCCTTGGGTGAACATCTGGACGAACTGATCGATCATGTCGGAGGCGCCCTTCTGGTCCCCCAACTCGCCGATGAAGTTCAGATCCTTCATCAGTTCGTCGTAGCCGGCGAAGGCGACGACGGCGACTGGCTTCGCTTCACCGGCGGTCTGAGCGACGGCAAAGGGCGCCGTGACGGCGGCGACGACGAGGCCGCAGACGGCCATCCAACGGGTAAGGTGAGTTCGCACCTGAGATCTCCATGCAGGAAAGAGTGGAAGGCGCCGAAGCGCCAAGGCAGCAGGCGAATTTGTAGAAGATAGGCGTTGCGAGCCGCGCGGCAAAGCGCCAGACGCATATTCCGGCTCGCAAACTAATCGACTGATAGCCGGATCGCCACGCGATCCGGGAGCCCGGTGGGCGTGGCCCTCCGGCTAGTGGACGACTGATTGATACGCGCAGAGACGCGCGGCAATCGTGCGCGTCGCTTACCGCGGCTCGTGAAGCGCCCCCCAGCGCAGCCGACGGCTTAGCGTTCGCGGAACGTGATGCGGCCCTTGGTCAGGTCGTACGGCGAAAGCTCGACGCGAACCTTGTCGCCCGGGACGATGCGGATGAAGTTCTTCCGCATGCGACCGGCGACGTGAGCGGTGACTTGATGCCCCCCCTCGATCTCCACGCGAAACCGCGTATTCGCCAACGCCTGGGTGACGACCCCTTCAACTTCCAGGGCCTCTTCTTTTTGTTTTGCCATAAAAAAGCTTGTCTCTCTTGCCTAAGGTACGCGCCTAAGGAACGCCACTCGCCGCCCAACCACAGGCGCGCCCGCGGCGAACCTTGTAAATCGGCACCTCCGACAATCCTAGCATTCGGGAACCCCCCGTCCAACAGGCTGATGGTCTGGTTTGGCCGCTGTTTGCCGGCATTTGGCGGGCGACGCTCCTTTTACAACCCCTGGTTCCGCCAGGGGCTGCAAGCGGAGCGGGACCGCCGTTATTCCGACTTATTCGCTCCGTTTGGATTGATCTTGCCGAAAGTGCGGGCAAAAGGTCTGTTTCTGCCAAAATCGTGCCGCCGCTCGCGCGCCGTTCGACGCCGCGAAAACGTCGGCAAGGTCAACGCAAATTGCCTCCAAGTCGTTATCTGCCAACAATTTGACCGCCAGCAGGCGAAGCGTGAGAATTGATGGATTGGGATTCTGGTGAGGGCGCCAGCACGCCTCCGCGTTTAGCGACTTTTCCTATTTATGAGCACTCGGACCACCGAACACGTGAGCAGCGCATCCCAACCTGATGACGATGCCGTCAATCGCGCGAAGCAGGAGATCCAGTCGCTCGTCCAGGAAGTCGTCACCCTTTCCAAGAGCGAAATCGAAGAAGCCGACTTCTTTGCCGCCTTGCTCGAAAAGTCGATCTCCGCCCTGGCCGCGATCGGCGGCGTCGTTTGGACGCTCGAAGAGGGTCAACCGTTCAAACTGCAGTATCAGGTCAATCTGCAGCAGACAGGCCTCGCCGCCAGCCAGGCGGCCCAGATGCAGCATGCGAAGCTCCTGGGCAACGTCGCCAAGCGGGGCGAGCCGATCATCATCCCTCCCCACTCCGGGGCCAGCGAAGGTCCGGAAGACGAGGGCGCCGCGAATCCGACCGAGTATCTGCTCGTCGTCGCCCCGATCCGCACCGACCGCGGCGTCGATGGCCTGATCGAAATCTTCCAGCGCGTCGGCGCTCGCCCGACGACCCAGCGCGGCTACCTGCGCTTCCTCGTGCAGATGTGCGAGATCGCCGGCGAGTACCTGAAGACGCGCCGCCTGCGCCACTTCGTCACGAAGCAGTCGCTCTGGGAGCAACTCGAAAACTTCACCGCCTCGGTCCATACCCGGCTCGACTCGCGGCAAACCGCGTTCACGATCGCCAACGAAGGCCGCCGTCTGATCGGCTGCGACCGGGTGACCGTCGTCCTCCGCAAGGGAGGCTCGTACGTCGTCGAGGCGATCAGTGGGCAAGATACGTTCGACAAACGCTCGAACGTCGTCCGCATGCTCCGCGAATTGGCGACGGTCGTCGCCCGTAGCGGCGAAGATCTCTGGTACACCGGCGACACGCAGAACCTCGCCCCGCAGATTGAGAAGGCGCTCAATGCGTACGTCGACGAGTCGCACACCAAGCAGATCGCCGTGCTGCCGCTGCGGGAACACGATCCCCATGCGGACGACAAAACCCGCGATCG
>Ga0163144_10029571_pt1 | contig 10509 bp, 10 predicted proteins | sample OliLak19BULKMAT1_FD_123175 | JGI IMG/M metagenome (GOLD analysis project Ga0163144, IMG submission 123175) | Freshwater microbial mat bacterial communities from Lake Vanda, McMurdo Dry Valleys, Antarctica - Oligotrophic Lake LV.19.BULKMAT1 | ecosystem: Environmental > Aquatic > Freshwater >...
AAACAGAGCAGACCGGCGTTGGTGCGAACCTGAAGGCGCGCGAAGAGGATTTCCTCGGCCGTTGGCGTGTAGTCACCGTGGAGTTCCCGCGACGTGAAAACTCTGCTGAAGCGGGGATAGGCAATTCGTTCGATTGAAGCCATCGGCACAGCATAACAGGAGACCTTTTCATCAAAGGTACTTGGTGCCGCAATGTCCTGTTTTTACGCTTATTCCGGCTCAAGGCGGTGAACAACCGGCGGGATATTCCCATGACTCAATTCTCCGTTCAATGGATTTTGAGTCTTAACCAGTTGTCTCAATTTTGGGGGCCGCTCCAGTAAGGTTAATGTGCTCCCAGCCGAGTGGCGGCAAATAAGCCAAATCCCCCGGTGCCGGATGTTGGCCTTGATCGCGCAAGTGATCGACGGCGCGCTGCAGTTAGGACGTATTCCATAGAATGATGGCCGCGACGAGCAGGTTTAAACCGCTGGCGCGCCGCTGCCGCTTTCGATAAGAAGCCTTCGACATCGCCCCAGGGAACCTCCTCCGCCACCACGCCGCAATCGCGACAGTTGACCCGCCGGGTCTGGGACAGAAAGAGAACTAAAAGCCCCCGGAAAGGGATGAACCTCCTATGGCTGGCCGCCACCCTTAAAGGCGGAGATATCATCCGCGGCCTTAACGAAGACCCTTCCCTGAGAAAGCTGGCGGCCGATCGGATTCTCCGCAATGTGATCCATGAGGACGGCGGTCCGCTGATCTACAACGGCTCGGAAGACGAGCAACGCCCCTTCGACTCGACCTGCTGCAAACTCGACCATTTCCTCAATCGACCCCGGCGCTGAGCCCGCCAGTTCCCCACAGATTCACCCGAGGGCTGGAAACTGATAGCCCGGACGGATTCCCTTGACAGCCCCGGGATCCGGATTGGGCGCGAGACACATCTGGACAAACATCTCGTGTTCACCGCTGGTAAACCGCACGCCGACCCATTCATGGGTTCGAGCGCTACGCGTCTGGAAGTCGCGTCCGAAGATTACCGTGGGCGTGCTCAGACCCATCTCCCCGACCTTCTCCTCAAGAGCGTTTTTCACATTGCCGATGATCATGTTGGTGAACTCTGCAACAGCGTCGAGAACGTCTTCATTCACCTCCGGATACTCGGCCATCAGGAACTGAGAGGACAGCTTGCAGGCAAAATCGCCAGTGCACGCCAGGGAGCCGGTTCCGGCCCAAGACCCGGCCAAGCCAATGAGCGAGATGATGCCGGACGCCGGGGCGGACACGACCGCTTGCGGCGCCAGGGTTTCACTGGAGGTGATCTCCATGCTCAGCATCGTCGAGAACAGATCTTCAGTCGAGGCCTTTATGGCCGCGATGATATCGGCCGTCGAAATTAGTTTGACTTCTATGGTGTCCGTCATGATCCCTTTCCGTCCGTACTTAGATGCCACTCGCTGGACCGAGCCAGCCGCTTCGGTTTAGTACAACGCGGTCAGCTTCTCCTTCAGTTGCTCCGCAGTGAACGGCTTCTTCACATAACCCGCTGCCCCCAGCTCCACCGCCTCAAGCACCTTCGCCTGGCTCCCCTCGGTACTCACCATGATGACCGGGATCTTCGCCCAGGATTCATTGGATTTGAGGTTCTTCAGGAATTCGAGGCCGTCCATGTTGGGCATGTTAATGTCCGATAGGATCAACCGCACGCTGTGCGTCTTCAGAACCTCCAGCGCCTCGCGGCCGTCTCCGGCTTCAAGAAAGTCGCCCATGGGTATCTCGGTCTGGCGTAACACTCTCTGCAGAATCTTCCGGATCGCCGCAGAGTCGTCCACGATGAGTACGTCTAACATATATCGTCCCTCCAAGAACTCCTTATCGGCGGGCGGAGTGGATCTTTAGCTCATCTTCGGCACTTTGCGGCGAAAAGTGCCGGCAAGCGCTTGATTCCTAATGAAGCATCACCGCTGCTTACGACATTCTAGTGACACGTCTGTTGGTAAGAATATAGAAATAGTGCTTATATTGTCGGCCGGAAGGCTGCATGCTTCCGCCACGGGAACGATCCTCTGTTCGTTCGCGCTCAGACCAACGGTTTCCGAACCTATGTGCTGATTGTAGATAACGAGTGGATTGGCGATAAGGTCGAGCAACGGGTCTTGCTTCGCCTTGGCCGTCTTGACGGACTTCCCGCCAGCGGAAAACTCGACCGGCTCGTCCAATCCCTCGGAAGGCTCTCGGAAAAGCTTTCGATTCCCGGCGCCATCGACGCCGGCCAGAGCCTCATCATCCGAAGGGCTGGACCGGTCCGGCCCCGATCTTCGAGCGGCACTGGTGTACGTGTTTCGCGGTCAGACCCCGGGAGTGGCGGGAACGGTCTTTCACCCTTGTGGCGCCGCGTTGCCGCCCACACTACGCTCCTGCTGATTCCATCCGCCCTGATCGTGGGGAAACGTGTCACTGGGCCGTTCTAACAATCGCAACCAATTGAAACGAAATCGCCTCCGCTACAGTGGTGTCGAAGATGAGTGTAGCGCCGGGCTCGCGCGATGTGAAAATCCATCAAAGTCTCCCTCGCGCTAATTCCCCCGCGCCCTAACCTCAACCTGTTCGTCGCGTCCCCCAAATTCACATTCGGCCCAGGCGATCCGGTAGACGGCATTGAAGCCCCCGCGCCCGGGACGCCAAATCTTCGGAATGAGTGGTGAGGACCGTGACCCAGAACGGGCCGTCGGCGCATTGGAAAGCGAGCCGCTCGCGAACCTCGGCCCGGCAGACCCGAAGCCCGTAATCGCTGCCATCCACTACCGTGGGCATGGAAAGCCGGATCTCCCGCGTCAATACGCATTTCAGGTTGCCGCCGATCATGTTGGCCAATTCGCCGAGCACGTCGCGAACCACGTCGTCCACAGTGCCGGGCGGATCCATGGAAAGGAAGCGGCCCGCGTATCGGCAAGCCTGCTCCTTGTCGCACTCCACCAGCACGACGCCATTCCAATCGCCCGCCAGGTGGACCGCCGCTGTCAACCGGTCCGCGCTGGGGAACCAGGGGACCATACCCTCGGCTGGGTCGAGGCCCATCATGGTTGTGAACACGGACTCCACGATCTGCGTCAGTTCGTTCGGCAAGATCTCTACATTCAAATTGCTGGTCATGATTCTTCTCTCAACGGGCAACGTAGACGGCCGCGCCGCCGATGATCTGTTTCTCAAACCACTCGTCGACGCCGAACGCCGTCTCAGCGCCGCCCAGCAACAGCCAGCCGCCCCGGAACAGCGTGCCGTGGAGTTCCTTCAGAATGCTCTTCTTCGTTTCGGCGTCGAAGTAGATCATGACGTTGCGGCAGAACACGAGATCGAAGGGCCCGAGGGCGCGCATGCTCTTGCGCAAGTCGATGGTATCGAAGCGGACCATTTGGCGCACCGCCTCGCTCAAGTTCCAGTCCACGCCCGAGCGGCGGAAGTGCTTGATCAGGAGGGCCGTCGGCAAACCGCGGTTCACCTCAATCTGCTGGTACTTGCCGGACCGGGCTCGTTCGACCACCGGCAGGGAGAAGTCGGTGCCCAGGATCTGCAGGTTCCAGTGACCGAACCCCTCATCCAGCAGAGCCATGGCCAGGCTGTAAGCCTCCTGCCCGGTCGATGCCGCCGCCGACCAGAACTGCAACTTTCTCGTATCCTGCCGGTCTAGCTTCAGCCGGGGCAACAGGACGGTTCGGATGGCATCGTATTGGGCGGGGTCGCGGTAGAAGTAGGTCTCGTTGGTCGTCATGGCCTCGACGACCTGACGGCCGACGTCCGGCTCCCGAGTCGCTTTGAGCAGCGCGCACAAGTCGTTGATCGAGCCGAGGCCGAGTTGCCTGACGATCGGCGTAAGGCGGCTTTCGAACAGGTAGTGTTTGTTCTCTTCGAGCACGATGCCCGCTTGGGAATAGACATGCTTCTGTAGGAATCGGTAGTTCTCCAGGTGGATCTCCGTGACTGACGATTGGGTTGGCATCAAATTCCTCTTAAATCCGGCCCGCGATACGCAGGATCTCCGGCACGATTTGATCGAGCGGGAGGACGCGGTCGGCAAGGCCGGCGTTCACCACGGCGCCGGGCATCCCCCAGACGATACTTGAAGCCTCGTCCTGCGCCAGGATGCCGGCCCCGCGCGCCTTGAGTATCTGCACGCCACGCAGTCCGTCCTGGCCCATGCCGGTCAGAACCACGGTGATCACGGCCCCGCCATAGACCTCCCCAATCGAGGCAAACAGCGCATCGACAGCGGGACGGCAGGAGTTCTGCGGCGCCGACTGATCCAGACACACCCGCACGCCACCGCCACTGGCGGCCACTTTCATATGGAAGTCTCCGGGCGCAATCAGGATCTTTCCCGCGTCCACGGATTCGCCCTGACTGGCTTCCTCGACTCTCAGCGGGCAGGAGGCGTTAAGACGCTCGGCGAGCAGGCGCGTGAACATTGGTGGCATGTGCTGCACCACCAGGACCGGGAGCGGGAAACCGGCCGGCAACTCGGGCAGGATCGCGCCCAGGGCGGTTGGCCCGCCCGTGGAGACGCCGATGACCACTACTTTGGGCGGCACGGTCATGCCCCGCCAAGCCGGCGGAGGCGGCGAGGGGACGCGCGGCAATTCCGGTCCGGCCGCCCGGCTTTGCGCCGGCATGCGGAAGAATTGCTTGATCTTGGGGATCAGCTCTTCCCGGAGGCGCGCCATCGACCGGTCCAGCGAACCTTCGTTGGAGACCTTATTGACGTAGTCGTCAGCCCCAAGGCTCAACGCCTCCAGGGTCACGGCCGCGCCGCGCTCAGTTAGCGTACTGAACATAATGACCCGAAGATTGGAATACTCGCGCCGAACGCGCCGCAGCGTTTCCAGACCGTCCATCTCCGGCATCTCGATATCCAGTGTCAGGACGTCGGGATTCAACTGCGGGATCCGTTGCAGGGCGATCGCGCCATTCGACGCCGATCCCACCACCTCCAGCAGAGGGTCCTCCTCCAGGGCATGCGTAACCAGCCGCCGGATGACCACCGAGTCGTCCACCACCAGCACCCGAATCCGTTCTCCGAGCTGAAGCACTCTCTTGTTTATTGGGGCCATGTCCCGCTCCTCAAGGAAGAATCCCCACCATTTGGAGCTTCTCCACCAGAATCTCCTTGGTGAACGGCTTCATGACGTACTCGTTGGCGCCAGCCTCCAGGGCCGCGGCCATCCTGTCGAGCTCCGTCTCCGTAGTGACCATGACCACCACCAACGAGGCCAGCGCCGGATCCTGGCGTAATCGCTTGAGCAGATCCAGCCCATTCATCTCGGGCATGTTCCAGTCCGCCAGAACCAGCGAGACGGCGGTCTTCTCGACTTCCATAACCTCCAGGGCTTCTATCCCGTTGGCCGCCTCGCGAACCTCGTATCCGAGTTCCTTCAAGATCCTGGCGAGGATCATCCGAACGGCCCTCGAATCGTCTACGACTAGTGCTTTGGCCATCATTTCACCGGCATTCGTTTGTTGAGTGGAAGGGACGCGGCCGGGCGCATGAAAGACATCCGCCGCGGCTGCGTCCCAAACCTTGTCTCGATCAGATATCGAACTTCGAGAGGGCCGTCTGGAGTTGGGCAGCCATGCGGCTCAACTCCTGCGACGCTTTCTGCGTGTCGTTGGCGCCCTGCGTGGTACTCTTCGCCGCCACCGCAACGCCGCCGATGTTCTTGGCGATGTCGCCAACGCCCTTGGCGGCCTCGGTCACGCTGCGGCCGATCTCGTTGGTGGTCACCGTCTGCTCCTCCACCGCCGAGGCGATGCTGTTGGAGATGTCGTTGATCTGGTTGATGATTGTGCTGATCTCCTCGATCGCCTTGACGGCCCCCTTGGTGTCGCCCTGGATCGCGTCGATCTTCCGGCCGATATCCTCGGTGGCCTTCGCAGTCTGCTTGGCGAGTTCCTTCACTTCGTTGGCCACCACCGCGAAGCCCTTGCCCGCTTCGCCGGCGCGCGCCGCCTCAATGGTCGCATTGAGGGCCAGCAGGTTGGTCTGTTGCGCGATCGAGGTAATCACCTTAATCACGTTGCCGATCTCCTGGCTGGACTCGCCGAGTTTCTGCACGGTTTCATTCGTCGTGTGCGCCACGCTGACGGCATTTTTTGCCACCTTTGCCGACGCGTTGGCGTTCTTGGAAATTTCGCGGATCGAAGCTTGCATTTCCTCGGAGGCCGAAGCGACCGAAGCGAGGTTCTTCGAGACCTGCTCGCTGGCCGCCGAGACCACATCGGCTTGCGTGGCGGTTTCCTCGGCGGTGCCCGCCATCTGCTGGCTCACGGCCGTCATTTCCTCGGAAGACGACGCCAACGCAGCCGCGCTCTGCGCCGTGCTCGAGATGAGGCCCGTAAGATTGGTCCGCATCAGCTCAATCGTGTCGTTGATGAAAGCCTTCTTGCCGGGGAATTTTTCGAGCGAGGCCTTAAAGTTACCCTTCCCGAACTCGGCGATACACGCCATCGCCTTCTTCTTGACGGCGATGTGCCCGAACACCATGTCGTTGACCCCCTGGGCCATCATTTTGAACGAGCCAAGCAACTTATCCTGGTCGATCTTGACGTCGATATCGCCCTTATCGTGCTCTTCGGCCATGTGTTTCATCCCGTCGATGAAGCCGGCCATCTGCGTGTTTATCACCTGCTTGATTTTGCCGACCTGCTCGGCCCGATCACCGGCCGAACACACGGAATCCAGAGAAATTCCGCCCGCTTGCAGCATTCCCGCGAGCGTGTTCAAAATGAATGCGTCAGCGATGGCCTGCAGGTCGAGGTTGAACACGCGCCCGATCGCAGACTCGATCTGTTGTACCTTTTCTTCGTCCGCGATATCCCGGCGCAGGTACCGGGCAAGCAGCAGATTGAATTCCGAATAGGAGCCCACGTACCACTTGAACGGCAGGTTGATCCGGTCGTGTACGCTGCCGATGTGCAGACGCTTCTCGAAGTAGCGGATGTCCCAGTTCACCGAGGCGCCGGCAAAAACCTCGATCAGGTACCCGGTCTGAGCCGCCTCGAGATGATTGCGCAGGGCAGTGAGCGGCATGCCTTTCTCGCTGGCCATGTGCTCAAAGAACCGGCGCGTCGGCGGAAAGTTAAACTGCCAGTCGTAGAATTCCCGAGCAATGTCGGGCGCAACATCCTGTGCCCACCCCGCCAGTTCCGTGAGCAGCGCACGGTCCTCTTCTCCCAGCCGGATGAACTCGCGGCGTACGGAGAGGTTGTTATCATCCATCCCAAACCGGCGGGCAAGGCTGTCCGCCGCGCCAGCCTGCGGCCAGCTTACCTGAACGGTGGCGGCGCGGGGGCGTGCGGTTTCCTGTGGCCGGTCGGCCACGGTCACCCCTCCACGATTTTGTTGCCGCTTGGAACTCTGTGCGTCATTCATCTTCTTGTTTGTCATATTCGTTTGCTCCCGTTTGTCTGTCATATTCGTTTGCTCCCGTTTGTTTGTCATATTCGTTTGCTCCCGTTCTCCGCCGGGCGGAACGCGCCGGTCAGGTTTGCATGGCAGCTTGTGCAGACCGGTCCCTTCGCATTGCCGGGCGCCACCGCGGTTTTCTCGGTCCCGCCTCTATTAAGCCCGGCGGCGGCGAGTGTCGCGAATAAAAAAGCTGCTGGTAACACTACTCGTGTCGTTTTCATCTCCATCTCCTTCTCCTTCTCCTTCTGTTCCTGTACTTTAGTTCCGAGCTCGCTACGGGGCACCTTGTTGACTTGCCCCATGTCTCCCTTAAGCGCTACGGTAATCTGCCCACGGACAGATCCACCGTTCGCTCCGCATCGAGAACCAGCAGAAGCCGGTCCTTCAGCTTGTAGACTCCGCGGATGAATTCGCGCGCCGCGGGATCGAGGTTTTCCGGCGGCCGCTCGTAGGTGGCGGAATCCACGTCCAGCACGTCTCCGATCTCGTCGACGAGCAAACTGACGGCGCCGTCCTCCGTGCGGACCACCATGTTCATGGGGGCCTGTTCCCCGGCGCGCGGCGGCAACCGGAGCCGCCGCCGCATGTCGATGGCGGTGACGATCTGGCCGCGCAAGTTGATCAGGCCTTCGATGACCTCCGGCGCCTGCGGCACGCGGGTCATTTGCTGGAAACGCAGCACCTCCTGGACGCGGAGAACATCCACGCCAAAAAACAAGTCAGCCACGAAAAACGTGGAATACTGTCCGCTAGTCTGCGTCAGTTCGGATTTTATGTTATCGGTATCGGTCGCCATCGGTTATCGCTCCTGTCCCACGCAGACCGGGGCCGCTTCGGCGGAGGCCAGCGCCGAAGCCAGCCGCGCCACCGATTCGAGCATCGCTTCCCGGTCGAATTTCACCTGGCAATCCTGAAAGTCCATCGGCTGGCGGGCCCGGGCCCGAACTTGTTCGGCCGATTCGGCCAGCGCCAGGATCGGAATGCCCTCCCACTCGGGCCGGCGGCGCATCGCCGCGAGCAGAGCGGAACTGCCGTTGGGCGGAAGATCCAGCGCCGCCACGACGATGTCGACCGGGTGCTGCTCGAGGCCACAAATCGCCTCGTCCAGATTGGCGGCCTCCAAAACCCGGTAGCCCGCCATGTCGAGGCCGCTCCGGATCAGGCCCCGCGAGAACGCCGAGGCTTCGGCGACAAGGACATTCTTCGCGCCCGCGGACCCGCCCGCGCCCTGGAACCAATCCTCGGCGGCCGTCCGGATGACATAGTTGAGATCGAGGAAATCCGCGACCCGCTTGCCCACCACGGCGGAGCCGAGGAGGCCGATGCGGCCCGTCTTCTGCCGGACCGTGACCGCCTCTTCGGCGACATCCAGGATCTGGTCGACCACCAAACCCACGCTGCGGTCGCCGTCGTTGAAGACGATTACCTGAGCCGGATCGGCCGTCTGGTCCTGGCGCGGCGTGCCGGATTCGAGGACCGCCCGGAGAGAAACCAGGGGAAGGATGCGGTTCCGGTATTGCACCACCTGGGATTCGCTTGCATGCTCGATGGACGATCGCGGAAACTCCTCCAGCCTGGCGACCAGAGAAAGCGGAACGGCCAGGCGCTCGAAGGATCCGGCGCGGAACAGGAGCAGCCGCTGCTGCTCGATCCCCGATTGCGCTTTCTGTTCCGCGACCGCGCGCGCCGGCTCACGGGATTCAGCCAGCACCCCGGACCGCTGACCGATGCCGAGCACGTCGAGGATGAGGGCCACGCGGCCGTCGCCCATGATCGTCGCGCCGGCGTAGACGGTAAGTCCCTTCAATTGCTTGCCCAAGGGCTTGACCACGATTTCCTGGGTGTCGTTGATGCCGTCCACGACCAGTCCGAATTGCCGGTCTTCGGCCTGGAGGACGACCATGCTGACCGCCTCGTCGCGCTCGGCCGAGTTCAGTCCAAGCACCTCATTGAGGTAGGCGATGGGCAAAAGACTTCCGCGCCGGCGGTACACCGGCGTTCCATGCACGTGCTCGATGTGCTTATCCGAGGAGTCTCCTTCCAGGCGAATCAATTCGAGCAGGCTGACCTGAGGGATGACGAACCGTTCGCCTCCGCTGGTGATAACGAGACCTGGAATGATGGCGAGCGTGAGCGGAATCTTGAGCTTAATGGTGGAGCCTTCGCCAGGCCAGTTGGAAACGTCGACGACTCCTCCGATCTTCTCGATGTTGGACTTCACCACATCCATGCCGACCCCGCGCCCCGAAACGTTGGTGACCGTTTGCGCCGTCGAGAACCCGGGCTGGAAGATCAGGTTCAGCGCCTCTCGATCGCTCAGTTTCTCCGCCTGTTCGGGTCGCAGCAGCCCATTCTCGATGGCTTTCTGTTTGACCCGCGCCACGTCGATGCCCGCCCCATCGTCCCCGATCTCGATGTTGACCTGCCCGCCTTCGTGATAGGCGCGAAGGGTGAGTCTTCCCTGGGGCGGCTTTCCCGCGCGCACCCGCGCCTCCGGCCGTTCGACGCCGTGGTCGCACGAGTTCCTAACCAGGTGAACCAGCGGGTCCTTGATAGCCTCAATGATTGTCCGGTCGAGTTCGGTCTCCGCGCCGTCCAGTTCCAGCCGGATTTGCTTCCCGAGGGCCAATGACATGTCACGCACGACGCGTGGCAGTTTGTTCCAGACCATGCCGATGGGTTGCATGCGCGTCTTCATGACGCCTTCCTGCAACTCGGTGGTAATCAGGTTAAGCCGCTGTGAGGTTGCATTGAGGGCGGCGTCCTCCCGCTCGGTGTTGAACTGGAGGATCTGATTGCGGGTCAGCACCAGTTCTCCGACCAGATCCATGAGCTTGTCAAGCAGTCCCACGCCGACCCGGATGTTGGCGTCGGCGACGGCGGAGGATTTCGCGGCGTCCTCTTCGGGCTTCGTGGCTTGGGGGTGGTCGGAGGATCCGTTGTCTTCCGGATGTTCGGCGACGGGACCCGGCGGGATATGCGGACCGGGTTGGCTCGCGCCGCCGGCGGTCCCTTGCGCCGCCGCGCGCAAACGTTCGGTCAAGTCCTCAAAGCGGTCGGGGCCTTCC
>Ga0163144_10029574_pt1 | contig 10508 bp, 7 predicted proteins | sample OliLak19BULKMAT1_FD_123175 | JGI IMG/M metagenome (GOLD analysis project Ga0163144, IMG submission 123175) | Freshwater microbial mat bacterial communities from Lake Vanda, McMurdo Dry Valleys, Antarctica - Oligotrophic Lake LV.19.BULKMAT1 | ecosystem: Environmental > Aquatic > Freshwater > Lake...
GAGTACTTGGTCATGTAAAAAAATATCAATATTAAAGCAATAAAAAATCTTTAATTTTCCAAACTTTTAAGTTAAAAACCTTCTGTTTCAAATAAAAAAACATACTTAGTCCTGTTTTTTTATGTAGCAACCGAAGAATCCTGTGGAATGATTGACTCACGCATCAGACTTCCCTTTCTACCTTTCTTTACATCAAAGATAAATTCTTTACCTTTCATATCAACTGAAACCGAACCTCCACGCATAATACCCTTTGACACCATAAGAGATGCAATCTGAGTCATGATTTTGTTTTGGATCAAACGCTTCAATGGACGCGCACCGAACTGAGGATTGTAACCTTCAAGAGCCAAGTAGTCGTACACAGCAGGTGAAAGTGTGAGCTTGATTTCTTTATGAGCCAAGCGCTCTTCAACAAGACCGACCTGAATTTTAACAATCTCTTTAATAGCTTCTCTTGTAAGAATATCGAAGACAATCATATCGTCTAAACGATTAAGAAATTCTGGACGGAAATAATCTTTAAGTGCAGCGAGAACTTTTGTTTTCGCATCAGCGTAATCCTCATTCTCTTTTTTATCAGATGAAGAAAAGCCTAATCGCTCCATTTTATCTATATACTGAGCTCCAATATTTGAAGTAAGGATAATAATTGAGTTTTTGAAGTTAACAACTCGGCCTTTTGAGTCGGTCAGACGGCCATTGTCCAAAACTTGGAGCAATATATTAAAGACTTCTGGATGAGCTTTTTCAATCTCATCGAAAAGAATAACAGAGTATGGTCGATGACGAACACTCTCGGTTAGGCTTCCTGATTCTTCATGCCCAACATATCCTGGAGGCGCACCTATAAGCTTTGAGACCGCGTGCTTTTCCATAAACTCAGACATATCAACGCGAATCAATGCTTTATCATCGTCAAACATAAACTCTGCAAGAGCTTTAGTAAGTTCAGTCTTACCAACACCAGTAGGGCCCAAGAATAAGAATGAGCCAATTGGTCTGCTTGGATCAGCAATACCTGCGCGAGCGCGCTTTACGGTATCTGCAATTTTCTTTACTGCTTCTTCCTGACCAACTACACGGCGCCTCAAATACTCTTCCATGCGAGAAAGCTTTTCTGCCTCTTCTTCAAGCATTCGAGATACGGGGATACCTGTCCATCGCGCAACAACATCAGCAATATCTTGCTCAACAATTTCTTCTTTCAAAATTCTTCGTGAAATCTGAAGACGCTTCAAACGCTTTGTTTTCATTTCCAAATCTTTTTCTAAGGCTGGAATTTTTCCATAGCGAATTTCTGCTGCACGAGAAAGATCAGCACGAGCTTCAGCGCCCTCTGCTTCGAGTCGAAGAGTTTCAAGATCTTTTTTGATCTGTTTAATATCGGTAACAACCTCCTTTTCATTCTTCCATTTCAATTCAATCTCTGAAGTCTTTTCGCGAAGATCAGCAATTTGCTTTTCTATTTCTTTAAGACGAATCTTTACCTTAGGATTTTTTGAACTATGTGCTGGATCTACTTCTTTTCTCAAAGCTTCTTTCTCAATTTCAAGCTTCATTATTTTTCCATGCGTTTCTGACAAAATCGGCGGCATGTTTTCAAGTGAAATCTTGAGTTGGGATGCAGCTTCATCAATAAGGTCTACTCCTTTATCTGGCAAGAATCGATCTGTAATATAGCGACTTGAGAGATTTACTGCAGCAACAATCGCATCGTCTGTAATACGCACGCCGTGGTAAAGCTCATATTTTTCCTTAAGACCACGCAAGATTGTGATTGCATCTTCAATTGAAGGCTCATTCACATGTACAGGCTGAAAACGACGAGTAAGAGCTGGATCCTTCTCAATGTGTTTCTGATATTCCTTGAGAGTCGTTGCTCCAATAGCACGAAGTTCACCTCGAGCAAGTGGTGGTTTCAACATATTTGAAGCATCCAGAGATCCCTCTGCAGATCCCGCACCAACAATAGTATGAATCTCGTCAATAAAGAGAATGATTTTACCTTCCGATCTTTCAATTTCTTTCAAAATATTCTTGAGACGCTCTTCAAACTCCCCTCGATATTTTGTTCCTGCAACAAGAAGTCCGAGATCCAAAGAGACGAGCTCTTTATCTTTAAGAGATTCTGGGATATCACCTGAAGATATACGAATTGCTAAGCCTTCAACAATAGCTGTCTTTCCAACCCCTGCTTCTCCAATCAAAATCGGATTGTTTTTTGTGCGGCGTGAAAGAATCTGAATAATGCGAGCAATTTCAGCATCACGTCCAATAACAGGATCGAGCTTATTCTCTGCTGCAAGTTTTGTGAGATTGCGCGTATACTTTGCAATTGATTTAAATTTCTTTTGCTCCCGAACATCAGTAACTTTGCTGTTTTTAAGTTCCTCAATAATTTTTAAAACACCCTGCTTATCAATACGAAAACGAGTCAGAATATCCCGAGCAGGACCCTGCACTTCGATCGCAGTCAGAAACAAGTGTTCGGTCGAAACAAATTGATCACCTAATCCTGTGGCTACTTTTGTAGAATTTTCGAGAATTTGAGCGAGCTCAGGGGTGAGATAAATTTGATATGACGGCGACATGGTGGCGCCAGTTTCTGAAGACTCAATAGACTCGAGAAGAGAGTCAGTAAGTAAGATAGTATCAACTTCCAATTTATCTAAAATTGAAGTAACCATACTTTCTTCTTGTAAAATAAGAGCTGTAAGAAGATGCATCGGATTAACGTGATTTTGCCCACGTTCAATAGCAAGCTCATGAGCCTTACGAATTGCTTCTTTTGCTTTTGTTGTGAAGTGATTGAATGGAGGCATAATATGCTGATGATTTAAAAGCTATACGATGATTATATCATATGCGGGGTTTTATTTTACAATTTATAGATTTATTGTCAAACATTCACTATAAGCTCTTATTTTGAGGCTTTTTTGAGTAAATTTCAATTTCTTTTTTGAGATCATTAGAAGGAATGAATGAAAATGAATCTTGATCAGAAGTTGCAACACCTACCACAGCTCCCGAAAGATTTAAAAGAACTTCCCCTTTAATCCTTTCTTTAGCTACAGTATCAACCTCAATAAGTGCAACAGTATTTGGTTCAAGATTAAGAATTGATGTGGTGGTTGCGTGCGGTAGTTTTCGAAGACCTGTAATTCTTCCTAATGAGGCTACACGACTCTCTGTGCCACTAAGCACGATAGTACCCTGCCCCAATTTCAGAGCATCCGAATCAGAAAAGCTTACTGGAGTAAAAGTCTGACGAGTGGTTGGTGTAGATTCTGGAATAAAAAATACAAGTCTTTTATCTTCAGACATGTAGGACTTAATAAGTCTCACCACTTGCCCATCAGCAAATTGCCCACTGTAAGAAGCAGCCTCAACAACAAGATCTGCCGGAGCCACAATCAAACCTTCTTTGGTTGCAATAAATCCTAGACCATAGAAAGAGCTTTCAGCCTCAGGCAATACAGAGCCTTTAATTTGAACAACAAGACCTGTATTTTTTTCGATTGCAGTAACGATTAATTCCTCTTCCTTCACAACAACAGTTTCTTTTACCATTACCTTGTGAACATTCGCATTTGTTTCTGTGGGAACTATGCGTTCAATTGTTTTCTCAACAACACGATTTATGGTTTGAGTAACTCCGGGAGGCGCTTCACTTAAAAGTGAAAAAGTAATCACACCTGTTCCAATTGAAGTAACAAAAGAAAGGAGGAGGCAGAGAAGTATAATTTGGTGTTTAGTGAGGTCTTCCATACCCTAATTATAACAAACAAATTCTGGTGCAACAAAAAAGCCCCTTATGACAGGGCTTAGTTTTTAACTTCATAACAGATTCCTTTTACTGTTAGGCGATAGAAGCTGAAGCAGGAGCATCTTCTGTGACGGGTGATAACGAAACCACACGCGCTGTTTTTTTCTCCTTAGAAAAAGGCCACATCTCGAGGTGTTTTTTCTGCACAATGCAACATATAAGCATTGCGAGAAAAAAAGTTCCAATACTTGCCATTACCAGAAACATGACTCCTACCAGAAAAAACCAGAGAGCAAATTTTGGTTCCGCTTCAATATGAGGAACGAGTCCAATCAAAATCAATGCGGAGACAACAGCAAGAATGATGCATGCGAGACATATAAACACATAAAAAGCATAGCGGAGAACTATCATGCGTAATCCTTTCGAAGAAGTTCTTAAAAAGAGCCTGCTTCAAATGTACCAAGAAGTTCGCCTTGTAACAATCAGATAGTAAGTATCTTTTTGAGAGCTTCTACTGCTCGGTCAATGTCTTTCTGTACCGTTCCTCTGCCCAGAGTAAAACGAAGAGAAGATTTTGCACATTCTTTTTTACCAAGTGCAGTAATTGCATACGAAGCAGAATCATCGCCTGCACTTTTGCACGTCGTCACATGAGCACAAGCAATACCCAGCGCATCAAGCTTTAACACTGCAAACTCTGAGTCGAGATCTGGAATACAGATATTAATATTATTAGGAAGTCTTTTTTCTTTATGACCGTTTAGCTCTGCTTGTGGAATCTCCTTTGAGAGTAGTTTGAGAAAATACTGAGATAATCCTTTTACTCTTTCTGTTTCTTTTTCACGAAGGACGCCAGCGATCTCGAGAGCTTTTGCAAACCCCACAATAGATGGCACATTTTCTGTCCCAGAACGAAGACCTGCTTCCTGTCCTCCACCAGAAATAATTGGCGATATTTTTACTTTTCTTTTTACAACCAAGAGTCCTATACCTTTTGGACCATATATTTTTCCTGCATCGAGTGTTAGGAGATCAATGCCAAACTTGTCGACTGAAACAGAAAAATAGTTTGGCGCCTGACTGGCATCAGTATGAACATACGGGTAGAGTGACTTTCTATCCTCTTTCCATTTTTTCACTTCACGACTTATTTCTTTAATAGACTGGACGACTCCGATTTCGTTATGAGCGTACATAACAGACACAAGAACCGTGTTTTCTTTCAGAGCATTTACCACATCCTGAGAATGTATCAATCCTTGTGAATCAGGGTAAAGATACGTTACTTCCCCACCCAGCTTTTCAATTTTTTTACACACTTCAATAAGTGCAGGATGCTCAAATGCAGTGGTGACAATATGAGGTTTTACCAAACCATCCTCTTTTGCCTTTTCAAACACGCCACGAATTGCCATATTATCCGATTCGGTACCGCTTCCCGTAAAAAAAACTTCCGAAGCAGTGACATTTAAAATCTGGGCAATTTTTTTACGAGCCTCTTCCACAACCTGACGTATTAATACTCCTTCTTTATACAAAGAACCTGGATTCCAAAAAGAATCTGTAAAAAAAGGCTGCATTGCCGAAAAAACTCTCGGATCAACAGGTGTTGTGGATGCATAGTCGAGAAACGTCCGCTTTGAAAATGTTTTAAAAAGAGACCTCCATATCATTCCCCAAATTCTAATACAGCTTCAGAAGATTGGCAAAAAGGCTCTTTATATGTATAATTTTGACCTGTACCACTTAAAAACACCTATGGAGATTGAAACTATTCTTATATATACACTTTTGACTGTTTCTTTAGTGCTCATATTCTGGATAATCCGTCTAGAAAGAAAGATAAAACTCTTTACATTAGGTACTGGCATTGGAAACTTTGAAGAACTTCTAAAGCTCCTTCGAAGAGATCTCGGAGTACTCAATCAGTGGAAAACACAGTCAGCGGATTCTTTTCGAATCATTGATGAAAAACTGCGAAAGAGTGTCCGAAGCGTTGAGACGGTACGCTTTAATCCTTTCAAAGGTACAGGAGCAGGCGGCAATCAAAGTTTTGCCACTGCTTTCATCAACGAAAAAGGAGACGGTGTAGTCTTCTCAAGTCTTCATGCGAGAGACCGTGTAAGCATCTTTTCAAAGTCACTTAAAGGCTTTGTATCAGAACATGAACTTTCTGAAGAAGAGAAAGAAGTGATTGAAAAAGCAAAGAGTGCCTACGCTAACAAATAGCACATGCTCGATCAAATATTTTACATATACCATGAAAAAAACAACCTCAAAAACAATAGAGAGACCACCTGTCATTGCTGTAATGGGGCATATTGATCATGGCAAATCAACTCTTCTCGATTATATTCGAGAGACGAACATTGTAGACAAAGAAGCTGGAGGTATCACCCAACACTTGTCTGCTTATGAAGTGCTTCATAAGACTCCGGCGGGCTTACTCAAAAAAATTACTTTTCTCGACACTCCTGGCCACGCAGCCTTTTCAGGTATTCGAAACCGTGGAGCAAGTGTTGCAGACATTGGTATTTTAGTTGTCTCAGCTGAAGACGGTGTAAAACCTCAGACACTCGAGGCGCTCAATTCAATCAAACAAGTCGGGATTCCTTATATAGTTGCAATCAGCAAGATTGATAAACCTGAAGCAAATATTGAACGAACAAATCAAAGTCTTGCAGAAAATGAAATATATGTAGAAGGTTACGGTGGTGACGTACCTGTTGTTCCTATTTCAGCAAAGACAGGAAAAGGAATTCCAGAACTACTCGACATGATTATTCTCGTAGCTGATCTTGGCGGATTTACCGGAGACTCTGAAGCTTCAGCTGAAGGTGTTGTTATTGAAACAAGCACAGATCCAAAGAAAGGTCTCGGCACAACCCTTATTGTTAAAAAAGGAACTCTTAGAAAAGGATCCTTTATAATCGCTCATAAAAACTTCGCGCCCGTGCGTATCATGGAAAATTTCCTCGGTAAACCATTGGCAGAAGCGGGTATTGGAAGTCCTGTAAAGATTGTAGGCTGGGATAGTCTGCCTCCAGTTGGATCAACATTTACAACAGTGGCTTCAAAAAAAGAAGCGCTTCATATTATTGAAGAACTTATACAGAAAGAAGAAAAAATAAAAACAGAGAAAAAAGAACCTGCGAGCCCCGCACCTGCTTCCGGTGCAGATCTGACTGTAACTATTCCTCTTATTATTGAAGCTGATGCGGCTGGAAGCTTGGAAGCTATTCTTCAAGAAATTGCAAAAATTTCTGTGGAGCGAGTGAAAGTAAAAATTCTCCAAAGAGGTATCGGACGTGTGACTGAAGGCGACATTAAACTTGCCTCTCATGATTCAAAATCTATTATTCTAAACTTCAATAGTAAAATTGATCCTGCAGCTCTTGCTCTTGCGGAACGTCTCAAGATCGAGATCCATGAATTCAACATCATTTACAAGATGACTGAATGGCTCACTGATGCATTAAAGACTCTTGCGCCAACAATCCAAGTTGAAGAGAGTGTTGCAGAGGCAAAAATCCTCAAGGTCTTTAGCAAAGATCGCGACAAGCAGATTATTGGCGGACGAGTTGAGAAAGGCACCTTCCCAATCGGCGCTCAAGTTAAAGTACTTCGCCGTGGAATTGAAATTGGTCGCGGTAAAGTTCGAGAATTACAACAGCAGAAACTTAAAGCCTCAGAGGTTGCTTCTCCAAAAGAATTTGGTGCGATGGTTGAATCAAAAATGGAAATTGCACCTGGAGACTATCTTGACGCCTTTATTATTGTAGAAAAAAAATAATGAGCCAAGCAATCGAACAATTTGAGGAGATTTTGCGTCAAAAAGCCGCACAATTTATCCAGATGGAAGCGGGGCCAAATTCTCTCATCACGGTAACTCGGGTTATTTCTGATGATAAGCGTCGTTCGGTAAAAATATTTTTCACAACACTTCCTGAAGACAAAGAAGACACTGCTCTTATTTTTATCAATAGAAAAAAAAGAGACTTCAAAGATTTTCTCAAGGAAAATACACGCATGCGTGCGATTCCCTACATCAGTTTTGAAATTGATTACGGCGAAAGAAACAGACAGAACGTTGACTCACTCTTGGGTAGTGAATAGAATGAACCGTATGGTTTGATATTAACTCGAACCTACATAAAGCGGCCACGTAGACAAGTGGTAAGTCGAGAGTCTGCAAAACTCTTATGCGCGAGTTCAATTCTCGCCGTGGCCTCAAGAAAATTAATATGGTTTTCTAATTTATATATTTTGCCCGGGTGGCGGAACTGGTATACGCGCACGACTTAAAATCGTGTCTCGCAAGGGATGTGGGTTCGATTCCCACCCCGGGCACATAGTTTAAAGAAAAAAAACTCAAGTACATGAAAAAATACATTCTAGAAATTACAGCATTTGTATGTGGAGCCGCTGTCATGATTCTTGAGTTTGTAGGATCGCGTGTAATCGCACCCTACCTCGGCACTTCCACTTTTGTCTGGACAAGTATTATAGGAGTAATTCTTGCAAGCCTAAGTATTGGCTATTGGTGGGGTGGAAAAATTGCTGACAAAAATCCCTCTCATGCAACTTTAGCTAAAGCTATACTCTTGGGAGGTATTTTCATTAGCTCTACTGCTTTTTTACAACCTTTTCTTCAAATAATAACGACTTTTACAGACAGTATTCGCCTAGGAGCAGTGTTTGCGAGCCTTGTTTTCTTTACACCAGCAACTATCGCTTTTGGAACAGTGTCTCCGCTTATTGTAAAACTTAAAATTAAAGATATTGAAACATCCGGAAGAACGGTAGGTAGACTCTACGCACTTTCAACCCTCGGTAGCATAGCGGGTACTTTTTTAGGTGGATTTTATCTCATATCACTTGTCGGGACGACTAAAATCCTCTTAGGCTTAGCGGTTGTCACAATTACAAACTCACTTGTTTTATTTTATATATTTAAAAACAAAACTCCAAAGATACAGACTCTATACGTAGTGCTTCTCATCCTCGCTTTTTTTCCAAACTGGAATACTTATATTTTTTCTCAAACTTCGAGCACAATTATTGAAGATAAAGACACTGACTACAATAGGCTGATTATTTACGACAACTTTGAAAGAGAAACCGGTAGACCAATACGCATCATTACAAACAACATAGAAATCGCTCAATCAGGAATGTATATCGATAATCCTTCTGAACTTTTATTCGAGTATACAAAAATGTTTAACCTTCTTCAGCATTTTAAGCCAGACTTCAAGAATACAGTACTTATTGGTGCAGGAGGCTATTCTTATCCAAAATATTTTCAAAAAAAGTACCCCGACAAAATACTGGATGTGGTAGAAATCGATCCAGGATTTACAGAACTGTCAAAGCAATACCTCAACTTTGAAGAAAGTGAACGTGTCCGAATAGTTCACAAAGACGGCAGGATATTTCTCAATAAAACTGAGCATACATATGACACAATGATCATTGATGCATTCCCTTCTCACTTTGCAATCCCCTTTCATCTCACAACACAGGAAGCGGTTAAAAATATATACCGCATCTTGTCGGATGACGGAGTCGTTATGGTAAATATTATCTCATCAATTTCTGGAGATAGATCTAAATTTTTACAAGCTGAGTACAGAACCTACAAAGATATATTTCCTCATGTACTCCTTTTTCAAGTGCGTCAAATAAATCCAGAAGCAGCTCAGAATATTTTGCTTGTTGCATTGAAATCACCCGAAACACCCTCTTTTGAAAATAGTGACAAAACAATGCAATCGTATTTAGAGCTACTATGGAAAGATTCTTACAACCCGACACTGCCACCGCTAACCGATAATTTTGCACCTGTAGAGAAATATATAGAATATCTATACTAAACTTAACCCACACTTGGTAATATCCCTTTTTTGTGTTAAAAATACATCTGTCGTTTGAATTTTATATCCACCCTTAGCTGTCTTGGTAGGTCCAGATCTAAGGGTGGCATGAAGTAAAACTTTAACGTCATAGCATATCCGCCCTTAGCTCAGTTGGTAGAGCAGATCCCTCTTAAGGATAAGGTCGTAGGTTCGATCCCTACAGGGCGGACAAGCGTTAAAAAAATCTAAACTGCTTTAGATTTTTAGCTTGTCCGAGACACAATGATGTTTTTGTTTGAGCTTTGCTCAAGGCAAAAACCATGAGTCGGGATCGCGAAAAATTTATGTTAGTAAATTTATTTGTGATGACACAGTTAACGTGATTTATCGAAGCAGAAGAGTTGTATCCGATCCCAAAAATACTTGTGACGACGAGCGTACACGCGATCAATCTTAATAATAACGGGTGGGTGGCGTAATGGTAGTCGCGCAGAGTCGAGTGACTGAAAAAAAAACTGCTTTGTTTTTCATCCGATTCTACGAAGTAGAAATTTTCTTTGTTGAGCAAAGCGAAACAGAAAATAGGGCTAGTAGACACTAGTTCCATAGAAAAAAACAATTTATATTGCTAAAGTTATCGAATATGGGCGGGTGGCGTAATGGTAGCCGCGCTAGTCTTAGGAACTAGTGCCGTAAGGCATGGAGGTTCGAGTCCTCTCCCGCCCACAGAACGAAGTTATGTTGTCCGAGAGGACGAGAAAGACGGAAGCGGTATACAAGACGAGCATAGCGAGTACTTGTCGCTGAGTCGGGGTTGCGGAATTTTGCATAGCAAAATATCCGTAACCGAGTCCTCTCCCGCCCACAGAACGAAGTTA
>Ga0163144_10029575_pt1 | contig 10508 bp, 10 predicted proteins | sample OliLak19BULKMAT1_FD_123175 | JGI IMG/M metagenome (GOLD analysis project Ga0163144, IMG submission 123175) | Freshwater microbial mat bacterial communities from Lake Vanda, McMurdo Dry Valleys, Antarctica - Oligotrophic Lake LV.19.BULKMAT1 | ecosystem: Environmental > Aquatic > Freshwater >...
ACTTTTTCGTCGCTCGCCTTAAGACTGGGATACAAAAGCTGATTTACTTGTTCGAATGAGATACGCGTGAGCGCTTCAGACTTCGAAAGTCGGCCTTCCTTCACAAACTGAACGGCATTCTCAAGTGTTGCCGATGCAGATCGCTTAGCGGTGCGCGTTTGCAAAATGAAAAGTCGGCCTTCCTCAATTGTAAATTCAACATCCTGAGCATCATTAAAATAATCCTCTAGCCTACTCAGCACTTTCGTAAGTTCTCCGTAGGCTTTCGGCATCTCAACTTTCAATTCCACAATTGGTTTAGGAGTACGAATCCCGGCGACAACATCTTCGCCCTGCGCATTGAGCAAATACTCTCCAAAAAGCTGCTTCGCACCTGTTGAAGGGTCTCGAGTAAAAACAACTCCCGTTGCCGACTGATCACTGAGGTTTCCAAATACCATGGCTTGAATAGTCACGGCGGTACCTGAGTCATCTGAGATTTTATGCAAGCGACGATAAGTCACTGCCCGATCGGTATTCCAAGAACGAAAAACCGCTTCGGTCGCTAAAATAATCTGTGTCCAAGGATCTTCAGGAAATACTTTTCCCTCGTCTCGAACGAGGTTCAAAAAATCCTGACATACCTTCTTCAAAATCTCCTGAGAAAGATCTGAGTCAGCTCGCGCTGAAACTGTCTGCTTCGCGCTGCGAAGAATTCTATCAAATCCTTCATAACTGAGTCCGAGCACAACTTCCGAAAACATTTGGATGAGTCGGCGATAGCAATCCCACCAAAATCTTGCCTTCTAGGGAAATGAAGCCGCCAAATGTTCTACAGTCTGAGTATTGAGCCCAATATTCAGAATCGTATCCATCATCCCAGGCATTGAAACTCGAGCGCCAGAACGCACCGAAAGAAGAAGTGGATTCTCTGCACTCCCTAGCTTGCGGCTCAAGGACTTCTCGAGGCCCGCAAGAGATTTTTTCATGTGCGTGAGAATGCCTTCGGGAAGTTTGGATTTTGAAAGATAAATTCCACAAAGTGAAGTCGAAAGATTGAAAGCTGGTGGTACCGGCACCTTGAGCGCAGACATCGCCACTAAGCCAGCGGCCTTACCGCCAAGTCGTTCTTTCAATGACAAAAAGTCCTTCGAAATTTTCTCGGCACGAAGCACTCCATTGATTGAATAACCGATCGTTGAAACACTTTCATTTAACTGCCGAGGAGAAAGTGGAATTGGTCGAGAAGGTGACCGTGTTGATTTGGATTTGGACTTCGCTTTAGACTTCAGATTGGAGGTCATATTCCCAACTCCTTTTCCAAGTACTCCATGACAGAGGTCTCGGAAATTCGCTCTTGTTTCATCGAGTCTCGGTGTCGCACGGTTAAAGTCCCGGGCTCAGTATCGACCGTGAGACAAAAAGGAACTCCCGCCTCATCTGCTCTGCGATAACGTTTTCCAATACTTCCAGATTCGTCATAGGTAGAGCGATACTTCTTTTTAATGGCATCAAAAATCTTTTGAGATCTTTCAGGCAGCCCTTCTTTTTTCATCAAAGGAAGCACCGCTGTTTTGATCGGGGCCACTCGCGGATGGAATTTCAAGACAACTCGAGGCTCTGATTCTTCACCCTCACCAGCTACTGCTTCTTCTCGATAGGCATCTACTATAAGAGTCAAAAGCGCTCGATCGCATCCCACTGAGGTTTCAACAATGAACGGAACATAGTTTGACTTGGTCGCTTCATCAAAAACCGAAAGCTTTTTTCCAGAAAATTTCTCATGTTGTTTAAGGTCAAAGTCCGATCGATTGTGGATACCTTCAATTTCTTGCCAGCCAAAAGGAAACTCGTACTCGATATCAAAAGCCGCTTTTGCGTAGTGAGCCAATTCCTTAGGACCATGCTGATGAAATCTCAACTTCTTTGGATCTAATCCATTTCCGATATGCCATTTCAATCGCACTTCTTTCCATCGCTCGAAGGCGGCTTCATCGGTGCCTGGCTTTACAAAATACTGCATTTCCATTTGTTCAAATTCACGCGTTCTAAAAATAAAATTTCCTGGAGTGATTTCATTTCGAAATGCTTTTCCAATTTGAGCAATACCAAAAGGAATCTTTTGGCGTGATGTCGTCATTACATTCAAAAAATTCACGTAGATTCCTTGCGCCGTTTCTGGGCGCAAAAAAACCACGGCGCTCGAGTCCTCGAGAGGCCCCATAAATGTTTTAAACATTAGGTTAAAAAGCCGGGCCTCTGTCAGCTCGCCGCCGCAGGTCTTCGGAGTTTTAGATGGCTTCTGTCCGCAAGTGGCAGTCTCCAGATGATCCGCTCTGAATCTCGCTTTGCAAGTTTTGCAATCCACCATTGGATCCGTAAAGTTGGCTACATGCCCAGACGCTTCCCAGATTTTGGGGTGCATTAATATAGAGGAGTCCAAAGGTTCGATATCATCGTGCTCGCGGGTCATCGCCTCCATCCAGAGTCGCTTTAAATTGTTTTTGAGCTCTGCGCCTAAGGGCCCGTAATCATAGCAAGAATTTAAGCCTCCATAGACTTCTGAGGACGGGAATATAAACCCACGCCGTTTACAGAGGGATACGATTTTTGACATAAGTTCGGATTTAAGGATGTCTTCTGAGGCCATTGATTCTTATCTCAAAAATTTCTATGCGAGGCGTTAAAAATCTTGAGTTTAGATCGTGCAATGCGCTATATTTTGTAGGTAAGGAAGGGGAAAATCATGGGGGATTCTGGGGGGGCCACGCGCTACACGGCGCGAGTCGTTCGTGTTTTAATTTTGTCATTATTGGGGATCTGGGGAGGTCATTCAAGCATTTTTTCAGCTGTTATTTCAGAAGATCCTCCCTTGGATCAGGCTGGCGCCCTTGTTGGAAACTTTGTCGTTCCAATACTCTGGGGAATCCAAGCCGTAGGGGCAGATTTGGCGAAGGAAGATCTTCAAGAATTTCCTCGAACTCCTGTCAATGTTGTTGTGAGTGATGCTGGCGTAAAAGTTGGAGCTCACAGCCAGATTACAGCTCCCGGTGAAGCCCGAAAGCCAAAGACGTTGAGTCTTCGAATCACTGCGAATACTGGAGTGACGAAAAAAATTCCCTATCTCGATCGAGTGATCGAGGCTTGGAATCGAATTTTTCCGAATGAGGTTCCTGATCCAAGAAGTAGAGTGCGATACGAAGAGTCCCATCACGCAAGTCATGTCGCAGGTATCGTAGGAGCACTGAATCCGACATTCGGCGTATCACCCTATGCCTCCATCATCGACATGGATATTTTTAAGGGCACGAATCTCTTCGCTTCAGAAGTTTTAGCGGGTGGGCTGAATGCTATTTTATCAGGCAGTGAGAAAATTGACGTCATCAATATGTCTCACTACATCCCAACCACGGCAGATGTTCAATCTGCTCTTCATAAACTGAAGAATGAACGAGATGTTCTCTTGGTTGCTGCCGCGGGAAATGAAGGTGAGTACATTGATTCTAGCCACCCACTCTACCGAGCTCCAAATTTAATTGTCGTCGGGGCTCTAGGCGTGTCTGGATCTTTGGCGCAATTCTCGAATTTTGGAGGTTCCCTTGATATTGTGGCACCAGGCGAGATGATTATTTCTCGAGGAAGTTCCATGAAATGGAGGAATGAGAGTCTGCAGACCATGAGCGGTACAAGCATGGCGACTCCCTTTGTTTCGGGATCACTCGCGACACTCCGCGCTCTCTTACCCAGTGCTCGATCTGATGATTTGAAGACGATCATCTATCGATCGGCTCTCGATTTGGGCCGCAGTGGCAAAGACTTTTGGTATGGACACGGACTTCTCAATCAAGTGAGAGCGGTTAATGTGGCCACTCGATTGATTCGAGGTGGCCTCACCAGCCAAGACGCGATCACTCAGGCGGTGACCGTGGATGATACCTTTAACTTTAAAGAACTTTCAAGACAGGCGAAAATCGAGATGGCGAAGGCCGGCCTAGGAAGTTCAGAAGCTGAACAATGGGCTAGACGATCGGTACTTTTGGATGGAGGTCCAGAGGCTCTTGCATCTTTGGGTGTTTATTATCAGATCACTGGCGACGATACTCGGGCGTTTGCATGGCTCTATTCTGCTTATAATTCAGAAAGCATGACAGCCACCCCGGAAGAATATGCAGCAGTGGCGAAAACACTCTGGCAAGTTCAATCAGATAGAATGATGGCGTTCAAAGATGGCCTGTCACTGATTAATAATTTATCGAATGTAGATTTTGCCGTGAGTGCTTATCAAGTGGCTCCCGATGCGGCGGCTTCTGTGATGACACCTTTCTTTATTAAGAAAGTTGCGTCTCTTGATATCTCTCGCGTGAAGGATTTGGGGCAGATAATTGCTCAAAGAAAGCTTGGGCCCTCAGCGGGCGACCTAATTGCATCATTAAGTACGGGACACTGATTAAATCGAGCTCGCTCGACAGATGTCTCTGCTCGGAGTCGGAGAAATCTCCGGCTCCGCCGTTTTCTAAAAATTTTCGAGTGATAGTCGATAGCAATAGGCCCCTCTCACATTCCGAATGAGAAAGCCCTCCAAGAGCCAGAACAAAATCTACTCTACCTGAAGCGGCGGCCTTACCGCATCGACCACAAACCTTGAGGTCTGGAAAGACTCCGTGCCACTGCATCTGTCGCATAAAAAAGCGGTGAAAGGAAACGGCCGTCGTCTCAACGCAAAGGGCATCACGAAGCTCGGATAACTCGTCGAATTTGACAGTGGGCTCATCCTGATGAGCAATCCACTCCAAAACCAGCGACCACCTCGCCCATGATTCCAATCGTGCGGAGATTTCGGGCTTCCAAGACTGAATCTCCGCTCTGACTACTCTGGTGAGACGCTGCGGCTGAGGAGATCGTGAAAATTCCCACAGATAAAGAGCCGAAAGATCAAACTGATGAGGAAATCGCCGCCTCGATTTGCGAGCTCCAGGAGCAAACGCGGAAACGAATCGATTGTCCTGCGCCAAGATTTGGAGAATCAGATCGGATTCTCCATAGGGAGTTCGTCTGACAACGAATCCTTTCACGGCGTAGTCGAAGTTGTGAAAAGGTTCCGATTAAAAAGTTTTATCGAATTGCCAGAAGTCTCAATGGGCTTTCCATTGTAGAGGAATTCATACTGCAATCGATCAGAGACCTTGATTTCGATTTCTTTTGTCAGATTAAAAGTCTTCGTCTCCCCCGCTTTGAGTGTCAGATCCTGAGGTGGAGTCTCATCAATGCGCACATTGAGAACGCCGGCTTTAAGAGATTTCACGGTTAAAACAGAGGGTGCCACATTCGGAAGTGAAGGCGATGGTGCTATCGTGATAGTATTCACAGCTGGAATCGATGGAGTTACAGTCTCTTGAGGCACAACAACTTCTCTTGGAGAGAGTTGAGAGCTCTTGGTTGATCGCTGAGAAAAGCTTTTGATTAAAAAGATGGCAAATCCCAAAACAATCAAGCCCGTCAAGCCAATCCAGATGGGCTTCAGCTTTAAAGATGAAATAAAAGGATTATGATTCGTATCCAAATCCATGAACTTAGAGGGAGGTCTTTTTAGCTCTTTAATTTGTGTGGGCATCAAGGAGCGTTGGAATCTCTCATAGCGCGAAATGGTCTCTTCTACCTCTAATCCAATTTCCATTGCATAAGAGCGAAGAAATCCGCGAGTGAAAGCCTCCTCGGGAAACCGCGACGAATCATTCTCTTCAAAAGCAACTAAATAACGCTTTTGAATCCTTGTAGTACGAGCAATGGCATCCACAGATTTTCCAGACGCCTCCCGATGGCGACGCAAAAAATCTCCAAACGACTCTCGAAATTCCAATTCTTCTGAGTTTTCTGAATCTGATTCCATTGACTCACTTCCGAGCTAATTGCTCACTGCAGAGTTTTCCAAAATAACCCTCTGGATCAACCGTAGCGCCCTGCTTAAATAGCTCTCGGGCCTCCGATTTCTTGTTTTGCTTCATATACAGATCCCCCAAAATATAACGGGGTTCCGAACATTCACTACATAACTTTGCGGCTTCGCGAATAAGTGGCTCAGCCTTAGCAACCTGATTCTGCTCAACCAGCATTCTACCAAGATTGATATAAGGAAGATAAAATTTCTTATTGAGTCGAATGGCTTCAAGAAATGCAGTCTCTGCTTCCTCACTATTCTTCAGGCCCATATAGGCCAGCCCTAAATTATTCTGAATCCGCTCGGGATACAGATAGAGTGGATTGTCCTGAGCTTTCAAAAGTGCTTTACGAGCATCTTCGTAGCGATTCTGCGACAAATAAACGGATCCCAAATTATTGAAAGCCTCGGACATTTTTGGGTCGATCTCACCCGACTTTTTGAATTCGGCTTCTGCCAAACCTGATTTTCCCTGGCGGAAATAAATAAGGCCCAAAAGATTTCGTGCCTCTGGATTATGGGGGCTCATCTCAACCGCTCTCATCGCTGAGCCCAAAGCGGGAATCAAATCCCCATTTACATACGAATCAAACGCAAAATCGTATTGAATGGAAGCCCGCTCATCCATGGGCTCCGACTGAATATCCGCCCGCGAACCCGCTCCCGAAGCACATGAAATTTGAATGAACGCCAAAACACCAAGACCTATGAAGGATCGAACCATCCAGTCACCTCCTGCGCACAGTCTACTAAAGTAAACTCAAAATTGTCACATATTGCTGGAAAAAAAGTTGATGGAGGTCGGCTTCGGCGTCCTTTCGGGCCGTTGATTCACTATGAGAGCGCTTGACCTCGATCTCAGAAATGGAAAGCGCCTGGTAGTAGACGTCAATATCTGGGTAGAAAAATGGGTTGATTCTCAAAAACTCCTGACGCTCTTCATTGTTGGCCGAATTAAAATGCAAATTCGTCATTAAGAATCCCATTTGCGAAGTGAAGGTTTCGGCTTCGGACATTTGATTCTCTAAGTCCTCTGCATTGAAGGGTCCAACCTTATAAAGAATTCTCTTATTGCTCTGAGCAAAATAGAGCCCAACATAAATCAGCATTTGCTTTTGAATATTATTGAAAACCATCAGATAGCTCTCTGCCTGCTGTGCGCTGAGTCCAGCGCCAGGCGAAATCTGAGGCTGATTGAGAGAGTGATACAAATAGACAAGCTGAACTTTTTTGAGGTCGATTGAGTCTTCTTTTATGGCATCAAACATTCTCTTAGAACTCCTTACCCAGTGCCTTCTTGACCCAGCTCACGACTTCTTGCTTTCGCAGTTCCGACGGAGCTTCTACTCGAACGACCAAAACCGCTTGCGTATTGCTGGCTCGAACCAAAGCCCAAGCTCCGTCCGCAAATGTTACTCGAACGCCGTCAATTTCAGTTGTCTGAGTGTCGGGTAGATTTTGAAAAAACTTCTGAGCTTTGTTTACCAATTTCTCTTTCTCATTTTCTTCACAAGGTACTCGGATCTCAGGCGTAACAAATGACGGTGGCAGTTTCTCCACCCAAGCGTCGAGATCGGGATGAAACTGATCCATGACCTCAAGAACTCTGAGCGCAGCGTAAAGCGCATCATCAAATCCGAAGTATCGATCCGCAAAAAACAAATGCCCGGACATTTCACCGGCTAACGGAGCTCCGACGGCCTTCATTTTCTTTTTGATCAGGCTGTGGCCCGTTCTGTACATCAGAGGAGTTCCCCCCAAATGCTGAATGCCCCTAAAAAGTTTTTCAGAACATTTGACCTCTCCAATAATCATGGAGCCCGGCTTTTCTCTTAATACTTTTTCCGAAAGGAAGAGCAATATCTCATCGCCATAAATAATTCTGCCTTTAGACGTCACCACTCCAAGTCGGTCAGCGTCGCCATCGAACGCAAAGCCAATATCAAACTCCTCACGCTTCATCAGAGCCTGAAGATCTCGCAAATTTTCAGCAACCGTGGGATCCGCCTCATGATTGGGAAATCGACAGTCCACTTTCTCAAATAGAATTTCGAGTTTCTCTGAAAATGGATGGAATATCTCTCGAGCCAGAACTCCGGCCATTCCGTTTCCGCAATCAACAGCGATTCTCCATTTTTTTTGAAACTTGAAATGCTCCAAAATGAATTTAAGGTATGCCGCTTTCAATTCGGACTCTAAGTTCGCAACCGGGCGAGGTGGAACGAGCTCTTCAAGCCGATGAAATGCCTTGGTTCCTAAACTCTGAATTTCTTCTCCGAAGAGAGTCTCCTTCAGCATCATCATCTTCATCCCGTTGTCATCTTTCGGGTTATGCGATGCTGTAATTTGCAAAATGGCACTCAAATCCATTTGATAGTGGGCAAAATAAACCATCGGCGTTGTCACTTCACCCAAATCAATAACTTCCATGCCTTTAAACTGAAGACCGGCCACGAGGGCTTTGAAGATCCGGGGGGATGAAAGGCGTGAGTCGTGACCGACTCCAATCTTTCGTGCGGTTGGCTTTAACTCAATCAGACGTTCGGCAAAAGAAATCCCAACTCGAAAAACCAATTCGTCGGTTAAGTCTCGATCGGCCAAACCTCGAATGTCATAGGCACGAAAAATTCCACTGGGAATTTCCTTGTCCGCAAGAATGAAGGTTTCTTGATTGCCTTTGGTACCTTTCAAAGCACTGGGTATTATCATTCGCGCATTTAAACCAAGACTCTTCAAAAAAAGAAGCATTTCCTCAAGACTTCCCTCGGCCTCAACAGGATCTGCTACGCCACGCTTTTTCGGCGAATAGCGTGAAACTTCAAACTGAGGTTTGAAGAGGAAGACAAACTGCGCCGAAGGAAATACAGCAATCAGATTTTGAACGATCGCCTTGAGGGAAATAAACGATACATCCACCAAAATCACCTCAGGAGCCGGGGATAAGCTTTGCAAGTCGAAATGACGAATATCCGTCTCCTCAAAAACCTTCACTCGAGGATCTGCCCGCATTTTTTCGTGGAGTTGATGAGTGCCAACATCAACACAGTAAACTTGCTTTGCCCCCATCTGAAGTACGCAGTCGGTGAAGCCCCCCGTAGATGAGCCGACATCCAATATAATCTTTTCTTGAACGACCAAGCCTGAGTCCCGCAAAAAGCCCGCCAATTTGAGTCCTCCTCGGCCGACATAGTCCCGCGGTCGATCGACAAGGATCTGCAGTCCCTTGGGCACTCGCATTCCAACTTTGTCTAAGACATCCCCGCTCTTGCGGCTCCGTACAAGGCCAGCGCGGATCGCCCTTTGAGAAAGCGTGAGGCTTTCAAAATAAGCGTTGTCGACGAGCCATTGATCGAGTCGAGAGCCAGGCATAATCCTGCTATCTAATCATTGAGTGAGTGGACCTTGGACTTTTATTTGCCATGAATTGCAATAGGTGAGTTATTTCAATGGCTTAGAATCACGGATCCAGACTCACGAGAGAAGTGAGTTAGGCTCTATCGTTGAAGAGAGCGGCTATAAAGTCTGAAGCGAGAAGTTTAATGGCCTGGGCCCTTAAGAAGCCCCTCTTTGAGGCCCATATGACCTTTATTTTAGGGCCCAGACAGGTGGGCAAGACGTCGTTGGCACAATCTTATCTTCGTGCCAAGGGCTTGGCGCTCGAAAATTATTTCAATTATGATGATTTGCGCGTTCGAGAGCGAATCCGCACCATTCCGTATTTCTTTGAAGATCTTCAGCGGCCTGGCAAAAGAATCCCCCTTGTATTTGATGAAATTCACAAGATGAGAAACTGGAAGAACTATTTTAAGGGTGCTTACGATAGTTTCAAAAATAAATTTCAATGGATTGTGACCGGCAGCGGTCGGCTAGACCTTTTTCAGCGCGGAGGCGAGGCGCTGGTGGAGTCAGTATCAAATTCGCATCACTCAAGAAGACGTTCGGGATCTTACTAGAATTGAATCTCTGGATCTGTTTCAAAACTTGCTGCAGGTACTTCCGGCGCGAATAGGATCGCCGCTTTCAATTAACGCCGTAAGAGAGGATCTTCAAACGACGCATCCAACGATGCAGCGATATCTAAAAGTGCTTCAGCAGGTTTTTATAACGTTTGAAGTGTCGCCCTATTCAAAAAAAATCCATCGTGCCGTTAAGAAAGAAAAAAAGATTTATTTCTTTAATCATATTGCGGTGATCGAGCCGGGGGCTAGATTTGAAAACATGATTGCTCTATTATTGAGTAAGTGGTGTAGCTCAGCACGCGAACGTGCTCTGGGTCATTATGAACTTCATTACATTCGTGACCAAGACCGCAGAGAGGTCGACTTTCTTGTGACCCTAGAGGGGGTTCCTGAGCTTCTTGTTGAGGCAAAACTTTCAGACACGAATTTTACTCGCCCAAGCCTTCACTTTCACCACAAGCTTAAAGTTCCGATTTTACATATCGTTCGAAAGCCTGGAATTCAAATCGAACGTGAAGAAGGAGTTGTGACCTCTATTCATTCTTTAGCGCGGCTGTTGGGCTAAAGAAGTGATGAAAGAGCGCATCTCATGAAATTGATCTATTCGCCTGTCCAAGCATCGAACTTAGTCTGGG
>Ga0163144_10029576_pt1 | contig 10508 bp, 6 predicted proteins | sample OliLak19BULKMAT1_FD_123175 | JGI IMG/M metagenome (GOLD analysis project Ga0163144, IMG submission 123175) | Freshwater microbial mat bacterial communities from Lake Vanda, McMurdo Dry Valleys, Antarctica - Oligotrophic Lake LV.19.BULKMAT1 | ecosystem: Environmental > Aquatic > Freshwater > Lake...
CACTTGTTAGCCCAAAACCAAGTACATTTATCCAAAAAAAAGGGCATATCGCGCTCTAAAAATCACTAAATCAATCAATTAGGTTATATGCTCCTTGTTAGCCCATCCCCCTCTCCATGATCGGCCAAAAACTTGTAAAAATCCTTCAAACCCTCGATCCGGCAGCCTTTCGGCGGCTAGGTGAGGCCTTTGCGGTAAAAGTTAACACCTCCTCGTTCCAAAAAGCCGCCCCGACATTTCGGGACGGCTCATCTTCCTTCCGTTAATAAGTTTTCGAAGCGGCGCCAGCCGCGCTATTTAACTTGAACGCAGCGAAGCGGTGGAATGGTGGGCGTTTTCTTGCCCAATATGGTAATCGCTTGATCATTTCAGCGTCACCTTCCCTAGTCTGTCCGCCATCATTTCTGTGAACCATAAATTGCCTTCTTCATCCTTTTCAATGCGGTGCATGACGGAGCATTTGGACGGAATGGTATGGGTGTTGAAGGGTACGCCGGAAAGATCATTGGTTTTCAAGTTTCTGATGGATTTGTCGAATTTAACGATATAATCGTATCCTGAAGGATTTGGATTGTTCATGTCCACGTACACCTGTACCCACAGATTCATCTCATCGTCGAATGCGAGCGATGCCATGATATCATTTTTCTGGAGCGCCGGAACGGGGTATTCCGTAATGACACCATCGAAGGTGATTTTACAGATTTTGACCCCGGACTCCTCGCTAAACCACATGCATTTTCCTTCAGGATCATGGATGATGCCAATGGGACGGCTATTGGGCGTCGGAATGGTAAATTCCTCGACCTTGCCTGTTGCGGATACTTTCAGGATTTTACTGCCCAACAATTCGGTGCCCCAAACGCTGCCATCGGCGCCAGCCTTCAGGTAAATGGGCACGCCTCCCAACTGCGGGAGCTCAAAATGCTCCACCACCGGATTTTCTGCATCCGGATTTGTGATGCGCCCGATCGTACTCGTGCGCTTCCCGGTAAACCAGATCGTTTTGTCGTCGGCGCCTAGGCAAATGCCGTGTGGCGCCGGGTTGATGGGGTTCTTTGAACCACTCGGATACATCCGTACGTCAATCTTTTTCACAATATGGCCATTGTCGTCCAATCGCACCACGAATCCGTCAAATTCCAGGGAGACCCAAAGGCGCCCCTGATGGTCGAACAAAATACCATGTGGCCCGCTGCCCTTGGGCATTGGAAAATGCTTGATCTGATTGGTACTGCGATCGAAGCGGGCTAACTGGTGCATATTTTGCCCGGTGATATACACGTATTTTTCATTGATGACCAATTCATGCGTGGAACCCAGTTGCGTGATGGTGTCATAAGGCCATTGGAGCGGAAAGTCGGTGATATTGCCAAGGGTGGCAGCGTGGGTGGAGGTGTCCTTCGGGAAACCCGCCATCATGGGGCAGCTGCCTTGAGCAAAGGCGTCAGAGAGGAAGCTGAAGCTCATAATTTAACGGCGATTGTTTTGTGAAATTAGGTATGGACACATCTGCGGGGTGATTTGTGGCCGCGGCGCCTCAAAGGCGCCTGGTTAACCCTCGCATTATGTTTTAATTCAATACTGCAAATCTACCCCCACCCATCTCCCCCTTCAAAGACAAATTTCCGCACTTGTTAGCCCAAAACCAAGTACATTTATCCAAAAAAAAGGGCATATCGCGCTCTAAAAATCACTAAATCAATCAATTAGGTTATATGCTCCTTGTTAGCCAATCCCCCTTCCTATGATCCCCCAAAAACTTATAAAAATCCTTCAATCCCTCGATCCCGCCGCTTTCCGGCGACTGGGCGAGGCCATCGCAGTAAAAGGTGATCCCTCGAGGATTCAAGACATAAAAAGGCAGTCTCTCCGGAGATAGAGAGACGGCCAGTATATAAATGGTATTCAGCTGTTTATCTGGAGATTACAAAGTTTTTCGTCTGAACTTCATCCGCTGTAACTACACGAACGAAATATTTTCCAGCCGCAAAGCCATTCAAAGAGACCTTGAATTGTGCATAATGCGTATCGGATTCAATATGCTTGCTCAAAACGATTCTACCTAAGTTGTCGAACATAGTGAGTGAAGCATCCGCTTCTCCCAAGCCGTTCAAGTCAATGGTGACCTCATTGTTAGCAGGATTGGGGAATAAATCCAATTCAAGCTGATCCGCCTGTTCGAGCGTAAAGGAACCGTTGCGGTCTCCACAGGAGCTGCAGGGCCCAAGGAAATCACCATGATTCAGGTGTGCTTGTACTGCACTTGCTGCCACGCATAACGTATTGCCATTGTGGCATATATGCACTTTATTATTGTTGTTCCCACATTTCCAAGCGGCAGGAATATTGTTTAACCCAGGGAATGTTGTAGCATCACAAGGTCCGTTGTCGTCGCCGCCGGGGCAGTTGTCACAGACATCGCCTATGCCGTCGCAGTCTGCATCTGCCTGATCGGCATTGGCTGTATTGACACAGTTGTCAGAGCAATCCGGTACGCCGTCGCTGTCCGTGTCTAACAGGGTCAGCGAAAAATCGTCGAGGAAATTGGCAGATGAACCGCCCGTTACCGATGCAATCCGAATACGAGTGCTAGAAGTAGTTGCGATATAGGTCCCTGAATAAACCACCCAGGAAGCCATGCCAGTTGTCATGGTTGTATTATTGAAAGGACCTGCGGCGGATGGGCCGATCTGAAAAGTCGCCGTATTGTAACCTAACCGTCCCCGGTGGGCTATCTCCCAACGGTAGGTTTGCCCGGCTATGGTTGCGACATCTTGGTAAGCGGTTTCTGGACCAAAGGCGTTTAATTCCATAAAGTTGGTTCCTTCAAAAGCTGGAACGCCGTTCCAACCAGTTCCCCAGAATTCGAGTGAGTTTCCGCTTAGGTTAGCCCATCCGCCGGTCGGGCTGGGATAAAGAGCAAATGAGTTCGCAGGATGTCCGACTTCAAATCCTCCGTTGTTTACGCTGGGTTGCGGGCATTCCTGGGCGGAAACGCTCTGGAAAAACACCAGGCTTGTTAAGACGACCAGAAACAGGGTAAAATTCAATTTTTTCATAATCATTGGTATTTAAAATGTGAAATTTTATATTGATGGACAATTTTGGTTCGCAGATTGTTAGATGAGGTCAGCTTCCTATTGCTTCTTTTAATTCAATACTGCAAATCTACCCCCACCCATCTCCCCCTCCAAAGACAAATTTCCCCACTTGTTAGCCCAAAACCGCGTACATTCACCCCAATAAAAAGCGTAAATCGCTGTTTAATCCACTCTAATTCAATCCTATACGCCTTATCTTAATCGTTAGCCCATCCTCCTTCCTATGATCGGTCAAAAACTCATCAAAATCCTGCAAACCCTCGATCCCACCGCTTTCCGGCGGCTAGGTGATGCCATTGCCTCGCCTTATTTTACCGGCAGCCCCTTGCTGCTGCAGCTTTATGCCCTGCTGAAAAAGGAATACCCGGATTTTGACCCAGCCCGGCTGAGCAAAGAGAAAGTGTTTCAAAAACTGTATCCGGGAAAGCCTTTTAACGATGGCGCCTTGCGGGTGCTCGTGCGGGAATTCTCCTCGCTGGAAGCCGGTGGTATCTATCGAAGCGGAAGCTTTGTTGAAGGAGTTGTAGAAATCGGCTTGGAATTGCTCGTATAAAACTAAAAAAGAGGCCGTCTCATAAGGGTTACTTAGGAGACGGCCTCAATTGTTGTATAAAATGTTCTATTTTGAAACCACCACGAATTGGCGTGTGATTCGCTCACCATTTGACAACAAAGTCATGTAATACGTTCCGTTGACTAACTTTTTATCAGTCAGTGAAACGGTTAAGGAGCTTTCCTCGGCATCTACCGAACGATTCCAAACCAGGCGGCCGGATGGGTCGTACAATTGCAGTTGCGATCCGGTACTGTGGCCGTGCAGGTGGATGTTTACGATATCGCTGGCAGGATTGGGAGACAAATCAAAATAGTAGATTGCTCCACTGGTTGTTTCGACAAGCGGATTGCTGTTGTCCTCTACACGATCCGAAGTGCCAAGTAACTGTGGGGCAAGCGTAATAGTATTGTTGCCGCCAGCCACATTTTCGGAGCTGCAAGCACCCCAATAACAGCCGCCATGGTTGCCAATATGGGAAAGTGCAGCGGCAAAAGGCAAACAAAGTTGCTGGGGATTTCCAGGATTGCCTGCGGGAATATGGCAAACCAGGAACTTGCCTCTTCCGCAGCCTGTGAGGCTTGAAATGGCAAAAAAGTAAGGCATACTGGTCTCCGGGCCTCCAGTCCTTGTAATGGTAACCGAACCGATGGGCTTGGATTGATTGGCTGCTGAAATTCCAAATCCATAGGTATACAATCGAGGATTATCAGAATTTACATTATACACATAATCATAACATGTGACCCTGCCATTCAGGATATAGGCAACATTAGAAGTCTCAAAGAACCAATCCGAAATCTCAAAATTGGTTGCAATTTGTTCGGTGGAATTATCAGTGAAATTTACAACAATATCCACCGAGGTTTCCCCGTAAACGCTCGTTGCCAAAAAGTGCAATGCAGCAGCAGGCGTGGGGTTGGCAAAAGTCATAGTTCCCGCAGAGCCTGTGTAATTTTCAAGTCTCATTACATTGGCCTGATCATAAGCCTGAAGTTGGTAGGTAAGGGCGCCAGTTATCACCTTATTGGATGCCGGCATTCCGGTCGTAGGATCCACATCGGGATAGGATGGTGAATACACTACATCACCATCGGGTCCGCAACAGGTAATGTAATTTTCCGCGGGTGCATTTTCGGCAACAACATCACAATTGAAACTACCCGGCGTCAGGGCTACCGGGCCTTGCGCCGTGGCGGCGCTGGCAAAGATCAAAAGAAATAAGCAGGCAAAAAGTGGATTTTTAAAAAGGAATTTTTTCATCATGTAAAAGTTTAGTAATGAGTGATATCTCCTTGTGTTCATACTCGAAAAATCATAACCTTGATTTTTGATTTTGAATCAGCACTACAAATTTACCCTCTCCATCTCCCCCCCACAAAGACAAATTTCCGCACTTGTTACCCCAAAACCAAGTACATTTATCCAAAAAAAAGGACATATCGCGCTCTAAAAATCACTAAATCAATCAATTAGGTTATATGCTCCTTGTTAGCCCATCCCCCTCTCCATGATCGGTCAAAAACTTGTAAAAATCCTTCAAACCCTCGATCCCACCGCTTTCCGGCGGCTAGGTGATGCCTTTGCCTCGCCTTATTTTACCGGCAGCCCCTTGCTGCTGAAGCTTTATGCCCTGCTGAAAAAGGAATACCCGGATTTTGACCCAGCCCGGCTGAGCAAAGAGAAAGTGTTCCAAAAACTGTATCCGGGAAAGCCTTTTAACGATGGCGCCTTGCGGGTGCTCGTGCGGGAATTCAGCAGAATAACGGAAGACGTTGTGCTCTTCGAGTCGCTGAAAAATGACGAAACAGCCCGGCAAAAGGCCCTCACGCAATGGTATGGCGAGCATAACCTCTACACCGAGTTTGATAAAGGAACGCAGACCTTGCTGGCCAAAATAGAGGAGCAGCCTTACCGGGATGTAGAATATTTCAAAGATGCCGCAGCACTTCATGCGTCCTATTTTTTCCATCAGTACACCCAAAAGCATACGCTCAACGACCAGGTACTGACCCAACTCATGGAAAGCGCCGACAAGGCATACATCCTGCTCAAACTACGCCTGGCCAGCGAAATGAAAAACCGCGAACGCATCCTCTCGAAACAATACGAGATGCCCCTGCTCCATGAAATACTGGCCGCCGAAGCAGGGGGCTTGCTGGAAGACAATGTTCCTTATCGCCTGTATCGAGGTTTGTTAGCGCTGTATGAAACCGGGCAAAACACGGAAGCCTATCAGGCGCTCAAGGCCCTTTTTCTCGAAGGAATCATGGCGCTCAGATACTTCGATCAGTCGTTGCTCCTGACCCAATTGATCAATTATGCCGTCCGCGAATTGAATAGCGGAAAGAAGGCGTTTAACAAAGACGTGTTTGACTTGTACCGGCTGGCGTTGCAGCACAATCTTGTCCTGCGCCATGGAAAAATAGAAGCCAGCGTGTACCAGAATATTGTGTTGTCGGGCTGCAAGGAATTGGACTTTGTATGGACGGAACAATTTATAGAGGAATATGCGCCGTGGCTGGAAAACGAAATCCGGGAAGATTGCCAAACCATGGCATTGGCCTATTGGTGGTTTTACCAATCCGATTATAACAAAACGATTGAATTGATCACAGGACACCACTTTTCCAATGTGCTGCTCCAGCTGAACACACGCGTCCTGCTGGTGAAAGCCTGGTTCGAGCATTTTTTGAAGGATTTTGATTGTTATGATTTGCTGCGCTATCAACTGGATGCGAACGAAAAGTTTATCAGTAGAAACGTTGTTATTGCCGCACCCAAAAAAGAAGAAATCCTGAACTTCCTCCAGGTAAGCAGAAAATTGGCTGCGCTTTTTTACGAAAAAAAGCCTGCCCCCGATGTCAGGAGCAGGCTGCACAAATACATGGACGAACATCAGCGCCTTCTTTCCAGAGACTGGCTGCTAGATAAAATGAACCAGTACGAAAGTAATTCTGCTCCTGGGCGAGTTAACCAATGATAACATCTACTGTCCCAATTACTGAACGGTTGTCCATGTCGCTGATGGCTGTTTGGCGAATGTTGATTGTTTGCATTTGACAAAACATTTGTAGCCTGTTCGCGGGTCAAGTGAGCGAAGCAGCCAAAGTGAAAAATAATAGTGCGCAAGATTTTTAACTATTTGACATCGGGCAATGCCAGCCGCTGCTGCGATTCCCATGGCGAACTGATCTCTATACTCCTAGTACACCCACTTGAAAAACCATAACCCTGCTTTTGTATTTTTTTTTAAAAAAAATGCCGCTCCGGTTTTAGTCGGAGCGGCATATCGTACCGGCGGCTTTAGCTGCCGGGGGGGGGGCACAAGTGGTAGCACGGCCTTTAGGCCAATGTCGTTGACTTAGCGATTTTGACGATGGCAGCCTGGCAAAACCTAATATGTATTAGACCCGCGCCCCGTGAATGAATACAAGTCAAAACCTAGCTAGAAGCAAATGGCAAAGCAGTTGTTCCGCTTTAATTTCCATATTGAATACCAAACAGTAGTGTCATTCCGAGCGAAGCGAGGAACCTGAGGAATAACGATGCCAGTTATCAGGTTCCTCGCTTCGCTCGGAATGACACCACTGTTTGGTATTCAGCATGTTTGAACATTGATGCCATACAATGCAGGGATGTGTACATACGCTAAGTCAACGACATTTGGCCTGAAGGCCGTGCTACCAACACAGTTGCTACTCCACCAGCACAAACCCCGCCCAGAAATACGGATGCTCATATTTCTCCCGCATGGTTTGCTGCGCCGCCCGGAATGCCTCTGGGATCGGCATTTTCGAGCTGAGCCATTTCTGATAAAACGCAGTCATCAACTCCTGGGTCTGAAAATCCGGCACCTGCCACAGCGACATGATGAGGTATTTGGCTCCGGCGATCTTGAAAGCCCGTTGCAGGCCGTACACGCCTTCGTTGCCTTGGATGTCGCCCAAGCCTGTCTCGCAGGCGGAGAGTACCACCAGTTCGGTGTTGGAGAGGTCCATTTGACTGATCTCGTAGGCGGTGAGCACGCCGTCTTCCATGCCGGGTTGGAGGGGTTTGCCGGTTTTCCAGGCGTGGTTGGCCCCGGCGAGAAGGAGGCCAGAGCGGATCATGGGGTGTTCACTGATTTTGAAGCTGGGTTCTGCGCCGAGTTGCAGCGCATTAGTTTTAAAAGTAGGGGAGGCAGGGTCGGGGAAAAAGAAGCCGTGGGTAGCGATGTGCAAAATGCGGGGAGACGGCTGACCTGCACCGATAGCCTTGAACGCTTCTTCTGTGGCGGCAAATCCCTCTTTTACGGTGGACGAAATGCCTTCGGATTTCAGGATCAGATCAATCGCATCTACTTCTTTTTCCGTCCATTTGAGATATCCCCAGCTGCCGCCGCGACTGGTAGAATCGGAGTAGGTGAAACTGAGTTCGCCCCTGGTGTCGGCAAGGTTGTGCTCCGCCCCAATATTGGTGAAAGTTACAGAATCAGGGTTCGTATCGTATTGCACACCGCCAAAAAGCAGGGCTCCACCCGGGTTTGAGTTGTTTGCCTTTTCGGATGATACAACCAATTGCCTAGTACTGCCGAGTTCCACCAGATGAAAGCGATCTGACAGATTTTCTTTTTCATTGATGGGAATTGCATTCAGGTTCAAACGGTACAGTAAACCGGAAGGGGAAAAGTAGATGGTTTTTGTGCCTGCCTTCGATAAATCTGCTGATGGTGAATCTGCTAGTGCTTTTTCGAGGGGTCTCCATAAGCGTTCGTACAGTGTTTTTTGGCCTTGGAGATTGTTTTTTTCTGTCTTGATTCCATAAACCGCGTTGACATAATCAGCCTTTCGTGCTTTGCCGGAATTGGCTTGCAGGAGGCTTTCGAGTTGTTTTTGCTCAAAAAGGGGGATGAATTGCGGCTGCTCAACGCCGGGACGCAGCAACATAGCGGAATACATAATGCTGTCCGGACCATCGCTGTAGTGCACAAACTCGATAGCAGCCTCCCCCGGCTTTAAAGCATTTTGTACTTCCTGCCAGCTGACCTGGCGCATGGCCGTACCATAACCGGCGACCGTTCGTGCGAGGTCTTTTTCAAGCCCATTGGCTTTTTCTTCCAGATCAAGCACAAGGTTGCTGTCTCTTTCGGCTATGGACAGCGAATACTGGCTGGCGATGCGGCGTTTGTACCCTTTGAGGGTGTTGAATTTTTGGATCGTGGTGGAATCTGATCGCGCCAGCCTTTTGATTTGTTCGACGGCATTGAGCAGAAAGCCTTTATAGAACAGGCTATTATTATAACAAATTGATACAGATTTTCTGCCCTCCGTTGCTTGTGCTAAATGCAAGGCATTGTCCTGGGCAAAGGAATTTTTTTTCAAATACTGTTGCATTTCTTGCTCTGAGAGATGGTGCAGGGCATTTGTCAGTATTAATTGGAATCCGCTGGCGACTTCAGAAACCCCGGCTTCCGCTTTTTCATAGTTGCCATTGCTTATGTATAGGTCTGTAAGATTTATTAAGATATCCAAATAGTCAGCGTTTTCCCGGCCCAATACCTTGGCCCAAATAGTCAGGGCTTCCGATAAACATTGCTCGGCTTTATCAAAATCATGCATTTCCCGATAAATACCGCCCAGGGTATTAATATTGGACGCATATTCGAAAGTTGCCTTTCCTGTTGTTTTTTCCAGTATCGCTGCGGCTTTTAACGACAGAGATTCGGCTTCATTCAAATTGCCCGACCTTGCACTCAAGACCGCTAAAGTTGATAAACATTTGGCATAGTAGGGATGCTCTTTTCCTTGTTCTTTTTCCCTGATGGCAAGTGTTTCAAGCGTTATTAGTGTTGCTTTTTCATACTTGCCTGTTTCTGAGTACAACGCTGCCAGGCTATTGAGGCAATTTAGGTAAAATGGGTCGTTGCGGATGTTTAATTGAACTTCAAAGATATCTTTGGCTTCCAGCAAAAGTGACGCTGCTTTTGGGTAATTGCCAATTTCTAAATATAAACCCGCCATATTGATCAGACTCGCTGCAAAATTTATATTCGATCTCCCCGACGTTTTTTCAAAAATGGCATTTGCTTCCAAAAACAATGGTTCGGCTTTTTCATATTTGCCCGTATACCAGTATACAGTTCCAAGTGTATTTAACGTATAGGGGTAAAGCCCTTGTTTTTGTCTCATCTTTTTTTCCTGGATTGCTTTTGATTCCAGCAAAAGTGGCTCGGCTTTTTCATAATAGCTCATGTGCCAGTACAACGTTGCCAGGGTGGTCAAAGAACTGGAATAATCGGGATGCTCTTCTCCCAGCACCTTTCTACGAGCAGAAAGTACTTCTAGCAAAAGCGGCTCTGCAGCATTGTAATTGCCAATATCAATATACACATACGCCAAGCTATTCAAACTATTGGAATAACCAATATCATTTTTCCCAAGCGTTTTTGCCCGAACATCAATTGCCTCCAGATACCATTTTGTAGCCTCCGGGAAATCTCTTTTATAATAATTAATCTTCCCACGGTTGTGGCAGCAGTTGCCATAGGACACCGATTCCCGACCAAATTTCAGGAGGGAAACACCCTCAGCAGCAACATTCATTTCAAGCGCTTTGTCAAAATCACGTTTACCGGTAAATTCGCGGGAAATCTGGATAAGGCTGTCTACCTGCCTGATTGCGACAGAATCAACAGCGCTTTGGCTCAAAAGGGGCGTGCAAAAGCACAACAGTGCCCCAAAAAGAAGATGCTTCATATATATAGAGGGTTTTGTGACATGCCCTAAAATGGTTTTAAAGTCCATCCATTAAGAGCCGAAAAGGTAAACATCCGCCACACGAAACCCACACAAAACGCGCAAAAAAAGAAA
>Ga0163144_10029578_pt1 | contig 10508 bp, 5 predicted proteins | sample OliLak19BULKMAT1_FD_123175 | JGI IMG/M metagenome (GOLD analysis project Ga0163144, IMG submission 123175) | Freshwater microbial mat bacterial communities from Lake Vanda, McMurdo Dry Valleys, Antarctica - Oligotrophic Lake LV.19.BULKMAT1 | ecosystem: Environmental > Aquatic > Freshwater > Lake...
TGTCCTACCTGTTCTGCTGCAGATTTTGCATCTTCCAGCATGTCGTATCGGCCTTTGTACAAGGTGGTAATACCCTTAATTTTATGTTCTGGTCTTGCCTGTAGGTATTCATAACCCATTCCCATTGGGGCACTTAATGCATTACGGGTTTCGAATTTACCTGTCTTTGCATCAATCTTTGTAAGGAAGAAGGTTGGCCAGATACGGTGTACATCCTGATCGATGTAGGAACCATCGGTGGAGGCAAAATATTTTTGTTCATTCACAAGGAACAATATCGAATTGGCATAATTCGCTCCACCTTTCAAAGCGGCATCGTTCACAGAAAGTAAAAGATCCACTTTTTCCTTCATTGGGACTTCAAAGGCATTCTTTTCTATCGGGGCTTTCCAGCTTACTTCACCATCGCCCTTTTGCGGGGCTAGCTGAACAGGCTCTGTGAGCAAGCGAGAGTTTTCTTTGGCAATGGCCACAGCAAGTTCTGCTGCTTTAGCGATACTGTCTGTATCCATTTTGTCGGTTGCTGCAAAGCCCCAACTTCCATTGGCAATTACTCTGACACCCATACCATAGCTTTCGGTGTTCACAATATTCTGCACCTTGTCTTCTCGGGTTACTACAAACTGGTTTAGATATCGCCCAATGCGGACATCGGTATAGGTTGCACCACGGGATCTTGCGGCATTGAGCGCCACATCAGCCATCCGTTTCTTTAATGCAGGATCGATCCGGTCTAATGCGGCATCCAGAGGCACATCGTGTCCCCATACCGGAATTGAGGGCATCATGGCTGCAGAAGCACCCATACCCGTCAGGTAAATAAAATCTCTTCTTTTCATCTAATTGCTTAGTTTAGGAATACCGTTTTGACGGTAATGACACCGGTAATAGCGGAATAGACTATATTAAATATTTAAATAATTTATTTTGTGATCCTTGTAATTATCAGTCTCTAAATCAAAGTAATGTTTTCTCATTCTCCACTCTCCATTCTTCACTATTCTAAATTTCCTATGATTAGTGTTTCCTATGGTTGGTGTTCTCACCAACCATTCTCACCAGCCATTCTCACCAACCATTCTCACCAACCATTCTCACCAACCATTCTCACCAACCATTCTCACCAACCATTTAGAACCGACAATTTATCTAAATTTTCCTCCCCGTGTTAATCACATTCACCCCTTTAAACATCGTTGTAGAACAACCATGTGAAACTGCACTAACCTGACTTGGCTGGCCTTTCCCATCAAAAAAGGATCCGCCAATACGATAATCTTTCTCATCGCAAATAGCTGAACATGCATTCCAGAATTCCTGCGTGTTTGCTTGATATGCCACGTCTTTTAACAGTCCGCCAATCTTGCCATCCTTAATCTCAAAGCAAAGCTGTCCGCTGAACTGGAAGTTATATCGCTGCTGGTCAATTGAGTAGGAATTGCGTCCGAAAATGTAAATCCCTTTCTCCACATTTTTGATCATATCCGCCGGATTAAGTGCTGCTTTTCCGGGTTTCAACGATACATTCGGCATGCGCTGGAATTGTACGCTACTCCAACTGTCAGCATAACAGCAACCTTGTGATTCAGGCAGCCCTAAAATATGTGCTTGATCCCGGATGGTCTGGTAGTTAACCAAAATCCCATCCTTAATGATATCCCAGTTTTTACATTTAACACCTTCATCATCGTATCCTACAGCTGCCAAAGAACCTTTCTGAGTCTTATCTGCTTCAAAATTGACAATCTTGCTTCCAAAATTGAATTTTTTGCTCTCCCACTTATCTAAAGTAAGAAAGCTGGTACCGGCATAATTGGCCTCGTAGCCCAGTACTCGGTCAAGCTCTGTTGGGTGACCTACGGATTCGTGTATTGTAAGAAAAAGATTCGTAGGATCAATCACCAGATCATATTTGCCTGCTTCTACTGGCTTGGATCTAAGTTTTTCATCGACCTGCCGGGTTGCAGTTGTCATATCCTCAAGCATATTGTAGCGATTCTTGTAGATCGTAAATAGTCCTTCGATCTCTTCTTCTTTCTTCGGAATCAGATACTCATAGCCCATACCCATTGGAGAACTTAGCGAATTTCTGGTTTCAAATTTCCCCGACTTCGGATCAATTTTAGTTACCGTGAAAGTAGGCCAGAGCCGGTGAACATCCTGATCAATATATGAACCTTCGGTAGAAGCAAAATATTTCTGCTCATTGACCAGAAAGAGGGATGAATTGACATAGTTTGCCCCTCCTTTCATGGCAGCATCATTAACCGAAAGTAGAAGTTCAGTTTTTTCTTTGATCGGGATTTCAAAAGCATTTTTCTCAATTGGAGTTTTCCAGCTTACTTCGCCATAACCTCTTTGTGGGGCAAGTTTTACTGGCTCAGTAAGTAGTTTGGAATTCACTTTCGCAATCTGTACAGCAGTTGCAGCGGCCCGGGCAATATTATCTTCAGTTAACTGATCTATTGAGGCAAAACCCCAACTACCATTGGCAATAACCCGAATTCCCATACCATAGGATTCAGTATTGCTGATATTTTCAACTCGATTTTCGCGGGTAGTTAAAAACTGATTTAGGTACCTTCCAATCCTTACATCTGCATAAGTTGCTCCTTTTGATCTTGCAGCATTCAATGCAATATCAGCAAGCCGCTTCTTTAAGGTAGTGTCTATTGGAATTAATGATTCTTCCAGGGCGATATCCCGCCCGATTAAAGGCACCGATTGAAGCATGGAGGCTCCAACGCCAATCCCTGATAGGTATAGAAAATCTCTTCTTCTCAAAACAATAATTTAATAATTAAATTTAATAATTTGATAAATTTAGACTGCGTCTGAAAGTGAAGAGAAGGTAAAGTCTCTGATCTTCATTGGCGGAACGATCATGTTACCATTTCGTTCAGCCTTACCTAATGCCTCCACATTATTTAGCATAATAATCGGGCTCTCATTGAACCTGAAGTTTTTGATTGGGAACATAATTTTTCCGTTCTCAATATAAAATGTACCGTCGCGGGTCAGTCCGGTTAAGAGTAATGTTTGAGGATCTACACTTCGGATATACCAGAAGCGGGTAACCAGAATTCCTTTCTCAGTACTTTTAATCAAGTCTTCCAATGATGCTGAACCGCCTTCCATGATAATGCGTCCGGCACTTGGAAGCGGCTTTACACCCTTCTTTTGTGCCCAGAAACGTGAATAACTCAGGTTTTTAACTATACCTTTTTCTACCCAGCTTGTTCTCTCAACCGGAAGGCCATCACCATTCCAGGTTGCTCCGGGAAGTTCAGGATTAAAGGGATCTGAATAAATATTTACCTGCTCATTAAACAATTGCTCCCCAAGTCTGGTTTCACCACCTTTTTTGCTCATAAAGCTTCGACCTTCTTCAGCACCACGGGCATCGAAGCCTCTGACCAAGTTGGAAAGCATATCACTTGCTGCAAGTGGTTCTAAAATGACAGTATATTTACCCGGCTCTATTGCCCTTGCACCTGCCGAACCATTGGCTTTGGCTGCAGCTATTTTGGTTAGTGCCAGCGTGTCTAGTTTCGTAATATCATTAAAGCTATTGCTTACATAACCTGAACCGGTGCCTGCCTGATTTCTAGTTGTTACAGAAAATGATACATCTGTGTCCTTATTGTATGCATAAAGTCCTTTTGAATTCATAATCGCCCTGAAGCTAGTTGTATTCTCGAGGAAACCTGCTGCTTCAAGATTTGCAGCTTTGGCTACTTCCAGACTTTTTCTGACTGCTTCAGCCCTGATATCAGGATTTACCCGAGCAGTTGTCGGATTAAAAGTGATCGATTCAGCAAAGGTTTTTGGCCCTTCGAGTGAAACATATTCAGGATTTGCTGGTGCCAATTGAGCCAGTTCTTCAGATCTTCTGACTACCTTTTCAAGTGAAGCATCATCAAATTCATTGATTGTTGCTGAACCGGTTTTTTTGCCGAATGTGGAACTGATGGCCAGACCCATTGAACTCATATCACCTGCGGTTGAAACCGCATTGCGTGCATATCGGATGTTACCACCCTCACTACCGTTAAGGCTAACTTCACATTCATCTGCTTTTGAAAAACTCAATGCCTTTTTTAGAATTGCCCGAGCTTCTTCTGTACTTAATATGCTCATATCTTATATTTTTCTTGCTGTATTTATAACATTAACTCCATTAAAACGAGTGGTTGAACAACCGTGTGAAACTGCATTAGACTGGCTGGGTTGACCCTTGCCATCATTGAACGCTCCACCTAAACGATAGTCACTTTCATCGCAAATTGCCCCGCAGGCATTCCAGAATTCCTGGGTATTCGACTGATAAGCAACATCTTTTAGCATTCCCACTATCTTACCTTCCTTGATTTCGTAAAACATTTGTCCACCGAACTGGAAATTATAGCGTTGCTGATCAATTGAGAAAGAACCGTCGCCTATGATATAAACCCCTTTTTCTACATTTTTGATCATCTCGTCCACACTTAGTTTAGCTTTCCCGGGTTGTAAGGAGATGTTTGGCATCCGCTGGAACTGTACATCTTGCCAGCTTTGGGCATAAGAGCAGCCCTGCGATTCGTTCAGTCCAATCATGTGTGCTTGATCACGGGTAGCCTGAAAGTTTACGAGAATACCATCTTTCACAATATCCCATTTCTTGCATCCCACTCCTTCATCATCATAACCAACGGCACCCAAAGAACCTTTCTGAGTTTTATCTGCTACAACATTGACTAGTTCGTTTCCGAAGTTAAATTTCTTCGAGTTCATCCTTTCCAGACTTAAGAAGCTGGTTCCGGCATAATTGGCTTCATAACCAAGAACACGGTCGAGTTCTGTAGGATGTCCCACCGATTCGTGAATGGTTAACCATAAATGAGATGGATCGAGAATCATGTCGTATTTGCCCGGTTCAACCGATTTGGCTTTCATTTTCTCATCCACGTTTGTTGTGGCAGCTTTTACATCTTCCAGAATGTCATAGCGATCTTTATACCGCGTCACGATCCCTTTGACCTTACTGCTTTCTTTAGGTTCTAAATACTCGTAACCCATACCCATCGGGGTACTTAATGAGCGTATAGTATCGAACTTTCCACTACTGCGATCGATTTTGGTAACTGTGAAGTTAGGGTAGATTCGATGGATATCCTGATCAATATAGGATCCATCTGTAGAGGCAAAATATTTCTGTTCGTTGACAGCTAATATCACCGAATTAACAAAACTAGCACCACCTTGCATTGCAATTGCATTGGTTGAAAGTAGCAAATCTACTTTTTCTTTAACCGGAACTTCAAAGGCATTCCGTTCAATTGGTGATTTCCAACTAACCTCCCCATAGCCCTTTTGAGGAGCAAGTTTTACCGGTTCACCTTGGATTTTAGCATTTGCCTTCGCAACCGCCACCGCTCTTTCGGCAAGTTTGGCAATATCTTCCTTTTCGACATTGTTTGATGAGGCAAAGCCCCAGCAACCATCAGCAATTACTCGGATCCCAACGCCATAGGATTCAGTATTGGCAACTCCCTGAACCCGGTTTTCGCGGGTAGCAACAAATTGATTTAAATACCGGCCTATGCGGATATCTGCATAACTGGCACCTTTTGATCGCGCAGCATTCAAAGCTACATCAGCTAATGCTTTTTTAATCCTGACATCCATTCCATCCAAAGCTTGCGCCGGATCAATGGGATTACCCATAAGGGATAGTCCTGGTAGCATAAATGCTCCTGCCCCCATTCCACTTAGGTAGAGAAATTCACTCCTTTTCAATATGTTATCCTCCCGTTATTTGGTTAGTAGAGTTGTCCCGGAACAGATCCGGGCTGCTTTAATAAATTGAAGTTAAAACTTTTTTGCTTCAAGCCATAAATATGTGCAAGAAAGTATAAATAATATGAAGAAATAGATTGAAGAGATTTTTTCCCTATAATATTTGTTCGTATTTATTTGCTCATGTGTATCTGAAAAAGACTGCTCTGCCTGTTTCAGGGTGTTTTTAATTTTTCTGGAAGCCTGTTCCAGGGCCCAGTCGTTTTTGTCAAAAACATAATACCAACTCCTGCTGGAATCCAGAGCATTTTTGTTTCCATAATCTAGCGAATTCCAGCCAGTTTTTCTAGGCCAAACTGGGGCCATCCATTGGAATCCAAGTATAGGATCCTGTGCGAATTTTAATAATTCTCCATCAGAACTGCCAGCCGGAATCGAATCGGAAAGAGTATTTAGGATAATTTGATTTTCCTGATTAACCAGTATGATGGGATTATTCAAGGTCCAGGTTGAATTTAATTCTGTTTTTCTGGCAGCATGCTCAATAAGCTGCGACCAGTAAGATGAGTAGGATTTCTGATCATTTCCCAATACCCAAGTATAAGTATCATGAATACTACTGAGTAGGATTCGGCCTCTGCCATATAATTTGCTGCTTACGAGAGCATTTCCCTTCTCATCTCTAACCAAAGCTAAATTCCCTTCTTTAGATACTATTTTAAAAGCTGCCGAACCGGGTAAAGTCATTTTGTTTGCTGAGTAATTATTCCATTTCAGCTTAATATTTTTTTCATCTTCACGAATCAAATTTCTGGACTCGAAAACATTATTGAAAAACCCAGAACCTTTTTTAATGCTGTCAGCGTATATAAGTAGCCCCATACCATCCCCAAGTTGATTCTGTACTACCTGTCTTTCCTCTTGGCTTAAGGATGATAATTCATCCAGATCAATGATCAGTAAATCGAAAATTTTAAGTAGAGATGGAGTAATGCGATTAAGATTCAACCTTGATATATTTAAAAATTCTGTACTAAATTTATTTTTACTGATGGCTGATCGCAGGGCAAGTGAATACTGATTTTCAAACAACCAGTTCTTCAGGAATCTGGTTTCAAAATCAGGTGAGGATGATAGCATCAGAATCTTTAATGGGGTTTGAGATTGAATAAATACTGGCACCTTTTCATTCATTACCGTATCCTGACCTATAATGCCATAAAGTGAATAAACTGATTTATCCAACTGTTTGGGTATGGTTTTTAATTCAAACGGTCTCTTACTACCTGCAGGAATGGTAATTGAATCTAGGTCTGATCCTAAACCATTGAGAATTAGTTTTACTGCCTTATCCCTTGTGTTCTTGAACGTTCCGATAAGCCTGAGTTCTTCTCCTGAATGAAGATTTCTGTTCCAATCAATTGCTTGAAAACCGGCCGGAAGTGCAGATGGGAGAAAAACCAGTTCCATATTTTTTAGCAGCTCCAATTCGCTGTCTTCAAGTCCGTAACCTAGAATATAAAATTTTGAATATTCTGGATTCAAGGCTATAAATCCTGCTAAATCAGGGATCAGTTTCACGGATTTGTTGTTCTTACTTAGCAGCTTTAGCGTAGAAAAAGCAGGGATGTTTTTAAAAGTATCCAGACTTCCTTTTTGAAACCCTTCGCTGATCAAAACAGCAGAATTTTTTGAATTTTGGCTCTGTTTTTTCTGGTAGGTAAGAGGTATAGCGATGAAGATCAATGCAATAATAGCCAGGCAACTTGCAGTAATTCTTAGGATTAGATTGGCTTTATTCTCCCTTTGTATTTCTTTTAGGATAAGAAATACCATCAAAATAAGAGAGCCTGCGATGATATAGCCGTTTTCCATATTAAGGCTTATTACGCTTTAAATTATTAAAATACTCTGCAGACAGAGCCGATCCAGGTCCGGTGCTTTTTGCCTGTGGAAGCATACTTCTTTCCTTAATCATTTTCTGAAATGCAGATTCTAAACCATTGATATCTTTAAGGTTTATTTTATTTCCTGTATTTAGAATTCTACGAATTGCTGAAAGTGCATTCAGAAATGTCGCCGGTTCTGTAGCCGCATATTCAGAAAGCAAAATACCTGAATTTTGAAGAATCATCCGATCCCCAGAACCCAGATCCTCTCCATTTTTCAAGCGTGCCAGCACTGCGGTGGATCTTTTGATTGCGTTTTGCCCGTCTTCACTTTTCCCTGATTTACGTTCAGCTAAAGGCTGGATAATTTTATCGAGATCGCCACTCAGCCTCTTCTCTGCCTTAATTTGTGGAGGCTTGAAGGCCGATTTGGCAACATAAACTCTTGATTTTTGCTGTAGATCTTTTAGTAAGCGAAGGGCTTTATATTCAAAGGGCAAGGCCTCTTCAGGTTTATAGGTTCTTAACCGTAATTCAGATTTCCACATTTCTGCAAGTGTGGCTTTGAGCTGTGCTTTCAATTCAGGTTCAAAGTAGGTGGCATCTTCAGCAATATCATGTTTATGAGAATAGCCCTCAAGCATTTTTTCGGCATTTCCAAAATCAGCGGCCTCATTTTCCGCATGATCTTCGTGTTCTTCCCCAATCTCTTCATCTGTTTCTTCACCAAGAAATTTGCCATAGCGCAGACGCAAAAGTTTTTGGTCAATGCCTAGATTATTACTACGGTTCTTAAAATCTGTTTCAGTGATCTGCTTCTTTTCTTTGATTAGTTTTTCAGTATCGATAATGATCTGCCTCTGGCTTCTGAAATATTCCGGAACCAGATTTACCCCAGAAATCATACCATCCATGCTCATCAATTGAGCGGTATCTTGAATGCTGACTATGTAAACATCTGAACGGCTTTCCTGATTACGGTTGTCTTTTGCATTAATGAAAAAATACAACTCATCCCCGGGTTCCATACCCATGGACTCAAGATCGAGTGTTTTCTTAAACTGATATTGGCGCTCGCCTCCAAAAGAATCAGCGAGAATAATCTTTTGCTCTTTGAACTGCACACCCTCACCTTTACCACGACTTATGGTTGCCGAAATAAATGCATCGTCAATTCCATAATCATCACTGATCTGCACATTCAGGGAGATCTTTTTCGGCTCAGCAATATCGATGGTGCTGTATTGTGCAGGACGGATGATTCTGATTACCGCCGGCAGATCCTTTATCGTTTCCAGTTTGTAGAGTTCTGAAAGTTTCCCTTCTAATCTTACTTGGTAAAAGCCTGGATTACCTATTTTTTTATTTAAACCCCATTTTGTTCCTTTTTTGTTTAAGGTGCGCATGGGAATGCTTTGCTTATCATTGAAAATAAACTCTAAGTTTTTTACAGGCTGGTTAGTTTCGATCTCCCAAATAAGGGTAGAACCTTCCTCAAAGACAGCCGAGAATTGTTTTTGGACCCTTGGGGCCTTTTTTGTGTAAGCAGGAGGGCTGATCCTTAAGTTGATCGATTCAATACCAGGCAGAATAGTTTCTTTAATCGCCTTTAGGCCGCCATCAGCAACTGTAATCTCATCAGTATCTATCTTGCCTAACAGGTTAAATTGCTGAAGTGAGAATGCAAGCAAAAGAGATAAAAGCAGGATGAGTCCGGAAATTTTTATTTGACGATATATTGTTGCCGGCGGCTCAATAAGTATTAATTCCTTTTCAATTTTATTAACCTGAAGTTTTTCAAGGCTATTCAGCGAATCTTTAGATTTAAGGATCAAATCTGTGCTTTCTTCAAGTTGCGGATAGTTAAGGTTGAGCAGTCGAGCGACTTCAGTTAAGGTCAGATTCTGTACTCCAGATCTTAGTATTAATCCTACAGAAACGGGAATAAAAATTCCCAAAAGCCACCAATACGATACCTGAGCAAATTGAGCATAGATAGCAAAGCTCAAAACAGAAAAAGATGCGGCGATAAATAAAAATGAAATTAGTCTTGAGCCGATCCATCGGCCTCTTATTTTATTTACATATCGTTTTCCCATCAAATCCGCCATATCAGTATAGGTTTTTCTTGAATGAAAGCCATCGCTCGCAAAGAAACAAAAGGATCAAAATTAACCAGAAGGCTTGTTTCAGATATGATCTGTCAGTCTTTTGCACTATTTTATATTTGCTTTCTGAAAGCTTAGGGGTGAATATCGTTCCGACAACAGACCTACGATCATAAATTTCAGAGCCCAGATTTTGTGATTTTGGAATGATGATCGGCATAAGAATTTTTACAAAATCCTCATCCCAGACTAATTCAGTCCATTCAGGTCTGAAACGGGAATAAAATTGGTAAAACCTGAAATTGCTGACTATTTCTAAATCTAGTACAGGATTTCCAAATCCATCTTCCCAAATAGCTATATTATTTTTTTTGATTGCTCCATATTGAATACGCTGATGTAGTGTAATTGCTTTTTTCTGAAGCGTATTTTCCGGCAAAATGATGCGGCCATTTATTCTCTCAACTTTTCCATTCGCGTAGATGAAAACAGCACTCCCGGCTTTCAGTTTTTTCAACTGCATTTCCATTAGTTTTTTTTCTGAGAGCCAGAAGATAATATCCTCAGTACCAATAATTTCTTCTGATTGACTCGAACTCAGTTCTATTTTCCTTCCAGTATATTTTTTAATTGCATTGATCGCTGCTTTGAGGTATTCCGCGTCTTTTTGAAAATTACCGGCATAAACTGTAATCCGAATTGTGGATGTGTCGATCATCGCAGACTTTTGCAA
>Ga0163144_10029580_pt1 | contig 10508 bp, 17 predicted proteins | sample OliLak19BULKMAT1_FD_123175 | JGI IMG/M metagenome (GOLD analysis project Ga0163144, IMG submission 123175) | Freshwater microbial mat bacterial communities from Lake Vanda, McMurdo Dry Valleys, Antarctica - Oligotrophic Lake LV.19.BULKMAT1 | ecosystem: Environmental > Aquatic > Freshwater >...
GCCCGTGAAACATTGATGGTGATGCCTTGCCTTGTAAGCAAGTTCAAGACAGTTCGAGTCTGTCCTCGGGCACCAACTAGCCAATAAATACTGCACTATCCTGGAGATCCCATGAAACTTGCAGCACTTCTCTTTGCACTCTCATTTTCAGCAGTGGCTCAACAGGCGCCAGTCCCAGCAGCCTCTGCCCCAGTCGGCAAGCCCTGCTCAACGCTTACCAAAGACGCTACCCGCATCGAACGCGCGCGTTGTGTTCAAGACACAAAGTGCGCCAACCTCACAGCTGACGCCACCCGCATCGAGCGCGCTCGCTGTGAGCGACCGGCAAAGTAACGCCCAGACCTCCACCAATGGATCGGACAGACGCCTTCTAAGCGACTAGGGCAGGTTCGAATCCTGCTGGAGGTACCACATTTAGAGCATGCCATCCCCGTCGTCCTGTAAAAAGTTGCAGGAAAAACTGCTTGATTGGCAGTTTCTGTATAAATACAATCAACGACAACGTAGAACAGTTCCAAAGAGAACTGGTAATGATTTTGGGATCTCACCCGAAACGGAAACGGTAACGGCGACGTATCACCGCGAGTCTTTCCTCATGCAACGTGAGGCGAGCAAGTTTGGAGTGGTGAAAAAAATGAATCATACTGACAAAGCCGATCACGTCGGCAAATCTGATCCTGTTGAGGCTCTCGTCAAAGACCTTCGTGTCAAGCTGCCCTCAATTACTGACGAAGAAATCAAGTCCCTTATCCCAACAATGGTTGAAGCCGCTCGCACCGGCACCACAGTTGTGGAGGCACTAGTTCGTGCAGGCATGCCGGTCGTGGAGGCACTTGTTCGCGCAGGTATCCCGGTCGTGGATGCAACTCGTGCTGGTATCCCAATCGTGGACATCATGTCACGCGCTCACTTCCCGGTTGTAGACGCCCTCGTTCGTGCTGGCATTCCGGCTGTGGAGGCACTTGTTCGCGCAGGTGGTCCAGAGTCACTTGTTCGCGCAGGAGTCCAGGTGCGCGCCACACGCATGAACCTCTGAGGTTCATCACCGCGATAGAGTGACCTGACAGCGGCGCCCTCTGGGACGGACGTTGATCCCGAGTAACAGCAGTCAAGTATGATGGTCAGGTTTACCTTGGGTTTCAACAGAACTGCCAGCGACTTGAGGTAGGCAATTGCAATGGCATAGTTGGAGGTGCTGTAGTCAATTGGGACAAGCACCTCTTCGTAGCCATCAGGTCGATCTGCTGCGTACCTTGTACCATGTCCTGAGTAGTAGAGAAGCACTACATCTCCAGGCCGAGCATCACGAATTGCCTGCATAAACGCAAGGCCTATGTTATTTGTGGTGGCCTGCTGCTCCGTTATGGTTTGAATTTCGTCAAACTCTAGAGCAGTCGCCAGGTTCTTCATTGTATCGACATCATTCAGGCATCCGCGAAGCTCGCTTGAGGTTCCGATGTAGTTGATGCCGACTAGTATTGCACGCTTCATGCGAGTCTCCTTGTAGTTGGCACATCTATTTATTGCATAAATATCAAATCTATTCGGAGTAACCATGAAGACAAAGTCCCTTCTCTCAGATTTTGAAGCTGACATCGCCATAGAGCAAGAGCTGGACCAGCTCGATGAGGGTCCTATTACTGACGGCGCCAAGGCGCTGGGTCGCGGTGTCGGCAAGCTGGCACGCGCAGTTGCCAGCAAGTTTCGCAAGCCAGCCGCCTCGGCACCAAATCCACAGGACCAATTTCAGGCAGCCACACGTCGAGCTGCACAGACTGCAGTTGATAATGCCAACCACGCAGCTGTTGGTGTCTATGCAAAGGCAGCAAAGGGCGGCAGCGTTGATGTAGAGACTGTGGATGATGCGCTTGGCAAACTGCTGCGATCGTCTGTTGAAAAGTTTACGGCAAAGTTTGCAGGCGGTGATGCACTCAAGATCACCCAAGAGGGTGTTGGTCAAACCGTCAACGTGTTCGAGGCAGATGAGCTAAACGTTTCTCATGGAAACCAGCCTCTTATCTGGTTTACTCTCAATGACATTTCAAAGATGACACCGCAACAGGTGGCAAGTGGGCCATTCTTTGACGTGCACTTCATCACTGGCTTCAAGGCTCGCATTGCTGAGGTCCAGGGTGCAATGAATTCTGGCAAGCTCAAGAAGCCTGCTGCAGGTGCACCAAAATCTGATGCGACCAAGGCCGCCCCGGCCAAATCAAGTGGTGGTCAACCAAAGGCATCAGCCGCAAGTTCTACCACATCTGCCGGCGGCGCAAGTTCTACGACATCTGGTGGTGGTGGTGGTGGTGGTCAGGGCCAAGCTGTCCAGGGCGCACCCATGTACTTTGTTGGTGGTGGTGGTGGTGGTGGTGGTGGCAGTTCTGTTACACAAAACTATCACATGGGAAGTCAAGCAGCCGGTGTGGCACAAGGCGTCAGCCACAGTCACAACGATACCATTGGTGTAATCGCCAAGGCATGGCGCGATTGGATCAACAGCGGGCAGCCAGTCAGCGCCGAGATGGAAAAGCTTATCAAGCTTATGTGGTCAGATGTAAAGAAGCAGAAGGAGCACTCGGCTCCCGATGAAGATGGCAAGAAGCCTGGTGCCCGCAAGACTGCTGCCCCAGCAAAGGCCTCAGCAAAGGCGGCAGCGCCCGGGTCGGCCGACCCTGGCCCGGCTTCACCTGCTACAACTGGCAAGGCGCCTGCCCCAGCAGCTCAGCTGACAAACAGGCCGGGCACCGCCGTAGGCCCAGCACAGCGACAGGCTGGTCAGCGCATCGCGCCACGAGCTGATGACATTGACGGCACTGACCTGGTCCGACCTGCAAAGTAATGGCCTGGCGATGAGCTTTGTATTACAATAGCTCATCGCTACCAAAAGGTCACTATGCAAGCTGCAACAACACTTTTCAATCGCCTGACAGAAGTCGAAAAGAGCATTCTGCGCTCTGGCACAGCTGGTCAAATCGAGCACCTGTCAGATACGGTATACCGGTCAAGTCTGCCTGGCACGACTTTTGACCAACGTGTTGTCACCGTCGCCGAGACGCAGGCACTCTGCATGCTGGAGTTTTCTACCAAGTCAGCCCGCGAGTCATTTGTCGGTGTGACGTGGAAGTTTTAAGCGAGTGGGACACCACCATTGCGGTGGGCCAGCTTGTAACTGCCTATGCAAGCGGATATCACATTGTGGTATCCTTCTCGTATCGCGAGGGCCGGACACCAATAGCCTACTATCGTCGGGTGCTGGATGCAAGCGGTACCAAGGCCAAGGCCAATGCCAAGACCGGCAAGGACCACCACTGTGATGCCGCTTGGTTGAAGAAGTTGTCAGTTGAGGATGTGCTCAAGTTGTTTGACCTTGAGGCTCAACAGGCAGTCGTGAAGCGCGACAACCTGCTGGAATACCTGCCCGCCTAGGCGGTAAATAGAGAAGCAATAGGAGCTTCTCATGTCTAAAATCGCCATCGTTGGTGCAGGTCGGGTAGGTATCGCGTGTGCACGCATCATTGACAGCATTCTCGTTGAAGCCGTCTATGTAATTGACACTGACCCCGAGGCGCTTCGTCGCTATGATGGTCAGTGCCGCCTGGCCGCTGGCATAGATCAGCTTGAGCAGGTTCTCACAGACATTGATCCCGATGTAGTCATCTGCTCAACACCCTTCCACGTCAACCTGTCTGTAGCAAAGATCTGTCAAGCTCGTGGCTATCACTATGTGGACTTCACGGAAGATGTGCAGGTTACCAAGGCTATTGAAACGCTCGGCATCATCCGCGCAACCTTTGTACCGCAGACAGGCCTTGCACCCGGTCTTGTAAGCTACACTGGCCTCTCACTCTTTAAGGGGCTGAGGCACCCTCCACTGTCACTTGATCTTCGAGTAGGCGCCCTGCCCCAGGTCTCATTTGGTCCAGGCCACTACGCAATTACCTGGTCGCCTGAGGGCCTCATCAACGAGTACCTCAACGATGCAGAGCGCAAGGTAAACGGAATTGTGGAGAACGTGTCCCCGCTGTGTGACGAGGAAACTGTCATTGTTGATGGCCGGCAGTATGAAGGCTTTACCACAAGTGGCGGGGTGGGCAATCTAGATGCCTACGCACATATACCCAATGTGGAATACAAGACACTGCGGCACGCCGGCCACCTGCAGTTCATACAGAAGTTTCTGTCAACGGTTGGCCATGACTTTGATTCAGCTGTGCGCCTGGCAAAGAGTACATTCACAACTACTCGCGATGATGTGGTCGTGCTGCTTGCTCATGCAGTTGACGTTGAGCGCAACTCTGCCTCACGCGGCATTCACTTCTTTCCGCACGATGAGCTGGGATTGACTGCCTTGGAGCTGACGACAGCTGGCACCGGTGTGGCTGTGGTAGAGCTCATCCTGCGCGGCGAGCTGCCCACAGGCGTCCTGCGACCAGATGATATTCCGTTCTCCCTGCTTCGCACCACAAAGGCATACGAACTCATCTTCAGTGCTGCGCGATAAGGCATAAATAGATGGATGCAGCCGCGTTGGTTGCCACAGTCAAGGAGAAATCATGTTCAACTTTATTCTAGGCGTAGCAGTCGGAACAGCCTTCGCGCCGTTCTGGATGATGGTGTACAACACCTACATCAGCCCACAGATCAAGAAGTTCTTTGAAAAGAAGTAACAATGGAAGTCACATTTGACGTCATTGTCGGTCTATCATTCGGGCTAGAGTATGTTGCAGCCCTGCCTGAAGAGGACATTCCTAATTCATGCTTCATCGTAGATTTTGCATGCTTTCGTTGGATCATCGAAATCATCGAGCAGTAAGCAATCCAGAACAGACAGTCAAGAGACGGGGTCCTGTTCATCAGCAGGACCCCGTCTCTGTTACAATGGTTACAAAATTCAGAGTGTACAAAGACATGCAGATAGAGTATAATGGAAGTATGCACCAAGAAGACGAATCAGGATACGAAAAGCGAGCAAGATCTGGCCTTATCCCATACCTAAGGGATGAGACCGGAACCCTTGTCTACCTCATGATGGTTTCATCTGACCCAAAATTCGGTGGACCGAGGCCGATGATTTCCAAAGGAAAGATCGAACAGGGCGAGACGGCGTTGGAAGCCGCTGTAAGAGAGGCTGAAGAGGAACTTGGCTTCAAGATGAGAAACAGCCGCGGACTGCCGCTGGCCCTCTTCAACGGCCGGGTTGAGTTGTATTCTGGAGCCTATCACCTGACAGTGTACGCTGTCGAGGTGCAGGACAGGCATGACTTTGACAAGTGGTGTGACGAGACCGAGTACACGTTGTGGCTGAGTCTCGAGGAGTTTAGATCAAAAGGGCGCAAAGACCACGTCAAGTTCGTGGAGGAGTTAGAGGAGAGACTGAGATGAGAATCCTGAAGCTGGACCAACAGGGACAACCCGAAGAGTGGGTGTCTCACCAAGACGCAATCGTCTATCACGCCAAGCAGCTTGTTGCCTGGCAGCTGGGTGAGGGCGAGGGGAATGTGCTGTACCGCGGAGGCGAGAACCGGATCTCTGGCGAACAGTCACGCATTACTACGGCACCAATCATTGCCATCAGGGGCAAGGCCTTTGCTTCGACTCGTGCTCACAAGGCTCCTTCACTGACAAACGAAAGCCTGTTTGACCGTGACATGCACATCTGCGCATACTGCACACACAAGTTCAAGTTCGTCGACCTGTCACGGGACCACGTGATTCCACGTTCACGCGGAGGTCGCGACACCTGGACAAACGTGGTGACGTCTTGCCTGTCATGCAACCACCGCAAGGACAATCACATGCTTGACGAGGTAGGCATGAAGTTGGCCTATGTCCCCTATGCTCCCAACCTGGCTGAGTCGCTTATCCTGGAAGGCAGGAACATCCTGGCCTGCCAAATGGACTACCTCATGACGTTCGTTCCGCCCGAGTCTCGCATTCGGGACCGCGTCAAGGTGCAGTAGGTTCTGCCGCCTGTGCTGTAAATAGTACTCAGCACGGGCGGACAACTACATGAAAACAACCGATCTATTTGAGGCAAAGAAGACGCACGCCGAATGCGGTGACGAGATTGATGCCTATCACAAGTCAGCACAAGATGCGCTGGCAGACGTAAAGAAGTCCATGGGCACGGATGAGAAGGCTGCCGCTCGGCACCTGTCGTCTGCAACTTACTTCTTGAATAAGGCAATCTCCCTGGCCAAGGCGTGGAACTCCAGGTGCGAATGACATGAAGACTGCTGAATTGCTTGTCGAGCTGCGCCGTGCACGGCTTGTGCCGCTTACGCATCATGTTCGGGTAAAGGACGTGTTGGGTCGCGACACTTGGGAAAAGCGCGAGGTCAAGGATGCAGAGGGCAACACCAAGATGAGCCCCAACTTCGGCGCGCCCAGCTTCAATAACACCAACGAAAAAGGCAAAGTGACCAGGCACGGCCACATCTTGGGCACCGTTGGCGACTGGCTCGATGAGATGGGCGCAGGCCGCGAGCACTTGGCGCCCGCTATCGCCAAGGTGAGGGCATCACCTGAATACCGGCACCTCATCTCGCTGGGTTTCGAGGACACCTCTTCTGCTGCTGACCTGAAGAATGGCACCCTCAACCTCATCGGATGGTATGAACCCATCATCGGGAGTGAGCAAACCAGGCGCCTGCGTGTGCGCCGGAAGGTGCTGGCCAATGGCAATATCCGTACATACGCCGGCCATGACGACCATCACGCCGGCCGCGGCGCCACAACCCACCCACACACCGCCAAGACTGACCCGCACTCCGACCCTGTAGATCGCATTGCCAAGTCCATGCGCGCCAGCATTGAGCGCATCGCCAAGATCTACCAGGTCGAATACAAGAAATTCTTCTTAAACTCTTTCAAGCACGACTGAGATTATATGACTGACACTGACGTCCTCATTGAGCGAGTTATCGAGACAATTCGTGCCGTCTGGGGAGTATGCGCCTCAGTAGGAGCAGTGGTTGTTCTGTATGCACTGCCCTGGTGGGCCATCTTTCCATACGCATTGGCAGTCTGGGTCTCCTACTTCATTACTCTCATTGTAGCCGGCCTTGCGATAGCGATATGGCTTCCACGTCCAGAATTTTCGGAGGAGGAGTCCTCAGACATTGATGATGTCCAGGACCCGAGAATTACGTCTGCCACTCTTATTGCACACTCAGAGCCATTTGGTCGCATTGGAGACCAAGACCTCTATGAATGGATTGACCTGCAAGACGGTGAAGTCGTGCTGCGATATGACTACGTGCAGGTCGCAGAGAAAGACGCAGGCGGCAACTCGCTTATTCCTGCCGCACCAGGCCACGCGCACCTTCGCGGTGTCATCTACAGAAACATTCAACCTGCCCAAGGCTGAACAAGTCAACAAAAAGCATATATAATAGCTACATGCAGTGCAAACACTGCACCGAATGATGGAACCGAACGGCAACTGGTTACCAACCTAATCGCCACCCCTTGTGGGTTTAAGAAAAAAGCACGAAGATCTCGCAATATCTTCAACTCCAGTTCCACTCTTTGTTCCACCTTTCATTCATTCGCCAAAATCCCGATTCAACAACTAACCGCTAGGTATTGGTTATCCAACTATGTAGCACTGTGACCTCCTGTTACTCGACATGAGTCGAGGGCAGTAAAAGGAAAACAGAGGGTACACGTCATCCCATGAAGACGATAGGCTGTTCTCGGCCGAAAAATGAGGGCGTTGCCGGGGTCGTAATCCGGAATGATACTGGTGCCAAGACCACCAGTGTAGGTTGGGCTAAATGCATATTCAGGCAACTGGAATTTCTGCAGGTCGGTTCCAATCGAAATCTCCAGTGCCACCATTTCGTTAGTTGTTGAATCACTATATTCGCTGCATATTGCAGGCGCCAGAAGGGGACACCATGTCAAACACCTACACCCAATTCGCTGCCAACAGCCGTCAGATCGAGACCCAGGTCTCAGCTAGGCAGGCCATTCCCGGTCGCGAAAGCGAGATGGGTGCAAACAACAATGGCGGCGTCTCTTTTATCCTAGACCAATGGGGCGTGCTCGACCGCTTTCTGGTCCTGGGGTCAGAGACTGGCGGCTACACCACAAGCAAGCGCGACGTGACAGCGCTGGGCTTTGACACTGTAAAGAAGTGCATTGCCTCCGACGGTGTTCGTGCTGTCGGCCGCGCGCTGGAGTACTCACTGGCGGGTCGCGCACCAAAGAATGATCCAGCGGTTGTCGTCATTGCGCTGGCGGCCGTGTACGGTGACGCGGTCACGGTCGCGGCGGCCTATGATGCGCTGCCAAAGATCGCTCGTACCGGGACCTGGCTGTTCCAGTTCGTGTCCATCCTTGACTCACTGGGCAAGTGGAACGCGGCTGCAAAGCGCGGCGTTGCCAAGTGGTACACATCAAAGGACATGGACAAGCTGGCACTGCAGATGCTCAAGTACCAGTCACGTGACGGCTGGGCTCACCGCGATGTGCTGCGACTGGCGCACGTCAAGCCGTCGTCTGACGTGCAGTCAAACTTGTTTCGCTACGCAGTCAAGGGTGAGCTGCCGCTGGGTGCAGCGGTGCCTCAGCTGCTCATCGACTTTGAGTCGCTCAAGCGTGCCGATGATCGCAAGACAGTGCTGCGCCTCATCGAGTCCAACAGTGCCCTTACTTGGGAGATGGTGCCAAGCCAGTTCCTCAAGGACGGGGACGTGCTCTTGGCGCTTGTGAAGAACATGGGCCTGACGGCTGTAATCCGCAAGCTTGGCGCCTTGACTGCACACGGCGTAATCGCGCCCATGTCTGAGGGTTCCAAGCTGGTCATTGCCAATCTGGGCGATGTTGAAGGCCTGCGCCGGCAGCGTGTTCACCCAATCACCCTCTTGCAGGCGTTCAAGCAGTACAGCGCAGGCCGTGGCGACAAGGGTTCACTGACATGGAAGGCAGATGGCCGCGTGCTTGATGTCCTTGACTCGGCGTTCTACTCGGCATTCGGCACCATCGAGAAGACTGACGAAAGCTACTTCATGGGAGTGGACTGCTCTGGCTCAATGCAATCTTGCACAGTAAATGGTTCTCCGAACCTGACGGCTGTTGAGGTTGCGGGTGTCATGGCCCTGGCATGCGTCAAGAACCAGCCCAACTACTGGATTGGCGGCTTCAACAACAAGATGGGCGAGCTCAAGATCACTCCAGGCATGCGCCTTGACGCGGTCATCAAGACCATCTTGGCATTCAACTGGGGCACGACAGACGCATCGCTGCCTTTCAAGCACGCTGCTCAGCACAACATGATGGTTGACAAGTTTGTGGTCATCACTGACAACGACATCAACACTGGCGGCCAGCCAATTGGGGCGCTGCGTGACTACCGCAAGAAGTCAGGCCGGGCTGCAAAGTCTGTCGTGATTGCTACGTCGATGTCAGGGTTTACCATCGCTGATCCGCAGGATTCCGGCATGCTCGACATCGCCGGTTTTGATTCCGCAGCCCCACAGATCATTGCCCAGCTTTGATTGCCAAGATCTACATGGACCCTCCGAACCGCATGGTTCGGCTGGGTTGTGGTCGAAACAATGGGCGCTGGTTCCTGCGTCTTGACCTTTGGTGGATCGGCCTGCGCCTGACACGGTAACTGTTACACTCTTCTTGTGCACCACATGGCAAAACTGTGGTATAATAGCTACATGCAGCAAGGATACCAACATGTCATGTGAATGCTACCAGATAGGCGGTCGCTTCATCGCCGAAGATCCAGACTGTGGGGTTCACGGTCAGGCTGCGACATGGGAGCGAGAGCGCACCTCTCAGTGCGCAAATGAACTGGAAGCTGCGCTGGATTCCGAAGATCACGAGCGAATTGAAGACGCAGCCCGCGTGGCTTTGCGCAAGTTGAGAGAACTGTCATGAGCATTCGACGCGACACCATGTACTATGCGTCAGTGGTTGGGGGCGCTGTCAACAGTTCTGGCGGGCCTGTGCTTTGACGCGGAGCAGACTGGGCTTACATGGTCATTTGGGATTATTGCAGTCTACTGTGTAGCTACAGCGATCTTTGCATTCCTTGATCACGACGACTAGGCGCGCGATTTATAGCATTAGTTGCTAGATAGCGCCCCACAACAACAAAGGAAATTTCATGCCTGAACGTCTACTTACCTTGGGCTTGAGCGGCGCAGCTGGCCTGCTCTTGCTGTTTGTAGCTGGACCCATCGTTGCCGGCTTGTTTCTCATGGTCCTGGCCGTCATAGCGGCTGTCGTCTTTCTACCAGTCACCATACTGCTTCTTCCCTGGCTCGCACTCATTGGCGTTGTTTTACTCTTCACAAGGTGTATGTAACATGCAAATCGACATTGCAATCGTGGTCTACCACGTCCTAAGCGGCACAAAGTTTGCCGGCTTCATCAGCGCTGAGCCTGTAAGTCGGGCTGACAACGGCGACGCCGTCACTGAGAAAGATGGACGTGACCTCATCGCAGCCCTGCAGAAGGTGCTTGGCGAGGGGCAGGTGGAACAGTTTACC
>Ga0163144_10029582_pt1 | contig 10507 bp, 4 predicted proteins | sample OliLak19BULKMAT1_FD_123175 | JGI IMG/M metagenome (GOLD analysis project Ga0163144, IMG submission 123175) | Freshwater microbial mat bacterial communities from Lake Vanda, McMurdo Dry Valleys, Antarctica - Oligotrophic Lake LV.19.BULKMAT1 | ecosystem: Environmental > Aquatic > Freshwater > Lake...
TTGGCTTTCGTCGGCTTCGTTCGCAGTACCGGCGTCCTCCGTAGGCGCGGGGCGATTCATGTTGCGCGCCGTCGGCCCGATGGGGAGAAACTTTTTGTCCTGGCTATGGCAGTTGAGGCACTGATTGGCGTTGGGGATGACGTAGTCGACGTGCTGCTCTTTGCCGTCGGCCTGAACCCAGCTGACGGCGACTTCGCTGCCGCCGAGGGCGAGCTCGGCTTCGGTCTGTTCGTCGTTCCAGACGTAGGTGACGCCGTACCAACCATCCGCGTTGAAGAGCTCGATGCGCGTCTCGAGAATCTGTTCACCCTTACTCGGGTCGTTGGCATCGTGGGGATAGGAGAAGGTTTTGGAAATGATCGTGCCGACGGGGAACTCCAGGACGCCCTGTTCGCGGTAGCCGATCTGCTTGCCGGGGGGGAGCTTGATGAAGCGGCGCTTGTCGGCAAAGTCGCTGAAGAGGGGCGTGTTGAGATCGTAGAGGACGACGCCGGCGGCGGGACGATGCTCGGCGAGCGGGCCCTCGAACAGACCGAACTCGGAGAGTTTCTTGGGGAGCGAACGATAGACGCGGACGGCGGCGCTCGTGCCGGCGGTGGGGGGATCGTGGGGAGTGAGCGTCACTTCGGGCAATGGGTCGATGGCGGCGCTGAGGAGCGAGGCGTCGGCGTCGGGCTTGTAGGCGCCGGCCTGGAGGTTCTCGGGAGTGAGCTGCGGGAGGTTGAAGTTGACGAAGGTGGCGGCGCCGTTGTCGGCGAGATGGATTGTCGGCTTCCCTTTCGCTGGCCCGTCTTCATCAGGATCGAAGACGCCGTCCCACATGACATCGGGGAATTTATCGCCGAGCGCGGCCTTGAGCAATTCGGCCAGCACGCCTTGCGGGTTCGTACCGCCGCCGGCGATGCGGTTGTTGTGGATCGAGACGTGTTCGGGGATCGCGTCGAACGACGGGTCGTTAATTTTTCGGTCGATCGCCAAGTAGCTGACGATCAGGACGCTGGCGGTTTGGTTGTCTTCGATCTGGTTGTCGAAGACTTCGACGTGATCGGTCGCCATCACCATGACGCCGGTTCCCGAGGGGACGGCGGCGACGATAGCGCCGGGGTCGGCGAAGTTGGGGTGGTTGTTGGCGACGACCTTGTTGCGGAAGACGCGCACGCCGCTGCCCGCTTTCAACTGCAGCCCCGGCATGTCGAAGACGAGCAGGCCGCCGGCGTTGTTCGTGGCGAGGTTGTCGAAGACGTCGGCGCTGACCGTGTTTTCGATTTCGATGCCGGCGACGTTGCGCTCGGCGCGGCAGTTGCGAACGATGACGTTGCGACACTGGCCGACGTAGAGGCCGGCGTCGGAGGCGCCGATGGCGGTGCATTTTTCGAGCAGCACGTTTTGGCACTGCACGGGGTACAGGCCGTAGGCGCCGTTAGCGGAGGTTGGCTCGCCCGTCCACTCGACGCGTACGTCGCGGATGGTGACGTTGCGGGCGCCGAGGACTTTCACGGCGTTGCCGGCAGTGTCTTCGACGGCGAGGCCTTCGAGCGTGAAGTTGTTGCCGGTCGCTTCGATCCCCTGGCCGCCGGCGGTTTGGCCCTTGAAGGTGAGGATGGTTTTTTCGGGGCCGCGGCCGCGGATCGTGATGTTGTCGGCGGCGACGTCGAGTTGACGCTGGAGTTCGTAGCGGCCGGCTTCGAGCTGAATGACGTCGCCGGGGACGGCGTCGATCACGCGGGCCTGGAGTTCGAACTGGACGTTGTCACTGGGGGCGATGGCGTAGGTTTGCGGTTGGAACGTGGCGTCGCTGTCGCCTTGAGCCGCCGGCGTGGCTTGAACTGGCATCGCTGCCTGGCGACAACCCGCCAGGCAGAACTGGCAGACGATGAGCGCCGCACCAATGATTGGACGTCGCATGGAGTCGGTCTCCTGGGCCCGGATTCGGGGCGTGGCGTCAACGGGGTTATTCGATGAGATGGCGAACTGCGTCTAGCATAGCAGATGAGTGGCTCTTCGCTGAACACGTCGCCTGGCAAGTTCGGGAGAATGGAACCACGACGGCACGGCGGTTCGGGAGCCTCGCCGACCGACGGGCACGACGGAAGATAAAGGAAATGAGAACGCCAGACTTCGCTAATCGGCGGCGATGAATCACTATTTAGGGGAGGTTGGCGCTCGTTTGCGTTCCTCAAATCCCGCGATTCTCTTTTCCTTGGCGCCTCAGCCGCGAGCCTTGTCGCGATGCCGATTCTTCTCTTGTCACGTTCCGTCGCTTGGGGCCGCCGCGCTGTTCTCGCCATGGCAGTGCTCGCCGGGGTAAGTCATGCGCAGTCAGGACTGGCGAGCGAGCGGGTTGACTACGAACAGGAAGTCAAGCCGATCTTCGCGGCACGCTGCCTCGCCTGCCACGGCGCCTTGAAGCAAGAGGCGGGCTTGCGACTCGACACGGGCGATCTGGCGCGACGCGGCGGCGATGGCGGCGAAGTCGTCATCGTGGGCGATCCAGCGACCAGCCCGTTGATGGCGCGGGTGACGGCGACCGATCTGGCGGAGCGGATGCCGCCCGAGGGCGAACCGCTCGAGCCGGAGCAATTGGCGATTCTCGAAACGTGGATCGCTCAGGGAGCCGATTCTCCCGCCGATGAAAAACCGGAAACCGACCCGCGCGAGCATTGGGCGTTTCGCCCCGTCGTGCGGCCGACCGTGCCCCCGCACTCCGATGCTGGCTGGGTCAGCAACCCGATCGACGCCTTCATCGCCGAACATCACCAGCGGGACGGACTCGTGCCGCAAGTTGCAGCGACGCGGACGGAACTAGTCCGCCGACTTTACTTCGATCTCGTCGGACTGCCGCCGACGCTTGAGGAACTGGCGAGCGCCGACGCCGATCAGTCGGAAGGTTGGTACGAACGTGCGACGGAGCGATTGCTCGCCGACCCTCGGCACGGCGAACGCTGGGCGCGCCACTGGATGGATATTTGGCGCTACAGCGACTGGTGGGGCTTGGGCGATCAGCTGCGAAATAGTCAGCTCCACATCTGGCACTGGCGCGACTGGATCGTCGAGTCGCTCAACGCCGATACGCCGTATGACGAGATGATCCGGCTGATGCTCGCCGCCGATGAGTTGCATCCCAACGATCTCAACAAGCTCCGCGCTTCCGGATTTTTGGCGCGGAACTTCGTCTTGTTCAACCGCAATCAGTGGATGGACGAGACGGTAGAGCATGTCGGCAAGGCGTTTCTGGGATTGACCTTCAACTGCGCAAAGTGCCATGACCACAAGTACGATCCGATTGAGCAGGTCGATTACTATCGCCTGCGCGCTTTCTTCGAACCGTATCATGTGCGACTCGACGTGATTCCTGACGAACCCGATCTCGGTCGCGACGGCATTCCTCGCGCATTCGACGGGGTGGTCGATGCGCCGACTTATCTGTTTGTGCGGGGCCAAGAGAGTCAGCCCGACAAATCGGCTCTGATTTCTCCAGGAGTGCCGGGCTTTCTCGCGTTTCGAGAGTTGAAGCTTGAGTCGATCCCGTTGCCGGCGGAAGCTCGCGCGCCGGAGCGGCGGGCCTGGGTGCGGGAAGGGCATCTCGCGGTCGCGGACGAGCGCGTGGCGACCGCGGAGGAGTCGTTGAGCGATGCTCTCGCGCGCACGACGGCGTCTGACGCCGCCATTGGCGACGCCGAAATCAACGCCGCCGAACAAGCGCTAGTCGCGGCGGCGATGGAACGACGCAGCGTCGTCAGCCGCGCTGCCGCCGCCCAGGCCGCCTGGATCAACGCCGACGCGACGACGCCGGACGCCGCACTTGCCGCGGCCGCACGCGAGGGTTCAGCCGCGGCCGTTGCTGCGGAACGGGTAGCCGCCGTGGCGAAGTTCCGCAGCGACGTCGCTATTGCCGAGTGGCGACTACTGCAAGCGACTGGCGAAGAACAGGCGAAGGTGGAAACCGAATTGGCCGCGGTGCGGACGGCGCTCGCAGAGGCGGAGAAACTGGCCTCCACGCCGGCGGCGGAGACCGATCGCTTCACGCCGTTGGTTGGCGCCAAATGGACGCCGACGCGCTTTCTGAACTCCACGGCCGACGATCCCGCCGTTCAGTTCCCTTCGCACAGCACCGGCCGTCGGCGGGCGCTCGCGGAGTGGATCACCGATGCGCGCAATCCGTTGACGGCGCGCGTCGCGGTCAATCATCTCTGGGCCCGCCACTTCGGCGTTCCGCTCGTCCCCACGACGTTTGATTTCGGGCGCAAGGGAAGTCCGCCGCCGCATGTGGAACTGCTCGATTGGCTCGCCGCGGAGTTGGTGGAGAACGGGTGGAGCATGAAACACATCCATCGACTGATCGTCAACTCGGCGACTTACCGCATGTCGTCGTCCATCGCCGGGCGCGAAGCCAATCTCGCCAAGGATCCCGACAATACGGGCTGGTGGCGTCGCGCGCCCGTTCGTCTGGAGTCGCAAGCGGTCCGCGATTCCATCCTGTCGCTGGGCGGCACGCTCGATCTGACGCCAGGCGGCCCGCCGGTGAAGCCAGCCGAGCAAGCGGGGTCGCGCCGGCGCAGCCTGTACTTCTACCATTCGAACAACGATCGCGAGCTGTTTCTCACCACGTTCGATGAAGCGACCGTCAAGGAATGCTATCGCCGCGAAGAGAGCATCGTGCCGCAACAGGCGTTGGCGTTGACCAATAGCCAGCTCGTTCTCGATTCGTCACAGCAGATCGCCGAGCGTCTCGCGGCCCCGCCAACGGCAGACGCGCCGGCGATTGACGACGCCGAGTTTGTGCGGCGGGCTTTCCGCGCGTTGCTCGGCATCGCCGTCAGCGAAGCGGAGGTGACGATGAGCGTGCAGGCCTTAGAAACCTGGCGGCAACTCCCCGAGCCGAGCGACCGGTCGCCGCGCGCCAATTTTGTGTGGGTTTTATTGAATCACAACGATTTCGTGACGTTGCGGTAGTCTTGCAAGCGAGTTTTCGGCATGAGCGTCACCCGCAATCCTCACTGTTCGGCCAACGTGTCGCCCGCGGAATCGCTGGCGGCGGCCGAGCGTTTCGCATCGCGGCGTCATAGCCTCGTCAACTTGGGGCAGGGCCTGGCCGGACTAGCTCTGGGCGTGTTGCTCCATCGCGACGGCGCTGCCAATCAGCCGTCATGGTCGCCCCCCACTGGGCTGCCGCATTTTCCGCCGAAGGCCAAGAACGTGATTTGGCTGTTCATGAACGGCGGCGTGAGCCACATGGAGAGCTTCGATCCGAAGCCGATGCTCACCAAGTACGCCGGCAAGACCATCGCGGAAACTCCGTTCGCTCACACGCAAGATCCGGCGAAGCTCGCCATCGAGCGCCTGGTCGTCCCCGACGCCAACGGGAACCAGCGCAACACGCTCTACCCGCTGCAAGTCGGCTTTCGTCGGCATGGCGAGAGCGGCATCGAGGTGAGCGATTGGTTCCCGCATATCGCGCGCAACGTCGATCGCCTGGCCGTCGTTCGTTCGATGTGGACGACCGACAGCAATCACGGCGCGCAAACGCAGTTCCACTCGGGGAGGCACCAAAACGACGGCGACTTCCCGACGCTGGGCGCCTGGGTCCACTACGGTCTCGGCTCGCTCAACGAGAATCTGCCGCAGTTCATCTCGATCGGCACGCGCGAATACTGGAACAAACGGGATGGCCACTACCTGGGACCGGCGCACGACGCCGTCCCGCTGCGCATCGATCCGAACAACCCGCTCGACTTCGGTCGCCCCGAGCGGCCATTCGCTCCTGCCGAACAGACTGTCGGCGTCGATTTGCTGCGCGGCCTCAACGCGCTGCGGGGTGAAACGTATCCGCACGACCCGGCGCTGGCGGCGCGGATCGCCTCGTACGAGTTGGCGTTCCGGATGCAACGTTCGGTTCCCGAGGCGCTCGACTTCTCGCAAGAATCGGCGGCGACCAAGAAGCTCTACGGCCTCGACCTGCCTCACTGTCGCGAATTCGGCGCTCAGCTATTGGCGTCGCGGCGATTGGTCGAGAAGGGAGTCCGCTTCATTCAGATCCAACATGGGGGCGGAGGCGCCGGCGCGTGGGACGCCCATAGCGGGTTGAAAGCCAACCATGAGAATCTCGCGCTCGCGGTCGACCAGCCGGTTGGGGCGCTGCTGGAGGATCTGGACCAGCGGGGGATGCTCGAAGAAACGCTCGTCGTCTTCGCCACCGAGTTCGGTCGGACGCCCGGATCGCAAGGGGCGGACGGCCGCGATCATCACATCTTCGGCTTCAGCGTGTGGATGGCCGGCGGCGGCCTGAAGCGCGGCGTCGTACACGGCGCCACGGACGAAATCGGGTTTCATGCCGTCGAGAACCGGCACTACGTCACCGATATCCACGCCACGATTCTGCGGCAATTGGGGCTCGATCCGCGCCAGCTTGAGGTGCCGGGGCGGAAACGGCTGGAAATCGATTACGGCGCTCCGATTACCGAGATCATTGCGTGAAGTGCGATCTTCCTCGAAAAGGTAGTGACATAGTAATTAACCGCCAAGGATCGCCAAGGAAATACGGGGAGGAATTGAACCATGGTGAGCACGACAAAAGGCTGTAAAGGCTTCTGTTCACAGGGTGATGCATCGGCCATGAGCCCCCGGAGGGGGCGGCATGATGTAGCCAGGGGCGCGAGCCCCTGGTTAGAGCGTCTTGAAGATTTCGAGCCCCGATAGGGGCGATATCGCTCATGAGAGATTTCGAGAACTCTGTCGCCCCTCATGGGGCTGGGGCAAATTCAAAGCCCCCATACCAGGGGCTCGCGCCCCTGGCTACACTACTCGGCCCCTCCGGGGCCAATGCGGACGAACGGAATTGCTGCAACGAACCGCTAGGCGATTTCGCCTAACTGCCAGCCTGCTCGGTAGGGGCGCCGGATGAGCAGATCGGCCTCCGGGGCGTTCGTGCATTGCAATCCCGCGGCGTCCCACTCAAGCTTCTTGCCGAGTCGAAACGCCAGGTTGCCCAGATGGTTCGCTTCGGTGAGGCAGCCGGCGTATTCGAAATTGCAGGTGGTCGGGTCGCCCGTTTTACAGGCGTGGATCCATTCGGCCCAGTGCCCCTTTGACGGCGGGATGAACGGTGCGGGACGCTGGAAGTCGGCGAACTCCTGTTCCGGCAGCAGAAGATGCTTGCCATAGTCGGCTAGCAGCATGCCGCGGTCGCCGATGAAGAGGACGCCGTCGTTCCAGGGAGGGATGCCCCCCTGCTTTAAGATCTCGGGCTGCTCGACGCCTTGGTACCAAGTGAGCGCCAGCCCGGGCTGACCGCCGCGCGGTCCGTACTCGTACGTTACCTGCATCGAGGCCGGCGCAATCTCGGCATGCGGGGCGGAGCCTTTGGCTTCGATCGTGAGCGGGTGTTTGAGATCGAGCGCCCAGAAGGGCAAGTCGATCCAGTGGCTGCCGAGGTCGGACATCGTGCCGTTGCCGAAATCCCACCAGCGGTACCATTTTGGTCCGGGCAGGTAGACGTTGTTGAAGGGACGCGCGGGCGCCGGGCCGAGCCAGAGGTCCCAATCAACGTCGGCGGGGACGGGGTCGACGGCGGCGGGGCGTTCTTGCACGTCGACGATGTCGCCGTGGAGCTTCGCCTCCTCCGGCGACTGCCGGCCCCACGCGCGGGAGACCCAGACGTGGACCTCGCGCACCGGGCCGATGGCGTCGGACTGAATCAGTTCCACGACGCGGCGGTAGTTGTCGTCGGCGTGAATCTGCGTCCCCATCTGTGTGGCGACGCCGGCTTTGCGGGCTGCTTCGCGGATGACGCGCGCTTCCCAGATACCGTGCGTCAGCGGCTTCTCGCAGTAGACGTGCTTGCCGAGCTGCAGCGCGGGGAGCGTGGCGAAGGCGTGCGTATGCTCGGCCGTGCTGACGACCACCGCGTCGAACAGATCGGGCTCATCGTACAGCCGCCGGAAATCGCGGAACTGTTTGGCCTGCGGGTGGAGCTTGGCGGCCTCGCCGAGGCTGGCTTGGCTCACGTCGCAGAGGGCGACGATGTTTTCGCCCGCGACCTCTCCCATGTTGGCGGCGCCGCGGCCGCCGCAGCCGATGATGGCGATGTTGAGCTTGTCGTTGAGGTTCGCGGCGCGCAGCAACGCCGGGGCTGCGAACGCCGCCACGCCGCTAGCGGCGCCGACGCTCAGAAACTTGCGGCGGGAGAGCGATCTCGACGAGACCTGCTTCAAGGCGGACATGGCGCAGCCTCTCGGTAGTGAGTTGGAAAAGGAATCGATGGGCGGATGCAGTTCGGCAACCAGCCGGTGGTCACGACTCGATCCAGGAGAACTGAAAAATCTAAGAATTAACCGCCAAGGACGCCAAGGAAATGCGGGGAGTTTTTAACCACGAAATAGACGAAAGGAACGAAAAGAAAACAAGACAAGAGTAGTTAGAGGATTAGCCCGTCCCCATTCCTTACTTACTTCCGATTTCGTTCCTTTTGTCTGTTTCGTGGTTAACGCATTTGCATTTCTTTCTTGGCGTCCTTGGCGGTTAATCTTTGAACTTTGCAGTTCTTCTGACTACTCGACGACGGGCTCGGAAACTTCCTGCCGTTCGTCCTCCGCCGCGACGACGTCGCAGAAGCCGATCATCATTTCGTCCCAGCTCTGCTCGCCCCAGTGGACGGTTGCGTCGGGATCGGGATTCGACGGGTTGCCCTGCGAGTTATCGAACAGGGCCGTGCAGATGACTTCGGTCCCTTTGGGGAGGAACTTGGGTTTAGCAAGCTCGTAGCTCAGCTGCCAGTTGAAGTCGTACTTGGGGACGTCGAGCAACACCTCCCGCTTGCCATCGGCGTAGACCGCCTCGTAGCGGAAGGCTTTGCCGCGGAGGTGCATGTGGGGCATCATCCGGAGGATGAACAGGTCTTTGGGGGCTTTGACTTTCGCGACGACTTCGTGAGCGTCGGCTCCCGGCGGGATCTCGAAGCGAGGGTTCACGATGGCGACCCCTTCGACAGTGCTCTTCACCTGGTCGGGTTCGGCGAACGTCACGCCGATGTAGCTGAGGTCCTGCTGCGCCACGCCGTTGGGGGTGTAATGAAGTTCGAACAGGAGTTTCGACCCCGCCTTGATCAGCATCGCGCGCCCGTCGCCGAAAACGGTCGGCGGGCTGCCGGGGGCGTAGCCGACGAGCATCTGGCGGAGGTCGTGATCTTTACGGGGATCGGCTCCCGGCGGCATGACGTAGGCGATAATGTGATGGACCACCGCGCGGTTATCGGGCCGGGCCTCGGCGGAGACGATGTATTTGTCTTCCGTCCAGCCGGGATCGACGACGTAGTACTGGTAGTCGACGACCCCTTCGGCAGGGACGTCGAACGGCTTGTCGTTCATACGCACGACTTGGTCGGGCTCGCGATGGCGCCAACCTTCGGCGAACTGTCGCGGTTCCGGCAAGTCGGCCTTATCCCCCTCCGGACTGCCGTTCTTGACCCAGGTGCGGATCAACTCCTTCTCTTCGTCGGAGAGGCGGGCGTCGTTCTTGAACTCGCCATGCTTGGGGTTGGCAAGCCACGGCGGCATGCGGTTGTCGGCGATCACTTCGAGGATCGTCTCTTCCCAACCGAGCGCGTCGTCGTACGACAGCAGCGGGAAGGGGGCGATCTCGCCGGGACGGTGGCACTCGGCGCAACTTGCCTGAAAGATCGGAGCGATGTGCTTCGAGTAGGTGACTTCGCCGGTCGGCTCCGTCGTCGGCAGCCGCCCGATCTGGCAGCCGACGGCGACCGTCGTGGGATGCGCGACCGGCTTCTCAGCTAGCAGATCAGTCACCGCCTCGGCGAGATAGCGCTCGGTCGGCTGTTTCTTTTGAATGCCGATGCCATATTGATTGTCGATGGCGCCGGCGTAGCGGATGGTCCGCGACTGATCGAGTACGAAGACCTGCGGAGTTCGCTCGGCGCCGAACTGGTCGGCGACCTTGTTGCCAAGATCTTTCAGCAGCGGAAAGGTAACCTCCAGCGCCTGGGCGTAGTCGGCCAGTTCCGTGACGCTGTCTTGCCGGTTCGAGTCGATGCCGATGAACTTCACCCCCTGGTCAGCGAACTCCTCCTGCAGCTGCTCCAGCCGGCCGGCGTAGAGCTTCGCCAGGGGGCACTCGACGCCGAGGAAGGCGACGACGACGACCTTGGCGTCGCCCACATCCTGCAGCGAGTGCTCACGGCCGCGGAAGTCGCGGAGGGTGAACTCTTCGACGGTGCGCCCTAGGGATTCGGCGTGCGTCGCTCGCAACGGCGAGACGAACGCCACGCAGCAGGCGAGGGCCGCGATGCACGGGGTCTGGGTGTTCATTCTGAGCGAAAAACCCCTCATCGAAACTCTCCCATTGGTGAGCGAAAAAGTCGCGGAGACGCTACCTAGAGCATTTCTCACATCCCCGTAGCGTAGCCTGAATTGTGAATCTAGCGTACGCAACAGCTCATGGCGGCGATTTGCGGCTGCTGACTCCGAAGCTTATGGAACACCCATCACACTTGAAA
>Ga0163144_10029583_pt1 | contig 10507 bp, 6 predicted proteins | sample OliLak19BULKMAT1_FD_123175 | JGI IMG/M metagenome (GOLD analysis project Ga0163144, IMG submission 123175) | Freshwater microbial mat bacterial communities from Lake Vanda, McMurdo Dry Valleys, Antarctica - Oligotrophic Lake LV.19.BULKMAT1 | ecosystem: Environmental > Aquatic > Freshwater > Lake...
GAAGGACACACGCTCGAGGCCGTCGAGGAGCGGCATCAATATGGTGGATCCACACCCTCTGGACTTGCTGGAAGCTCGGCTACGGGCCATGGCAGGGAGCGGGACGCGGGAGAAAGCAATCTCCTTCGCGCCCTCTCTTCTCAGAGTGCACACAGTGCCAATAGCAGTATCAGTACTACTGCGAGCAACGCCACCAGAGGCTCCAATAGAACCTCTCGCTCCCAACCTGCCATTTCCTCCACGGGAGCTCCTCACAGATCGAGTTTTCGAGAAGTGGCGGATCGAGTGAGGCGTATGAACATGCTCAAAGCAGCCACCCTGCAGAGCAAACGAAAGCTGACGGGGGCGTCTATGGCACCCATTAGTTTACTGCAAGACATTCAAGAAGAATCTTCCGACTCCATTTCTCTTCCGGCTGCTCGTAATCACAATCATCGCCGAGATCCTTCCAAAGATGGGCTCATGAAAGACAATGCCTATGCTGCCGACTATGATCATGTCCTGTTAAAAGCAGAATCGACTAGTGACAGTGACGAGGGAGACGAAGAAAGTACCTTACTGCATGGGAATCGTTTTGGCTTTATACCCGACCCACCTGCACATCATCGATCGCAGTCCGTACCCATTGCGAATAGTGGTTTTCACGGCCAAAAAGCATGCGACCTGGAAGCTGCTGGTGGTCACCACAATCAACCAGCAAGAGCCAACACTGTTCCCTTGCGTCCAATGCCACCCGCATCCGACTACATTGCCTCCAATCAAGATGGAGGATTTTTGGATGTGGTCGTCAATGCCAATCCCAGTTTTATCAGTCACAATTCCGATTCCGATTCCATGCCCGTTCCAGGCAAGCCGAATCTCCATCGACATGCCAGTATGGGATCCACCACCAACGGTGGCAATCGCCCCTACAAATGTTTCAAGGCCAAGCACATTTTTCCACGATGGATGAGGGAAGTGGGTGCCATGTGCCACCCCATTCGAGTGGCTAGGAACTGTCAAGATATTCTGGTCCGATCCTACTTTTTGTGGTTTGGATTCCCATGTTTCCTGTTATCCTATTGTCTCTTCTACTTGTTGGGCAATCCCGAGTTTGATTTCCTACCGGGCGAGCAGACCCTGGCGTGGTGGTTGCTTTTCATCACGCGTCAAACCGTCACTTTAGGATTGGCCCGTATGACCGTCTTTATCTTTGTCGATGGGTTCATGCTGGGCACTCGACTGGCGGTCCAAACGCTAGGCCCTCTTTTGACCCTCACCGCCGCTACCAGTAAGGGCTGGCCTCTCATTATGGCCTTTTGGGGTGTCTACAATTTGATCTTGTTGCATGGAGACAATCCCTTTCAACAGAATTGGTTGTATTGGACGAAAATCAGATTGTTCAACCTGCATTACGATGGAACCATCTTGAATTGCAGCCTGCACACACGCATTTTGCTGTCGGCCATTATCGGTGGAATTGCCGTGTCGGCCAAGCGGACCATTCTGGCCTTGCGATTTGGAAGGAAGCAATTTGGTAAGTAGAGAGGCTTGTTTCTCTTGTGCAATGAATGTTTGAGATTGAAGTTGTAGCTAACTCCAACCATTGCCATCGTGCTTGTCGCTACAGTCGAATTCAAGCCTCGATTGGAACGCATATTAGCTGACGTTGTGCTGATTAGCGAGATAGCAACCCTCGCTGAGCAGGCTGATAAAGTAGAAGAACCAGAGCTAGAAGAAGAGAATCCCCTAAGTAGTTGGGACTTGATTGCTCAATTAAAACAACCCAAAAAGAAAAGTTTGAAAGACTTTTTATGGTCACCAGAGGTGGCAGACGGCACACCATCCTTGGAAGAGGGGACGGACGAAATGGAAGACTCAGACAATTCTTTCAGCCAACCACCGGAGAAAGGTACCAAGTTTGTCGAGTCGGTCATGGGAGGCTACGGCGAAGCTTTCACATCGGCGGCCGTAGCTGCAGATACAGCTCAACCACTGAGTCGAGCTGGTCGAATGGCTACTCTCTTGCGAAAAACGGATAGCGGGAGACTGCGAATCAAAGATATGTTGGATCCTTGGGTAGAACCAGATTTAAAAGGAGACAAGGTGAGAAGTAGGAATGGCTACATGCAAGGCTAGTCTCCAATTTTCTGCGCAACCTTGCTCACACTCACCATTTTCGTGCGATCTTTTTCTGTTCAAGTCCATGGAGATTTCCATCCATGACATTTTAAAATTCCGGCGTGCCTTGTCTCACTTGGACGAAGAGTTTCTTTTCGGAGAAGCGTTTGGCAATTCAAGAACTCGAGACGCCACTATCGCTTCTTGCCATGAAGTGTTTTATAAATTGCTCAAGTTGTCCGCTGGAACTGAACAATTAAAGGACGGCAATAACCAGGAATGCCACGGCGTATTACCATTCGATGTCTTGGCTTTGGTAACGCTTCAGGAAGACGGCAAAACGGAGAATGTGTCAAAGAAACGCATTCTTCGTAAGCTTTTTACACCTGACCGTTCGGGTGGGCTTCCACTTTTGGCATTTGTACAGGCAGTCGACAGAATCTACAAACGGCTGCGGTTTTTTCGTGCTTCCATTCGCAATGCCAGTGTCATTGACGGTGTACTCGAATCGCTTTTCAACGGGCTCTTCTATTTCGTGCTAGTTATGCTGCTATCAAGTCTGATGCAGTTCAATCCTTGGACATTATTGGTGTCGATTACGTCTCTGCTGGTGTCTGTTTCTTTTGCGCTAGGAGCAAGCGTCTCTAAATATGTGGAAGGGTAAGTACAGGAAAAGGCAGTGCATACTTTGGTTTCCATCAGCAGCTGTCTCACACTTTTGTTTCCAACCTCTTTTTTGGCAGAGTTTTGTTGATTGCAATTCGCCGGCCGTTTGATCTTGGAGAGTAAGTACCAGCAACGCCCTTTCTTCAATCTTCTACTGAGTTGCTTTGGTTTGTTCTTCCGCTCAACGCATTTCATTTGCCTTCTTTACAGCCGCATCTTCATGTCAAGCGCGGAGACCATCAACCCGAATCCTGATGTGACAGCGAGCTCATGGTTTGTCGAAGATATCACACTGACGACGACTACTCTTCGATATGCCAGGACAAACGAAGTCGCAACAATCAACAATTGGTCCATCGCGGGCTCCCGCATTGTCAACTGCTCTAGAAGTGCCAATGCAACCGTGCACATTGATTTCTTGGCCCACATCTCCATACTGGAAGGGACCAAGTTACAGCGGTTCCGTTCGGCAATCCATCGATATGTTGAAGAGCACCCTCGAGTTTGGGACAGCGTCGCGCACATCCGCCATGATAAGTTCGATGCTGATCAGGAGCGTATCGACTTCACAATGGCAATACGTCATCGAAGCGCCTGGCAAGAAGCTGGGAGAATCAAGTTGGATCGGGCAGACGTCTTTCGCTTTCTTTTCGAGCTTGGCAAAGAACTAGATATCCATTTCGCCCCTCCAGTAGCTCAGCAACTTATATATCAAGGAGGCAAGATGGAGCGTAGCACCAACGATGATTGTTACATGAGAGATCTCATGAAGAAATCTAATATCAAGATGGAATAAAGTCGATAGTTGTTAATAAGCGATCTCATGAAGGGATCGACTCTCAAGATCGTTTTTTCAAGGAATATCATTTTTGGTTTTACATACTAATTTTAATTGAAGCATGCAAATAATTCTACAAACCCTTCATTTTCTTAGCGAAAGGAGCCGGATCATGGCGGCTCGGTTATCTTCGATATCTTCTTTTATCCCAACCCCAATATCTATGGATCTTTTTTAACTGATTTGCAGTCGAATAATATGAACTCGCCCAACATGTCGCATTGGATCGTTGTTGTGCTAGACTCTTTGCACTGTTCCACACATTTGTCATAGTCTGATTGAGTTGGAGCATTCCTGTGGCGCAGAGAGAGTACAAAGACATGTATTTCGTTGCGTAAGCTTTGAACTTTTTGTGTTGCTATTTCATGCCTCGTTGGAACAAAAGGACCGGTACTTACGTGTCTGCTTTGCTGCCCAGTAAAAGTTGGTGGTAGACTTTTTCTTTGATGACCGAGTCTAGTAGTAGCTTTTCAATTTCTTCTTGGCTTGCCCGCTTCAACAAGATATGGAGCATTTGTTCCTGTTCGTTGGGAGTCAAACCCGCCAGATTGCCATCGATTTCTTTGGGCACCACAACGTCATCATGGTCCTCCTCCTTGTTGGTGTCCTCGGTGGTTATTTGTGCTTCCGCTTGATCATCATCGATTTCAGCATCCACTAATTGCAGTGGTTCTGCTTTGGTATTTTTTGTTACAGTAGTCGTAGCACTGTTGTCGTGACGACACCCCGGTGAAATATCACATAGTCGATCCATTTCGGTTTGATTTCGTGGTACCCACAAGGATGGTCGTAACCAATGGTGAGCATTGGCGACCCATCCTTCGTAACGTGTGGCGAGCTGGTTGTAGTCATCATCACTCCAATCACAAATGTCACTCCAACTCGTGACCATGACGACGGGTGTATGTGCGGATTGATGCAAGTGTTCCATGGGAAACTTTTTGAGAACAATCGGCACGGTCCCAAACAAGAGATATTCCCACGTTCGATAGGTATCCCAACCGGTCCCGCGCACGGCAATGGCAAATTGATGTTGACTGTATTTATGCTCCCACGTATCCAATACGGGCGTCGATTCCATAATTTCGACGCGGTTTGGACATTTGGCCAAGGCATTGACGGCATCGGTTCGAGCATTGGTCCGGGGTCCTGTGGCACCAAAGGTCCCGGGATCCAATAAGATTTTGCGCGATCGGTTGGGACTCGAAAGAGGCGACGCGACGCGAGTACGAATCTCCAACATGTTCTGCACCGTATGTGCGGAATGTGGCGACTCTGGAAATCCATAATGAATGGGCATGCCCAAAGGAATGGGTTGGAGTTTGGGATGTTTCATGACGACATTTTGGGAATACCATACTTGCAGCAGTGGGGATGCCAAGACCTTGTCGGCCCCCGGGATATGAAAGGGAACATCAAACATGCCATCACTGGTAATTAATGTAAATTCACATTGCTGATCCGGAAGAATCGTTTCGGCCCACCAAGCGACATCATTGATGCGCATCCATCGGGGACCACACAAAAAGGGTGGAAATTGCAATTTCAATTGTCCGTCTTCGTGGAGAGCGCCCCCTTCGAGACCCGCATGATTGTAGTAGTAGAGGGGTACTGTTTTGGGGGGCGGTATCGCATTGTACCACCCCCGACTCCAAATCACATCCAGTTGAGGGGTCATGACCGAATAGGGTTCGGAGGTTGTGCCAAGTGGATTCCAACTATGTTGAGCGTGAAATTCCATGACTTCCACACCCTCAGTAGGTCCATCGAGTAACTTCATTTCATTGGCTTGATTGAACAAATCTTGCCAGGTCATGGGACCCGAAACTCCATCGGGAATGGCCACTTTTTGAAGGTACTCGTGTTGTTTTTGCCAGACTCGAAATTCCACCACAAACCAACCCATCAACGTCAAGAACAACAAGACAAAAATGATCACAATCTTGACTTTGGTCAAGAAGGAAGCATTCATGTACAAGCGTCGTTGCTGCCGGTGGTGATGTTGCTGTTGCCGGCGCTTTTGTTGCTTTCCGCCAGTTTCGCAGTCATGTTTGTCGTTGGTATAACTACTAGTAGATTGTTGTTGATAGACAGTAGTATTGTGCTTGCAACTAGGAGAATGACGATGAACCACACCACGATGAAACATGGCTTCGTTGTTGTTGTGTTCGTTCTGGTTTTGTGGATGGCGGCGTCGAGGACTTGTGGTAATTTTTTCTTCGGCTTCAAAGACTTCCCAATGGGAATACACTTCCAAATCTTGAGCGGAGGAGGATGACAACGACGACAAGGACGAGCTGGCTGTTCTGGTCATGATCGATAATAGACTAGATGGATCTATTATTGTATAGCTAGCTACTCGCGTCGGAGTGGCTAGCCGGTAGCTTTGCTAACTTACGATCAAGTTTCTGGTAATCAAATGAATCCAATAAATTTGTGAGGCAAGTATCAGCGATCGTTGCAGCGCCGGACGAGGGATGATGGAGTCACTCGGGACTAATTTTTCAAGGGACTAGCTAGCTGGTAGTCGAAAAGATTTTGTGTGGTCATGTTTTTTTGTTTTATTTTAGTCCCATCGATACTACGCAACTGTGCTACTATTAAATAATAATACCATCTACACTCCATCTACATAGCCGCCTTGTCTGGATTGGATACACTATACATTATCGTGTCGAATGGCCATTCGTGTCGAATGGGGGAAGGAAAACAAACTCAGTCCTCGGAACGAGGCTTGCAAGCCTGGCTTTCGTGGCCATCGTCCCAGGGCCGGCTTCCTCACTATTTGCTGGTAGCTTTCATTCCGACGGCACGACTCCATACATTGATTGTTTGACAAAGAGTAGGAACCAACTTCATTCCTAATATGTTTTGGCAAGCAGGCGTCTCCGTCGTGCGCCTCAACTGAACTTTTTGATGACGCTGTGGTGGCGGGGTTTACGTTGTATCTGAGCGCCGGGTTTTCTAGCTACTAGGCTGCCGGCTTCCTCGATACTACTGTATGGGCAGAATTTATTCTGGCTGCAAAAGACACAATGCATAGTTTGAAAAAGTTGGTAGCAAGTATCCTCGTTCAGTTCAGTTGCAGTTCGGCAACTGAAGCGAGCAATCGAGTAGCTTTTTAATTCTCCGTTGTTCCGTCGCACTCATGCCGGCTTCAGTTGCAGTAACCACGCATGGAGTGGGGTGATCCGTCTGACAGACCCAATGAACCCTACTGTAGGTATGCCGGGACCTGCTTCTTATAGTACATCTTGGCCGGGCCGGCCTACATGTGCTACTGCTAGTAGTAATTAAATAGTTACGGTAGATCGCCGCCGCGCCGAACTGAAGAGAAAGGATGGTCAGAATGTGCACTGACACGAAGTAAAAAAAGGGGTGGTAGAATGCGGCGGAGACGACTGGAGCGGCTGGGCATTCCGAATCTACCGTATGACCCAGCAGACTAACTGAAATGAACCATGTCCAGTTTAAGTACAGTGTACCGACGTCGTAGTGGAGCTCAATTGTAGTACTGCCATTTTAGTTCATCCCAGTATTACCGGCAGTGAGTGTTGTAAACAGCGACCATTCATTGAACTATTCGTCCTGTCCCTACAGGACTTCAAGTTGGGAAAATACAAATATTTAGAAAACTGAACTCCGAAATATTCACTTGCACCTTTTAGCTACCGGAAAGTAAATGCCGGTAACCAGCGTTGGCAGCAGTACGGTACCAGTACGACCACGTACAGGTAGCATAGGAGGGGTCACGGAGTAGAACTTAGAACGGGGTACAACTTACAATAGTTACAAGGTACTTTTAACTAAGACCTAAAAGTAGGAATTGCTTTGTCATAAAGCTGGATTAGGAGTTATGGAGCATTCGTATGATGTCGGCACTTCAACTTCGGAGTAATAGATAGGGTACGTCGTACTTGGAATAGCAACTGGGTCGTACCAGCTACTCCAGTACGAGTACCACAGTACCTCGTACTGTACTGACTCCACTGACTACTCCAGTGAGTAAATTGTACAGTAGGACAGCAGTAGATCTACAGTAGTGTACCGGTACTGTTCACAAGTTGACAACCGACAACTCATTTTTTGCCAACTTCAATGTCAGACAGTTCTTACAATTGTACTACGACAAGAGACTTGATCAGCACAAAGACATCACAACTAATAACACACAATCTAAATCTATCTATTTGAGTGTTTGACGCCATCTAGGATTTGAAAGGCCGAAGCAGCCCTAACTGTTCTAAAGGAACTAGAAGCAAGCCAAAGCATCCATACATCAATCATGCCGGCAACAACCACAGCATCAGCCATTGCAAACACCTTGAAAAGGGTCCTAGCAACGCCATCGAAAGCTCCTGCTGGCACCAGCAACAGCAGAAAGAGCGTGAATAAAGAACTACGCCAGTTGGCACTTTTGGCAGAGCTTAGCGATCAGAGTTTCAGTACCAGTCATGACGAAACCTCTCCAAGTAGCACGTCAAATACACTCACTTTGGAGGAAGATGAGAGGGCAACGACTACTTTTACGTCCACCGAGGATGATGCCGACGACAATGACGATGATGAAAAACACGCTTCTTTTTTACAAGAAATCAACCCTAACAACAAGCTCAAGCGCAATAGTGGGTCCAGTCACGGTCGTTCTGCCCGCCGCATGATGCTTCCATCCTCTGAACGCGATGTGCCCTCTGGAGATAATAGCACCAGACGACGCAGCAGGCGTCGATCCATCACTGCTCTGAACACCCCTACTATTACTAGTACTACTACCACCACCGCCACCGCCACCACCACAGATGCTAAGGATTACAGCAATCTTGGTAATTGCAGTTTCCCCGCCCCTTCCCAACGACAGCCGGGAAGCTCCTCTATTGGCCGTCTTTCTTCATCCTCTTCACGTCTTTCCTCATCCTCTGCACATGTACAGCGCCGAAGTCGAAGCAGGAGCGCTCCACGACGTGGCAAATCTCTTGGACCAAGCAGTCGCACGGCAGGTGGTAAATCTCCTGGACCAAGCAGTAGCACTACAAGCGGTTTTTCTAAATCCCCTGGAAGAAGGCTTGCCAGACAGCAACAACATCTACTACTCAAAACGGGCAAGTCTCCCTTGTCTGGCAGTCCGGGCAGTAAGAGCAAGACAGATGAAACCACCACAGACGAAACACCGCCGCCATCACCACCACCACTTCCGCTTACGATGTCTTTGGATCGATCTACCACCGGACCCATTTTGTCCACAAAGTCCAAATATAGGAGAATTAGTGATACTCGAATTGAAGGGAACAGCGCCGCCAAGGCATTTATTGCATTGGTGCGTCAAGGGACAAAAATTTCGGACGAAGACTTGGACGACCCGGTACCTCCTCCTCTAACTAACTTTGTTCGGTCGTCGAGTGGACCCCTTGAGCCATCCGCTTCCTCCAAAGCACCTGCACGGCCCTCGAGGCGGAGTTTTCCATTCGTTGCCAGTATTGATGAGCATTATCAATATGAGAATGATATTGATAGTGGTGATGGCAGTGATGATGATAATGCGTTTTCCACAACCGAGCCTTGGCCTAAAACGACGACGACACCGAACACAAAAGTAGAACCCACACTACAACCCTTTCATGGGAATCAAAGTAAGCTTGGCGACACCAGTGCTTGTACTTCGCAAAGTACAGACGCCACAGCTTCTGCTACCACGACGTCAAGTACAACTGGTACAGCTGCTGCACCTAATACTTCGACGAAAAACCAGGAGATGATGGCACTGACACTCCGTCAAGGTCAGCTCGTGTTGCTTCCCGTTGCTCCGAATGCTCCGAATGCATGGAAGTGTGACGACTGTGATGTGGAAATCAACGGCTTTATGAAGTTTTGTGGCCATTGTGGGACACCAAAGCTTTGGAGTTGTGAGGCTTGCCAGTTTGATGAAAACCCATGTTCCTTTTTGTTTTGTGGCATGTGTGGAGGGGCAAAAAGAAAAATGGCCGCAGCAACAGCGGTACAAAGCTCTATCATGCAGGGGAACTCAACGTGACGTTGCCCTGAGTGGGTGGTTCCAACAAGCAGCCAGAGCGAACCCCGAAGCCATGCGCGCCGTATGATATGACGGCTTTCAAGATGGATCACATTATGGTGTGCCCCTTCCTAAGCGACGGCCGGCAGGAAAACACAGTGTGCAGCCAAGTACGATGCGTTGCGGAGAGTGGCTAGCGCTGCTTCGGTTGTACAGAAGTGCTTCAGCGCATCAGCTACAATTGAAAGATGTGCCCCGCGCCGCCGACGAGTCAGCAGCTAAGTAAAGCTGTGATATAGGGAGTCAAATAATCATAATCACATATGGCAATGACCCAACTCAAGAGCAAAATCATAGGCACACGAATTTCATCCTACTACAAACGGCTACTTTTTATGGCCAGACCAACTGGACGGACTCACTCGCGTACTGTTATTGCGAAGTACTGGAAGCATTCCGTTCTCCTGCCCGTAGAGCATCATCAGCTTTCGTACCTCCAAGGATCAGTGGACCCTATTGAGGAATTCGTGCGCATAAGAAGGCGCCCATCTTATTTTACTCTCTCATCTAGTGGCGCATTCTTTCGCCGAGCATATCGGATTGAAGATCTACTTTTAGTCAGTCTTCCTAGTATCAGTTTTTTAAATTCAAGTCACGTCTTTTTTTAAAATCTCTTTACTTTTAGAACTTTACATTTCTATATTATTTTCATACTCGTTTGGACTTCCGCGTGTACGGTCTTCATCTTGGTAGCTTCACTTCTTTTTCTTTCAACATATAGAGCCTGTCGCAGGCACACTTGGAACCCGGACTGGCTAAAAACAACTCCTTAAAATCTCGACGCTTAAACGGAGATGTCACAGATGCTTTCCTTGTCGCCATCGACCATAGGGCGA
>Ga0163144_10029585_pt1 | contig 10507 bp, 7 predicted proteins | sample OliLak19BULKMAT1_FD_123175 | JGI IMG/M metagenome (GOLD analysis project Ga0163144, IMG submission 123175) | Freshwater microbial mat bacterial communities from Lake Vanda, McMurdo Dry Valleys, Antarctica - Oligotrophic Lake LV.19.BULKMAT1 | ecosystem: Environmental > Aquatic > Freshwater > Lake...
ACGGATTGGCCTGCGAGCCATTGCTTGAAAGCGCCGATGGGAACCGATGCCGCTTCGGAGGAGGAGGGAGGACAAAGGGAGACGATGCTCAGAATCACGTCGTTGAGCTTTTCCTTGTCAGACCAATCGAAGCGAATGTCCTGGCGAAACACGACGGACACGTTGGATGGTCCTGCCTTTGTCAGGCCATGAAGGAACGGCGCGGGGTCCGGATCGGGCGTCGGCATGGGGTGCGTTTGGACCCACGAGTCCAGATGCGCGGGCAACAATACGGGAGCGTCCGCGGAAGGAGAAAGCAAAGCGGTCTGCGTTTCCGGCCCGGCAGCGTCCCACTTTCCGCGCATGGATGAAATGCCGAAGTCAATCCAGGGACGATCGTCGTCCGTTTTTCCGTCGGCGTTTTGTAAGAGCCATTTCCAGGTGTTCGCGAGACTCGCGCCATAGACGGGATCATCGGCCGTGTCTTCCGTTTGGTCGACGCGAACTACGATGACGGCCTTGGCGTTGTCGCGCTTGGCCACCCGATTGAGTCGGCCGAAACGCTGGCGCAGCGCGTCGAGGCTGGCGCATTCGGTGACAAGGGCATGAAAATCGAAATCCGCGCCGCATTCCAGACACTGGGTGCCGATCACGAATTTGGGAAGCGGGCCATCGGAATTGGACAGGAGTCCTTGCAGTTTCTCTTTGAGAACCGTGTCGCGGTCCAGCGGCCGCATGCGGCCGGTAAGCAACACGGCGTCCGCGCCTAACTTTTTCCATAGTTCCCGAGCGGTCTTCACCCGATTGACGATGATGCCGACGCAGCCGCCCTCAATCGCCAGCGTTTGCGCATGCTTTTCCAGGGCCTTGACCAACTCGACGTCGGCGTTCTTTCCTTTGGCTTTTTCCACGACTGCCAAGGCGGCCGGTTTGCGGGCCTGGATGCGGCGGCCGAGGACCGGATGGCGGCGATCCTCTTCCTCGTCGGCAATGGTGAGGCCGGATGCCGTTGGGGTCGCGGTCATGGAAACGAAGTGGAACGGGGCGGGAGCCTCATTCCAGTCGCGATAGTTCACGACCGACCGGAGCGTTTGCTCGAAGGCTTTGGAACAATGCGCTTCGTCGAGAAAGAGGATGGCATCATTGGCGACAAGAGCAGCGTGGATGGGTCGCATGGAATCGGAGACGCCGTAGCCGCGGAACAGGAGACGGGAGCCTACTTGATCGACGGTGGAGGTAATGACGGCGGGTTGGAGGGGAGAGCTGGTCCAAGCGGATTCGCGATACATGCCGCCGCGTAGGGCGTACACGTCCAGCGGACGATTGTCCTGGGCGAGATCGCACAGGGAATCCGCGACGATTTTTAGAATGCCCGAATTGGCCTTCTTCAACATCGTGGCCAGGTGATCCGCATGGTTCCGCGCCTGATCGACGACGATGCGGCGATCCACGACAAAAAAGATACGGCGGGGCGCGTCTTTCGCTCGGCAAGCGAGGGCGAAGAGCGCGATATCGATGCATCCGGTTTTGCCCGCGGCCGTGGGCAAGGCAATGGCGGCCGGCCATTGCCCGGCGCATGCACTGCGAGCCAGACGCTCTTGCCAAGGGAAGGGGCCGAAATTCGGGTCGTCGGACCGACCGTAGGCCGCCTTATAAAACTCAGAGAATTGTTCCGGAGAAGGCAGGGTCATGTCGGTTCCTTTCGCATGTCAGGCCGGCAAACACCGAAGCCGAAATAGCGACCGCCCCCGATCAACACAGGTCCTTGGACGGGCGTGGAAAACTCAATGCGCGCGTGAACGAGGGGTCGAGGCGGTTGGCGGTCCGAGCGCCGGAATTGAAAAGAGCGAACATGGGGCACGCCAGCCAAGAAAGGAGATCGGTTTACGTCGACGGAATGAGGTTCGGGGAAACCCGCCGCGAGGCAAGCCCAAGCGACCACGTCTTCCGCGGACAGATCGCGCCTGGGAAAACGAGGAAGTTCTATGGGAGTCACCGTTTGCCAGATCTTGCTGGGTTGCGTCCAGGTAAGCGATTTGAGTGTGGTTTGTCGGCGACCATCGGGCCGCTCGTCCAGTTCCAATTCCATGTCCCGCCCCATTCGTTCGTCCAGATGAGGTTGGAGGACTCGCAAAGCCAGGTAGGGCGTGCCCGGCCCAATCTCATGAGGATTGATGCCGTCGTGCTTGCACAATAAATCGAAGAACTGTTCGGTGTGCGCGAAATCGGCGGGCATGGCAACGGCGAGGCCCAATAGGTGGCCGTCGGCATGTTCATGGTCCACGAAGCCCAATGGCAAGTATGCGGGGCGAGGCTGTTTGCTGGGCGAACCATCCGGCGCGTGGCCGCTGATCCACTCGGGGGCGTTCGCTCCGTATCGAGCCATCAGCGTCTTGCGCAAGGCGTCGGCGATCAAGCCGCAGGACTCAAGGCCAAAGCGCGGCCCGCCGATTTGCCGCAGGACAAAGATTCCCGGGTCGAACGGACCTTCGAGAAAGGTGGCCAAGCCGGGTTCTTGCGGCGGCGCGTAGCCTTGCCAAAGGGAAGGCTGGGGCCTTAGCTGGGCAAGGTAGCGGTTTTCCAGGTATTCCATGCGGCCCGGGCCGAACACGCGCAGGCGGTGGCTGGACCGCGAATTGTCCGGCGCCAGGGTGATTTCGGGTGGCTGATCCTCGATCCACATGCGCACGGGAGAGGCGGCATTTCCAAGATAGGTGACAAGCCCGCACAGCGCTTCGAGGTCCATTCTGATGTTCGCGGGCAGATCGCCTTGCCAGATCAGATGAAGGCGCGGAGGATACAAAGTGACCGCTGGATAAGAGCGAGGCTGACGGTTACGGCCTATCGGCATGCCGCCCATCGCTCCGAAAGGGCCGTTCTTGCCCAGCGGTCGCGAATCATCGTTCACCGGTACATAGCTGATGAACGAGGCTCGTTCCGAGACTTCCGAGGGGAGAGACAAGGCCGGGGGTTCCAGCTTTTCCAGCCATTCCAGCGCCAAGCGCCATTTTGGATCCTGTCCCCCTTCGCCCCAGGCGGCGACAAGAGCCATGAAAACGCGATCGGGGTGCGGGGGCCATTCCGGTTCCTCGCGTTTGTCCCAGCGCGCGATCGTTGCCCGGCCCATCAAAAACTCGATGGCAAGAGAGAACATCAGTTGTCCTCCCCTGATTCCGAGGCGGCGAGTTCCAAACTCCTTTTGACCAAGGTGACAAGATCCGGTAGGGGCGTGAGTTCGATTTCCTTGAGTTCAATCGGAAAGCCGGCTTTTTGAATCGCCGCCAGTGCTTCCTTGTAAAGCGAAATGGCGGCGTCCTTGTCCAGGGAAAAGGTGGTGTCGGTTTCGCCCGGTTTTCCCAGTAGGGTCCAAGTCACGGCATCCTTGGCCCGAAGGATGCAGCGCGAGCGCAGGTCGTACCCGGATTCGACGGCCAGGGTTGCCCCGAGAAGACCAAGGGCGGCGACGTAGGCGCGGGCGGCGTTGTCCGCGTCCGGAGTCGACTTGTCGCCGGGTTTGGCCGGGAAGCGGAGACGCCGCAATGCCGGGATTGAAAGGACCGTCGTTTGTTCGGCGTGGTCGATGGTGAAGCCGCCTTTGTCTACCAAACTGGGAGTCACGTTGCCATGGTTGGCGCGCGACGGTTTTCCATCTTTTCCCACCTTGATGGCTTTTCCCTTTTCTTTCAGCGCGGACTTTTCGTCCAATGTCCAACCTCCGTCTTCGGCGACATAAAGAATTCCGCTGGCTACGCGAATATTCAGGGGATCGATGCGGCTTGAAGTGCCAACGCCCTGAATGGCATTGACGCCGATAATCTCACTTACCAAAGCACGCGCGAATTTCACTCCCATTCCACCCCGAGGCCCGGTGCTGTCCCACATGCCGAAAACGAGGCAATGGGGAGCGTACTTCAGCAACGGGGTCGCGTAATTGGCAGCCAGGAGATCGAGTTCCTTGCCAATTTCGGACTGGCGGAATTTGGTTGATTTGTTGCCGTTGGCGAGAGTGCTGTCGCGCAAGATCGCGTCGACAATGCGGTGCGGGGCCTGGAAACTGGTGACCTTGGTTATTGCGGCGGTTCCGACGGCCTTGAAGTCGACGGATATCACAGGGACTTCGATTTCTCCCGCGAGCCAGGCTTCCTGCAGAGCGAGTTCCATCCGATTCGCTTGGCTGGGAACGCTGTCCAGCAGGACGCAGGGTAGTTTTTGGCCGTCGATGAGGCGTTCCTCGGTGGCGTATTTGCCGCCCTCATACGTGGGGGGAAAGACCTTGGGACTGACGGGCTCGAGTTCGAGGGAAAGGCGAAAAGCGGCTGCGCCGCCATGGATTGCCTTGAGAACATCGGCATAGGTTACTGGGGACATGTAGGCTCCTGAAGTGGGGAGGGAAAGCGAGTTTGCTTATTGAGTAAGGACGTAGTCGGCTCGATTAGCCGAGCGTTTTTTCGTAAGTAGACAAGACGATGAAGGAGATCTCTCGGACGCAGAGGGAATATCTTCCCATGCCCGAGATAAGAATTGGGACCGAAGTGCCGGGTCTTCCAGGATGTCGTCCACGGAGCAACCGCGTTCCGAGCGCATCCGGCCGTAGATGGTTTTGAGAAACGTGTCCATAATGTTTATTCCCCTTGATAATACTGCCCATAACAAATATAATCCTAACTAGGTAAAGGAGAATGTCAACAGTTTTTTTTAAGTGTGCGACCCTATAAATGCCGCGAATATTGGCGGCCTCATTGAAGCTGGGCAGTTTTTTCAAGTTTTCGCGTTCCGAAAGCCAATTCCACGGTCCGAGAGGACCGTGGCCGCATTACTGCTCGAAGAAATTCTGGGGCGTTCGTCCGTGCAATCAGTCAACTTCGTCGTACGGCGCGTTGAATTCAGAGAACATGTCGAAAGCGAAGTTGGTCCGCAGGCGGCACGTATTTTTGAAGTTTTCCGGACGCAAGCAGCTATTTCTATAGCGAGTTACGGGCTATTAACGGAGAGTTTAATTGCGCCGGACGCTATTAAAGCAATATGCCATTTTCTTGAATAAAGCGCGATGGATGGGGCAAGATCAGATGGGCCAACCTCGAATGTTTTCCAAAAATTTTCGGAACTTGTCGGCCGGGTGGCATGCAACGCCGTCAGCCCATGTATCGGCCCGTGGGCGAAAATGATGGAAAAACACAGGGAATTTGAAGAAAGGCGTGACACATCGCGGTCCCGCAGATTCCATCGCTTTTTTCGACGATTTTCCAGTGTTTTACACGGCATTCGACTGATTTTCGACATTTCCAGCTGACGGCGTTGGGTGGCATGTTTTTGCGGATCCCTCGCGTTGTCAATCGCGCCTTGCGACGACACGGCAAAAGCATGTGCGACGCGGCCCACATGCTTTTGGGGTGGTTTCGCGAGGGATTTCAAAAAGGACACGATCCCCAAAAGCATGCCACCCACCGCCCCCCCCATTATGTCCGCAGGCAACAGACCTTGAATTTCTTGCCGCTGCCGCAGGGGCAGGGATCGTTGCGGCCGACTCGGTCGGGCTTTTTCGGCGAGGATTTGCCGATGCGCGTCCAGTGCGAATTCGAGCTAGCGGGCCGAGGGGGCTTGTCGACGGGACGTTGCGGCTGCGGGGGAAATACCGCTTGCAACTTCTGGAGGAGCGAACCCAGGTCGCCGTCGGCCTCATACGTCATTGTCTTTAAAAGTCGCAGTGGCTTCCGTTCGTTGTGCGCATCCTCCCTGACTTCCGCTTCCCAGGCGTCGAATTCAGGGAAGCGCGTCCCCATGATCTTGCAAGCGGCGATGAGGCGCGAGCGCAACTCTCGAAGATCCGGGGTGAGTTCGTTCCGCGCGATGAACTGCCGGACCGGCTCGATGCCTTCGAAGCTGAAGTGGTCGATGAGCGCTTCGCAAAGGGTCATGCGAATGGAGAGATCGGTTTCTTGGGGAAGCAAGATGAGGGCACGATCTACGGCCGAGTCGAGGTGAATTTTGCAAAGTAAGTCGGCGGCGTCGAGACGATATTCCTGGGAGGCACGCCGGAACGGCTCGCACACGATGGAGACGACTTCTTCGGTGCCGATCTTGGCCAAGGCGAACAAGCTTTGGTCGGTCAGAAAGCGACAGGGATTGCCAAGATTGCCGGCGAGAAGGGCGCTCGCGGCTGCCCAGCGCATGTGCCCCGCCAAGTGCGCCAAAAGCGGCTGGAGCCAAATGCGGGGGTCGTCGCGAAATTCGCGAATTTTCTGGGCCAGCACGCCGATGGCGTGTCCTTGGTATTCGTGCGCATGCGGCACGAGAGCTTTCACGATGCGTAAGCCATGGCCAAGGTCGAATTGTTCGATGTTGGTCTTGTCCTTGTTCGCCTCGCAATACGCCAGCAAGGCCTTCCAACAGGTGTCGCCGCTCCATGTGGACATTTCAAGTCGATCGCGGAATGCGGACTGTTCCTTGGCATGAAAATGCGGGGCGTCGAGAATCTCGGCGGCGCGCGGCGCGATCAGCGGTATGTCGGTCTGCCAAAGCAAACGGGACAGATTCATGTAATAGAAGTACTTTTCCTCCGGCGGGGCATCGAGGTCGCGCTGCAATTCCGACACGACCCACGAAATGGTCTGCTCGGTCTGCGGCAGGAAATTAAGATGATGGGTGAACGAGAAGGCAGTGGTCCTGCCGTATTTCTCGATGGCCTGGATAGCCAGGGACATGACGGTAGAGTCAAGATCCGTGGAATGGGAGAAATAGCGAATAGCCGTGTCGCGAACGTCAAGGTCCGGCTGGAGAAGGGCTTCCTTGATCTTGTCTTCGGATAGTCGCATTGATGTTGGTCCCTGGATCACGACCTCGAAGTTCGCCGCCGCGTTCAACCACGGGCGCTTTTTCGTCGCCGCATTTTGGCGAGTTGTTTGTTCACGGCGTCCAAATCGAAGGCCTCGGGATCGAAACCTTCGCGGATCCGATACGCGGATTCATCGTTTGCCCGCATGATGCGCCCCTTCCCGAAATCGGCTTTTTCCCGAGGTCGACTCCTGATGCGTTATGTTATTTCTCGATCTTCGGATTGACCGCATCGGGAGCGGGATTTGGGAGATAAATCGCGGTCGCGTTTCCGGTAGAGGGGAGTTATGTGTTGATTGCGTGAATGTGAGCGACGAATGGGCGTCGTCCCCCCCCGGGAGTGTCGCACTGGTCGTAGTGGTCGGTCGGTGACGTAAGGTAATGTGGGGGAAGGGGTAAAGAAGCGACCACTACGACAGTAGGGTTGTCGTAGTGGTCGGGTGGATTGTCGCAGTGCTCGACGGCGGGCGGTCACTTCTTCTCGAAGGTGATGTTGAGGATGGCGTCGCTGGCCTGCGAGCGGACTTCGGCGTCTTCGTCGCCCAGGGCGCGGCGAAGGGCGGGGACGGCGGGTAGGGCGACCGGGCCCAGGCGGCCGAGGGTTTCGGCGGCGGAACGGCGGAGGCGCGGGTCGGAGTTGCGCAAGGTGTCGGTGAGTTGCGGGACGGCTACCTGGGCGGCGGCCGGGGGCAGGCGCTGCAAGACGTGCATGGCGGGGATGCGGGCTTCGGTGTCGCCTTCGCTGACGGCGAGCGCCAGGGCAGGGGCGGCGTCCTTGGCGAGAATGCCCATGGATTCGAGGGTCTGGGCCGCCGAGATACGGACGTTGAGGTCGGAGTCGGAGAGCAGGCGGGCGATGTGCGGGACGGCGCCGACGTACGTCTCCGGGGGGAAGAGGCCGAAAGTGCGGACGGCGCCCCAGCGGACGAAGCGGTCGGGGTCGGCGAGGGCGATGGTGAGTTGGGGGACGGCGGGGACGGCGGCGTCTTCGAGCAGTTCGAGGAAGTCGAGGGTCGCGCGGCGAAGGCGGATGTCGGGATCGCGCAAGAGGGCGGCCTCGGCGTCGAGGCCCTTGGCGAGCAATGGCGCCAGCGGGTCGTTCTTAGTCAGGAAGGCGCCGACGATCTTGTTGAGTTCGTCGCGGTCGTCCTGGACGTTGGGCACGCTAAGAATGCGTCGGCGCAAGCGCAGCCGGGCGTTCGCGCTGCTTTCGAGGGCGCGGACGGCGGAGAGCTTGACCAGTGAGCTTTGGTCTTGGAGGGAGCCGACGAGCGTGGGAGCGTGGGTGCGGATGGCTTGCAGACCAGGGATGAGGTCGAGCATTTCCGTCCGCGCCTCAACTTGGCGGGAGAGGATTTTCTCACGTTCGACTATGGAGAGCTTGTGGCCTTCGGGCGGGAAGAGCCGTTTGTTGAACGGTTCCTCAATCTGATCGGCGACTGCCTGGGTGGCGGTTTGAAACGCGATCAGGCAAAGCGCCCGCACCTGTGCATCCTCGTCGCTCAGCCCCAAGATCGAATTGTCGATGACCGACTGCGCCGTCTCGACGACATCGGCGCGGGTCGCTTGGACACCGTTCTCGCCGCCGCGCTTTTGCAGATGAGCCACGACGCGCACGAGTTGCCCCATGGCGTCGGCGGCCAAGCGGCGCGGGCCGAGGGTGTCCTTTCTGAGCACGTTCACGAAGACAGGCATCACGAGCTCGATGCGCGCGTTGATATTCCCCAGCGCGCGCAAGGCTTCCTGGCGCACGGCGAGATCGGTGTCCCGCGCCAATTGGATGACTTCCGGAGTCAGCGAGCGCGCAAAGCCGCTGGGATCCAGGTGATCCAGGGCGCGCACCGTCGGCCCCATCTCCGCGATGACATTGGCGACCGCGAGCTTGCGATTGGCGTCACCCGATTTCACCACGTCGCGAATCAATGAGACGAGGCGCGTGCCGACCTGTTTACGCATTTCCGTGTCGAGGCGTATTAGTTTTTTGCTCAGCACGGCGTCCGGTTTCAAATTCCATTTCTGTAGCGCCAAGGCGCGGCGCAATTGTGGAATGGTCTTCAGCGCGTCGATCTTCTTTTGCAGCACTTGTTCGCGAAATTGCAATACGACGACTGCCGCTGGATCCGCAGGATCCGCAGGATCCGCGGGATCTCTGAGGCGCGCGATGTCATCAAGCCGCATGGGCAGCGCCTGGCGGAGGTCTTCGACGGGATCGATCCCCTGAGCGCGCAGCGGGGTGGCGGCGGCGAACAAGAGCACCAGGACCAGCCCGCTCCGGGGAATCAACGCGTGTTTGAGAACGTGCCACATGGATCGGTACCTTCAATTGCGGAGAATCGTGGTGAGCACCGGGATTGAGACGGGCAAAACTCCCCTTTGGAGCCTCATGATAGTATTTCTCCTCAAGTTCCGGCATGCCAGTGATTTCGCCGCCGCGCCCGGACATCCGGGTCGATTGTCCATAACAAGGATGCCCAAATTCATACAAGAGAAATGTTCGTTGCCTCGCACTCAAACCGACCGCCCTACGCACTCGACGCGGCCTGCCAAGCCAAACCTCCTTTCCTAGCTTACTTGCGCCTGATAGATAATTGCAACGGCGGTTGGGGTCGACGCCTGCCGGTTGCAATCGCGAGTTTGGCTGCTAAACTGATTGCAGACGCGAAGCAATGGTGTCACGGCCACCGATAAAAATGGCCGTTTGTTTGTCGTGAGCGCGATGTCTCTGGACGAATATCTACTGCCGGAAAACTTGCCGACCGACCCGCAGGGGCCGGCGTTGTCGGCTTATTTGCTTGGCCAGATCGGCTTCGACGACCTCTTGCAGTTCCAGCGCCGCCTGCATTTCGACATCACGGGCGACCGCGACCAGGCCGCCGTCATCCTCTGTGAACATCCGCCGCTCATTACGGTGGGTCGACAAGGGTCCGCGCGGCATATTCACATGGATCCGCGCGAGTTGCAGTATCGCGGTTGGCCCGTGCGCTGGGTGCAACGCGGCGGCGGGTGTTGGCTTCACCTGCCAGGCCAACTCGCACTCTACCTCCTGGCTCCGCTGGATCGCCTAAACCTCCAGATCCCCGAATTCCAGGCGAGGCTTTCCGAAGCGATCTTCCGCGTCTTGAGCGATTGCAGCGTTCGCGGCGCCGTCTTGCCCGGGGCGACCGGCGTCACGGCGGGCTCGCGTCTGGTCGCCGGCCTCGGTGTCGCCGTGCGCGACTGGGTCACGACCTACGGCGCCTGCCTGAACATTCATCCTGATCTCGACGCGTATCATCATGTCCGCAGCCATCCGCTTCCCGACGAGGCGATGACGTCGCTCCAGCGCGAACGGCGCGGCCCGGTCCGCACCGCGATGGTGCGGCAGCGTCTGCTTGAACATCTGGTAGCGTCGTTTCAATTCTCTCGAGTTTCGCTTTTCACGGATCATCCCTCGCTTAACGGCGCCACGCGCCGTTGCGATCCCGTTTCCGCGCCGGTTTCTTGAAAGGATCCCCGTCCATGCAAGCGCTTCCCGTGGTGGAACCTCCCAAGCCGACGCGCCGCCTTCCCGCCTGGCTGAAACGGCCTCTGCCCGTCGGCAACGAGAATTTCTTCACCAACAATCTGCTCGAAGAACTCGGATTGGAAACCGTTTGCGAGAACGCACGCTGCCCCAATCGCCCCGAATGTTACGCCAACCGCACGGCCACATTCATGA
>Ga0163144_10029586_pt1 | contig 10507 bp, 8 predicted proteins | sample OliLak19BULKMAT1_FD_123175 | JGI IMG/M metagenome (GOLD analysis project Ga0163144, IMG submission 123175) | Freshwater microbial mat bacterial communities from Lake Vanda, McMurdo Dry Valleys, Antarctica - Oligotrophic Lake LV.19.BULKMAT1 | ecosystem: Environmental > Aquatic > Freshwater > Lake...
CCGCAACCGGACATGCTTTGCCAACCCGGCAGACGCGCCGCCGGTCCCGATCGCCACCAGCAGTGGGTCACGATCAAGGATCGAAGGCGTTGTAAAATCGCACAATTCTGGCCGGTCCACAACATTGACCAGCATGCCGGCACAGCGCGCGTTGATCGCCGCAACCTCGCAGGCGCGGGAATCGTCATAGGCGACGAAGGCGATCCGCACCCCCTCATCCACGGCGCGGGCCAGGTCATCCACGATCACACCGCCAGCGCGTTCAACCAACCGCCGCTTGGGCTCCGCCGCAGGGCCATCGCCCAGCACCAGCACGTTCTGCCCGGTGATCTGGTGGAACAGCGGCAGGCTGGCGATACGGCTCATAAACGGCTCAAATCAGCCATTCCGGCACACGTTCGGCATCCATGATCGCGCCCGCCTCGATCCGGTCTGCGACCACCGCGAATTTGTCACCATCGACCAGAACTTCGGCGACAAACCCGCGCGAATTGTAGGATGATGCCATCGTCGCGCCGTAAGCGCCCGCGGTGCGGAACACGGCCAATTCGCCCGCTTCCAACTTGTCGCATTCGCGCCCCATCGCGAAGGTATCGCCGGTTTCGCAGATCGGGCCAACGATATTGGCGGTCATCCGCGCGCCCGAAGGTTCGACCGCTTCGAAGTGGTGATAGGCCCCGTACAGGGCGGGGCGCGCCAGATCGTTCATCGCCGCATCGACGATCACAAACGGATCATTGATCCCGCGCTTCACCCGCACCACCCGGGTCAGCAGCACGCCGGCATTGCCAGCGATCACGCGGCCTGGTTCGAAGATCAGCTTCACGCCCCAGTCCTGCGTCACCCGCGCCACCATCGCGCCATATTCGGAAGGCGCAGGCAGCACTTCGCCGACGCGATACGGCACGCCGAGCCCGCCGCCGAGGTCAACGTGAGTGATCACATGCCCCGCGCCGCGCAGTGCGGTAACCAGCACGCCCAGCTTTTCGAAAGCGGCCTCTAAGGGCGCCAAATCAGCGAGTTGACTGCCGATATGCACCGCCACACCGCGCAGGTTCACCCCCGGAAGGCCTGCCAGCTTGCCGAAAATCTGCCCGGCCTCGCTGATCGGCACGCCAAACTTGTTGTCGGCTTTCCCGGTCGAAATCTTGTCATGCGTGCCAGCGTCAACATCGGGATTGATCCGCAAAGTACACTGCGCGGTCATGCCCTTGGCAGCGGCGAGAGCGGCGAGTTCAACGCCCTCTTCCTCGCTCTCGATATTAAACTGCCCGATCCCGGCATCAAGCGCGGCGATCATCTCGGCGGCAGTTTTTCCCACGCCTGAAAACACGATCATCTCCGGCGTGATACCCGCGGCGAGCGCGCGGCGCATTTCGCCCACCGAGACCACGTCTGCGCCCATGCCCTCACGCTGCAACACCTTGAGCACGGCGAGGTTGGGGTTCGATTTCACCGCAAAGGCGATCAGCTTGTCCGGCACCGCCTGCAGCGCTTCACGGAATACCCGTGCATGGCGTTCCAGCGTGGCGCGCGAATAGACGTAGACCGGGGTGCCGACGCTATCTGCAATCGCCGGCAGCGGCACGTCTTCGGCGTGCATCACGCCGTTTTTAAACGCAAAATGGTCCATTGAAGTTCGTTTCTATTCGGGGGGTAGATCGAAAGGGTCATCCTGCCGTTCTTCCGAGCGGCGGCGCAGTTCGACCGAGCGTTCGGGAGCGGCGAGGGCTTCGCGGCGGAGCAATTCTTCCGCGGTCGTTTTGTCCGGTCCGCCATAGGGAGCGGTCGGCAGGGTGGTGCCCGCCAGCGGGGTGAGCGGCGCCTTTACCCCGCAACCGGTCAGAGCAAGAGCAACACCAAGGGCAAGCGCAATCCGCATCATTCCTCCTTCCCCAATGCCAGCCGCGCGCGGTTCACCTGCAAACGGACCTGATCGGGCGCGGTTCCACCATAACTTGCGCGCGCCGCGACCGAGGCATCGACCGACAGCGCAGCATATACGCTTTCGTCGATCCGCGCATCAATCGCCTGAAGGTCGGCGAGTGGCAGGGCATCGAGCGCAATGCCGCGCGATTCCGCCAATTTGACTGCCGCCCCGGTGATATGGTGCGCCTCTCGGAACGGGATGCCCGCGCGGGCCACCAGCCAATCGGCCAGATCGGTCGCGGTGGCATAGCCGAGTTCGGCCGCTGCGCGCATCCGGGCGGTGTTGAAGGTGCTTTCCGCGATCATCCCGGTCATCGCCGCAATGCTGAGGCCCATCAGGCTTGCGGCTTCGAACACCGGGGGCTTGTCGTCCTGCATGTCCTTGGAATAGGCCAGCGGCAGGCCTTTCATGGTGATCATCAGGCTGGTGAGCGCGCCGATCACCCGCCCGGAATGGCCGCGCACCAGTTCGGCGGCGTCGGGGTTTTTCTTCTGCGGCATGATCGACGAGCCGGTCGAGAGGCTGTCGGGCAGGCGGATAAAGCCGAACGGCTGGCTGGCCCACAGGATCAGCTCTTCGGCGAGGCGCGAGAGGTGCAGCGCGGTAGCCGAGCAGCACCACAGGAAATCCAGCGCGAAATCGCGGTCGGAGACAGCGTCCAATGAATTGGCGGTAGGCGCGTCAAACCCTAGCGTCTGCGCGGTCGCATCCCGGTCAATTGGAAACCCCGTGCCCGCCAGCGCGGCGCTGCCCAGCGGGCATTCGTTCATCCGCACCCGCGCATCGGCGAGGCGTGCGCGGTCCCGCCGCAGCATCTCGTAATAGGCCATGAGGTGGTGGCCCAGCGTCACCGGCTGCGCGGTTTGCAGGTGAGTGAAGCCGGGCATGATGGTGGCAGCGTGCTCATCTGCGCGGGTGACTAGCGCGCGCTGCAACCCGGCGAGGCCAGCATCCATCTGATCGATTGCATCGCGCACCCACAGGCGGAAATCGGTTGCGACCTGATCGTTGCGGCTGCGCGCGGTGTGGAGGCGCCCTGCGACCGGGCCGATCATTTCCGCGAGCCGTGCTTCGGTGGTCATGTGGATGTCTTCGCGGTCCCAATCCTCGGGCACGCCGTGCTCCGCGTATTCGACGGCGACCGCGTCAAGACCGTTGGCGATCACCATCGCATCCTCGGCCGAGACGATCCCCTGCGCGCCCAGCATCGCCACATGCGCCTTGCTCGCCGCGATGTCCTGCTGCCACAGCGCCTTGTCGAACGGGATCGAGGCGTTGATTTCGCGCATGATCGCGCTAGGGCCAGCAGCGAAGCGCCCGCCCCACATCGCGTTGGTTGCACCATCACCGGAGCCTGTCATGTCCCGCTCGTCGCTCATTTGTGCCCTGTCGTTCCTGCTCTTGGCGGGATGCGATAGGGCGGGTGAAGCGCCAGCGCAACCGGGGGGCGGGGCGGAGCAGGGCAAGGCTGCCCCTGCGCCTACTGGCACGGTGGTGCGGACTTTTGCCGGAACCCCGCTCCCCGCGATGCAGTTCAGCGATGCGGACGGAAATGCGCTCGATCTCACCGCTCAGGATGGGCCGGTGCTGATCAACCTGTGGGCGACGTGGTGCGCGCCCTGCGTGGTCGAGATGCCGCAATTGGATACCCTCGCGGGCGAACTGAATGGCGCGGTGCGGGTCATCACCATCAGCCAGGATGTGCGCGGGGCCGATGTGGTGACGCCGTTCTTTGCGAAGAGGGGCTTCGCACGGCTTGAACCATGGCTTGATCCCGATGCCACGCTGTCCGCGCAGTTTACCCCCGAAGGCCAACTGCCATTGACCATCCTGTTCGACGCCAAGGGCAAGGAAGTGCTGCGGGTCACGGGCGGGTATGAATGGGACAGCCCGGAAGCGATCGCGCTGATCCGCGAAAGCCTCGCCGCGCAATAGGCCCTGCGCGCTCTACAACGAAGCCGTCATCCCGCCATCGACCTTGATCGCGCAACCGGTGACATAGGCAGCGCGAGGGCTGGCGAGAAATGCGGCGATGTCGCCGAATTCCTCTGGCTTGCCAAAGCGGCCAGCGGGAACTGCGGCCATCGCCCGGGCAAGCACGTCGTCCTTCGTTAACCCGCTCGCCTGCGCACGGGCGGCGTGCAGGCTCGCCAGCCGATCAGTGGCGACCTGACCCGGAAGCAGGAGATTTACCGTCACGCCGTCACCCGCCACTTCGGCGGCGAGCGTCTTGCACCATGATGCCAGCGCAGCGCGCACCGTGTTTGACAATACGAGGCCGGGGATCGGAGCAACCACACTGGTCGATGCGACGGCGAGAATCCGCCCGAACCCGCGTTCGCGCATTGCCGGCAGAAACGCCTGCGCCAGCGTTAATTGGGCATTGAACATGCGGTCGAACACGGCTGCGAATTCGCTTGGGGCCGTGTCAGCCGCTGTTCCGATTGGCGGGCCGCCGCTGTTGAGCACCAGGATGTCGAGCGGCTTTCCCGTCTTGCGCACAGCGGCAATGATCTGATCGGGCGCTGCCGGATCATCGAGATCGGCGGTGATGTGGTGGAAACCCTCGGCCTCACTCGCCGAGCGCGCCACGGTGATGACATCGACCCCTTCATTCGTGAGGCTTTCAGCGATGGCCCGGCCCAGCCCCCGGCTCGCGCCCAGCACGAGCGCGGTCCTCCCATCGAGTTGCAGATCCACTGCTGTTCTCCCTGTCTGACTGTCTGTTGCCTGCCATCCTGCCCGAAATGCGTGCGGCGCGCGCCTGATCAAATGGGCCGGAACTTGTGCGCTGGGGCCCCAACGGGGCGGCCCTCGCACACGCATCTTCGGGGTATTATTCCGTAAGAACGTGGCGTGCAGGGTTCGGGCGCCGACCTTATCCGGCCAGCGCCCTGCCGGTTACTTGCCAATTTCGGTCGGGAACGGCGGCGGCGGTTTGATTGGCGAGACCGATCCTTCGAGTTGTTGCAGCACCGTCGCGATCGCCGTCTCGAGCTGGGTGTCCTGCCCGCGGTCAAGCGCGAGCTGATCGATCTCGACCTGTATGTCGGGTGCAACGCCCTCGTTCTCGATCGTGAAGCGGCCCTGCGTGTCGTAGAACCGAAAATTCGGGACCGCGAGCCTGCCCCCGTCCATCAGCGCGGGATTGGCGCTGATCCCGATCAGGCCGCCCCAGGTGCGCGTCCCAATGAGCGTGCCAAGCCCGTTCTCGCGGAAGGCGTAGGGCATCCAGTCCCCGCCCGAGCCCGCGTCCTGATCGATCAGCATGACTTTGGGGCCGTAAATTCCGCCGCCGGGGGTGGAGTAGGTCAGCCCCTCGCGGTCTTTCCAGCCCGCCAGCCATTTCCGGCCGAGCACGTCGATAATGTAGTTGGCCGCCTGTCCCCCTCCGTTGGAGCGTTCGTCGAGGATCAACGCTTCCTTGTCGGTCTGGGCGAAATACATCCGGTTGAAGAGGGTAAATCCAGCGTCAGCGGTATTGGGCATATAGACATAGGCGACCCGCCCGCCGGTTGCCTGCTCGACACGCCTGCGGTTGCCCTCAATCCACGCCCACAGGCGCAAGGCTCCCTCATTGCCGACCGGTTCGACTGTCGAGGTGCGGCGCGGGCCGTCGGGCGTTGCGGCAACGGTCACCGCAATCTGGCTGCCGCGTGCGCCCGACAAGGCGGCGTAAATGTTGTCACGTGCGGTAAGTTCTTGGCCGTTGATGGCGATGATGTAGTCGCTTTCCTTCACATCAACGCCGGGCGCAGCCAGCGGGGCCGCCACGAACGGGTTCCATTGCTCGCCGTTGAAAATGCGCTTGATCCGGTAGCGCCCGTTCTCGACCGCGATGTCGGCACCAAGCAGCCCCGGGGCAGCTGCGCTGTTGTCATAGACTGCGCCGCCGCCAACATAGTTGTGGCCGACGCCCATCTCCCCGGTCATTTCGATCAGGATGTCGTTGAGGTCCTCGCGCCGCCCGACATGGGGCAGGAGGGGTTCGAACTTGGCGCGAACACCGGCCCAATCGAGCCCGTGCAGGCCCGGATCGTAGAAATATTCCTTCTCCATCCGCCAGACATCGCCGAAGATCTGCTTCCACTCGGCCATGGGCTCAACATACAGCTTCACTCCGGCGAGGCTCACCGGTTCAGGCTCAAGCTTCTTGCCAGCATCGGCGGTCAGCAGGGTGTCGTCATGCTTCACCAAAAGCAGCTTTTCGCCCTTGGCATCGGTGGTCACGGCGATCACGCCATCGCCAATCTGCTCGGCCTTGCGCTCCTCAAAGTCGAACCGCATCAGCCGTGCACGTTCCTGTCCGCTGCCGGGCCCGGTGGCGACGCCAGGCTGGACGCGCTCGACATAGATCAGCGCACCATCCTTGGCGGTGGCTAGGCTGGCATAGGCTGCTTCGGCGACGGGCAGCGCGATGATGCGCCGCTCGAGCGCTTGAGGATCGACCTTGGGGGCCGGTTCCAGGTCCTTCGCGCCGCTCGCATTCTTGTCTTTGCTGCCCTTGCTGTCCTTTGCGCCCTTGCCGTCGGCATCTTCTGGCTTGCCAGGCTCTTCGTTGGCAAGAATCGGTGCGAGCGGTGATTTCCCGTCAGTTTCAAGCACGGCAGCATAGATACCTGCGCGATAGGGGCGGTCCTGTGTCGTCATGTCGAGCCCGGAGTAGAACGATCCGGCATTGGTCGAAGCCGTGAAGAACAGCAGTTTGCCGTCCTTGGAAAATTGAGGCGATCCGATGTCGGCAAAGCTGCTCGTCACCGTGTGATTGCGGCGGGTTGCGAGGTCATAGAGGGTGAGCGCAGCATTCTCGTTTGCCCCGCGGGTGGTGTAGGCCACCCATCCGCCTTTAGGCGAGATGGTCGCGCCGAAATTGCCGTTGCGGCGCGGGCTGGTGGCGATCTGCCAATGGGTGCCGCTCGCCACCTCCAGCGCGTGCAAGGTCAACTTGTTGCTCGCAAAGATGATGTGCCGGCCTTCGTCACCCCAGGCGACCAATTCGTAAAAATGTTCGCCCAGCGCGATGCGGCGCGTTGGCCCAATGCCGCTTTGGTCCTCGATCACGAGCACCTGCCCGGCCCCATCGTCAGTGACATAGGCGAGCTTTGTGCCATCATCCGACCAGATCGCGGTGTAATCGCGGGTCGCTGCGCTTTGCGAGATGTTGCGGGCAGCTCCCTTGTCGGTCGGCACGGTGAAGACCTCGCCGCGCGCGGTCACCGCGACGCGCGCGCCCGAGGGGGAAAGCGCCGCGCTGGTCAGTTGCTTGTCGACCTGTTGCCAACCGGCGCGGCGCGCAGGCAAATCTGCGACCAAAGTGATCGGCAGCCTATTCGTGGTGCCGCTCGCCACATCGAGCGAATGGAACACACCGCCGGCCTCATAAACGATCCGACCGTTCTTGCCGGTGATGTTGCGGATGTCCCATTCACTTTCACGGGTGATCTGGACGGTTTCTTTGGTGCCTGGATCATAACGGAAAATGTTGGCGCGGGTGTTCCAGCGGTCGGAGAGAAAATAGAGCTGGCCGTTCATCCACACCGGGTCAAATTCGCTCGTACGGTCCCCAGGAATGGTGGTCGAAGTACCAGCGTTAAAGTCGATCAATTGGAGCGACGGGGTACGCCCGCCGCGATAACCGCGCCAACCATTGACTCCGCCGGTCAGCACAGCGTTGCCCGAAGCCCACGGCACATTAGCGAAAATGCGCCCGCTTTCGTCATAGCTGCCAGACATCACCGAGGCTTCGGACACTTTTTGCGGTTGGGTGCCATCAAGCCTGACGTGGTAAAGTTGGGCCGAGCGGCCCGCGCGGCGTTCGCGGGCGCTGACCATTGCCACGGCTTGGCCATCGCGCGTCCAGTCAATCGCAGTGTCATCGCCGGGGTGCCATGTCAGGCGTTGCGGCTCCCCGCCGCGTATGTCGATCACGAAGACATCGGCGTTACCGTCATAATTGGCGGTGTAGGCGATCTTCGTGCCATCGGGCGAGACAATTGGATCGCGCTCGTCAGCCGGGTGGGAGGTCAGCCGAACCGGGTTGCTCCCGTCAGGCGCGGCCATCCAGATATCTCCCGCATAGACGAACGCCAAGCCATTGTCCGACAGCGCCGGATCGCGCAGCAGCTTGGTCTCATTCTCTTGAGCGTGGGCGATTGGCGCGGCGAGCGCGCTTGTGGTGAGCAAAGCAGCGGCGATCCAGCGGTTTCTCATATTGTTCCCCCTCCTGTGACTGACAGGCTTCAGCCAGCCTAGCGCCTATCCTGCCAAGCAAAATGCCGCTGGTCGAGCCCAAGGGCACTTTGGGCGATTGCCGGGTTCTTCCCTTTTCGGACAGCGCGTGGCGATCGGCGGATCACTTGCGCACCGAATTGCCAATGCGACCCGAGGCATACCGGGATGCTGCACGCCCAGATATTCACCCAGATCTTGAAAATGCCCGGCTTTCGCGGGCGGCATCGCTCGGTCTGGTGTTCCGGGAGCGCAACTGCACGGCGGATTCGCCTTGCAGCGGTCCGCTTGGCAGGGTGTCTTTGGAATTGAGGAAAACATGGCCCACCTGCGGATCACTCCGATCCGAGCGAAGCCTATTTCAGTCGTAAGCGGCTGAAATCGTGGTGGGCGGTAACGGGCTCGAACCGCTGACCCTCTCGGTGTAAACGAGATGCTCTACCAACTGAGCTAACCGCCCCACGGCGTGATAGAACGCGGATTTAGCGGCGATTGGGCAGCGGTCAAGCCACGAAGCTGCTACAAGCGTCGCAGCCACAAGGAGCGAATCCGCGCGATGATCATTCACACGCAGCTGAACGACGGCACGCCGGTGTGTATCCGGCAGGTCGACGAGGATGACGAACAGCGTTTGAAGGACGGGATCGCCAAGCTTTCCCCGCAATCGCGGTATCTGCGATTCTTTTCAGGCATGCGTGAGGCACCGCCGCAGGTGATCAAGGCGCTGATTACTGTTGATGGCCACGATCACATCGCGTGGGGCGCGTTGCGCAACGACCTGCCGGGTTCGCCAGCGCTTGGAGTCGTTCATGCGTTTCGCGACAAGGATGATCCTGACACGGCTGAATTTTCGGTCGCGGTGATTGATGAATATCACGGGCGCGGGCTGGCGCGCTTGCTATGCGCGGTGCTGCTGCTCGACTGCCAGCGCGAGGGGCTTGAGCAGTTCGCGGTCAATATCCTGCCTGAAAATCGCCCCGCCTTGACGCTGGCCCGTTCACTCGGCGCGCACCATACCGCGTTGGAGGCGGGGGTTTCGGTATTCGAGATCGACATTGCCGAGGCACTGACTGCGCTGCGGGCTGAGGCGGATGTGCCGGGCCTGACCGCGATCTTTGATCAGTTTGCGCGGGATGATAGCTAGCCCGCAATGCAATCTGGCCGAGCCGCGCTCCAACGGCTAGGGGCGGGACCATGACCACCACACCGCGTATTCTTGTCCTTGGCACCGGCGGCACGATTGCAGGCGCGGGGGCGAGCGCGACGAGCGCCGCCTATCAGCCCGGCGGGCTGGCGTTGGAGGCAATGCTCGGCAACCTCGCCGCGTTGGGGCTGGCGGCGGAATTGATCCCGCAAGAAATCGCGCGGATCGGATCGCAGGATATCGGCTGGCCGCAGTGGCAGGCATTGCACGCGGCATGCGCGGGCGCGCTGGATGATCCGGCGGTCACCGGCGTGATCATCACCCACGGGACGGACACGGCCGAGGAGACCGCCTTCTTGCTCGACCTGACCCTGCCTGCGGGCAAGCCAATCGTGCTGGTTGGCGCGATGCGGCCCGCCGATGCTGTGGGGGCCGACGGGATGCGCAATTTCGCCAATGCGGTGCGAGTGGTGAGCGATCCGGCAGCTTCGGGGCGCGGGGTGATGTTGGTGATGGGTGACGGCGTGCTGGCCGCGCGCGATGCTCGCAAGGCGGCAACGTCCAGCATCGATGCCTTCAAAAGCTTTCCACGCGGCGCGATTGCGCGGGTGACCCCTGCGGGTCTCGACTGGTTCGGCCCGCCGCATCGTGTGGGTCCAGAAACGGGGGGCGCCGCACGCTATGCCTGGCCGGAATCGCTGCCGCGCGTCGCGATCCTCACCGCAGGCGCGGGGATGGACGAACAGCCGGTCGCAGCGCTCCTGGGCATCGGCTGCAAGGGCATGGTGCTCGCCGGCATGGGGCAGGGCAATGCCCCGCGCGTGGTGATCGAAGCGCTCGCCAAAGCGGCGGCTGCAGGCGTGCCAGTGGTGCGCGCGACCCGCGTCGACGAAGGCATCGTCGACCGCAATGTCGAGGTGGATGACGATGCGCTAGGCCTAGTGGCCGCCCGAGCCCTCGGCCCGGCCAAGGCGCGGATGCTGCTGATGGTCCTGATCGCGAACGGGATTACGGATGCGGCGGAGGTGCAGGCGGCGTTTGACGGGGGGTGAGGTCTGCTTTGCCGCGCTTTCGGAAAAATGTGCCGTTCGGGTAACGACCCCTTTGCGGACATCTCACCTCATCGTCGCCCCGTGCTTGACACGGGGCTTGGCTACTTTTGCGGCGCGTCGGTTGCGAACCATCTTTCCCAGAGTTCGTCCCAC
>Ga0163144_10029588_pt1 | contig 10507 bp, 7 predicted proteins | sample OliLak19BULKMAT1_FD_123175 | JGI IMG/M metagenome (GOLD analysis project Ga0163144, IMG submission 123175) | Freshwater microbial mat bacterial communities from Lake Vanda, McMurdo Dry Valleys, Antarctica - Oligotrophic Lake LV.19.BULKMAT1 | ecosystem: Environmental > Aquatic > Freshwater > Lake...
CATCAACGAGCAGGTGCGCCGCGTCGTCACCGTCGAGAAGGACGACGCCGACAAGGTCGAGAACATCACCCACCAGGCGATGCGGACCTGGCTCGACGAGGAGCTCTCGATCGGACCACACGCCGACAACCCGGGCGCGAACATCGCGGTGCCCGGGCGCGACGGGCTCGCGGCACGCCAGGCGATCGACGGGCCGGTGTTGCGCTCGCACGCCGATCCCGACTTCCCGTTCCAGGGGCCAGCGGTCGGGAACAACGGCGACCGCGGGCGCTACGGCGGACAGATCGTGACGGACGCGGCGCTCGACGGGCGGCCGCCGCGCGAGATCTACCGGCGCGGCGGCTTCGCGTTCCGAAAGCGCGAGGACGGCGCCTCGAACCCGGCGGGGGGCCCGGGCGTCGAGTTCTCCTCGGTCGGCGTCGACGGCGCGCCCACGGGCGCGTGGCAGCCGTTCGTGTCGGCCCGCAGCCTCCCGAACCAGCGCGCCCCGCTTGCGATGCTGGCCCACGGGTCGACCCAGCACCAGCTCTTGGAGATGGCCCACGAGCTCGCCCGCGCGCTCGGCCGCGTTGAAGACGAGGTCACGCAGGCGCTGCTCGCCCCGGGCGACGTCGGCGCGGGGTACGCCGACGGCGCCCCTGCGGACCTCGGCTCGATGCTGCGCGTCGCCGGCGTCGCGAACCCGTGGCTCCGCCCCGTGCCGGGGTCGTTCAGCGATCCCGGGGGGCTCGTCTTCCAGGGGCCGGTCAACGACATGGGCGCCGACGCGGGCCTCCTCTGGCGCGTGCGCACGCCCGAGCTGCTCCTGATGCGGGTCACGCAGGTCAGCGCCGGCGCGGGGACCAACGGTGGCAGCTACGCCTGGAACACCTCGGGCCCCGGCGGCACGACCGAGTTCCTCGCGAGCGCGTCCGTGGTCCACAAGCAGATGGACCCCGTCGCGCTGTCTCGGGACCTCCGGTTCGGGGGGAGCACGTCCCCGGTCGCGGCGTCGAACCCGTTCGGCTTCGTCAACGAGGGGATGCTGCTCAACTCCACCGGGGCGGGGATGGTTTCGGGCGCCGGGGGGGTGCTCCCGATGCCGCCGTACGCTCGCGGGACCGTGGGGCTCTGGGCGCTGCTTGGCGAGAACCCCGCCGGCCCGCCGCTCCCCGCCGGCACGACCTATCGGGTCCGGATGGACGTCGCGTGGAAGTCGTCGCCGTGGGCCGCACCCGCGGTCGGGGCGCCGACGCTGGTCCCGGTGGCCGACGGCACGGGGCAAGGCGCCGCCGTGTTCAAGGGCCCCGGCGGGGCGGTTCCCCCGGGGCTGCGCAAGCCGAGCGACCTCGCGGTGTCCGTCGTCTACCCCCCGGGTGGGGGCACGGCGCCGCCCAACGCGGGGCTCGTGCTCCTCGGGATCGGCGTCGAGATCGCCGTGGTCGAGGGTGGCTATGCGCTGCTTACGAAGGAGGGGCTCGAAGCGTCCGAGGACTGGCGGACCAGCCACGCCCAGCCCGTCGAACGCTTCGCGGCACTCGACGTCTGGGAGATGGAAGTCACGAAGGCCATCGCCGACACGCTCGAGGCGACCGAGTCGTGGGCCCTCGAATTGAACCCTTGCGTCTCCGAGTTCGACGCACTCGAGGTCGCCGAAACGTGGGACCTGTTGCTGATCCCCTGACCCATTCGTCCCGTACAATCCCCTTGTTCTTCGCGCGCCCGACTCCAGCCCGGCGAGCGAGAGGAGGCTTCGATGCCCTCTCCCCTCGGCTGGATGAGCTCGTCTCTTCGCCCTCGTCGCGCCCACGAGCGCCCCATGGCCCTCAGCGCCGTGTGGGACCTCGCGCTCCTCGGACCCGACGGTCAGGTAAAGGCCCGGCGGCGGTTCAAGAACCTGATCGTCAACGCGGGACTCGATCGCGCGAAGGACCGTCTCTTCAATCCCGCGACGGTCGCGCCGCTGTTCGGTTACGTCGCGATTGGGACCGGCGCCCTCGCCGAGACACCGGTCGACGTCGCGCTCGGGACCGAGGCCGCGCGCGCCGCCGTCGCGTACACGTCCGGCGGCACGGGCGTCTGCACCGTGGACCACACGTTCCCGGCTGGCGTAGGCACGGGTGCCATCACTGAGGTCGGGCTGTTCGACGACCCCGCTGCGGGGAACATGTTCAACCGCAAAACCTTCCCTGCGATCAACAAGACCGCCGGCGACGCGCTCAAGGTCTCGTGCACGATCACGCTGGTCGCGGCCTGACATCGTGGCGTACGCGGTCTTCAACGACGGGGCGACCGACGGGCGCGAACCGTGGGTGGACTACGAGTTCACCGACGAGCCGTTCGTCGAGGTCCTCGAAGAGAAGGGCCCCGGCCGCACGGAGCGCGTCGAGCTGTTCGCGTGCCCCCGGCGCCACTACCGATGGCCCGCAGGGCTCACCGAGCTGCAGCGCGTGGCGTGGGAGGCCTTTCTCCTGGCGCGGGGCCACCTGCGGGACGCCTTCCTGATCGAGGACCCCCGCGATCCCGTGCGCGAGCTCGTGACGCTGGAGCCCGCCGTCGGGGACGGGGCGCGCGTGACCTTCAGCCTGCCAACCAGCGAGGCGAGCCAGGACTTTCGTTGGTACCCGAAGCAGGGCTCGGTCACGGGCTACGTCGCCGGCGCGGCGGTTGCGCTCGCGAACGTGGACACCGACGCGCGCACGGTGACGTTCGCGGTGGCGCCCGCGATCGTCGCTGCCCTTGCGGTGACCTACCGGGGCCTGCGTCTCGTGCGCCTCTCGGTTCCGCCGTCATTCCAGGGGGTCACGAAGCGGTATGGGCAGTACGAGCTGGCGATGGATGAGATGCTGCGGGACTGAGAGACCGACGGAGGGTCGTCGGGACCGCGGTGGCGGCGGGGATCGCGGTGCTGGCGAGGTAGCCAGGGCGTTACGCCCTACCGGTACTCAGTCCGTGACCACCAGGATGATCTCCCGCTCGCGTCGCCGGACGAAGCGGCTGGGCGGGCTTTGGGGGTCGACTCCACGCACGAGGATGAGCAGAGGCAGATCCGCCACGTCCATGAGATGCACCTCCCCATTCGTGTCAGAGACACCGCCACGATACCGAGACTCCTGTCGGACGCTCAGGTCCCCGGCAACCATCACGCTGACGGCCCGACCTGGAATGGTCCGCCCGTGAGCGTCCCGAAGCCCTATGGTCATGGGCCCGTCTGGGCTGACCCTCCAGCAGTGTAGGACCACGCCGGACGATGCCACCAAATCGGCGGCGAAACCAGCAAGCTCCGTGTCGATCACTCCGCGGCCCGAGATGCTACTGCCAAGGAACACAACATCCGATCGTCCCGCGAGATCCCTGACCACAAAGCGACCCTGCATGTCGGCGAGCACCTCGTCGACGCCGCCCGTGCTGCGCAGCACCGCGAGCACGGCGCCTGGCACCGTGTGGCTATGGTCGTCGATAACGAGTCCCTCTTGAACCTCGTGCGGCTCGATCGTCAGAACAGTAGGACCTGGCCACTGCAGATCCTCAACGGTCGAGGTTACCTGCCGACCGGCGACGTACTGAGCGGGCACACGCAGGCGAACCGGCAGTGTGGGCAACCTCAGGACGGCCATGCCCGCGTCGTCCGTTACTCCAGTGGATGCTTCGCCCCCCCGGCCGGTAGCCAGCACCTTGATCGCCGCCTGCGGGACACCACCACGATCGACGACGCTGACGGTTGCCTGCTCCACCTTCGGGACCACGACTTTCTGCGAGACCATTCCGCCACGGGGGACCTCGAAGAATCTGCGTGTGCTCCAGCCACCGTCGAACAAGGTCAGCGAGCAAGCGCCGGGCTCCAAGCCATACGCCTCGCAGGTGCCAGAGGCGCCAGTGGTCAAGATGCGTCGAGGAAGAACGGACAGGACTTCAACCGCCGCCGGATCCACGTCATCTGCCAGCGCATAGAGCTCGATGGTCGCACCCGCTACCGGAGTTCCTCCATCGTCCACTACCAGAACCTCGACAACCGAACCCGAGGTCATTCGAACCGCACCCAGATCCGTCGGCGTAGACGTGAGTTCGAACGCCACGGCTCCGCGGAGGCCGCTCGCGCTTATCGCGTGCAGGACGTAGCGTCCGCTGCAATCCACGTCTCCGAACTCGAAGCCACCGTCTGCGCGAGACCGCCCGACCTGACTGGACCTTGAACTGGAAGGAGGCTCTCTATCGGCGGTGCCTCCCGGCACCGGGAACAAGGCGACTTCCGCATCAGAGACTGGTACCCCGCCCGGCCCATCGAGCCGCCCTGTCACCGAGCCACCCCGCCGCAGTCGAAACGTGACCTGTGGGCCTCCGAGCGCCAGGTACGTGTTGCGGGGATATCCGGCGGCTTCGACCTGGAACTTGGTCCATGTGCCATGGACTGGGACTTCTGTTTCGCCTCGTGCATCGGTGGTCCACGACGTGCCTTGGCGATCCGGCATTCCGGCAGGAGCGACCCGCGCTCCCTCGATCCCGGCATCAGTCTCCGCATCCAAGAGGCGGATGCGGAGTGCTTTGCGGGGCCGTGCCACAATACGCACATCCCGGCTGCCGGTACCTGGCATCCGGACGAACGTTGGCTTGAAGGCGCCAGATGGCGACGTGATCTCGACGACGGCACCGCCGGGGATGCCGACGAACACGGCGGTTCCGTGGGCGCCCGTGACCAGGGTCTGCGGGGCCCTCGCGTTCGCGGCGCTGACCAAGCGCAGCACAACCGCGATGTCCATCGCAGGCTCTCCCCCTTCATCGACGAAGACGTTGAGTCTGGCCCCTGGATGCCGAGTGATCGAGTGCCGCTCTCCCGTGCGGACGCTCGCAATCTCGACATGCTCATAGGTCTCGTCACCCGGGACGATGATCCGATACGTGCCCGCCGGGTCGAGTTGGCGGAAGGCGAAGGAGCCGTCCTCTCTCGCACGCGTCCATCGCGCGCTCGCTGCGAGATCATCCGGGTGGGCGAGAGACCACTCCCGGCGGAGTGCGATGCTTGTTCCCACGGACGCACGTCCTCCTGCATTCAAGATGAGTCCAACGACGGCATCATCCCACACTGTCGGATCGCGGGGCCGAAGAGGCACGCCCCGCAGAATCGACCGGTCCTCCGTCGCGTCCGCAGAATCCCGCTCAGGCTGCGATGGGTCCTCCGATACTCGACCGTTGCCGCCCTTCGCGACGGCGAGGATCAGTGCCAGAATTGCGAGAAGTACCGCGACAAAGCCCCATCTCGGCATCAGTCACTCACCAGTTTGACGACCACGACATCTGAGGCGTCGGAGTCCATAAACAGATGGAACTCGCCGCCGCCAGCATCCACGTGCGCCGGACCATCAATCGTGACTCTCGTGTGGCTCGCGAATTGGCCAGCCCGAATCTCCTCCCACGAGAGCCCCGGGGCAACGCGCGCCCACGGCTCTCTCACCTTCAGATCTCCAGATGGCGCTCGTCGTTCCTTGGATCCTCCGTCGTGGAAAAGGGAGAGATCCAGGGTCGTCACACTTGAAGTGACCCGGCGTGGCAGACGGACCACCTCGGGCGCCACTGCAAGTCCCGGCTTGAAACCAACCTCCGCCGAGAACTCCAGGAGGAGTACGTCTTCGGCGCGGTTCGGACACGCGAGCCCGATCGCGAGCACGCCCGCGGCCTGGCCGACTCGAGGGGCCTGGCCCCGGATGCGGACAACACCTCGTTCGCGGGGCCCGAGTTGCGAAGGAAGGTCCACCTCCCAACAGTGACAGGACACGTGGATGGGTCTCAGCCGGCAGACAAACGGACGCAGGTTGCGGACAGGAACGGCCCACTCGATCTGCGAGTACGGGACTACGCCCCGCAGAGACAGCGCCGACGCGTCTTCAACCACCGGGCTGCGGTCCGCGGAGCCATCGACGAACAGCCAGGCACTGCCGAGTCCGGCGCACAGCAGCCAGAAGGCGACACGCAGTACCGGCCTGGAGATTGACACGCTAATTGTGCCGTCGCTTCCACCTGAGAGCGGCGAGACCGAGGGCCAGTGCGAGGGCGACGGCAGCCGCCGCATAGAGCCATTGCCTCACGTCATGCTGCTCGCTCTGCGGAGCAACACCCCTCTCGTCCTCGACCTTCCATGGCTTGGGCGGCTGGGATCCTTCGGCCTTCCATGTACGACCCGTGAGATCGTCCGTCCGGAAGTAGACGGGGGCGCCCTGCGTCTCAGAAAGGCGTTCGCTCACCAAGAACGATGAGCCGCCGCACTCCAGCGTCGGCGCACTCCACGCCAACTGGTGTTCCTCCGGCGCCTCATTCAGACGAAGGGCACGCAGTTCGGTGGGCAAGGCCACGCCTCGCCATTCCTGGGATGCTCGGACTGTCAGGCTGAATGAGTGTCGCTCGTAGTCTCGAGGCGTCCCGATCACATCACCCCCTGACCGCAGATCCGCCACGAAACTCTGCGCTGACTTCACGGAGTCGCAGACGGTGTACTTGATGGCCGCTAGCTGCCCAGACTTGCGGAATTCGAACCGCATGTTCATCAGGGGAACAGCCTTCTTCAGCGCCTCGGTACTCGCGTCGGGATTCAGCGCCCCGGCCGCGGTGTATGGAATCAGCCACGTGCTACCCGCCTCGGTTTCCGCGACGAATCCGTAGGGCAGGCGCGCGATAAGCGAGTGGATGGGCTCGCCTGCAGGGCCGTCGAGCCAGCCGTAGAGTGCCGCTGGCCGGAGATTGTAGTCGTAAGACGTAAGAAGGCGCTCGTTCCACCAGCCTTCTCGCGATCGACCCGCGACGAGCGTCCGACTACCATCGTAGACGATCACCGCGTCGAGCGGCCGCGAGGACATCCACTTCCAGACTGCTTCCCTGTCCCCCGCCTCGAGTGAGTTCGTGGCGGCTACCCATGCCGCGTCCGGGCGATGTGGCCGTAGTGCCACCCGTCGTTCCCACCGCTCGCAAGGGTAGGTGATCTCCACGCTGTACGACTCAAGGACCAGAGGCTCCTTCTCCTTCGGAAGCCACTTGGCTGTGCGCATCTCGAGATGGGCGTCTTGCGCAGCGGCGGCGATCTGCTTAAGCATCTCGGCGAGGTGGGACTGTGGCGTACGAGGCTCGGCCGAGGCGACGCTCGACGCGATCCCAAGGCCCGCGACGAGGAGCGTCAGCGCCATATGACGAACCGCGCGAGGACGAGAGCGGAGCAGGAGAACGAGTGCGCCGATGGTGCATACGACGAGCGATGCCGCACGCACCGCCGGAGCGTTGAGGACTGTGAACAGGCCGAAGCACGCGCAGGAGGCCTCGCCCCCTGGACGTGCAAGCAGATAGATCCAGGAAACAGCGGCGATCACGAGCGCAACTGCAGCCGCGTCCTTGCGTAGAGCCCGTGGGCCGAACGTGAGGACGACCGCGATCAGGATCTCAACGGCCGCGATGCCTGCGGCGAAGACGACTGCCTTGTTCCACGGCAGAGCAAGCGCTCGCGCAATCCAAGCGGCGGTCGACTCAAGGTCGAGCATCTTGCCAATCGACGCTGTCGCGAGAACCAGCGCCGTGGCCATCGATGCGGCGACGAAGACGCGGTCCGGCGAAGCGCGGTTAGCCACGAGCGGTAGCGGGTGCACCTGCGGTTCTCCGGGAGTGGCCATGATCTGGTGCGCCGGCCTTCTGCCCAGTGCCTCCGGGGATGAGGTCCGTTGCGTCGGTAGGCGACTGCGCCGCTCTCGCGGGCAGGCACACGAGGTGTCGGAGGCCCGCCTGATCAGCCGCTTCCCACAGAATACGCCTCACGTTGGCGACCGGCTGCCCGATCTTTCGGGAGCGCGCTCCCCAGTACGGTAGTAGTATGGCGGCCCCACCGGCCCCGCGACTCCGTCGAGCGCGGGTGGGGCCGCCGGTCCAACGCCTACTGGCAGAACAACCGCCCGCAGTACGGCGAAGCAGACGTCCAGTTGGTGCACTGCTCGAAGCCGTTCTCGTTGAGTACACAGTCTGCCTGTTCCTCGAGGCCGCAATCGGGATCCGGGTCGGTGAACGGTTCGCAGGGCGCCGTCGGCCCGACGCAACCGGCTCCCGCCTTGGTGATGGGGGGGTAGCCGCAGCGATGGCACTTGTGGGGCGTCTCGGTGCTGGCGGCGCAGCTCCTCATGTAGTTCTTGCAGGCGTTCGGGATCGGCCTGCAGAGGTGTTCGTCCGCCGATGCAACGGCCGACGCTCCAAACGCAAGTGCTGCGGAAACGAGGACCAACAGCAGCGGTGCGACTCCGATGCTCCTCTTGATGCGCTCGATGCGATGGCCTCCTTGGTTGCTTCTGGGATTCAGCGGGTTCTATGCGAATCGGATCTGGCTGGCGCCAGTCTTGGGTCCATGCTTACCAGACCGGGCGCTCCAGCGCAAGGCCCCGATGAAAAGCGCGGATCCCGCCTTCATCTGGGCCGGACGAGGGCGCCCCTCCCTCGTTTCGGTGGGCAACGTTGCGCCTGCGGGGGAGTGGTGTCAGCCTGTCTCTCGGACGTCCCTCCCTGGCCGGGACCTCCCTGCGCGGGGGGGAGGGGGGGGAGCCCGACCACGCCATGCCTCACAACCAGGGCCACCGCCTCTGCCGCCTGCCGCAGTCGTCCGTCGTCGGTGTGCAGGTACCGCAGCGTCACCACGCTCCCCGGCCGGTGCCCGAGGATCCGCCCGATCGTCGCGACGTCCGTCCCCGCCGCCGCCAAGAGCGTCGCCGCCGTGTGCCGGAGCTGGTGCCACCCGCTGCGGGGGACCTCGGCCCGGTCCATGAGCCGGTGGAGGGCGTGGTAGAGGGACGAGTCGTCGTCGGGGATCCCGCGGCAGACCCGGCCCGTCCGGTGGCGCTGGCGCTCCAGGACGTCCTTGAGGGGGGCCGAGATCGGGAGCCGGAGCCGGGTCCCCGTCTTGTGGCGGGGCCGGGCGATCAGGCCGGCTTCCAGGTCGACCTCCTTCCAGGTGATGGCCCGCAGGTCGGCGCGGGAGAGGCCCGCGAAGAGGCCGAGCGCGATCGGGACCTCGAGGTAGTGGCCCCGGGCAGCGTCGAGGAGGTGGCGGCACTGCTCGGGGGAGAGCGCCTCGCGGTGCTCCTGCGGGCGGGCGCGGGGCGGCTTGAAGTCGCCGACGAAGTCCCCGCACGCGAACCCGACGGCCTGGCACCACGCGATGAACCGACGGTAGACGCCGAGCGCCCCTCGGACCCGGGACGTGCCCCAGCCCCGCTCGCCGAGCAGCGTCTCCAGCATCCCGCGGGACCACTTCGCCATCGGGCGGTCGGACCACTCCGCCAAGAGCGGCTGCATCTTGTCCGCGGCGTGGTCGACCGTCCCCTGGCGGCGCCCCGAGACCGCGAGGTGCTTCAAGAACGCCTCGACCGCCTTCTTGGGGGTCGTGACCACCGGCGCCCCACGCCGGGAGCCGCCGCGTCCCGCGCGCTCGGCCGCGAGCTGAAACTCGGCCTCTTTCTCCGTGACGGGACCGAGCGAACGGGAGCGGACGACGCCGTCGCGGCCGCCCTCCCGCCACTCGATGGCCCAAGTCGTGACGCCGGTGGATCGTTCGATGCGAGAGCGCAGCCAAGCCATGGGGAGACCTCCGCGGGACGCCCGGAATGTACCTCCGGCGTCCGACGGGAAACGCCTCAAGTCGTGCTGCTACATGGTGTTACGAGCCCGTTTCGAGAACGGGCGTCGAACGGGCGCGGATCGGGCGTCGATCGGGAAAAGTGATGCGCCACGGCGGCGCTCGGCCCGGGAGCGCTTCCCGGGCAGTTCACTTGCGGTCGTACAGGATCCGATCCGACTCAACGGGTTTGCCCTCCTCCGCGAGCGCGGCGAGTCGTTCGAGTTTCTCCTTGAGCTCAGGCTCTCTCTCCGCGTTGGCGAGCGTGCGGAGAAGGTCCGCGGTGGCGGGCCCGAGCCCGTAGAAACTCCCGCGGACAAGTTCGCGACGAACTCCAGAGTCGGTCGTGCCTCAGTACATCTCGATGAAGTCCGCGCGCTGCTTTTCGACGCGCGCCTTACGGTCCTCGGGGGTTTCCCCCGGGTGGATCATCGCGCTCATGCTGTTCGCCGCTCTGACGAGTCCGCTCGCGAGACTGTCCTTGAGGTCCGGGGAATCGGCCCGGCGCCAGCGGTCGTAGATCTCCTGGCCCCCGTCCACCTGGAAGGTTCCGCGGGCGAGCGCTCCGGCCACGAGCCGACGCTGCTCGGTCGGCAGCGGCCGTTCGAGCGCTGCGCGGATTGCGTCGAGGAGTACGGGCTGTCTCATCGCGTGATCTGCTGACCAGCGCGCGACGGCCGCGACGACCTGGGGGTCGGGATCGTCGCGGACGGCATGGGCGAGCGCCTCTAGCCCGCGCGCGAGTAGCGCTGGATTCTGCTGGCCGGACGTCGCCGTCGCCACCGCCTGCGCCGCAGCCATGCGCCTCTCCCCAAGGTCCCCGGACTGCACGATCGTGAGTAGGCCGTTAAAGGCCTCCTCGGGCACGGCAGAGAGTCCGCCGGCACGGACGATCTCGGC
>Ga0163144_10029590_pt1 | contig 10507 bp, 7 predicted proteins | sample OliLak19BULKMAT1_FD_123175 | JGI IMG/M metagenome (GOLD analysis project Ga0163144, IMG submission 123175) | Freshwater microbial mat bacterial communities from Lake Vanda, McMurdo Dry Valleys, Antarctica - Oligotrophic Lake LV.19.BULKMAT1 | ecosystem: Environmental > Aquatic > Freshwater > Lake...
TGAACGCGAGCCGGGCGCCATCGGGAGACAGCGAAACGTTGCCCATGTTGCCCTCGAAGTCGAAGACCAGCTTTGAATCGCCGCCCGAGAGGAGAACCGCCCAGAGTTGCGAGCGCGAATCCTCGTAGTACGGCTCCTTGATATGCAGGGAGTTGTAGTAAAGGGTGGCGCCATCCTTGGAAAAGAAAGGAGACGCCGCGCCGAAATCGTCGTTCGAAACCTGCCGCGGTTCGGTGGCAGAGCCGTCGGACAGGGTCACCGAATAGATCTGGGCTTTGCGCGTCGGGTCGTTGTACCCAGCCCCATTGGCGCGATACACCGCCCGCGTGATCACCTTGACGTCTGAAGGCTTCGCGGATTCCCTGGGCGGATTCTTCGCGAGCCGAAGGTCTTGCTCCGTGGTCGTGCTCGTGAAGACCATGGTCTTGCCGTCGGGTGAGAACGTGGCCGCACCCGCGCCCATGGGCAACTCGGTGACCGCCTTGGGCTCCCCGCCCCCCATCGGAATCAGGTAGATCTGCGGGGGCTGGCGCTTCCCGTCTTTCTCGGCCACCCGCACGAACGCGAGCAGCGTTCCATCGGGGGAAAAACGCGGTGCCGTATCCCGCGGACCCGCGGTGAATCTCCGCGGCACCGTCCTGCCGTCCGTGGCCGCCATCCAGATCGAGGTCTCGTACTCGTCCTTCTTCGCATTCGCGTCCACGCGGGTGAAGGCCACGAGCCGGCCATCGGCCGAGACCTGGGGGTCGGTGCTCCAGACGAACTTCGTGACATCGGTTTCCACGATCAGCCGTTTCGGGGGGAGAACGGTCTGGGCCCCGGCGGAGAGACCGATCGAAGCCAAGATGACGAGAAAAAGCGAGGACAGCTTCTGGGTCATGAAACTCCTGAACTGGAAGAAAGTTGGCGAAGCTTAGCCCGGCCGGCAATTCCACGAGTGACCGCCGACACGGACCAGAACCCGCACCGCTGGGATATCGTCTGGGACTTCAGTCATGGACTTGAAACGCTCGCGCATCACGGTCACCGGGGGCTCCGGGTTCCTCGGCTTCCACGTCGTCGAGGAACTGCGTGCGCGGGGGGCGACGGAGATCTTCGTCCCGCGGAAGAGCGATTTCGACCTGGTGCGGCGGGAAGGCTGCGAAAGGCTCTTCCGCGAAGCCCGTCCGGAGATAATGATCCACCTGGCGGCCAAGGTGGGCGGCATCGGCGCCAACCGCGACAATCCCGGGACCTTCTTCTACGAAAATCTGATGATGGGCGCGCAGCTTCTGGAGGAAGCCCGGATTCAGGGAATCGCCAAGTTCGTCACCATCGGCACGGTATGCGCCTACCCCAAGTTCACTCGCGTGCCCTTCCGGGAGGATGACCTGTGGGAAGGGTATCCCGAAGAAACAAACGCGCCCTACGGGGTCGCCAAGAAAGCGCTGCTGGTCCAGGGACAGGCCTACCGGCAGCAGTTCGGCATGAACGCGATCTACGTCCTGCCCGTGAATCTGTACGGCCCGCGTGATCACTTCGAGCCAGCGGTCTCGCACGTCATTCCCGCTCTGATCAAGAAGTTCGAGGACGCGATCGCGGCGAAGGCGACCGAGGTCGAGGTCTGGGGCACCGGCAACGCGTCGCGCGAGTTCCTTTTCGTCGAGGACGCGGCCCGGGGCATCGCCGATGCCACCGAGCGGTACGACGGAAGCGAACCCGTGAACCTCGGCGCGGGCTTCGAGATCACGATGCGCGATCTGGCCGAACTTCTGAAGCGTCTGAGCGGCTTCGAAGGCGCCCTGCGGTTCGACCCCACAAAACCCGACGGGCAGCCGCGCCGCTGCCTCGACACCTCGAGGGCCGAGGCGGCGTTCGGTTTCAAGGCGCGCGTGTCGTTCGAAGAAGGCCTGAAGAGGACAATCGAGTGGTATCGGAACAACAGGAACTATCCCCGCTAGCGAGCAGCGCCCGTGCGGAGGTTCGGGAGTTCTACGAGACTCACCACGAGAAGATCGCGCAGAACCGGGCCAACCGGTCGTACTACTACGACTACCTTGCCCGGGTCCTGAAGGCGCGGGTCGCCCCCGGGCAGCGGGTCTTGGAGATCGGCTGCGGTTCCGGGGATCTGCTCGCCGCCCTGTCGCCCTCGTTCGGTGTGGGGATCGACCTCTCCGGCCGGGCGGTGGCCGCGGCCCGCACTCGCCACCCCCATCTCCACTTCCTCGAAGGCGACGCGTGCGAGACCGACACCCTCACGAAGGCACGCGGGCCCTTCGACGTCATCCTGATCGTGAATGTGGTTACCTTCCTGGGAGATGTGCGGCGTCTCTTTGACGCCTTGCACAAGGTCTCTCATGCGAAGACCCGGATCATGATCTACAGCTATTCGCGGCTGTGGCAGCCGGTGCTGGGGCTCGCGGAGATGCTGGGACTCAAGCAGGCCCAGCCGCCCGAGTCGTGGATTCCCCAGGAAGAGATCCGCACCATGCTGCACCTGTCCGACTGGGACCTGGTTCGCGAGGACCGTCAGATCGTCTTCCCGGTGTACGTGCCCCTCGTTTCGGAAGTCCTCAATCGCTTTATCGGACATCTGCCCCTCGTCGATGAGTTATCGCTGATGTTCGGGATGGTCGGGCGACCCCGGCTGACCCGTCATCCGGGTTCGGTGCGATCCGGGCCTTCGGTGAGCGTCGTCATCCCCTGCCGCAACGAGGAAGGACACATCGCACCGATGGTGGCGCGGCTTCCCGATCTGCCCCCGAACAGCGAATACATCTTCGTGGAAGGCGGATCGAAGGACGGCACGGAGGCCGCGATCAAGGCGGCGATCGAGAAAAACCCCGGCAAGCCCCTGCGCTTCCTGAAGCAGACGGGCAAAGGCAAGGGAGATGCGGTTCGCCTCGGGTTTGGCGCGGCCCGTGGCGAGGTTCTCGCGATTCTCGACTCGGATATGGGTGTCGCTCCCGAGGATCTGCCATCTTTCGTGGGCGCTCTCTCAAGCGGCCATGCTGAGTTCGTCAACGGCTCGCGGCTCGTTTATCCGATGGCCGGGAAGGCCATGCGTTTCCTCAACCTGCTCGCGAACAAGTTCTTCGCGGCACTCTTCAGCTGGATCCTCGGGCAGAACTGCCGCGACACATTGTGCGGCACGAAAGTTTTATATCGGGCCGACTACGAACGCATCGCGGCGAACCGCGCCTATTTTGGAGACTTCGACCCTTTCGGTGACTTCGACCTCCTCTTCGGTGCGTCCCGGCTGAACCTCCACATCGTGGACCTCGCCGTGCGCTACCACGAGCGGGAATACGGCGAAACGAACATCAACCGATTCGCCCACGGCTTCCTGCTTCTGCGCATGAGCGCTTTCGCCTCGCGGAAACTGAAGTTCTTGTGACGGGTGGCGTTTGACGGCCGACGTCAGTTACCCACAGCGCGGTTGCGGCCGGCCTTTTTGGCGCGGTAGAGACGTTCGTCGGCCTTTTGCAACAGCGACTCCGCGGTCAGCACGGGGTCGGCGGTGGTACAGGCGACGCCCACGCTCACGGTGAGATAGGGAGCGGCACTCGAACGTTTGTGGGGCACGCCCAGGCTCTCGACTCCGACCCTCAGCTTCTCCACCAGTTCCATGGCCCCCTCTAAGGGCGTGTCGGGCATGACCAGAACGAACTCCTCGCCGCCATAGCGAGCGGCCAGGTCCGCCGGCCGTTGAACCCTCTTTCGCAGGGTGCGGGCCACGAGCTGCAGAGCATGATCGCCCATCGCGTGGCCGTAGGAGTCGTTGTAGCGCTTGAAGAAGTCGACGTCGAGAATCGCGACGGACAGGGGCTGGCCGGTGCGGCTCGCGCGCGCCCATTCCGCCGAGAACACCGCGTCGAACTGGCGCCGGTTCGGTAACTCGGTGAGGCCGTCGATGTTGGCCAGAGTCTCAAGCATGCGCCTCTGCCTGACCACCTGCATATGCAGGGCCACGCGCGCCTTGACCACAGTCGGATGAAACGGCTTCGTGACGTAGTCGGAGGCACCTTCGCTGAGACCTCGCTCCTCGGCCTCGGGGGTATCAAGACCCGTGAGGAAGACCACGCAGATCGAGGAGGTCCGAACGTCCTCTTTCAATTTACGCAGTACCTCGTAGCCATCGAGGTCGGGCATGATGACGTCGAGCAGAATCACATCGGGAATGTGCTCCTGGGCCAGATCGAGGCCCTCCTCCCCGTTTTTCCCAAGTAGCACCGAATACTCGGACTGGAGCAGGTCGCCCAACATCTGCCGGTTCGTCGCGGAATCATCGACGATGAGAACCTTCTGCATACCCGACTGGCTGTCGCGACCCATGGTTTCCACACGCGATTGTACCGAGGTTGCAGGACTCGCCGTGTTCACGGCATTGAACCAGGCGCAGAAGTAACGAAAAACCAGCAGACTTTCGGCGGTTGGGTAGCGTCTAGAGGGAAAGAGCTTTCACTTCAATAGAGCTATTTTGACCGCAGCATCGAGAACGGCCTTGTCCTGGCCATTCACGAGGTGCTTCACCACGGTGCCCGTCCGGTCCACGAAGAACAGGGTCGGGAAGACCGAAACTCCCCCATACGCATCCTGCACCTCCGCGGTCGCGTGGCCCAGAAAAAATGGGATCCCCAGCTTCTTCGCGTAGTCCGCCCGATCCTGGTCGGTGTAGTCGAGGTCCAGCAGGCGATCGGCGTTGAGCCCCACGATGGTGAATCCCTGCGCCGCGTAGGTCTTGTGGAGTTCGACGAGCAGGGGTGTGGTGGTCACGCAGGGCGGGCAGTTGCTGAACCAGAAGTAGAGCAGAAACGGCTTCCCGGCGAGGGCGCCCAGGTTCAAATCCGACCCCTCGAATCCCTTCACGGAGAACGCCGGAGCGGCGTTGCCTTCCCAGCCCGTCACCGTCCGCTCCAGGATCTTGCCAAAGCGGGGATGCGCGGTGATCTTCTCCGCGTCGACCCGCAGGATTTCCCCGGTCTTCGGATCGCGCTCCAGAAACCGCGGCACTCTCGGATCCATCTCCATGATCCTCAGGATGATGTCGGCGGTTCCCGGCTCGGTGAAGGCGAATTGCTCGGAGATCTCCCGCAAGGAGGGCGGTAAACCCCGCGACTTTTGGGTCTGGACCACGAACAGGGGGATCTTGAAGAACGTGTTGAAGAGACGATTCAGGGCCCTGCGCTCAGGCTCCCCGGTGAAGACCTCGTTGAAGAGACGCGAGACCTCCACCGGCGCGCCCGGTCGTACGTTCGCCCTGAGATACTGGACGATGGCGGCCTCCGGGCTGGGTGGACGGGGGGTCTGGGTCGGCTGGGGCACCACGACCAGAATCAGTTGCAGGAAGAAGATCGGAGTAATCATATTTTTTTGACTTGACATCTTCGCACGCCGAAGCGTACTCTCCGTCTTGCCCCTCCCGGGGGACGCCGCTCGGGACCCCATCCACCCACACCTCCTACAGGCGTGACAGGCTGGAGAGACAGCCGCTTACAGCACCCCGTCTGACCTGAAAATCGTCCGTCTCAACAAAAAATCCCGACCCCACGGTCGGGATTTTTTGTTGGAGGTCACCCGGTTCCCGTAGGCTCGGGCTCTGCTCCCGAAAGGAAACCTCAAGAATGCGGTTGCGCGTGCCGGTCCTCCTCTCCGTACTGACGGTGACTTCCCTTGGCTACATCTGGCTGGGCCTCGACGCGCCGCGCCAGATCCAGGTGATGACCTCGATCGGCGTTCTCGGGCTTTCGGCCCTGGCCATCTTCACCTGGTTCGTGTTCATTTCCGGGGCCCCGCGCCAGATCCGGCTGGCCACGGTCGCGGGAATTCTCATCCTGCTCGCCCTGTCCGCCTCCCTGTTCCGGATCCGAGGCGTGACCGGCGACCTCGTTCCCATCGTCGAGTATCGATTCGCGCCGCCGCGGGTCCTGCCCGAGGCCGAGCGCCGACCTTCCGAGCCAGGGGTGCCGGAGGCGGCCCCGGCCACCACGCCGGGTGTAGCCGCGGCTCAAGCAGTGGCATCCCCCATTGGCAAACCCAGTACGGAAAAACAGGCCCCTGTCGCCGGAGCTCCGACCGCCGAGGCCTCCGCGGGTCATCTCCCGTCGAGGCCAGGTCATGGGGACTGGCCGCAGTATCTCGGGCCGACCCGTTCCGGCGTCGTCCCCGGAATCGACCTCGCCACCGACTGGACGGCGCGCCCACCAAAACTATTGTGGCGCCAACCGGTGGGCGCCGGATGGGCAGGCTTCGCGGTTTCCGGGGAAACCGCGGTCACTCAGGAGCAGCGGGGTTCCGAGGAACGCGTGATCGCCTACGATCTCAAGTCCGGTCGACCGCTCTGGAGCCACGCCGACGCCGCGGCTCACAATTCGCCTCTCGGCGGGGAAGGGCCGCGAGGCGTGCCCGCTATCGATTCGGGCCGGGTCTTCGCCCTCGGGGCCACCGGCCAGCTCAACGCGCTGGATCTGAAGACGGGCCGCCTGCTGTGGACCCGGAACGTTCTCAAGGACAACAACGCCGCGGAACCCGAATGGGGTGTCGCCATCTCGCCGCTGATTCACGGAGACCTCGTCATCGTCGGCGCGGGCGGCGTGCCGGACCGGGCGCTGGTCGCTTACAAACGGCAGACCGGGGAGCCCGCCTGGGCCGCAGGGAGCGGAAGGCTCGCCTATTCCTCCCCCTCACTCTTGACCCTCGCCGGACGTGAGCAGGTGGTGATGATGAAACACACAACGGCGTCCGGACACGACCCGGGAACCGGCGCCCAGTTGTGGGAGGCGGAAATCGGGGGCGAGCAGCCGCGGGCCGCCCCGCCGCTGCCCCTCGGGGAAAACCGGGTCCTGTTCTCCATCGGCTACGGCGTCGGCTCGAAAGTCTTCGAAATTTCCGCCACCCAGAACGGCGGCCAATCGGCTCGGCTGGTGTGGGCCACTCCCCGGCTGAAATCGAAGTTCGCGAACCTCATCGCCCACGAGGGGTCGGTATACGGCCTCGACGATGGCGTGTTCGTCTGTCTCGACCCGCAGACTGGAGAACGAAGATGGAAAGAAGGCCGCTATGGTCACGGCCAGATCATCCGGGCGGGCCGTCACCTTCTGGTCCAGACCGAACGCGGAGAGATCATCCTCGTCGAGCCAAATCCGGAGCGCCTGATCGAGGTGACCCGGTTCCGCGCCCTCGACGGGAAAACCTGGAATCCCCCGGCCTTCGCGGCTCCGATTCTGATCGTCAGGAGCGACCTCGAAGCCGCGGCCTACGAACTGCCGATTTCCTGACCGCCCCCCCCATTCAAGAATCGCTATGGACACTTCACCAAGGGAGCCTGGTCCCAAGCGCGCACCGTTCTCGTTTCTGGATCATCGCCCCTCAAGGGCCTGCGCGGCGGACCTTGGGCGACATCGGACGCGCGAACTCGTCGCGGGGATCGAGATCTCGATTCACTTCGGCATCCGGGCCCGGCCGGACCACGGCGTGGGCGTTTCGCATGAAGACCGCGACTTCGTGGATCCGCGCCGGACCGAGGTATTCGATGGTGCGGGATGCACGCAGACGGCCCTCCCAGGCTCCAGGCTCGATGGCGAGCGGTTCGTTGGTCAAAAGTAGAAGGGGCCCGAAGTCGATGGCGTGGGGGAAAGCGCTCAGGGCACTCGCGCGGATCCTCTCGGTCGGGACCCAGGCGGTCATGATTCCGCCCGGATTGAGCCGTCTCCCGACCATCGCGTAGAACTCGGTCGAATAGAGGTTGCCGCTCATCGTCCCGTCGGGATGAATGGCGTCCGCTTGAATGATGTCGTAGCCAAGGCCGTCGCTTTCGAGGCGGCGGCGGCCATCGTCGCGCACGATGTTCATACGCGGGTCGGCCAGAAACGACTTCAGGCGCACCATGCGCGGCCCGTCCTGGACGCGGCTCAAGAGCCGCGGCTGGGCCCGCGCGATCTCAAAAACGGTCACGCGGTTCGTCTCTTCGCGAAGGCCCGCGGCCCACGCGGTGTCGCCGGAACCGAGGCCTACAATGGCGATCTCGCGCGGAGCGGGATGAACGAGGGCCGGCAGGGCCCCGAAGATGGTGTGGATATCGCCAAAGGGAATCCAGCTGTTGCTGCGACCGTGAATCCAGAGGTGGTAGCCGGTGGGACGTCTGGGGGTGAGGGCGTTCACTCCCGCCGCGTCCTCTTCGACGAAAGTGTTCGCAGGGTCGGTGTTGCCGTGCAGGCGGATCCAGAGCTGATTGTTCGAAGGGAAGAGGGCGATGAGTGCGATGACCGCGGCCAGCGCGTGATTCAGGCGCGAAGGGCCAATCCGCCGCGAGGCGGCGAATGCGACGAAGACCGAGGTGAGGGCCAGAAGACGGAAGGTCCCTGCGGCGCCGAAGACGTCGAGCAGGACGAGGCCGGTCAGCAGACTCCCCGCCACGCACCCGAAGATGTTGGCGGCCTGCAGCCAGCCGACTCGCTGGCCCGCGGTCTCGGCGTCGTCCTGGACCGCGCGCTGGAGAATCGGAAACCCGAGGCCCATGAGGAACGTGGATGGCCCGAAGAGGAACACGGGAACCACGAGATACACCGCGAGAAAGTCGCCCACGGCCAGGGGGTTCATCTGCACGCCATCATCACGAAGGCCGTACGCGGTGAGCCAGGCCAGCCCGGGGAGGGATGCCGGCAGGCGCACCAGAAGGATGTGGGCGAGAAGCGTCCACCCGACCATGCCCGCCTGGCAGAGCAGGAACGCGTTCAACGGCCGGGTGATCCGATTCGCGAAGCGCGCGCCGGCAAAAGTACCCGCGGCAAGCCCGGTAAGGTAGATCGCGAGCAACGTTCCAAAGGTGAAGGCCGCTCCCTTCGCGAGAACGTCCATCACCCGGAACCAGACAATCTCCAGCGACAGCGAAACCAGACCCGAAGTCGCATAGAGCAGGAGCCAGAGACGAAAAGGCTGCGGGGACTCGGTGGTCGGAGCCTCGACGACGGCCGAAATCGCCTCCGCTGAATCTTGGGCCCGCCCCCCTTCCTTCGTGAATGACGCCAGGACCAGGGCACCGAGGCCGGCGACCGCGCTAAGGCCCGCCCCCACCAGTACCGCACCGTCTATCCCGAGAAAGCGAACGAGAATCCACGGTGTGGCGAGACCGCCGAGAGCGGCGCCCAGCGCGTTCGCTCCATAGAGCAGACCAATAGTCCGGGCCGCATGCTCGGGGCTCATCACCAGACCGCGAACCAGCAGGGGCAGGGACATCCCCATCAGTGTGGTGGGAAGAAGGAGTGAGAAGAAATGCGCGAAGACGGCGCTGACCGGCGTCACGTAAAGCCACGGCGCACCCCGGTAGAGCCCGTCATAGAAGAATGGAACACTGACAAGGGCAAAGAGCGCGACGCCGATTTCCACCACTGCGAACGCCCGCAAGGCGCGAACCGGAGAAAGACGAGTGGAAAGACGGCCACCAAGGTCAGAGCCGATACCCAGACCGGCCATGAAAGCCGCGGTGATGGCCGCGATCGAATAAATGCCGACACCGGTCGACAACGCGAGAAGCCGCTGCCAGGCGACCTGATAGACAAGGGCGGCCGCGCCCGACAACACGAAGCACACCGCGGCGATCCGCAGTGGCCACGGAGAAGGCGGTCGGTCGCCGCTCACCAGATGTCTTCGGGAAGCTGCGACTTGTGGTTCTCGTGACGGGCCATCACGAAAAGCAGGTCGGAGAGTCGGTTGATATATGTGACGATCACCGGATCGAGGGCGACCAGGCGGGCAAGGCCCACGACCGAACGCTCCGCGCGTCGACAGATGGTCCGGGCCAGATGAAGCTGAGCGCCGGTCGGTCCGCCACCCGCGAGAATGAAGGCCTTGAGCGGAGGCAACTCGGCCTCTCGCACATCGATCTCATGTTCCAGGGCTTCGATCCGCGCCTCGCCGGTGACCACTTTGTCCTTGCGTTCGCCGATCTTGTCCTTTGGGTCCGCAAGTCGGGCCGAGAGCGAAAACAGGTCTTTCTGTATCGCCATCAGGAGCGCACCCATGGGCGACCCTTGGGACAGACCACTCTTGATGACCCCCAGCATGCCCTGAAGCTCGTCGATGTCTCCGTACGCCGAAACCCGAGGATCGTCCTTTTGAACGCGCGACCCGTCGATAAGCCCGGTATCCCCCTGGTCGCCAGTTTTTGTGTAGATCTTCATTGGATATCAATCGCAGGCGACATTAGGAAGTGAGACGTAAGAACTTGATGCCAAGCGGCGGGATTCACTCCCGCCGGAGCGACGGGGGTCTGGGGGGCAAAGCAGGAGGTCCGTAGAGACATTGCGGCGTAAGACTTGATGCCAAGCGGAGGCGGGATTCACTCCCGCCGGAGCGACGGGGGTCTGGGGGGCAAAGCAGGAGGTCCGTAGAGACATTGCGGCGTAAGAACTTGATGCCAGGCGGAGGCGGGATTCACTCCCGCCGGAGCGACGGGGGTCTGGGGGGCAAAGCAGGAGGTCCGTAGAGACATTGCGGCGTAAGACTTGATGCCAAGCGGAGGCGGGATTCA
>Ga0163144_10029591_pt1 | contig 10507 bp, 11 predicted proteins | sample OliLak19BULKMAT1_FD_123175 | JGI IMG/M metagenome (GOLD analysis project Ga0163144, IMG submission 123175) | Freshwater microbial mat bacterial communities from Lake Vanda, McMurdo Dry Valleys, Antarctica - Oligotrophic Lake LV.19.BULKMAT1 | ecosystem: Environmental > Aquatic > Freshwater >...
CTCCTCGCCCGCGCTCACGCCCGGCAACGCGAATGGTCCATCCGGCAAGCCATCGGGGCCAGCCGCGGTCGGCTTCTCCGCCAGTCGCTTGCGGAGAGTTTGCTCCTCGCCTCCGTCGGTGCCGTTATCGGCCTCGGCCTCGCTACTGTCTTGCTCAAGATCCTCGTCAGCCTTGCTCCCGCTGGGCTGCCTCGCCTCGCGGAAGCCAGCCTCGATATCCGCGTCGTGGCCGCCGCCGCTGTCCTAACTCTCGGCTGCACGTTCCTGTTCGGGCTCGCACCCTTCGCCCCGCAACGGAGTCGATGGTTTCGTCCGGGCCTTGTGGTCGTCCAAATCGCCCTTAACTCTTGTCCTCCTCTCGTCTGCCGCCACCTTCGTCCAAGTCCTCATCCACCAACTCCAAACTCCGCTCGGGATACGTCCCGAACATACCCTGGTCGCCGAAATCAACCTTCATCGAGAACGCTACCCGGACCGGGCCCAACAGCTCCAGTTCTTTGAAGCCATCGAAGATCGCCTGCGCCAAATCCCCGGCGTCCAAGCTGTTGCCGTTACCGACGCGGTACCCCCGGAAGGCCGCGCGATGACCACCATCTTTTCGACCATCCAGGTGGAGGGCCGACCCGCCGATACGGGCTCCCCTACCGGCGGAATGGTCGTCCATCGGCAAGTCACGCCGGACTATTTCGCCATCCTCGGCATCCCGATCCTACAAGGCCGAGCGTTCACCGAAGACGATCGCAACGGTCCCGAAGACGCCGTTCTACTCAGCCAGTCGCTGGCCCGCCGCCTGTTCCCGAACCAAATCCCAATCGGCCAGCGCGTTCGCGCCTTTGACGGTCCCTATCGCCCCGTCCTCGGCGTCGTCTCCGACGTCAAGAATGCCGGGCTCACGGGGAAGGACGACCCCGAGTACTACGAGCTTCACCGTCACCATCCCTCGTTCGGCCGCGCCTTTTCCAACGTTCTGATCCACTCGACCGCCGACCCTGCCAGCCTGGCAGCCATCGTTCGAGCCGAGATCAAAGCACTCGACCCGCGCCTCCCTGTCGAAACCTATCCGCTGACGCGGAAGGTGGAGGGCCTCACCGCCCGGCCTCGCTTTCAATCGGCGCTCCTGGGCGGCTTCGCGCTCGTGGGCCTGGCTCTGGCCGCCATCGGCCTCTAAGGGGTTCTCGCGTTTCTGGTGGCCCGGCGGACGAAGGAGATTGGCGTTTGCATGGCGCTCGGTGCCACCCCCGCCCAGGTTCGCCAACTCGTCCTCCGCCAAGCCCTAGTCTGGACAGCTCTCGGACTCGCCTTGGGCTTAGGGGCCTCCTACGCCGCCAGGTTCCAAGCAGGGCTCGCCGTCGCCGCGGGTGTCCTCGCTGTCACGGCTCTCCTCGCCGCTTGGATCCCCAGCGCCCGGGCCGCCAGGGTCCACCCGGCCACCGCCCTCCGCTGGGAGTAACTCGACGGAGAATCTTCTCCGGTCCGCACCACTTCCCTTCGAGATCGGCCCATGTCCCAGCACCTCGACGTCACCCTGAAGTCTCTCTTCCTACGTTCCACCGGCATCTTCACGCGCCAACTGTTCGGCGAAATCGTGGCCTGGCAAAATGTAGAGCAGCCTACTGTCTCCAATCGGCGCGCCGACCTCCTGGCCCGATGCGCCGACGGCACTCTTCGCCACATTGAGATTCAGCTCAAGAACGACCTCGCCATTCCGTTCCGCATGGCCGAATACTACCTCGGCTTTCACCGCATTCTGAACGAACACGTTATCCAGATCCTACTCTACGTCGGCCGTGAACCACTCCGGATGCCTGCCGAGTTCGTCACCCCAGCCATGCGCCATGAATACATCCTCCTCAACCTACGGGACATGGACGGCGAAGCGCTGCTGGCGAGTGATGATTGGGCCGACAACGAGTGGGCGCTACTGACGAAGACCGATCCCGAGCGCGTCATCCGCGTCGTGCTTGAAAAACTGCGCCGCCTCAATGGAGAGGAAAGAAAAGACGCCGCTGCCACTTTTCTACTTCTCGGAGGCATACTGGGAATAGAAGAAGATCTACGGAAGAGGATAGAAAACCCAATGATCGACATCCTGCAAAATAAAGTTCTCGGCCCGCTCGTTCTTGAGCAAATCGAGATAGGCGTCCGAGCGGGTCGCGAAGAGATTCGCGAAGAGGCTTGGCAAGAAGGCCGCCAAGAAGGCCGCCAAGAAGGCCACCAAGAAGGCCACCAAGAAGGCCGCCAAGAAGGCCGCCAAGAAGCCTCCCGCGCCCTATCTCGCCGCCTCATCGAAAAGCGCTTCGGCCCTCTCCCGGTTTGGGCTCAGGCCCGACTCGCCGAAGCCTCCTCGGAAACACTCACCGACTGGATCCTCGCCCTCGACGAAGCCGGCTCTCTCGAAGCCGTTTTCCGCACCTAGTCTGCCGCCAACCCTAGACGCCGGTATATCCTAGCTTTATGGATCTCACACAGCGTCGTGACCTTCTGAAGTCTGGAGCCCTCATCCTCGGGGCCCCCGCCGTCCTCTCCGCTTTCCAAGCGTCGAAGTCGATCAAGATCGGTCTCGTCGGCTGCGGTGGCCGCGGCACGGGGGCCGCCTCCCAGGCCCTTAAAGCCGACGATTTCTCGAACCTCACGGCTATGGCCGATGTCTTCCCCGAACGCATTGATGACTCCGTCGCCAGCCTCAAGAAAATCCACGGCGAAAAAGTCAAAGTCGAAAAGACCAACATGTTTGTCGGCCTCGACGCCTATGAAAAACTGATCGATTCCGGCGTTGACGTCGTCGTTCTCGCCACCCCTCCCGGCTTCCGCCCCGCCCAACTCCGTTACGCTATCGAAAAGGGCAAACACGTCTTCTGTGAAAAGCCCATGGCCGTCGACGTCCCCGGAATCCGCCACGTCATGGAAACCTCGAAGATGGCCAAGGAGAAAAACCTCTCCCTCGTCGCGGGCTTCTGCTGGCGGTACTCGAACTACATCGTCGAAACCTTTAGCAAAATCAAATCCGGCTCCATCGGTGACATTACCGCCTACTACGGCACCTACTACACCAACCCGGTGAAACCGATGCCCCCGGCCGACACCCGCCCTGCTGGCATGTCCGACGTCGAATGGCAGATCCGCAACTGGTACAACTTCCAATGGCTCTGTGGAGACTCCCTCGTCGAACAGGCCATCCACACCGTCGACAAAGTAGCTTGGGCCTTCGATGACGTGCCCCCCGTTTCCTGCGTGGCCACCGGCGGCAGGCAAATCCCCGCCGAAGGCGGTAACATCTACGACCACTTCTCGGTCAACTACCTCTACCCGAACAACGTCCGCGCCTTCGTCTCCAGCCGCCAGATCGAAGGCTGTTACAACGAAAACGCCGACTACATCATGGGTACCAAAGGCCAAGCCATCATCGGCCGCGGACCCAACCCCCGCATCGTCGGCGAAAATCCCTGGACCTTCGCGGGCCAGAAGTACGACATGTACCAGAAGGAGCACGACGACCTATTCGCCAGCATCCGCAAAGGCACCCCGCTCAACGACGGCGAGCGCATGTGCACCTCCACTCTCCTCGGCATCATGGGACGCATGGCGGCCTATACCGGGCAGCAGATCACCTGGGAAGAGGTCATGAACTCCCAGCACCGTATCTTCCCCGAAAAGCTCGAATGGTCCGGGAAACTCCCTGTTGAACCCATGCCCCTACCCGGCCGAACCAAGTTCGCCTAATGCGTCTCAGCCTCTTTCTGTTCCCGCTCCTCGCCATCGCCCAGACTCCCGAGTTTGCGTCGGTCATAGAGAAGCACTGCCTCTCCTGCCACGGAGCCGAAAAAGGGCTGTCCGGTCTCCGTCTCCACACCCGCGCCGCCGCCCTCAAGGGCGGCTCCCGCGGGTCAGCGCTCATCCCCGGCGACCCTGCCAAATCACTGCTCTACAGCACCACTGAACTCGCGCCCGGAACTGCCCTGGCTATGCCTCCTGGCGGTCAGCAGATCCCGGCCACCGACCGGGCCATACTGAAAGCCTGGATCACTGCCGGAGCCCCCTGGCCCGACACGCTCACCCTCAAGCTCCCCCAACTGAAAATCAAAGACGACCAAGCCCTCGTCGCCCGGCTCCACCCGAAAATGGAGCAAGCCACCGAGCTCAAACCCTACAAGCGCATCATTCCGAACTCCACTGTCGAATTCGAAATGCTACCCGTCCCCGGCGACACCAAAATCGCCCCCTTTTGGATGGCTAAGTACGAAGTAACGTGGGACGAATACCGCCTCTTCATGTTCCAGAACCTGGCAAATGAAGCCCGCGGCGCTGAACCCGTACTCGACGCCATCTCCCGCCCCACTAAACCCTACGTCGAGATGTCGTTCGGTATGGGCATCAATGGCTTCCCCGCCATCTCGATGACCCACCATGCCGCCAACAAGTTCGCCCAGTGGCTCTCGGCCAAAACCGGGCAATTCTATCGCTTACCTACGGAAGCCGAATGGGAACACGCCTGTCGCCTCGGCGATACCGAAACCGCCCCCATCAACGACCGCTCCTGGTTCGTTGACAACTCTCCCGAAAGCTATCAGCAAGTCGGCAAGAAGAAACCCAACCAACTCGGTCTCTACGACATGCTCGGCAATGTCGCCGAATGGACCCTCGATCAGTACGATGAAAAGTCCTACGGCAAGCCGCTTCCACCCGAAGGCTACATCCTTTCCACCAAGCCCTACCCCCATGTTGCCAAGGGTGGAGCTTGGTCCGACCCCGCCCAGAAGCTTGGCTGCGGCCAACGCATCTGGTCCGACCCCCAATGGAAGATGCAGGATCCCCAACTCCCCAAGTCCATTTGGTACCTCACAGACGCCCAGTTTTTGGGCTTCCGCCTCGTCCGTCCGCTGAAGGTCCCCAGTGCTGCGCAGATGTTTCGTTATTGGAATAACGGCGTCGAGCGCGAATAGCGCCTCCCGTCCGCTCGAACGGTTCGAGGCCGTCGAGCCCCACCTTGGGACCTTGATCGCCATCACGGTCTACGCCCCCCACGTAGCTGCCGCGCGCGCCGCGTTCGCCCGTGCCTTCGCCCGCATCGCCGCCCTCAACCAAATCCTGTCCGACTACCTGCCCTCCTCCGAACTGAACCAGGTCAGCACCAAGCCTCGGATCATCTCCCCTGAACTTGCCACCGTCCTCCGCACCGCGCAGCAGCTTGCGAAACGAAGCCAAGGTGCCTTTGACATCACTGCCGGAGCTCTCATCCGCCATTGGCGCCAAGCCAAAACGTTTCCTCCCGCCCACCTTCCCGTCGGCTATCAGCATCTTCACGTGAAAGATCGCCAAGCCTGGATCGACGATCCCGCCATTCGCCTCGACGTCGGAGCCCTTGGCAAGGGCTACATTGCTGATGAAGCCCTGAAGGCCCTCGGCCTCCCTCGCGCCCTCATCGCCATCAGCGGCGACATCGTCTGCGGCGCCCCCCCCCCGGGCCAACCCGGCTGGCGCGTCCAGGCTGCTGGTCAAGTCTTCACCCTAAAGCACGCCGCCGTCTCCACCGCCGGCGACGCCGAACAATTCACCCTCATCGACGGTCAGCGATACTCGCACATCTTCGACCCCCGCACCCGCCGACCGCTTACGACCGCACGCCAGGTCACCGTCATCGCCCCCTCTGGGCTCATCGCCGACGCGCTCGACACCGCCATCTGCATTACCGGCGACCCAACACTCACCCGGCATTATCGGCACACCCACGCCTATATCGTGTAAGGAATCGCCCACCTTTCGTTCCTAATGCAGTGAAAGTGGCCAACTCCAACCGACTAGTGACGTTCGAAGCCTGGCTCCAGCAACACGGCGCCATCCTTCACAAGATCGCCCGCTCCTACGCCAGCCCCACCGATCGAGAGGATCTCCACCAGGACCTCCTCATCGCCCTCTGGGACTCCCTCCCCTTCTATCGTTCGGAATCGAAGCCCAGTACCTTCATCTACCGCGTCGCGCTGAACCGTGCCCTCAACTGGACTCGCACCCGCCGCCCCTATGTCGAACTCCCGGATCTCCCCGCCCCTGTCCCTAATCACGACCGCCTCGACCAACTCTACGCCGCCATCGCCCAACTGCCGGAGCTCGATCGATCCCTGATCCTCCTCCAACTCGACGGCCTGACTTACGCCGAAATCGCGCAAGTCCTCGGCCTTTCAGAAACCAACATCGGAGCTCGCCTCACCCGCCTCCGCCAACGTCTTAAGGAGATCCTCTTATGAACCTAGAAGCCTACGAATCTGCTTGGCGCGACCAATCCGCCGCGCCGCCTCTCGCCCTGATCAACCGTGCTCTCCGCTCCCATCGCCGCCGCATGGCGGTCCTGTTGTGCGCCTCCATCAACACCCTCATCTCCCTGGTCATCGCGTTCCAAAACGCCGCGTTCTCAATCCTAACGCTGGCCCTTCCCCTCCTGGCCGTCGCGGTTCTCGCCCTCCTGATTCGTCGCCAACTCCGCCTCCGTAAAGCCTGGATCAATGGAACCACCACGGTCTGTGAGGCCCTGACCCTCTCCCTCCAGGAAGTCAACCAGGAACTCGCCAACCAGAAGACCCTTGGTCTCTACGCCGGCGCCACCGTCCCACTCTTCGCCGTTTTACTCTCGCGACTCAGCGATTCCGGCAAGATGAATCAGAACGCGGTCGTTAGCCTAAGCTTGCTTCTGACTGCTGTCTTCCTCGTCAATGGAATCGTCTTTTGGTATCGCCGCCGTTACAACCTCGTCCCTCGTCGCGATCGCATTGAGCGGGTCCTCGCGCAACGCTAACACTTCCAAATCAGGTTGGCCCGGGTCACCGCCTCCGCCACGAAACCGACCGTGGGCTCGGTGCCTTTCTTCCCTTCGGTTGGCGCCTCAGGATCCTATCAGAAAAACGCTGGCAAAGTGTGTCCCCGACCCCCGTCGGCATTGTCGCCCTGTCGCGGCAGTCCTGTGATACGGTGACCCTTGTATGCACGCACAACGAAAAATTGCCCTCGTCACCGGCGCCGGAAGCGGCATCGGCCGGGCGGTTAGCCTGGCCCTCCAAGCTGCCAACTATTCGGTAGTCCTCGCCGGACGCCGTCAAGCAGAACTCGCTGCCACCGCCGCGCTAGCCTCCAATACCGGTGGAGCCATGTTTCCCGTTCCCACCGATATCAGCCAGCCCGACCAGGTCGCTGCTCTCTTCGCCACCCTCAAAAATACCTTCGGGCGCATCGACCTGCTCTTCAACAACGCCGGCATGGGCACCCCGGCCATGCCCATAGAAGACCTCACTTTTGAACAATGGAGCGCCGTCGTCGGCGTTAACCTCACCGGCTCCTTCTTGTGCGCTCAACACGCCATCCGCCTGATGAAAGCGCAGGACCCGCAGGGAGGCCGCATCATCAACAACGGCTCCATCTCCGCCCACGTGCCGCGTCCCCACTCGGCGCCTTACACCGCTACCAAACACGCTATCACCGGCCTGACCCGCAGCATCTCCCTCGACGGTCGACCGTTCCATATCGCCTGCGGCCAAATCGACATCGGCAACGCCGCCACCGACATGACCCAGCGGATGACCGCCGGAGCCCTCCAGCCCGACGGTAATCTACGCCCCGAACCCCGGATGGACGTCCGCTGCGTTAGCGATGCCGTGCTCTACATGGCCGGACTACCGCTCGAAGCCAACGTCCAGTTCATGACCGTCATGGCCACCGATATGCCCTTCATCGGCCGCGGCTAAATTCGCAGAAAAAGCTGGCGGCGGTACATCCACCAGAGGATCAGCCAGAACACTCCCAGCACGGAAAGGCCGCTCCAAAGCGGTGCCAACCCGGGTCCGGCGAAACCAAACAAGCCGGCCCCGAGGTGAATCCGAAAGGAGCCCAGGACGAAGTCCTCCCACAGGTGAGCGATCACGTATGCAGCAATCGAATTCATGCCGATCACCACCAATGGAAACGCCCACCACCGGTAGTGTCTAACGTCGATCATCCAACTAAACCCAGCTAAAAACAGGAAACAGACACCCCCGCTGAAAAGCGTCCACGCTGGGGTCCAAATGCGTTTCACAATCGGACAGATCCCCGTAAAGTGCAGGAACAGCCCACCCGCCGCGCAAGCCACTCCGGCCCCCAAAAACTGACGCAAGGGCAGCGTCGGAGCAGAAGCCCGCAGCCAACGCCCGGCCGCCAAACCAAGAATCATGGTTCCCAGTGTCGGGATAAAGCTCAGCGTCAAATATCCTCCCCGATTGCCCAAAAACGGCGTCGGTCGAGAGAACAAATTTAAAAACCAGCGGTCGAAAGCCGCCCCATAGTTGTCAGCCTTCTGCCAATGGGCGCCGAACCCCAGTTCCGGCGGCAGCGGATAGAGCGCCCAAACAAGCCAATAGCCAAAGAGAATCACCCCTAAAGCCGCCCACTGCCAACGCGGCGGCCGAAGGCCCAAAACAAATAGAAACGGATACCCTAACCCGATCTGCGTCAGCGTATCCTCAAACGTGAAATTGGTTTGCAGGCTGTGCGTAGAGCGGAGAAAGATTCCTAACGCGATCAGCAAAAATGCTCGCCAGCACGTATGGAAGAACATCGACGTCCCACTGGCACCCTTCGCCAGTCGGCTCGCTATCGAGTACGGCAAAGCCACTCCCACCAGGAACGAAAACGAAGGCTGAATCATATCATGCAGCGAGCAGCCCTCCCACGCCACATGGGATTGGTGATACGAGAGCGTCTGCCAAACCCAATTGTCTGGAAACGCCCGCGCGATCTGCGACAAATGCAAAACCTCGGCCATCATCAGCAACATGACGAAACCGCGGTAGGCGTCGAGTGCCTGATTACGAGCCGGAGCTGGGTTCATTTCTTCGTCCGGATGCAGTAAACCGCTCTCTGGCTCCGCAGGTAAAGGTCGCCCGCCACGATCGCCGGACTGGCGATAAAGACCTCGTCTTTCATGGAATTCGTCGCCAGCAACTCCATCTGGTCGCCGAGCTTGTAAACCAGCACGTCACCCTCCTCGGTCGAAAGATAAAGCTTGCCATTGGCACCCACTAAAGAGGCCTTGAAGTTATAGGGCTTTGGCAGCCGCTCTTGGAACAACACCGCACCGGTGGCTGCATTCAGGCAGCTTAAGAATCCGTTGTCACTCACAAAGTAGAGCCGATCGTTGACCAGAACTGGCGAAGGAGTATAGGAGTTCGCCCGCTTGTTCTGCCAAACGATGGCGTCGCTCCCGGTTAGGTCGCCCTTCCGGCCCAACCGCAGCGCCAGCAGGTTCGGATCGCGGTGTCCACTCATGACATAGACAATTCCCTTCGCGGTCACCGGTGCCGGAATCACATTGGTCCCCAGCCCGGCGCACTCCCAAATTAGCTTCCCCGTCGCGAACTCATAAGACCGAATCTTATTGCTGGCCGCCACCACAATCTGCTTCACACCCTCGTGGGTCAAAACCAGCGGCTGCGCCCAGGCGCTCGGCTCATCACGGTCCACCTTCCACAACTGCTTCCCGGTGGTCTTATCGAGCGCGAGCAAGTACGACCCTTCCTCCTGGTCAAACCCCAGAAGAACCGTGTTCTCGTGCAACACCGGAGCCGTTCCTTCGCCGAAGGCGAGCCGCATCTTCATCGGAGAGAACGTCTTCTGCCAAGCCGGCTTACCGTCCATCGTGTAGACATACAGCCCCCGGGAACCAAAAAAAACATAAACATGCTTTCCGTCCGTCACCGGGCTATTCGACGCGAAACTGCCATAGCGGAAGTGGTAGCCCTCATGCGGAGTAGCCTTCGTCGCCTCGCGCTCCCAAACCACCTTGCCGTCCTTCCGGTTCAAACACATCACGACGAACCGATGAGGAACGTTCGCCGCAAATCCTCCACCCGGCCCTCCCCGCCGCGCCCCTCCGCCGCCTCCACCGGGCGTGCTCAGCTCGCCCTCCGGTATCGCCGTCGTCAAAAACACCAAATCGCCGTAAACTACCGGCGACGAGTGTCCCCGCCCGGGGATGTTCGTCTTCCACGCGACGTTCTCGCTGTCGCTCCAGGTTACTGGCGCTTCCCCGCGAGCCATCCCGTTTTCAAAGGGACCGCGCCAACTGGACCAGTCCGCCTGGAGTAGAAGTAAAGCGAGCGAAAAAATCATTCCCCGATGCTAACGCAACCAGGCGGCGCCGAGCACCCTTCTAGCCGTTCAGTCCAAATTTGATCTTCATTTCACCGGCGGTAATCTGTGGATTCCGCAACGTCATTTCGGCATCGTAGTTCTCCCAGGTTCCGCTTGGCGAACGCACCGAAATCAACCGATTCATGTACGACCCGCCGGGGTAGCCGACAGCCTCCTCGGTATACTCCATCTGCAATCCAGACGTCTGCAGTCCCATCGCCGCGAGCGTCGACCGCAGCGCCGCCATCCCAGGATGCCGGTCCGTATTCACCTGCGGCCCGGTCGTCGAGCCGGCGGGCGGAGGAGGCGTTGTTGAACGGTTGGTCGGCGCGACCGTGGGCGCGACCGTGGGCGGCAC
>Ga0163144_10029593_pt1 | contig 10507 bp, 6 predicted proteins | sample OliLak19BULKMAT1_FD_123175 | JGI IMG/M metagenome (GOLD analysis project Ga0163144, IMG submission 123175) | Freshwater microbial mat bacterial communities from Lake Vanda, McMurdo Dry Valleys, Antarctica - Oligotrophic Lake LV.19.BULKMAT1 | ecosystem: Environmental > Aquatic > Freshwater > Lake...
ATCCACATTCTGTACATGCACAATTAGGTCGTTATACAAATTTATTCATTCGTACCGACTCTGGCACATTCGGCTTGCGCGAACAATTCCCTGATGCTCCCATTCAACCACCCAAATATATTGACCTTATCGAAGAAGTTCTTGAAGAAGCAGGGATACCACTTTCCATACAAACTATATTTACAAGAGTAAATCCAATTCGAGAGGCAAAATATTCTTCAATCACGATATATCTAGGTACTCATGGAAAGTTCATAGGCTACGGAAATGGGATGTATGGTCTCGCAAAATGGGGGTTAGGAAAAACAAAAGTCGGAGATAGCTACATATTTAGATACTGTCCCACACCACTACTAAGTGACACCAATAACCCAAGTAATTTTTTTGAATCTATCGTTATTGGGTACAAATCCCTTATAGATAATCCGGACTTATCATCATCTCAATTCTATAGACTCATGTTAGAATGGGCAAAAAAAGTTAGCCAACAAGAAAATAACGCTCAGTCTATATTTGATGCTTGGTATGTGGTTGGGTTGATTGATTATGTTGACCTAAATACTGATAGTGATAAAAAGCTGATATTACAAATTCCTGAAAATAGCAACCACAACGAAATCCGTGAACATTGCTTAAACCAATTATGCCAACGAGTACATAAAATGTCTGAATTACTATCAGCTTTAGATATTTTGCATTTACCGAATATTACCAAGTTACAAAACACAATCTTTGGCAGTCAAAACGATGGATTTGATGTCCCGCTACGATTATCCTTACTAAAATCCTTCGAGGCTATAAGACAAGATAACGGCACATGGCATCTAACAAGAATTGGTCGTGATATATTGGCAAAAAACCCACCAAGTGAATTAATCACTTTGAATCAGCTAAACAATATACAGGCTGATTCAGAAAAGCATGATACAGACGATTGGGACGACACACTGGATGTTTTACTGATATGAAACCAACTCATAAATTGCAATTTGTCGCTTCGATGACCGTATACCCAAGCGACATTCGTAAAATCCGCGCACGAGTGGAACGAGCAGGCGCAAGTGTATATCCACTACAAAATGTGTTAATCACACCGCTCTTTGTGAATGCCAATTCATTAGGGACGGTATGATATAGAGTAGTTATAAATAATTGATTTTGAGTTGGTATTTATTTGAGATAATAAAAACAGAATACCTTGAAGAGTTAAGGAATTGCTTCTAAAAAATATTGTGAATAAATAAAAATAAGATTAAAATATAAATATCTATCTAATTTTATGGAGTGGGGATTTTGCTTTTTACTATATTATCACTGACATACCAAATCTCTTAGCCCAGTTCTATTCATAATGAATTTGAGGATTTTCGTTTGTAATGGAATCTCATCAGCCATTTGTTGGGAGTGACCCACTCATCTGTTTCCTACGTGATATCGCGGAACTACCCGTCATCACTGGAAAGAGCGCATATTTGTTGCTTACACGCCGAGTGGAACGCGCACGGGTATTAAAGCGCATCAATATTGAAAATCCAATCCAAAGGCTACAAAGAATACGTGGCGTTTTGAATAAGATGCTCAAAGAGTTCAATTACGCATGTGAACAGAAAAACCTACCCAGCCTATCAGTAGAAATACTATATAAAGATTTTGAAACATTTTTCAATGATTCGAATATTCGCACACCAGCAACACTGGGAAAATACATCCCGAAACAAAAACAGGGAGATAATTTTGAACGACTAAGTGAAATCATATGGAGAGGGCTTTACTTATCGTCATTGCTTCCCCAAACATTCCGTGATAATTCTAGTGATATACCGACCGAAGATGAGTTAACAGTGTTCTTTGACCAGATTGTTGAAGACGGAAAAGAAGCCAAAAAAACACTCGTTGAAGGAACACTTCGATATGTGCTAAAAGTTGCACGCCTCTATTTACATACAGGAATCCCCTATCTGGATTTGGTTCAAGAGGGTTGTGTGGGACTTATGCGCTCGGTGGATACCTTCTCCGAACAATTAGGTTCTCATTTCCAATCACATGCTGTGACTTGGATACGACAACGTATTTCTCGCTGTATCGCAGATTATTCACGACTCATTCGTGTTCCAGTACATCAACAAGATGAAATTGAAGCTATACAACAGAAATATGATGAATTTATTGAGCAAACAGGGTATCCACCTCTTGATTATGAACTTTTTATCGCTTTGGGATGGTTAACCGAAGATGAAATTAATTTGATTAAAAGTATATCCATTTATGAGAATGCTCTCCAAAAAATAAAAAATCGGTTTGAAAAAGGTAATTTAGTTATACCTATAGTCGAATCTAAAGATAACATCCCACTAGATATGATTAACCTATTCTATGAAATCACACTGATAACTCGTGAAGAATATATTTTGATAAAAGCGTATGTTGAACAATCTTTTGATAATCAACGGACAAGAAGAATTCATGAGAAATTGAAAAAGGCATATAAAGACTTAGGCTATTTTGTGATTGCAACAGCAACCCATCATTCTTTAGAGTCCGTTAAATTACCATCTTTGGGAGAAGATATCTCCGCTGAAGATTTATTGATGGCTGAACATGCAGTTGAGGAAGAAGTGTTTCATAATTTTATCTTGGATAATATCATAACTAGTCTAAGGCAGTTATCTGAAAGAGAAAGATTAGTTATTTTATTACGATTTGGCTTATACGATGGAAAAGAAAAAACACTTGAAGAAGTTGGTCAAATTCTCAGTGTTACTCGTGAGCGAATCAGACAAATCGAAAATAATGTCCTAATGAAACTCAGTAAATCTTCTGTTCTTTATAACCTCAAAGATTTTGTTGGTTATCAACTTAATAGATTAGCTAATGAATCTATTAAGTTGCAGGCAAATTTTAGCCAAATTTTAGAATCTACTAGATATATACCAGTAGAGACAGATAAAGAAAAAAAGCGACTGGAACAACTCATGGAAAAATACATCATGGGTGGGCGTAAACGATTTACTGGCATTCGTAAGTCAGGTGAACGCGCTCAGGTATATAAATACATTTTAGAGAATGAAAATCACCCTCTTCATCACTCTGAAATCCACAAACGGTCACTCACCATACTACCAATACACTTGCATCCATCCACGACAAATGCGTATGCAACACTATTTCAAAACAATTGGTTTCGTCCATTTGGTAATGGTGTATTTGGCTTATCCAACTGGGAGAATGTAGCTAATAATGGCAGTAGCGAGCATGTATTCATACATTGCCCTACCCCATTGTTACCCGAATCACCCCAGCCTCGTGCCTTCTTTGAATCGGTGATGATTGGATATGATCTCATTCAAAAACATCGGGCTATCTCAGCTAAAGACTTTTACACTAAAATGCTCGAATGGGCAAAGAAGGCATCGCTCAATGTTCAAGATGCACAGAATGCTTTTGATGTATGGTATACATGTGGATTATTAGAGCGTGTAGATTTTATACGGGATAGTAATGCACCTTTAAAACCAACTTTTACGACTGATACTCGCTTACAGGATATTAGATTATTCTGCTTAAACAATCTCTGCCGTCGGATATTAAAAATGCCAGAGCTATTATTGGCATTAGAGCGGATTACTACACCAACTGTATCAGCATTACAACGCACAATCTTCGGTGGTGAAAATACGGGATTCGATATTCCTATTCGTTTAACTATACTAATGGCATTTGAAGCCGTTTCATTTACAGGAAGTATGTGGCGCATAACAGACTTAGGACGTTTGGTACTCCAAGCCAATCCTCCTATAGATTTGCCAGACTTTGATGCTATTGAACCAGATGGAGAAGAAGCAAGTATTGAATTAGAAGACGAATTCGGGCTACTGGATTTATACTGAGACGATGAATATTTTATGAGCGCACATGAACTTAAATTTGTTGCTTCGATGACCGTGTGTCCAAGCGACATTCGTAAAATCCGCGCACGAGTGGAACGAGCAGTTGCAAGTGTAGATCCACTACACAATGTGTTAATTACACCACTCTTTGTGAATGCCAATTCATTGGCAATGACCCATGAAATTGCTGAAGAACAAGCAGGCAGGAGTGTATTTTTTGATAGCGGTGGATACTATGTACAATCGGGCAAACTCAAATATAGTGAACTCTATATGCCTCTGCTCACTGCCTATCGCAACAATCGGTGGGCAAGTGTTTATATTCTACCTGACCATGTACCCACCTCACTGGATACTGAAGAAACGGTAGAGACGAAAGTCCAAGAAACTATCCAAAATAGTGAAATGTTCTTTCGAGAAATGCCTGATGAACTCAAAGGACGGGCTATGCCAGTTGTTCATGGTCGCACTCAGAAACAAGTAGACGAATGCTTAAAAGCCTATATTCGGCTTGGAGTTCGTTACATTGGATTCGGTAGTTTTGGAACAATGGGTAAAAATAGCAGTGTTAATATAGCTACGCAAAGTGCAGTGCAATTAGCCAAATATGTTATTCAAATTGCCCATTCACACGGTATCAAAGTCCATCTTTTTGGGCTTGGTGTACCTGCATTGGTTGCAATGATAAAAGGGATAGAGGCAGATTCTTTCGATTCATCAGCATGGCTAAAAGCGGCAGGTTTCGGGCAGGTGTTTTTACCGTTCATGCGAGCATATAACATCTCACATGGAAGTGTTATATCTGAATTACAGAAAGGTATCACTATAGACCAGTTTTCACAATACCAACACCTCACAGGTCATAAGTGCCTTTACTGCCAACCACCATCATATCTTCAAGAACATAAGATGAATCGCGCAATCCATAATCTAATTGTCATTGCCGAAACCGTCCAAATGGTCAATACGGGCAATTATAATCATATTCAAAAAATATATCATCATGGCTCAAAAAAATACCAAGAGGAGTTTGAAAATTGGCTTCTATAAAACTCGATATACACATACCGCCAGACTCTAATCCTGAAAATATTGGTCAACTTATCAATATTCTTGCAGGAAACCCTACATTGATATTCCAAACAGCAAGCGAAATGATGGAATTTCTCTTGGAAAATGGTGGTGGTTCACGTTCAGAAATCCATATCACCGCAGGTGAAATGGGTGTCATTGAAAAAACACCCAATAATGTAAAGCTATCTCCTATTGGTCACACATTATCACGTATCAGAGAAGAAGCCCGTCCTGACTTGCTTCACTATTTGATGTATACAGGTTGGTCAGAGAACAAACCAAGAGCATTTCTCCAATCATGGGCATATCAAAAGGTCTGTAATCACTATTGGGAGACGGGTGATGTAGATATACCCACTTTCGCCAAACGATTAGTCGAGGAAATCACAAATGAAGCAAGTACCTATTTCACTGATTTACTTGAAGCATTTGAGGATATATCGTTTAGCCCCAAAAGTATCACTGGCGCACATAAATGGATGGAAGCGATGCGCCCTCAAGTGATAGAAAAATCTGGCAAAGAATACAAACGTTTTATTCAACGGGAATTTTGCCCACCCGAATTGCTGATTATGGCAATTGGCTATGTTTTGCAAGATGACCCAGATGCAACCAATATTGATATTCTCTTGAGCAAAGATAGGCGCGATGTAATTTGCCGATTATGCTTACTTGAGCCAAGCGCATTAGACCGCGCCCTTGATTGGGCATTACCTGCCTTCCCTTCTATCATCACAACTGGCACAACTGCTGGTTACTATGGGCGATTCATACGCCTTATTAAACGCCCCACCTTTGAGGATTTAATTCGATGAGTAATTGGATGAAATTAACACAAGACCTTAAACAACGCCTGCCACTCGAATATCTCACCGCCACTCAGAAGACTGTATACGAGGATTTATATAGACGGCTCAAATTCCCAAATTGGATTAACCTATATGGGAAATATGGTGTAGGAAAAACCTTTGTTGCATGGGCTGTATCGCGTGCTGTGGGTGGTCAACATATCTCATCCCCTACCATCTTAGAAACTCTATCAAACACTGATGACCCTCTTTTGATTGACAATGTACCTTATCATGAGTCACAGATTAGGCAGGTATTAGCCAAATGCGGTTTATTAGGTGCAAAATCAGTTATTTTGATTACACGCCAACCAGCAACAATGCCAATGCAGAAAATCGAGTTACATATACCCAATCAAGAAGACATAAACTTTGTATTCAAAACATTGGGAGGACTTGGATATTATCCACAAAATAATTTACCCTCACATCCAAATTTATGGGATGTGTTACAAGCCTATGTTTAATTTAGGGAGATAAAAATGAGCATTGAAGGTCTGAACTATATTTTAGATAAAAAAGAACTAATTCCAACTGTGAGCGCCCAAGATTTGCTTAACCGCCCATCACAAGTTGAGGCAGATTATAAAAGGCATGTTCGTACATATGTACCAATCAACCATATCGCACAAGGGCGTGAAGGTATACTCACTGTTGAAGATTTTGAACGGAAATTGTTTAATGCAGTTAAAAATGCTAAATCCCCAAGAGGCTATCTCACGGCAGAGTATGGTTATGGTAAAACCAGCACAGCCATCTATTTATGGGAACAAGGGGAAAAACAAAACCTAATTGTTGTACCACCCTTTCAATTACTGAATCTGCCTGATTTGGTCATGGCTACACACGGTTGGGTACGCTATAAGCTCAGTGAACATGGTTATCAATATGTTGAAGAGCTAGACCAATTATATGACAAAGTGATAAATCGGAGCATTGAGCAGGAAGCCGAGCGTGGCAATATTAATGTTACCATGTTAAAAACGTGGGTAGATGAGGGAAAATTCAATCTTGATCTCCAACCCGATGAATATATTCGATATTTTGAGGAGGTTACTCGCATTGCTCTTTCCGCAGGGTATGCTGGTCTTATTTTGTTACCAGATGAGATTCAACAATACATAGAGCCATTGATGAAACGCAGTGGAGACCCAATTGTTCCCTTTTTCAATTTACTTCAGGGTCTAGCCACTCGTGAAGGCTACTTAAACTTTGGTCTCATTCTGGTCACAGTCCCTAAAGAACTAGACATTATTCGGGAAGGTCGCGGGCGTAAAGACCTCATCCATCGTATGCGTGAACTAAGCCTAGATTTGACTTATGTTTACGATAGTGAATTTCCTGAACGTTTATGGGATGTTTTAGCCAATGAATTCAATTTCAAAGATGTATCGAAAGAGATTGTAGCGTCTGAGACACTTCTTTCATTAGGGGAAATCATTATTCGCAACGATTTATCAGACGGTCCACGCACAGTCATCAACACATTCAAACGCATGGTGCAACGCTATCTGACAGATAACAATATACTCCCTTATACGCCCATAGATATGATTGACGACTTCTTAAATGGAGTTATCGCTTTCGCTGGAAATAACAAAATCCCATCAGTCACACGACGCGCATTGCAAAGCAACTTCGTCAAAGGTCATCCAGATACAGAGCGTGCTGTAAAACTAGCCGCCGCATTTCCAGTAAATGGGGCTTCAGTAAATATTCAACGTGCTTTTAAGGTAGATAAAGCTACTGATGGATTAAAACACGATGCGCTTGGGGAATTAGTTATCGGAGTTGGCAAAGCTGAGGATGGTGGTATAACCTTATTTGGGTTGCAATCAGGCTCACAACAACACGGGTGGTTGCCTGCGAAAGTACGTGAAATCCGAACAGTCTATAATGAATTTCAGGATATACCTAAAGATCGCGCTATATCTGTATTTATAGGTTTACTCAAAACACATATTTTCAAAAACTGGAAAGTGGTTGATGAGCGTTCATCAAGCCTCGTATCCAATCAATCAATCATCTTTGAGGGGGAATTCCAATCCTTTGCTACACGGTATCCAAAGCGCCGTGTTCATGTCCGCATCATCTGGGATGATAATGAAGAACGCAAGGATGCAGAGATAGATGGTGATGTAGCTATCGAATTTTATTTGAGCCTACGCCCCGATTTAATTGATGACATAGATAAAAGACGTAGCCATGCCTATCCAGCAAAAATATCACTTGATGAAAACATAGCACTAATCCCTATCAACCTGTTGTATTTTCAATTAGAGAAGCTATCCCCACAAATTGGGAATGCTCTTAAAGATGTGTGGATGCCCTATGACCTATCACCGATGATATTGATGAATATTTACAAGGTCATAGATGAAAGCCGTGAAGAGAATTTAATTCCGCGAGGAGAAGACCAAGAAATCAAAAATGCTTTTCAGCCAGAATTGCTAGACAACATCATCAGCTACCTATTTAATGCTGATGTGGGGGCAACATTAGATGGTGTTGCCAAAGGACGTATCACCGAAGTAGCAATTGAAAGGCTATTAGATGAAAAATACAGAGATACTTATCGCACTATCATGGCATCTTCAACTTGGAAAAGCACCTTAAACAAATATGCTTCTGCGCTTGACCGTTTGGATAACGTATATCAAAAACGAGGTGAGGTCGAATTTGAAGGCACAAAGACCGAAATTGCCAAGTTTATGACCTTATCAAACCCTGTTCTTGACAACTTTATATCACAGTATCCCCTACTCATAACAGTTACTAAAGAATGGGTGGGAAATAATATGGGCGCTGTTAAATTTACCCTACATGACCTTGAACAGCGCATCATGAAATGGCTACGCGCATCAAATCGTGTGGAAAAAACTAAGATTAGCGGGCAATCTATTGAAATTCATTCGATTGAGGTAAGTAATATCTATTTACAAGCACGTACTTTGGGTTATAAGGATGAAGAGATAGAAGCATTACTCGGCTTGTTAGTAGGACGTGAAATGATTGAATATCATCAAAATCATATCATCCGCGAAAAACCATCAATCAGTATTGATATAGAAGAGATTGCACAAAAAATCCGTGAATTTAATCGAGATGTGCAAGTGCTATCTGGTGGTTTTAGTGGTAGCCAAATAACAACATTCAAAGAGTATGCGGAAAATTTACAAAGCATTTTAGATACAGCGCGTCAAAATGGTAATCCTGACCCGCAACGTGTTCATAGATTAGGCAAGACGCTCGATATACGTAATAAAGAACTACGTGATTTCGCGTTGGATAAACAGAAAGATATTTCAAAACTGCTACAAAATCTACAACGCAACTTACGGCTCATTAACCCACAACATATCACTATTCTGTCTACCCAAGTAGATGGTGGAGTCGAATATGTTCAACATGTTAACAGTCTACGCAACGCCCTCTCGAACCATGCAAATACGGTCAAATCAAATCTTGATAGTCTTAGGAATGCTATACAGCGCATTATCGACAACGTAGATAGACCAGACATATCTTATGAAAGCCTCGCAAGCTACGCATCAGATGCGAATCAGTTCGATGCTCGCATTGTGAAAGCAAAAGATGATATTGATAATTTTGAAATGCTTTATCGTCATTTTGGAGACTGGCAACGCCTTGTAAGTGATGGTTCACGCCTGTTAGATGACCTACAAAAAATGGGCAACCGAGTCATTGAATATCAAAACACATTCAATCGGTTGGTAAACAGTATTCGTGAGGCTATCAGCACTCAGTCTAATAAACTTGATGTTCTCCCAAACCATAGTATTTACTCATCACAGATGAATCAACTTCATCAAAAAGTCCGTGAAATACGCGACCAAGACCGTGATGCGTTCATTGAAACCCAGAATAGCTACTTCCAATTATTTTCGACAAAATTTGGTTTCAAACGGGATGAAATGTCCCCGTTTGAATATAATATCGCCTATCCAGATGAATCATATCGGTTGTTATACACAAAAGTGGGAGATTTAGCCAGAAAATTGTGGCAACGTATATCGCAGGGCATCAGTGCAGAACGCCAACAAATAGGTCAAATCCTCACAACACCGATGCTAAACACGCTGATATTAGAAGTTCGACAAACAATTGAAACACAAGGGAAAGAAATTGTTGAACAAACAACCAATGCACTCAGCAAACTCGTAGAACTTGAAAAATACATTGATGACCCAGTTGTTATCAAAAACTACCAACCCAATAATACAGGTGGCTTTGCAGAGTTAATGAGCGAAATTAATCAGGTAGTTGAGTTCTGGAGAGGTGTCAAAACACAAGTTACAGAACTCAGCAAACAAATTAATGAGGCGAGTCTTACACAGGAAGAAGATGTAGCACTGAATCATGTCAGGACGGAATCAATCGAAGATGCGCTGGATATATTCGAATGGCAGAGTAGTGCGGGGCTATCCCATGAAGAATTCTGGCAAGTTTTCCGTAGCTTGTACGAAAAGCAACGTATTCGTATCTTAGTAACGAAAGTACGGAGATAATCATCATGATTGACGTGTCATTTGAGAGTCTCGACAATTGGTTAAGAAGAACACCAGTTATAGGACAAGTTCATCCCTTAGTTCCGTTATCTTTAAGTCAAGATGTGGATATTATTTTGGATACTGAAATAAGTCATTTTCTTGAGGCGTTAGATAACCGCGCTTACAT
>Ga0163144_10029595_pt1 | contig 10505 bp, 13 predicted proteins | sample OliLak19BULKMAT1_FD_123175 | JGI IMG/M metagenome (GOLD analysis project Ga0163144, IMG submission 123175) | Freshwater microbial mat bacterial communities from Lake Vanda, McMurdo Dry Valleys, Antarctica - Oligotrophic Lake LV.19.BULKMAT1 | ecosystem: Environmental > Aquatic > Freshwater >...
GGCGTACCTCCCGGCAAGCACGATAACGTGCGCGTCGATCCAGCCAATCGCAAGAGGGAACGCCCCAATGAAGATCGCCCATTCCGCCGCCAGCCCCTATGTGCGCAAGGTCATGGCCTGCGCCATCGCCCGCGGTCTCAACGACAAGATCGAGCGCATGAAGATCGGCACGACCGATCCGGCGCTGCTGGCCTTCAATCCGCTGTCGAAGGTGCCGACGCTGATCACCGACGATGGCATGTCGCTCTACGACAGCCCGGTGATCTGCCAGTATCTCGACAGCATCGGTACCGCGCCGAAGCTCTATCCCACGCCAGGCCCGGCGCTGTGGAACGCGCTCCGCCAGGAGGCGCTGGCCGACGGCATCCTCGACGCCACCCAGCCGCGCCGCCGCGAGATCGCCCTGCCACAGGACGAGGGCCGCAAGGGCTACATCGCGCTCCAACAGGGCAAGGTCACGCGCGCCCTCGACGCGCTGGAGAAGGAGGCGGGCTCGCTCGGCATGCTGACCACGATCGGCGAGATCGCGATCGGCTGCGCCATCGGCTACCTGGAATTCCGCTACGCCAGCGAGCCGTGGCGGCCGGGCCATCCCAAGCTGGAAGCCTGGTACGACAAGGTCCTCAAGCTGCCGCCGCTCGCCGAGACCATGCCGGTTGGGTGAGGAAAGATGGCCCGCATCCCACTTCTGCAGGAAGACGATCCCTCGATCTCACCCGACCAGCGTGCCTTCCTGAGAGACGCCGGGCAGGCACGCGGCCGTCTGCTCAACATCTACCGCGCCATGGCCAACCGGCCAGAGGCGGGGCGGGCTTTCTCAAATCTCATCAAGACGGCGTACCGGTCGGACTCGACGTTGGCCCCCAAGCATGCCGAGCTTGCCTATCTGACCGCAACCGTCGTCAACGACTGTTACTATTGAATTCCCACCCACACGACGCTCGGTCGGAGCGTGGGACTGACGGAAGACCAGATGCATCATCTCGGCGACGCCGAGTTACCGGCGAGTGTCTACGATCCGGCGGAAGCGGCGATCGTACGCTATGCGCAGAAGTCGACGCGGCTGGAGCCGATCGACGACGCGACCTATGGCGAGCTGGCGGCGCATTTCACGCCGCAGCAGATTGTCGATATCTGTCTCACCGTTGGGCTGAGCAACTTGGTGAACCGCTTCCACGCGACTTTTCGGACCGACCTCGACCAAGCGACGATCGACGAGGCCGAAGCGGGTGACCGGCTCGCCGGAGCCTGCCCGATCCCCAGGCCCCGGCCGCCGCGCTGACGTGGCCAAGCGGGGAAATGTTAGGGTCACCACGTCACGTGAAGATGCGAGACAGGGGAAAAACCAATGCCGGCACGGTCGGGCGAACAGTTCCTGAAAGGCCTGCGCGGGCCACGCGCGGTCTGGGTCGATGGCGAGCGGGTGACCGATGTCGTCGATCACCCGAAGCTCCGCGGCGCCGCCCATGCGCTGGCCGAGGTCTACGACCTTCAGCATGCGCACGCCGCGACCTGCCTGATACCCGATCCCGAGACCGGCGAGCCGATCGGCACGAGCCACATCATCCCGCGCTCGCGCGACGACCTCGCGCGGCGCCATAAGGCGCTGCGTCAGGTTGCCGAATACTCGGTCGGCCTGATGGGCCGCACGCCCGACTACATGAACGTCACCTACGCAGGTTTCGCCGGCCGACCGGACGAATGGGGCGCGAACGGCAACGAGGTGGGCGTCGAGCGGCTGGTCGACTACCAGAAGTTCCTGCGCCGCGGCGACATCTCGCTCACCCACACCATCGTCCAGCCGACGGTCGACAAGGCGATGGGCGACGCGCCGCGTGCCGACAACGTCCACGCGCTCCGCAAGGTCGCCGACACCGAGCATGGCATCGTGGTGCGCGGCGCCCGCGTGCTGGCCACCCTGGCGCCCTTCGCCGACGAGATCGCCGTCTACCCGGCGTTGCCGCTGCCCGAAGGCGCCGACGCCTATGCTCTGTCCTTCTGCGTACCGATGAGCGCGCCGGGGCTGAAGTTCCTGTGCCGCGACAGCATGTCGACGCCCGACAACCGCTTCGACCATCCGCTGTCGGGCCGCTTCGACGAACAGGACGCCTTCGTCATCTTCGACGATGTCGAGGTCCCGCGGGACCGCATCTTCATCGACGCCAACCGTGCCGCCTACAACACGGTGATGACCACGAGCTGGCCGGCCAACATCCAGCAGCAGACCGCGATCCGGGCTTGTACCAAGCTCGACTTCGCCTGGGGGCTGGCGCTGCGCATGGCTAGCGCGATCAACGCGGCCGATCCCGAGACCATGCGCATTGTGGGTGAGATCTGGGCCTATGCCGAGTTTGCGCGCTCTGCCGTGGCCACGGCCGAAGCCGAGGCCCGCGAATGGCCAGGCGGCATGTGGACGCCGGCGGTGGCGCCGCTGCATGCGCTGCGCGCGATCCTGCCGATCTGGATGCCGCGGGTGAACGAGATCCTGCGCCTGATCGGCTCGCACAATCTTCTGGCCGCGCCGATGTCGGCCCAGCTCGCCGACCCAGAGCTGCGGCCCTTGATCGACCGCTATCTGCCGGGCGCCAAGGGCATGGCGGCGGAGGAACGCATCCGCATCTTCCGTCTCGCCTGGGATTTTGCCGGCAGCGCGCTCGCCAGCCGCAACGAGCAGTACGAGCGCTTCTATCTCGCGTCGTCGCCGCGCAACCTGGCGCGCCATCTTGCCTTCACCGACCGCAGCCGCGCCGACCGTCTGGTCGATCGGTTCCTGAAGGAGCCATACTAGAGAGTGTCGGAGGGGCCGATGAGCGACATCGACGTCAAGCCCGAGACCATCGCCAAGCCCAAGGCCAAGCAGCCGCCGCTGCACAAGGTCATCCTGCTGAACGACGACTACACGCCGCGCGATTTCGTCGTCGTGGTGCTCCGGACGGTGTTCCACACCACCGATGACCAGGCCTACGGCATCATGCTGACGGCCCACCAGCGCGGCGCCTGCGTCGTCGCCGTCTTCACCCGCGAGATCGCCGAGACCAAGGCGTCCGAAGCCACCGACCTCGGCCGCCGCGCCGGCCATCCGCTCACCTTTACGACGGAGCCCGAGGAGTAGGGGCCTCAGCCCGCGACCAGTCCCGCCGCCGTGACGCCCACGATGCAGGCCGCCTCGTCCTCGTCGCCCGTGCCGCCGCTGGCACCGGCGGCGCCCAGGATTTTGCCGTCCTTGTCCTTGATCAGCACCGCGCCGGTCTGCGGCAGGAACTTGCCCTGCGCCGTTGCCGACAGCGCGCCGAAGAACTGCGGGTTCTCCTGGGCGCGGCCCAGCAGCACGCGGCTCGACGCGTCCATGCCGACGGCGGCCCAGGCCTTGCCGATGGCGATGTCGTTGCGGAACATGCTGGCGTCGTCCTCGCGCTGCAGGGATTTGACGTGGCCGGCGGCATCCAGCACCGCGACCGCCAGCGGCTTGATCTTGAGCCGGCGGGCATCGGCCAAGGCGGCTTCCACGATCTTGTTGGCCTGGGCCAGGGTGAGGGACGGCATGAGTATCTCCTTAAGTCTTTGAAAACATGGCTAAACTCGACTGTGCCGCCCGCCCTTTCCAGCGTGTAGATTTCCCCGGACTTTGGCGAAAAGGCGTGTAAATCAATGGGTTGACGGAACGCACCGCGATCCGTACTTTCCGCCCGCTTTTGGAATTTCCCCCGGCCCCGCCGGGTTTTTTTGTCGAGTAAGGACCATGAAAATCCGTCATTCCCTCAAGTCGGTGAAGGCCCGTCACAAGGACTGCCGCATCGTGCGCCGCAAGGGCCGCGTCTACGTCATCAACAAGACCAATCCGCGCTTCAAGGCCCGCCAAGGTTAATTGGCGCGCTAGTTCGCGGAATAGCGTCTCTGTGATCAAGGCGGCGGAGCCCTCGGCTTCCGCCGCTTTTTTATTTGGCGTATGAGCGAAGCATGCAGATGCCGCCGCTCGATCCCGCCATTCTCGCCCGCCGGTCCGAGATCGTCGCCGCCCTGCGCGCGGTCGTTCCTGGCGAGGGCGTGATCGACGATCTCGAAGGCATGCGGCCCTACGAGTGCGATGCGCTCTCGGCCTACCGCCAGATGCCGCTGGTCGTGGTGCTGCCCGAGACGGTGGCCCAGGTCTCGGCGATCCTGCGCTACTGCCAGGACAACAAGGTCAAGGTCGTGCCGCGCGGCGCCGGCACCTCGCTCTCGGGCGGTTCTATGCCGGTGGGCGATGCCATCCTGCTGGGCCTTAGCAAGTTCAACCGCGTGCTGGAGATCGACTACGCCAACCGCTCAGCCCGCGTGCAGCCCGGCGTCACCAACCTCGGCATCACCAAGGCGGTCGAGCACGAGGGCTTTTATTACGCGCCCGACCCCAGCTCGCAGATCGCCTGCTCGATCGGCGGCAATGTCGCGGAGAATTCCGGCGGCGTGCACTGCCTCAAGTACGGCCTCACCACCAACAACCTTTTAGGCATCGAGATGGTGCTAATGACGGGCGAAGTGGTTCGTCTGGGCGGCAAGCATCTCGACTCTGAGGGCTACGATCTTTTAGGCGTGATGACCGGCTCCGAAGGCCTTTTAGGCGTCGTCACCGAAGTGACGGTGCGGCTCCTGCGCAAGCCGACCACGGCGCGCGCGGTGCTCCTGGGATTTCCGACCGAGGCGGGCGCTGCCGACTGCGTTGCCGCCGTCATCGCCTCGGGCATCATCCCCGGCGGCATGGAGATGATGGACAAGGAAGCGGTGAAATGCGCCGAGGCCTATGTCGGCGCGGGCTATCCGCTCGATGCCGAAGGCCTGCTGATCGTCGAACTCGATGGCCCGTCGGTCGAGGTCGATCACCTGGTCGACCGCGTGGCCGAGATCGCGCGCGGCCGCGGCGCCACCACGGTGCGCGTCAGCAACGACGAACAGGAGCGGGTGTTGTTCTGGGCCGGCCGCAAGGCCGCGTTCCCCGCCGTCGGCCAGATCACGCCCGACTATATGTGCCTCGACGGCTCGGTGCCGCGCGGCCGCCTGGTCGAGGTGCTGGCCGAGATGCGCGAGATGTCGAAGAAGCACCGCCTGCGCGTGGTCAACGTCTTCCATGCCGGCGACGGCAACCTCCATCCGCTGATCCTGTTCGACGCCAACGACGCCGACGAACTGCACCGGGCCGAGGAATTCGGCGCTGACATATTGCGGCTTTGTGTCCGTGTCGGCGGCGTGCTGACCGGCGAGCATGGCGTCGGCATCGAGAAGCGCGACCTGATGGGTGTGCAGTTCACCGAGATCGACTTGGACCAGCAGATGCGCGTGAAGTGCGCCTTCGATCCAGACCATCTGCTCAATCCCGGCAAGGTCTTCCCCCAGCTCCGCCGCTGCGCCGAGCTCGGCCGCGTTGTGGTCCATCACAACAAGCTGCCCTTCCCCGACATCCCGCGGTTCTAGGGAATGTCTACTCACGAGCCAAAGACGCCTGAACACCACCACCTCACCCTGAGGAGGGCGCGAAGCGCCCGTCTCGAAGGGTGGGCTGGCGACGAATGCGTTGCCCATGCTTCGAGACGCTCGCCGTGCTCGCTCCTCAGCATGAGGTTTTGGGGGCGACTTAGCGCATGACCTCAACGATCAAGCCGCGGTCGCCGGAGGAATTGCGACAGGCGGTGGAATGGGCGCTGAACGACGGCAAGACGCTGGACGTGCGCGGCAGCGGCAGCAAGATCGCGCTCGGCAAGCCGATGGACTGCGATCAGCTGCTCGACCTCTCCGGCATCAGCGGCATCGTCGATTACGCGCCCGAGGAGCTGGTGGTGACCTTGCGCGCCGGCACGCCGATGCGCGACGTCGAGGCGCTGCTGGCGCAACGCAACCAGATGCTGGCCTTCGAGCCGCCCGACCTCGGGCCGTTGCTCGGCCGCGAAGCCGGGCAGGGGACGTTGGTCGGTGCGGTGATGGGCAATCTCGCCGGGCCGCGACGTCTCTCCGCCGGCGCCGCACGCGATCACTTGCTGGGTTTTAGCGGCGTCAACGGCCGTGGCGAGATCTTCAAGTCCGGCGGCAAGGTGATGAAGAACGTCACCGGCTACGACCTCTCCAAGCTGCTCGCAGGTTCCTGGGGCACGCTCGCCGTGCTCGATCAGGTATCGGTCAAAGTGCTGCCGGCGCCCGACCAGACTCGCACCCTGATGCTCCTGGGCCTCGCCGACGAAGCGGCGGTGAAGGCCATGTGCGCCGCGCTGGGCAGCCCGCACGAAGTCTCCGGCGCCGCCCATCTACCGGGCAGGACAGCCTTGCGCATCGAAGGCGTCGCGCCCTCGGTCGAGGCACGCTCGAAGGCGCTGCGCGAACTGATGACCGAGACAGGCGCGCGGATGGAAGAGCTGGGCACGCTCGAAAGCCGCACTTTCTGGCGTGAGGTGCGCGACGTGGCGCCACTCAAAGCCGCGATCGATTCCGTCGTCTGGAAGATTTCCTGCCCGCCGACCGAAGGCCCCGCCATCGTCGCGCGCATCAACGCGCAGCGTCCGGCCGCCGAGGCATTCTATGACTGGTCGGGCGGCCTCATCTGGCTGACGCTTCCGGCCAGCGCCGATGCCGATCATGCGATCGTGCGCGGCGCCATCGGCGCCAAGGGCGGTCACGCCACGCTCATTCGCGCCTCCGAGCAGGTGCGCGCCGCCGTGCCGGTGTTCCAGCCGCAGCCCGCCGCGCTCGCTGCGCTGTCGTCGCGCGTAAAGGAAAGCTTCGACCCCAAGCGCCTCTTCAATCCCGGGCGGATGGGCTAGGCATGTTGCTCATACTAATCAAGTTGGTTAGTATGGGGACAGATGGTCGATGAAGGTCGGTTTCGTAACGAGAGCACGCTCCGCCTCTTCTACGGCGAGCGGTTGCGGCGCTAGCCGCCGGATTTGGCGCAACGGACGCAGAACAAGCTGAAGATCGTCTATTCGGCCAGCCGGTTGGAAGACTTGGCGGTGCCGCCAGGCAACCGGTTGGAGGCACTGAGGGGCGATCGCAGAGGGCGGTGGAGTATTCGTGTCAACGAACAATGGCGCATCTGCTTCATCTGGGATGGCACGCGAGCGACGGCAATCGAGGTCGTGGACTATCATTGAGAGGACCGAGACATGAAGCGCACGATCAAGCCAGTGCATCCCGGGCGCATTCTTCGTGACGAGTTCATGGAGCCCGCGGGCATTTCGCAATACCGTTTGGCTCAGGCGGCCGGACTGTCGCAGGTGCAGGTTGGCAACATCATTCGCGGCAGACGGGGCATTAGCGCCGAGACGGCGTTGCGTCTGGAACGCGCCCTTGGCACGAGCGCGCAAACCTGGATGAACCTGCAGACTCTCTACGAACTCGAGAAGGCGATGCTCGAGGCGGGGCAGCGGATCAAGCAGACCACGGAGCGGCTCAAGCTGCGCGACGCGGCCTGATCGGGGCTTCATGCAAACCCACTTCACCCTGGCCCAGCTTGCCGATCCCGAGACCGCGCGCAGCAACGACATCCTGCGCAAGTGCGTGCATTGCGGTTTCTGCACGGCGACCTGCCCGACCTTCGTGCTGCTGGGCGACGAGCGCGACTCGCCGCGTGGGCGCATCTATCTCATCAAGTCGATGATCGAGGACGATCGCGCGCCGACGGCTCGGGAAGTCCGCCACATCGATCGCTGCCTGTCGTGCCTCTCCTGCATGACGACCTGCCCGTCGGGCGTGAATTATATGCATCTGGTCGATCACGGCCGGCATCACATCGAGACCACTTTTACGCGCTCGCCGTCCGACCGCTTCATGCGCGGGCTGCTGGCCTATCTCATGCCGCGGCCCGCGGCCTTCCGCTGGGCCATGGTGCTGGGCCGGCTCGCCAAGCCGCTGGCGCCGCTCTTGCCGGCGACCAGCCCCGATCCCGGCGGCGCCACCTTCCTGCGCCGGCTGCGCGCCATGCTCGAGGCCGTTCCCGACAGAGTGCCGACGCCGTCGCCGGTCGACCGGCCGCAAGTCTGTCCGGCGCTGGGCCTGCAGCGCAAGCGCGTGGCGCTGATGCCGGGCTGCGGCCAGCAGGTGCTGGCGCCCGAGGTGAACGAGGCCACGGTGCGGCTGCTGACCCGGCTCGACATCGAAGTGGTGAACGTCGCGGGCTCGGGTTGCTGCGGCTCCTCGGTGCTGCATGTCGGCAGGAACGAGCAGGCGCTCGAACTCGCCAAGCGCAACATCGAGGCGTGGCTGCGCGAGATAGACGGCGCCGGCCTCGACGCCATCGTGATCAACGCCTCGGGCTGCGGCACGACGGTGAAGGACTACGGCAACATGCTGATCGATGATCCGGTCTGGCACGAGAAGGCCATGCAGGTGGCGGCGCTCGCCAGGGACGTGACCGAGATCGTGGCCGAGGTCGGCTTGAGCAACGTGGCGCCGCAGCCGCTCACCGTCGCCTATCACTCGGCCTGTTCGATGCAGCACGGCCAGAAGCTCACCGAACTGCCGAAGAAGCTGCTGCGCGACGCTGGCTTTGTCGTAAAGGATGTGCCCGAGGGCCATCTCTGTTGCGGCTGGGCCGGCACCTACCAGGTGCTGCAGCCCGAGCTGTCGCGGCGCCTGCGCGACCGCAAGGTGGCCAACATCGAGAGCACCCGGCCCGACGTGATCGCTTCCGGCAACTTCGGCTGCGTCGGCAACATCGCCTCGGGCACCGGCATACCGATTGCCCATACGGTCGAGCTGCTGGACTGGGCGACCGGAGGCCCGAAGCCGGCGGCGCTGAGCTAAAGTCCTCCACCCGTCGCCCCGAGCGTAACCGGGGGGCCTACTCTCCACCGGAAGGGGCTAATGGTAAGAACAAGGTCTCTCCACTATGCCTCGCTTTGCTCGGCTTCGGTCGAGACGACGACGGGGCGGGTCCTTCTTCGCTCTTGCCTAGCTGCCCTGCTGGGCCTGATGCTGGGCGTCAACGTCATGGCGCAGAACGCCGGGAGCGGCACCGTGCTCGACACACTCTTTGCCAAGCTGCAGGACGCCACTGATCCCGTCGCCATCCAGACACTGGAGGCCGCGATTTGGGAGCAGTGGACGATGGTTCCCGACCAGCAGCAGCGCGCCATGCTGATGCGTGGCATTACCGAGATGAACCAGCGCGAACTGAAATCCTCGGTCGAGACTTTCACCCGGCTGGTCGAGACGGCGCCCGAGCTGTCGGAGGCGTGGAACAAGCGTGCCACCGCCTATTGGCTGATGGGCAACTTCACGGCCTCGCTCGCCGACATTTGCGAGACGGTGAAGCGCGAGCCGCGCCACTTCGGCGCCTATTCGGGCCTTGGCATGATCCGCGCCGAGATGGGCGAGAACGCCCGCGCGGTCGCGGCCTTCGAACTGGCGCGCAAGTGGAACCCGCACATCGTCGGCATCGACAGCGAGATCGAGCGGCTGAAGGCGCTGGGCGGCGACGTGCCGGCCGATCCGCTGGGCTGCGGCCAACGCATTGCCGGCCGTCAGGTCGACAAGACGTGAGCATCGGCGGGCTCGCTATGAGGCGTCGGAACTTCACAATTATCCTCGGCAGCGCCGCCGCTGGACTCGGCATCGCCGCCACCGCGGTGAGCGCACAGGATGGCAAGAAGCGGATTGCCATCCTGGGGCCGAACGAGGAGCCGAGATTTTCCGACCTCGCCGGCGGGCTGCAGGTCGGCCTGCGCGATCAGGGCTATACGGGAGCGGCCCTCGATCTCATCCAGCTCAAGGTGGCGAGAGGCAATCTCTCGGGCGCGCGCGTGCAAATCGACGAGGCGGTACGGCGGGGTGTCGTCCTGCTGTTTGTGATCGGTTCGGAGCTGGCACGGGCTGCTCGGGAAGCGTCCTCTGCGATTCCGATCGTCTTCATCACGCCCGGCGACCCGGTCGCCGCGGGTCTCGTGGCCAGCCTGGCCCGCCCCGGCGGGGATACGACCGCGATGACGTTCGAGTTCCCGGACCTGTCGGCCAAGCGCCTTGAATTTCTGAAGGAACTCGCGCCGCGCGTCCGGAACGTGTTGGTCCTCCATGATCCGAGGGATGTGTCATCACGGCAAAACCTTGCGGTTGCGCGTGTGACCGCGCCGAAGTTGGAGATGATGCTGGTCGAACGCGAAGTAAGGAGCGAAGCCGATGTCTCGCAAGGCCTCGCATCGCTTGGCGACATCGACGCGCTGCTCTCGATTCCTGGCGGTGTGACGACCGGTCATTCGGCGGAGATCATTCGCACGGCCAACGCCAGGCGCCTTCCGACATTCTTCCATTCACATACGGCGCGCTCGGTCGACGCGTTGGCGAGCTATGGGGCCAGCGACGCCAACGTCGCCCGCCAAGCGGCCAAGCTCGTGGACAAGATTCTGAAGGGTGCGAAGGCAGGGGAACTGCCGGTCGAGCGCCCCTCGAAACTGGAATTGGTCATCAACCAGAAAACCGCCAAGATGCTTGGCCTGACAATCCCGCCGTCGTTGCTTGCGCGCGCCGACGACGTGATCGAATGAACCACC
>Ga0163144_10029600_pt1 | contig 10505 bp, 10 predicted proteins | sample OliLak19BULKMAT1_FD_123175 | JGI IMG/M metagenome (GOLD analysis project Ga0163144, IMG submission 123175) | Freshwater microbial mat bacterial communities from Lake Vanda, McMurdo Dry Valleys, Antarctica - Oligotrophic Lake LV.19.BULKMAT1 | ecosystem: Environmental > Aquatic > Freshwater >...
AGTGCGAAGCAGACCCCAAGATTAGAAATCTTAAGTTTCCTCGAAGAATACGAGGTTGATAGGCGTCAAGTGTAAGCTCTGCAAGGAGTATAGCTGAGACGTACTAAGTAACGTCTTCCATCTCTTTGATTCGTTTTACCACGATAAGTGGGAAAAACATAATTGAGATAATGGAATTGAAAAAGCAATCCAACGAAAGGTTGGAAAAATAAAAGACCCAAATTGATACTGTGCTACATAACACAATCTTCATTTTTAATTCTTAATTACGGATTACGAATTACGCATTAAAATCCGTAATTAAGCACTTACCCAATACTATATACTACGTATAATGATCATTCTCGCAATTGATTCTGGATTTGAACGGACTGGATACGCAGTACTTGAGTATGGAGTATCGGGTATCGAGTATCGAGTATCAGGGCTCATAAAAACTTCATCAAAGCACTCAATGCCGAAGAGGCTTGAGGAAATTTTTATAAATCTTGAGCAAATTATTAAAAAAGAAAAACCAACCGCAATTGCGATGGAGCAGATCTTTTTTTTTAAGAATCAAAAAACAGTTATTCCTGTCGCCCAAGCACAAGGAGTGGTGCTCCTGTTAGCATCCCAACACAACGTAGAGCTTGAGTTTCTTACACCTCTTCAGATTAAGCAAATCGTTACGGGATACGGTCATTCAGACAAAATAGCGGTTAAGAAAATGGTTTCTTTAACCCTACCCAAACTCGATCTGAAGGGGATGATCGACGACGAGATTGATGCAATAGCATGTGGCCTCGCGTATTGTTATCTGAACAAGAAATTATTATAATAATTTACAGGTTTAGCGAGTAAAACGGGTAAAACAACGAGTAATTCATCACGTCATGCTGAATTTAGTTCAGCATCTTACGAGATCCTGAAACTAGTTCACCCCGATTGAATCGGGGTTCAGGATGACAATGATTAAGCAATAAACTCGCAAACTCGTTTTACCCGCAAATTTATAACAATGAATAGCGTTATTCTTATAGTTTTGGACGGCTTCGGCATCGCCCCTCCTGGTCCCGGAAATCCTATTAGCCTAGCAAACCCGACCAACATAAACGGTTTTTTTTATACCTATCCTAGCTCTGAGCTAAAAGCATCCGGTGAAGTAGTGGGATTACCTCCACACGAGGTTGGTAATACCGAGGTTGGCCACATCAATCTTGGCGCAGGCAAAATCGTGTATCAGGATCTTCCCAGAATTAATATGGCCATTTCCGACGGCTCCTTTTACAAGACACCTGCATTTCTCAAAGTAATCGAGCACCTGAAAGCGACTAAGGGAAGCCTTCACTTAATTGGTCTGTGTGGTCAAGGGGTTGTGCATGGAAGTGTTGAGCATCTTTCATCTCTACTTTTATTTGCCAAGGATCAGGGCTTGACCAATGTCTTTATTCACGCCATTACTGACGGACGAGACTCTCCTCCAAAATCGGCAATGGAGGTAATCAGACCACTTGAGGACAAAATTAAACAGCTAGGAGTTGGCAAAATCGCAACTGTAATGGGGAGATACTACGCCATGGACCGCGACCACCGCTGGGAGCGCATTGAAAAAGCATACGTCTGCCTTACACAAGGAATTGGTCAGTCTGCCGACTCGGCAGAGAAGGCGGTTATAGATGCGTACACAAGGAATCAGACCGATGAGTTTGTGGATCCCACCTACATCATGGAGAACGGCAAACCGGTCTCCCTTATCAAAGAGGGGGATGTGGTTATTTTTTTCAACTATAGAATTGATAGACCACGGGAGCTGACCAAGGCATTTGTTCTTGAAAACTTTGCCCGGGATGCGAATAAATCAGTCTCCTTTGATCCCTACGCGGTTAAATATGAAAAGACCCATCTGAAAACGGATAAGTCCATACAGGCAAATCAGCCCTTCATACGTGCTCCAAAAATAAAAAATCTTCTTTTCATTACAATGACCGAGTACGAAAAGGACCTTCCGGTTGAGGTAGCATTTCCACCAAACGTCGTCAGTTTGCCTCTTGGACGCCTCATTTCAGAAAGAGGCCTTAAGCAGTTGAGGATGTCAGAGACCGAGAAGGAACGGTTTGTGGGATTTTACTTTAATGGCAACCGCGAAGTTTCCTTTCCCAATGAAGATCGTATTATCGTGCCATCTCCGAAAGTTCCCACCTATGATCAGAAGCCCGAAATGTCAGCGTACGAACTTACAGACGTTTTAATTCAAAAAATGAAGGAGCAGAAGTATTCTTTTATCCTCATTAACTTTGCCAATGCTGACATGGTCGGACACACCGGAAATATTGAGGCAACAACGCAAGCCATAAAGGTTCTTGATGAATGTCTTGGAAAAATTGTGTCGGTCGCTTTAAACTTAAATCAGTACGTACTTATTACAGCGGACCACGGAAATGCTGAACAAAAAATTAATCCTACAACCGGCCAAATCTCAACGGAGCACACCGGCAATCCGGTTCCGTTTATTACAATTCACAGTTCACTTCAAGGAAAGGTGGTAAAGCTGCCACCTGGAATTTTGGCCGACATAGCTCCTACTGTACTTGGCATTTTGGGGCTGCCAAAACCTTTCGAAATGACAGGTAAGAATCTTCTTGAAGAACTAGCGTCTTAACTATGGGCAACCTCATCATCTGCGTTGGTGTCTGGATCTACGGAGGAAAAACCAAATCGTAGGGTCTACTTTCGCGCTTGTCTGGGTAGCGAACCTTCAGTTGCGGGATCAAGCAGTCCCCATCGCAAATCTTCGCGTAGATTTTGCTGCGTTTGTTCCGCAGTACCTTCCCCGTCTACAACAATCTACCGACCTTCAGCCATCAGTTGACGTATTAAAGGCATTGTAAAGCCAGTAATGATAAATGTGTCCTTTCCTTCTCTCAAGCCATCATCGATCACGGCAGACATCACATCCATTATGGCCCTCGCAGGAACAAGACCACCTTCCTGAACTATCTTTTGGTACGGTTCTAAATGAAGGTGATAGGGATTGTCCGACTTTTTAGCTTCTCGTAGCAACCCTCCTGGACTTATTGCCATAACTGTCGATCTACCCGCAGCTAGTCTCAGAGCCTGAGTGTCCTTACCACTACAGTATGGTCCGTTAATGAAGATGAAACTTCTATGACCCCTACCCATGGCCCTAGTATATCAAGTAGATTGTCAATTTGCTCCGATTTTCGCAATTATCTTAGAAGCATAACGAGAGCCAGCTTTCATCGCCCTCTGGACATCTTCATTCCTCAAGTACGAAGCTATAAAACCGGCCGTGTACGCGTCGCCAACTCCGGTAGTGTCGGTAATTTTCTTCTCCTTAACGATAGGGCAGTGGAAGACATTCTTAGCTTCATATCCGTAACTTCCGTTCTTCCCGTCAGTAATAATCAAAATTTTATCCTTCATAATGGGAAGCATCCCCAGAACAGAGGCCCGAAAATTAATCTTTGACGGGTTCTTTTGAACTAAATCCCCAAACTCATGCGTATTTAGGATAAGAACATCGACATTCTCAAGAAGTGCGTTGATATATGTCTTTGGCCTGCAGCAATCAAGCGGACCAATGTTGACAAATATCTCAATACCCTTAGCCTTCAATGCCTTCATTAAGGAGCGACGCTCCTTCACCGACACATGTGGAAGATTTCCAAAATATACGGCACGAGTTTTAAACTTACGGCTCGAGACGTGAGCCTCCTCCAAAATGTGTTCGTGTGAAGCCTGGTGCGCGATAACGGTTCTTTCACCATTTTTTTGAAGTAGAAGAATAGAAATGTTCGCTGCAGTCTGGCTAAACATCAGGTGAAAGGTGTTTATCTTAGCCACCTTCAACCTTTGCATAATTCCCTTGCGAAATACGTTGTTCCCTACCATGCCTACAACAGCGGTTTTGAGGCCGTTCTTCCGCCCTCCAATGGAAACATTCGCGCCTCCGCCACCCACACTCATTCGAAACTCTTCGCTTCTGTATTTTCCGCCAATTGCTAGGGATAGCCTGTCGCCTTTTTTAGTCAGATCATCGGCGCTAAAGTACAAATCTGCCGAGATATTACCTATGGAGATTAAGTCGAACATCGAAATAAGTATACCGTATTGGGTATTGAGTATTGAGTATTGGAACTGGGCTTTTTATACTGCATACCGAATACAGAATACCGTATACTAGCTTCTATGATCAACGTGTTTTGCGGTGAAGACTCGGTGGCTTCTAGAGATAGTCTAAACGAAGCTCTTAAGGCACGTACTGAAAACCATAACGCCATTGTTCAGACGATTACAGCAGCAGAGGCAATCGATCTTAGCCTTCAGGACTCACAGCCAATTTTACTGTTTGAAACCCCAGTTTATCTGCTTGAGAATGCCTCAAAGAAGGTCCAGAGAAAGGGGAGTGGAGACCTCTACAAAGCCCTTCTGAAGCTTTCAAAATCATCAGAAATTACGCTCTACATCTGGGAGGCTGGAATGAGCAAGCGAGACATCAAAACGGCCGATTTGGGAGTCGTGAAGGAGTTTAAGCCCAGCTCCTCAATCTTTACCTTGCTTGACCAGTGTTATCCGACTAATCTTAAGCGGTTTGTTGCTGATTTTTATAGCTTAGTGACACCTACCACCGAGCTGTTCATCCACATCATGCTAACGCGCCACATCCGATTGTTAATTGCCATTCGACTAGGCGAAGTACCACCTCGTATGCAGTCATGGCAACTCGCAAAGCTCAAAGCACAGGCTTCACGCTGGGATGCCAAATCTCTTCTTGATTTTTATGAGAAATTGCTTAGTATTGAAGTACGACTAAAGACGGGTAGGTCTGTATACTTTGTAGGAGAGTCATTGACGCTACTTTCATGTTACTATTTATAGGTTTTAGAGTGTCATAGCAATCTAAAGTGTATTTAATATAGTACTGGCAGACTAAAGACATGTTTGCCAATAAAAAACACCAAAATGAACCCATCAATTTTCAAGGCATACGACATTAGAGGAGTCTATCCCTCCGATATCAATGAAGAGGCAATGGTGCTAATCATCAGAAGCATCTATGAATTTTTTAAGCGTGAACTAAAAAAAGACAACGTTTCTATAGCTTTGGGAAGGGATATGCGTATATCAGGTCCATCCCTGTTTGAGGTAGCCAAAAAGACCCTTGTTGCCTGCGGTGCCGAGGTTATCGACATCGGACTGGTCTCCACACCCACCTTCTACTACTCTGTCCTAAAGTACAGTTATGATGCCGGAATCGACATCACCGCATCGCACAACCCAAAAGAGTGGGCAGGCATCAAATTTGTCAAAAGAGACGGCAATAAGATCGTCAAAATAGGTAAAGCAACCGGAATGGACGATATCAAAGAAATGGCTCTAAAAGGGGAGTTTACGCAGTATACAAATGACGGTACAGTAACCGAAAGAAACGATGTTTTGGACGATGAAATAACGGATGCCCTAGAGACTATAGACGCCTCGCTTCTTAAGAAGTTTAAGGTTGTATGCGACCCAGCAAACGGTATGGGATCTCTCTATGTCGCCGAACTATTTGAAAGAGTCGGGGGAGAACTCATCAAGATGAACTTTGAACTAGACGGCACCTTTCCAGCACATCAGGCCGATCCGCTGGACTTTAATAACCTCATTCCTCTTCAGGACAAGGTTAAGGAGGTTGGCGCGGACTTTGGAATTGAGCCAGATGGGGACGGTGACCGAGTTTTTTTTATCGATGAAAAAGGTGACGTTGTGCCCGCGACATCCGTTACCTCTCTTATTGCCAGTGAAGTTCTTAAAAAACACCCTGGTGAGAAGGTTATCGTAGACATTCGCTACACTAGAAATGTTCAGGAGATTGTAAAGAAAAATGGAGGAACCTCAATCATCAGTAAGGTCGGGCATGCGTTCATCACTCAGGATGTAAACCGAGAAGGCGCTTATTTTGCAGGGGAGTCATCAGGACATTTTTATTTTGGCTCAACAGGAGGGGCTGAGAGCGCTGTCAGAGTCATCTTATACATACTTCAGGCCCTCAGCGAGACCGGAAAGCCACTTTCAGAGATCCTTTCGGCTTTACGAACGTCCTTTGAGTCTGGGGAGAGAAACTTTGTCCTCCAAGAAGGTGGCGACACCAAAAAATTGCTTGAGGAGATAGTCTCTGAACACGAGGGCGCAGAAGTTTCTAAGCTAGATGGAGTTTCAATCGACTATCCAGACTGGAGAGTCAACATCAGAACCTCAAACACCGAGCCACTTCTACGCCTAAACGTTGAGGCAAAGACAGAAGATTTGATGAAACAAAAATTCCAAGAACTAACCGACCGCATCATCAAATCGGGCGCCAAAGAAAAATCCTCCAACCACTAACATGAGTGCCACCACGACCTACGCGGTCGTGACCGGCTTAGCAATTTACTTTAAAACCTTTCAGCTCAGTCCAAATACCCCCTTTTGTAGCATATAAGCGACTGACAAATAAGATTTTGTTAGTTACTCTGGTTTAATGTTCATCGCCAATTCCACAGATAGATATTTCCATGTTTGTAACAAAAGCATAAGTAATTACAATATTTTTTCCTCCCCTGAAGATGCGCAGAGAGTAATTAAAGCTTTGGTATATTACAACGGAAATATGACTAGCTCTATGGGTCTTGGATCTTTCATTAAAAACAAACCTGACTATATATTTAACAGTCCCATTAGTCGACTATCGCATAATGAATTAAAAATTCTATGTTTCTGTGTAATGCCTGACCACTATCACCTACTGGTTAGAATTCACCAAAAAAGTACTTTGTCCAAATATATTAACGATGTAGAAAATAGCTATACACGATATTTCAATATCAAGCACAATCGAAAAGGGCCGTTGTGGCAAAGTCGTTTTAGAAGTATCGAAATTGAAGGTAGTGATATATTACTTCATGTGAGTCGCTATATACATATCAACGTAACAACAGCGAATTTAGTTTTAAAGCCGGAGGATTGGCCGTTTAGTTCTTATAGAGAGTTTATTTCCAGTCCAGATAATCTAAAGTATATACACGAGATAAGTATCTCAAAGATAGCAACATATAAAAAATTTGTCGAAAATCAAATCGACTATCAAAAAAAGCTACGACTGATAAAAAAACACCTCATGTAGTTTCCCACACGACCGCGTAGGTCGTGGTGGCAGGTCGTGGTGGCAGGTCATGGGGCAAGAAATTCTCCGGGCATTAAGCTTTTTCTAATGCATGAAGTTTCATTTGATCAACTCTCGCTTGCCAGATAAGCTTTACTGCTTCATTTGGCTCATCTGGTCGACCCTCACCTTCAGCTAAATCAAATCCCTTTCCAGGTTTTAAAAGTGGGAACCATTTACTATTGGCGAGATATGAACTGAAACTACCCCAAGGAGTATCAATAACTCCATCTATACCATCTTTGCTCGTATAAGCTATTTTACCCGGATCGTCGTGGTGCTCACCCTGCCCTCCAACCTCATCCAGAGTTAACAAGTTGAGCACATACCCTATCCACCCGGCATCCACGGTATTTGTTGAGACCGATCCATCTGGATTCAGCTTACATTCGTAATCTCTAGATGTAAGCGCCTTAACCAACTCTCGAAGAGTTAGAGGCCCATCATGACCCAATGCATTTGTTACATTTCCGCCAATTATCTGAACAAGCATCTTAACTCCATTTGCTGCGCTCCCCGCCGCCGCCGCTATCAAGAAGTCTTCGGGTTTAAACTTTCTTCTCAAAAGCAGTGCTCCACCAGCCACTACAGCAAATCCTCTTAGGATCTCCTTTTTGTAACTTGGATTAACAACATCTTTGTCAGTCTTCAGATCTTCAGGTTTTAGATCAGGTTGAGCCTTAAAAAGATTCCCAGCTCGTTTATAATCGGGTACATTACGCCACAACACAGAACGCACGCCGTTTTTGTGTCCATTCCTAAACGGTTGTAAAGATGGGGAGTGAGGATCGGTTAATAAAATCTGTGCAATGGCATCGAAGGAGTACTCTTCAATTTTCTTTTCAAAATTAGGGTATGCATAAAGTGGTTCTTGTGGTTTCAAAATCCTGTCGAGTTCTTCCGGGGAGTAGCCATTAGCCTCTTCATAACGATCGCCTAGGCGTTTACGTAGCTCATTTTCTGCGAGCTTACCGATTTGCAATACCTGCTCTTTTGTAAACTCCTCAACATACGGATCCAAGAATTTATACGAACCAGGAACGATAGCGCCAACTTGATTCTTCACAACCCAGTTAATTGCACGAGCAACGTCAAAAAATCCCCTAAGTGATACGTCGGGAAAGTGATGATGTAAACGATGTACAGATGCCCAGATAGTTGGCTCCATGCCAATTGAGTGCTCTTCAGCATCAATAATGGCCTGCAAAGTAGGACTTAGCACTAGACTACGATGAGTTAACTCACGATGATTTCGCTCGGTAATTGCGCCAACTGCTGCAAGCCCTATACCGACACCCGCACCGATTCCCTTTGCAATTGGTGGAGATACCTCACGAGCAAAACGGAAAAAAGGATGTCCAGACGTACGTAATTTTTCAACCATATAAATATGAAGTAATGTTACTATTTTACTTTATATAAGTACTAAATGGGTAGTAATAGTGCCACGACTCATAGTATAATGTATAGTTAATAAAGCGCTCACACAATCCAAATGACAAAAGCTGAAGGACTCCGGCCAAGACCAACTGAAATCACACGTCAAGCAATTTCTGACGTTGTTACTCGCAAAAAAGGAAATAGTAAAGACACCTACATCAAGACGCCTTCCACCTAATGAAAGAATATTTGATAGGCGTACTACCACTACCTCTGGGCCTTATATAGACAGCGTTAAACAATATCTTAACGAAATAAGGAGGTATCCACTTCTCACAGCTGAAGAAGAAAAAGAGATTTTCAGAAGGCGTGACGCACATAGAGATGATCCAACGAAAGAACCCAAACTACAGGAACAAAACGCCAAAATGGTAGCTAAAATCAATCAAGAGATTCTGATGCGTAATCTCAGATGGGTTGTGGTAATTGCAAAAAAATACCAAGGAATAGGCTTAGAGTTACTTGATTTGATCCAAGAAGGCAATCTTGGACTTCGGCATGCCATAGATAAATTTGAAGTAGAAAAAGGTTTCAAACTGTCCACGTATTCGAAAAATTGGATAGGACAATACATTATCCGCGCAATTGCAGATCAAGCGCAACCTTTCAGAATCCCTATTAGTACGCAGGATATAATGACCCGCATTGCTAGAACTGAAGAAGAACTTTATACGAAACTTGGTCGCTCACCAACGCAATCAGAGACCGCTAAGGCTATGAGGATGTCGGTAGAAGAACTTGGCGAATACATAACGTATCAAAAGCTAAATTCACAAATGATTTATTTAGATAGACCGCTAAAACCAGACTCAGATACAACTCCCAATGACATCGTGGCGGATAAATTAGTGGATGATCCAGCGGATCAAACGGTTAGACTACTTGAAACAGAGAAAGTTGCGAAAATGTTGGCCGAGCTTAACGATCGAGAAAGAATAGTAATCCAAAGGAGATTCCTAGACGGTGAAAAGCATACCTTAGCTAAAATTGCCGAAGATTTTGGTGTCTCACGGGAAAGAGTACGCCAAATTGAAGAAGGAGCACTACAAAAACTAAGAGCTTTTGTAGAAAAGGCCGGAGACGGTCCCGAAACAGTCCACAAACCAAAAGTAACATAATAACCTGAAGGTTTTAATGTACAGTAATTGAACCTCAACTTATAGTATAATAACCTTCTGTGTCAGACTCTATTGCTCTATCCAAATATACAGAAGCTCTTCTTTCCCAGTTTAAAAAAATAAAACCCAATCCCTCTCCTGATGACATTTCTAAAATTACTGTATCTCAGACCGTAACGTTTTTTGCCTTGGCTTACGAGCGCATAAGAAATGCGGTTGAGTACCGTGATGCCCACCTAATACGAAGGGCCTCAATCGAGCGAATTCTTCGCCGAAGAATGTCGATGAATCCAGACGGGACAAACGAGGGAGAAAACATAGTTCGTGAGCTTCTATGGGCTCGCTATTTTCCAAATGAATCCCTAGGCGCTGTTCACGCAGAGCAGGTACAAAAAATAATCGATATTTATAAAAAAATCCTCGATCAACTTTTGGTGGGCCAACCTACCGCAAATCGAATCTATATCCGCCAATTTCTTATCCATATGATGTCCAGCGAGATTGAGGAAACCTTACAACCTCAGGAAGCGAAACAACATTCCCTGTTTACCTTTTTTATGTTTCAGGTTCTAAAGCAGAAGATAAAAATTGAAAAAACTACGGAAGAAGAAAAAAATGCTTCATTTTTAGTTGCTATTGAAAAGGGCTTTAATCAAAGCGACATTGCATATCTACGCTACCACATCTTCACTCTTTGGCAAAAACCATTATCGAAACAGTCAGACCAACAAATTGAAAAGTCGATTCCTGAGCTCAACAATTTA
>Ga0163144_10029601_pt1 | contig 10505 bp, 10 predicted proteins | sample OliLak19BULKMAT1_FD_123175 | JGI IMG/M metagenome (GOLD analysis project Ga0163144, IMG submission 123175) | Freshwater microbial mat bacterial communities from Lake Vanda, McMurdo Dry Valleys, Antarctica - Oligotrophic Lake LV.19.BULKMAT1 | ecosystem: Environmental > Aquatic > Freshwater >...
GGAGGTTCGTTTAGGCGAATCAGGCGGCTGCGTCAAGGGGGGATGCGAGTTTTTTCGATGGAATTATGCCGCCCGCTTCAACCCACCTGCCAACCCTGCCACTACCATCAGTCCGTGGGCCATGCGGGTTTGGGCTTCATCCGCGTGGCGTTTGGAATCTAGTTCGAGGATTTGGAGTTGGGCGAGGGCTTGGGCACAGGAGTCAGCGCTCCAACGCATGGTGTGGGCTTTGAGGATGGGTTTGGCTTTAAAAAATACCGGCGGGCGCAGCCCTTCGATGGCGGCATCCGCGCTCATGCCCTCGGCGCGTTTGAGGGCGAGCGCCTCGAGTTTGGCCATGTAGCGCATGACGGAGCGCACGAGCAGTAGGCCCACATTACCCTCCATCAGCAAGCGGTCGGAAAGGCGGCACAAGGCCACCATGTCGCCGCCTGCGACGGCGTAGTTCAACTCGTCGAAGCTTTTGTCATTATTCTCGCCGACACTGGCGATGACGTCTTCCATGGAAATTTCTTCGGCTTCATCGTCGATATAGAGCGACAATTTTTCAAGCTCGTTGAGGATGATTTGGCGATCACCCGAAAGCTGGTTGGCAAGGTACCGCAGCACCTCGGTATTGGCGCGCAAGCCATAGCCGGGCAACGTATCGCGAATGAATTGCTCGAGGCCCGAGCCTTCATCCTTGTAGCACGCAATGGCCCCCACATCGGACGATTTTTCGGCCCACAGGCGTAGTTTGCTGTTGGCGGGGAGTGATTCGGTGACGTAGAGAATCAGGAAATTATCACGCGCACGTAGGGCTACCGCATCCATGATGGCGGGCATGGAATCATCGTCCGCCTCGCGCAGCATAATGACGCGTTTGGGGCACATGAGGGACATGGCGGCGAGCTCATCGGCAAGCAAACCCGGCTGGTCGGCGAGTTTTTCGGGGGAGAATTCCGCACGGGCCATCGGGTCAGCGTTTTTACCCAGCCAGCTTTCGGCCAGCGCAGCGGCACGTTGGCGCACTTGGCCTGCATCCGTGCCGTAAATAAGCGCGGCGGCGGATTTGTGAGGCGCGCGAATGAAGGCATCGCTATCGCGTACGGAGAGTTTCATAATCACGCATTGGCTTGAGGATGGGAGTCATTTCGGGTTCGGGTGCCTTGATGGTCGCGGCGTCGGGGTCGTTCAGTTTGGGTAACAGCGCGGCCAAACGCAGTTTGTAATCCTGCGCCAGCTCCAAAATACCGCGCTTGCGCGCATCCTCGATGGAGACATACGAGGCGTAATCCGCGCTGGGCGAAGTGTTGTAGGTGCTGACGCGTGCAATGGTGCCGCTGGCCACGGCTTTGGAATCACGTAAACGGGTGATGGTGTAGTTGCTGGTATAGTTCAAATCGCCACGGCTGGCGGTGCCATCGGGCTTCACGAAGCTTGCCGCATCCACCTCGTTAAAGGTGATGGCGAGGGTGAATAATTTTTCGGCGGCGATGCTGGTGGGGTTCACCTGACTCTCGATTTCCGCCGTCAGCAATTCGCTGTAACGCCGATCCATATTGTTGGCAACGCTGTAAACATTCTCCGTAGCACTGCCCACCGCCAGCACGCGGATGGACGATAAATCGACCGTTTGCTGCGCGCGGTACGCCTCGCTGTGCAGGGGGGAAAAGCCGCATGCTGAAAGAAACAGCATGCTTAGTAATGCTAGCGCCGTTGGCGCGTGGGGGCGAAGTCGCCCCCGCCTACCGGCTCCCCCTCGTTCGCCGTTGGCTCCGGCTCGCCATGGGAGGCTAAGCACGATTGAACAAACGCTAGAGTACGCTTCACCCGTCACCCGCCACCTGCCCCCTGTCACCACTTTTTTCATGCCGCTACCAGATTCACAATGCGGTTGGGCACCACGATGGTTTTTTTGAGCGATTTGCCATCCATGGCGCTGATGACGCTGGGGTGAGCGAGGGCGGCGGCTTTTGCCTCGTTCTCGGGCAAATTTTTGGCCAAGGTGAGCGTGGCGCGTAGCTTGCCGTTGACTTGCACGGCGACGGTGACGGTTTCATCCTCGAGCAACGCCGCATCCGCTTTCGGCCATGGGCGCGCGGCGATGAGGTCGGTATGGCCGAGCATGCTCCAGAGTTCCTCGGCGAGGTGGGGGAGTAGAGGGGCGAGGAGGTGGATGGTGGCGAAAAGGGAGTGACGGGTGACGGGTGGCGGGTGACGCGTGTTTGTTGCAGCGTCAGCTATGTGTTTCTCAAGCGCGTTTGTCAGCTCACGAATGCGCGCAACGGCTTTATTGAAATGAAATTGCTCGAAATCTTTGGTCACCGCATCAATCGTTTTGTGCGTGAGTTTTTGCAATGCGGATTCTTGTGGCGAAAGAGCCATTTCTTCACTCGTCACCTGCCACCCGTCACCCGCCACTTCACCCACCAACCGATACAGCCGTTGCACATAACGCCACGCGCCGTCGATGCCTGAATCCGTCCATTCGAGGCCGCGGTCGGGCGGGGAATCGCTCATCATGAACAGGCGGGCGGTATCGGCGCCGTAGGCATCGATAATGCCGCGCGGGTCGACGACGTTGTTTTTTGATTTGCTCATTTTTTCGGAACGGCCCATGGTCACGGCTTCGCCGATTTCAAGTGTCCAGTTGCCTGCCGCATCCTTATGCACATCGGCGGGGTACACCCACTCGCCCTTGCTGTTTTTAAAGGTGGCGTGGCTGACCATGCCTTGCGTCATCAGGCCCGTGAACGGCTCTTCGATATTCAAAATGCCGCAATCCTTCAGCGCGCGGGTGAAAAAGCGGGAATAGAGCAGGTGCAGCACCGCATGCTCGATGCCGCCGATATATTGGTTGACGGGCAACCAGCGGGCGGCATCCGCCGTGATGCCGTTGGCGCCACCGCCGGAGGCGTAACATGCGGGATACCAGCTCGACTCGAAAAAGGTGTCGAAGGTGTCGGTTTCGCGCTGCGCTTTTTTGCCGCATGCGGGACACGCAGTGTCTTTCCAGGTGGGGTGGTGGACGAGGGGGTTGCCGGGTTTATCGAACGTTACATCGTCGGGCAGGGTGACGGGAAGCTGGTCATCGGGCACCGGAACTGTCCCGCAATCGTCGCAATAAATGATGGGGATGGGGCAGCCCCAATAACGTTGACGGGAAATGCCCCAATCGCGCAGGCGGTAGTTGGTTTTGCGGGCACCGAGCCCGCGTTTTTCGATTTCCTCAATCGCTTTTTCTTTCGCGTCGGTAACGCTCAGACCGTCAAACAATGGCGAATTAATCATCGTGCCATCATCCGTGTAAGCTTGCGTGAGCGGCTCTTTTGCACCGCTAACTACGGGAAGAATGGGGAGTTTATACTTCGTCGCAAACTCAAAATCGCGTTCATCGTGCGCCGGGCAGCCGAACACGGCGCCAGTGCCGTACTCCATCAGCACGAAATTGGCGATATAGAGCGGTACATGCTCGCCCGTGAAGGGATTTTTGACGTTGAGCCCTGTATCATACCCGCGCTTTTCGACTTTTTCGATGGCTTCTTCGGACGTGCCAAGTGCGGCGCATTCAGCAATGAATGTGGCGAGTGACGGGTGACGGGTGACGAGTGATTTGCTGATGGGATGATCCGGCGCGATGGCAACGAAACTCATGCCGTAAAACGTATCGGGTCGGGTGGTATACACTTCGACATGGCCACCCGTCACCTGCCACTCGTCACCCGCCACCGCTAGCTTCACCAACGCCCCGATCGATTTTCCTATCCAGCGCTCCTGCATAATGCGAACCTTATCGGGCCACGCACTCAGTCCGTTTAAACCTTGAAGAAGATCTTCAGCGTAGTCGGTAATCTTCAAAAACCACTGGTTCAGCGTGCGGCGCTCGACGGGCGCACCGCTGCGCCAGCCTTTGCCGTCGATGACTTGTTCGTTGGCCAGCACCGTATTATCGATGGGGTCCCAGTTCACCACGGCTTGTTTGCGGTAGGCAATGCCGCGCTTTAAAAATTCGAGGAAAAACCGTTGCTCGTGCTGGTAATATTCCGGCAAGCAGGTCATCACCTCGCGGCTCCAATCGTAGCTCAGGCCGATGGATTTTAGCTGCTCGCGCATGGTGGCGATGTTTTGCAGCGTCCATAGTTTCGGGTGCACGTTGCGGGCAATGGCGGCGTTTTCGGCAGGCAGGCCGAAGGCATCCCAGCCCATGGGGTACAGCACATTGAACCCAAGCGCGCGGCGGAAGCGGGCGGTGACATCGCCCAGTGTGTAATTGCGCACATGGCCCATATGGATGTTGCCCGAAGGGTAGGGGAACATTTCGAGGACAAAATAATCAGGCTTTTCGGATTTCTCGGGCGTGTTGAAAACGCCGGCCTTTGTCCATGCCGCTTGCCATTTGGCTTCGGCTTCGCGCGCGTTGTAACGGGAAGGAGGGGTGACGGGTGACGGGTGACGGGTGACGGGTGCTTCCGATCTCTCAGAGGTCACGCTATCACTCGTCACTTGCCACCCGTCACCCGTCACCACCTAATACCCCAACTGCTTCACGCGCAATTCGCGCGCGCGGGTGAGGACGGTGTCTTCGAGCTTGCGGCCAAGCTTCGCATCCGTTGCCGCATCCGCCCACACGCCCGCTTTGGTTTTGGTTTGGCGGAAGGTGGTGATTTTGAGGCTATCGGCGCGCAATTGGCGATCAAGAATGAGCACGTTGACTTTGAAGCGTTCCCCCGGTGCTTCGGGGGCTTCGTACCATTCCGTCAGCACCGTGCCGCCGAAAGGATCCGCCGCGGTGATGGGTAAAAACGAGAGGGTATCCAACGTGGCGCGCCACAAAAAGCTATTCACGCCGAGGGGATTTTTGCCGGCGTCTTTGTCTTTTTCACTCGCGCCGCCGATGGAGATTCCTTCGTCACCGGTGATTTTTCCGCGCTCGTCTTTGCGGCGGTCTTCCTCGGTTTTTGGGTAATTTTGATCAGCATCCGCTTTGATGGTGTTGCAGGCTGGCAGGGCAGCAAGCAGCGCACCCAGCAGATAGGCGGTGCGTAAGGTGGGTAGGGTGATGGTCATGATAATTCCTTGAGGGTGGTTATTCCCGCACACTAGCGAGGCGCGCGAGTTTTGCAAGCCCAGCTTGTCATGCCAGCGTACGCTGGCATCCAGCTTCTTATCGCTTGCACCCCGCGCGCTGGATGCCAAATCAAGTTTGGCATGACAAAACTAAGGAGATTCCACCCAACAAAAAAGGGCGGAAGATAACTCTTCCGCCCTCGTTCGTTTGTTTTAAGCGTTTTGCTTAGAACGCAACTTGGGTACCGAGAATGAAGCTCGTACCTTCGTTGTCAGCCGTGGTGCCCGCAGCGTCGAACTCGTAGAACGAGACTTCAGCGTAAGGGGTGAGGCCAGCAGCAAGTTTGTAGTCAGCGCCAACAACAATGTTGTCAAAGTCGTTGCCATCAAGATCGGAGGTCAGATAGGTGACCGAGGTGCCGATTGGGCCCATCGAGTAACCAACGCCCGCGGTCCAGTAGTCACCGTCAACGCCGGTGATACCTGAATCCGCCCAGTCACCGTACGAACCAGCAACATCAAAGCCCATGAAGCCAACAACGGCACCCACGTTCCATGCATTAACATCGTCCGTACCGAAGCCAGATGGAGCACCTGCGCCGTCACCGGAACCCATTTCGTAGGTACCAGCAGCAGCGAGTTTGAAGCCAGCCAAGGTGCCTTCATAACCAAGGCCCAGATCGATGATATCGTTGACACTTGAGGTGTCGCTACGCGTCATCGTTTGGCCACGGTCATCCAGTTGTGGGGTGTAGCTTACGCCCGCTTGGAAGCCCGAGAACTTAGGTGTGTAGTACGAAACTTTGGTTGCGTTATAGGTCAACTCATCACCCAAGTTCGCGTTGCTTACGCGGCCATGTTCCGAAACAAGTTTCGAGGTGGTAATGAAGTTAGCAGCAGTTGCACCTGGCTGCACGAAATACGTCCACGCACCGTTGATACCACCGGTAGCAGCAGCAACGCTCGAAGCATCCACGCGCATGGTTGCAGCAACCGATTTGTTGCTACCAAGTTCAACGCGACCCCAGCCACTTTCGAGGTAGGTGAAGGTGCGCGATGCGTTGGTACCTTGACCATCAGCATCGTCTGTAAGGTCTGCTTCCAGATCGATTTGTGCACCGTAGCCGAGGCTGCCGGTTTTGCCGTCAACTTTAACGGTGATTTCGTTGTCGTTACGGAAACCATTGGTGCGGTTGCCAGTGTCTTGGTCGTCATTCGTCCAACCCGATTGGAAGTCCGAGAAGCCACCCAAGGTTACTTTTGGTGTCTCAGCCGCGTTAGCAGCCGTTGCCAGCAATGCCACAGCGACGAGGCCAGTTGTACCAAGAAGAATTTTTTTCATGATCAGTTCCTTCTTTAATGAAAACAAAATGTGAAAGTGAGTGTATCTCACAGCCACCCTAATATGAGCATAAGGTACACAATGTACCCTGCACTCCACGAGCCTATCTATTAGCGAATTGGGCGGTGGGTGCAAGAAGCCCCAAGCTTTTTATTGCCCCAAACCCCCCTTTCGCGCGCCCCTGTGGCAAATTAGACACAAACCCCAAAACGGGGGTAATGGGGCTGGACAACACTATTAAGGTATTGTATTTCGGTAAAACTATGGAAAAACTCCCCCCACATGGCAGCTTTGCCACATGCCTTGCAGCGCTGCAACAGAAGGTCGCGATAAGGCGACCTTCTGTTTTATTGAGCGCTATCGCGCCTGATGAGGGCCTTGCCCTCAAACTCCCGCCGCAAGCGGCTCGCCCTGCGGGCTACGCACTGCCTGATTCAGGGTTAGGAAAGGCGCCCATCCTCATCGGCGCGTCCAAAACCCAGCCCGTTGCGGTGCTGGAGGAAGCCATCCGCGCGGGGTTGGTGGATTTTGGGGAGAACAAAGTGCAAGAGGCGCAAAGCAAATGGCCCGCGCTTAAGGCCGTGTATCCTCGTGTGCGCTTGCATCTCATTGGGCCGCTGCAATCGAACAAGGCGGAGGATGCGGTGGCGTTGTTTGAGGTGATTCATACCGTCGACCGCATGAAGATTGCGGAGGCGTTGGCGCAGGCGTGTAAAAAATTGGATAAAACCCCTGCGTTTTTGGTTCAGGTGAACACGGGCGAAGAGCCACAAAAAGCAGGCGTGACCCCGCGTGACTTGTCGGCGCTGCTTGCCCATTGCCGTGCCATTGGTTTGCCCATTACCGGCCTGATGTGCGTGCCGCCGGAGAATGAAAATCCCGCGCCGCATTTTGCCTTGCTCAAAAAAATGGCGGATACGCTGGAGTTACGTGAGTTAAGCATGGGCATGAGCGGGGATTTTGAGACCGCGCTGCGGCTGGGTTCCACCATGGTGCGCGTGGGTACGGCATTGTTTGGGGCGCGCAGCTAAAGCATCTTGCTGGTTGTCACATCGCGCAAATAGGGCAACATCTGGGCGTTGCGGTAGGAAGCGTGGGCACTGGTGCTGGTGCCGTAAAGGTCGAGCACGGCTTTATCCTTGGTGCTGATGGGGGCGGTGGTGCTTTGGTTCATGGTGGGGGCCGACATGGCGGCGGGTGAGGCGGCAGGGCTGAGGCCGGCAAGTTCGACTGGCTCGGGTGGTGTAACGTCGGCAAGTTGCGTCGGTTGAGCGGTGGTGCCCGTCAGCGCGGCGTAGGCCGCTTGGGTGGGGCTTTCACCCGTAGCGTTTTCAAAAATGATAGTGGCAAGGCTTGCCACAAAACCAATGGGCCCACCCAGCAACGTGCCGCCGATAAGTTTGGATGCGGTGGATGCTTTGTGGTCGGTCGCACTGGCAAACACATCCGAGACAATGGGAATATGGTTGAGGGGATTGATCGCATCAATGACATCGCGAAAAGTCAGCCCGTCTTTACCGAAGAAGGCTTGATCGCCGCCGTTTTCAGGCGTGGGGCGAATATCGATACGGGTCGGGGCTTCACGGGTGAAGTAATCCATACGGGCTTGAGCAATGCGATCGGAAATAGCCATGCACTCGGTAATGCAAGCCTTGTGCCAGCCTGTGGATAATCGTGCTAAGCGCCAACCGCCGCGGCCAAGGCCTCGGTGGACTGCAGTACTTTGGCCGCTTGTTCGCGCTCGGCTTGGGTGTTGGCGGCGGCGAGGGCGGTTTTTGCCGCCATCAACGCTTCGTGCACTTCGCTGGGCGAAATTTCCGAGAGATCCTGAATATGGTCCGAAATCACCGTGCATTTCTCGGGCGTCACATCCGCATAGCCGGTTGCCGCGAAAAAGCGGCGGTGGATGCCGTCGGTCATCGTCACATCAATCACCCCCGGGCGCAGCATGGAGAAAAACGCTGCGTGGCCCGGCAACACGCCAAAATCGCCCTCCGCACCGGGAATTTCGGCGGAAGGCACATGGGCATCAATCACCACTTTGGTGGGGCTGATGATTTGGAGATGGAAGGCGCTTGCCATACTAGTTGCTCAACTCTTTCGCTTTTTCAATCGCTTCTTCGATGCCGCCGACGAGGTAGAACGCGGCTTCGGGGAGGTGGTCGTATTCACCGGCCACGATGGCTTTGAAGCTGCTGATGGTATCTTTCAGCTTCACATACTTACCGGGTTTGCCAGTGAAGATTTCCGCGACGTGGAAAGGCTGCGACAAGAAGCGCTGGATTTTGCGGGCGCGGGCGACGGTGAGTTTGTCTTCTTCCGACAATTCATCCATGCCCAGAATCGCAATAATATCCTGCAGCGATTTGTAGGTTTGCAGCACGCGCTGCACATCGCGCGCGACTTTATAGTGCTCCTCACCCACCACGGCGGGCGAGAGCATTCTGCTCGTTGAATCCAATGGATCCACCGCCGGGTAAATGCCAAGCTCGGCGATTTGGCGGCTCAATACCGTTGTTGCATCCAAGTGCGCGAAGCTGGTTGCGGGGGCGGGGTCAGTCAAATCATCCGCCGGAACGTAAACGGCTTGCACCGAGGTAATTGAACCTTTTTTGGTGGAAGTGATACGCTCTTGCAGGTTACCCATTTCCGTCGCCAGTGTTGGCTGGTAACCCACGGCCGAGGGAATACGGCCCAGCAGCGCGGATACTTCGGAACCGGCCTGGGTGAAGCGGAAAATGTTATCGACGAAGAACAGCACATCCTGCCCCGCCACATCGCGGAAATATTCGGCTTGGGTGAGGCCGGTGAGGGCGACGCGTGCACGTGCTCCTGGGGGCTCGTTCATTTGGCCATAAACCAGCGCCACTTTGGATTTCGATGGGTCCTCGAGGTTAATCACGCCCGATTCCATCATCTCGTGATAGAGATCATTTCCCTCACGCGTGCGCTCGCCGACGCCAGCGAAGACGGAGTAGCCGCCGTGGCCTTTGGCGATGTTGTTGATGAGCTCCATGATGAGTACGGTTTTACCCACGCCCGCACCACCGAACAGACCGATTTTACCACCCTTGGCATAGGGTGCCAATAGGTCGATGACTTTGATGCCGGTCTCTAGGATTTCATCGTCGGTCGATTGCTCGGTAAACGCGGGCGCTTCGGCGTGGATGGGGGCGTATTGTTTCACGTTGACGGGGCCGCGCTCATCAATCGGCTCGCCGATGACGTTCATGATGCGGCCGAGCACCTCGGGGCCCACCGGCACCATAATGGGCGCGCCTGTATCCACCAATTGTTGGCCGCGGGCAATGCCATCCGTCGAGTCCATCGCAATCGCGCGGACGGAATTTTCACCCAAATGCTGAGCCACCTCGAACACAATACGGCGGCCATCGAGCGTCGCCTCGAGCGCATTCAGAATCGCGGGCAACTGCCCCTCGGGAAAGCGCACATCGACCACCGGGCCGATGATTTGCGTGATGCTGCCAGTGGCGGCTTGGGCTTGGGTTTTACGTAGTGCTGACATGGTGGTCTCCTTGATGAATTCTGATTATCTTTGGTTCGCGGGCAACGATTGTATAGCTGCAGCATTCCTATTATGCCATTCGGGGTCACGCCAATCATGTAGTTTGGCTATCAACGAGCTGATACCTGAGTTGGTGGGCGGATCAATTGGTACGCTATACTGTCCTTCGCTAAATTGGATAGTACCCCTCCTGACAGCAGCATCCCATTTCGCTAAATGGCAACCTGCTGTTTCAAGCGCGGCGCGAGGGAAAAGGTCATGGTTCTCTAAAAAACCTACTGAGTCTAAAAGAGCTTGCGCAACAGCTGGCTTCATGGGCGCACCGAAGCGCCCATCTCCGCCGCGCACTGCCAGAAGAATCGTCGCCTCACTCAATGTACTGGCCATACCCATACCTAAATCGCCCCCGCGCCAGAGATGATTTCGATGAGCTCTTTAGTGATGTCAGCCTGACGGGAGCGGTTATATTTGAGGGTTAATTTGCAGGGCCTTCTCATAATGTTGCCCCTCCCCTTGGATCAGCAGTGCGCGCGTGTTTTGCAACAATGGCTGTCGCTTCATCATGCGAGTGACCCGACCACGAGGTGA
>Ga0163144_10029602_pt1 | contig 10504 bp, 7 predicted proteins | sample OliLak19BULKMAT1_FD_123175 | JGI IMG/M metagenome (GOLD analysis project Ga0163144, IMG submission 123175) | Freshwater microbial mat bacterial communities from Lake Vanda, McMurdo Dry Valleys, Antarctica - Oligotrophic Lake LV.19.BULKMAT1 | ecosystem: Environmental > Aquatic > Freshwater > Lake...
GCGCGACAACGTCAACATCAGCAGCGAAATGATGGCCGACACCCAGGCCGAGCGCGCGGCGGCCTTTGACCATGTCTGGCGCAAGGTGCGCGACACCTACTACACCCGCAGCTTCCACGGCGTCGACTGGACCGCCCTCCGCCCGGTGTACGAGAAGTACCTGCCGCATATCGGCAACAACTTCGAGTTCTCCGAGATGCTGGCCGAGATGCTGGGGGAGCTCAACGTCTCCCACAGCGGCTCCACCTACAGCTCCTCCCAGCCCACCGACGACGCCACCGCCTCGCTCGGCGTGTTCCTGGACCAGGGGTATCGCGGCGCCGGGGTACGCGTAACGGAGGTGGTGCGCGGCGGCCCGCTCGACAAGTCAGGAATGAATGTTGCCGCCGGCACGATCATCGAAATGATCGATGGCGACATCGTCGCCGCCAACCGGGACCTGGTCGAGTACCTGAATCGGAAGGCCGGCAAGAACGTCCTGCTCGGCCTGCTCAACGGGACCGCCCGCCGCGAACTGGTGGTGCGGCCGACCACAGGCGCGCAGGAAAACGGGCTGTTGTACACCCGGTGGGTGGAGCGCAACCGCGCCGAGGTGGAGCGGCTCAGCAACGGCCGCCTCGGCTATGTCCACATCCCGGGGATGAACGACGGCGCCTATCGGACCACCATCGAGGAAGTGATGGGCAAGTACATCACCCGCGAGGGGGTGGTGGTGGACACCCGGTTCAACGGCGGCGGCGACCTGGTGGCCGACCTGGCGATGTTCCTGTCGGGCACGTCGTTCTTTGACTACACCACCGACACGCGCAGCACCGGCTTCGAGCCGAATTTCCGCTGGACCAAGCCGAGCGTGTCATTGGCCAACGAGGCCAACTACAGCGACGGTCACTGCTACGCCTGGGCCTACAAGGAGCTCAAGATCGGGCCGTTGATCGGGATGCCGGTGCCGGGCACCTGCACCTTTGCCGGCTGGGAAAGCATTGAAGGCGGCATCCGCTGGGGTGCGCCGGGGATGGGGGTCAAGGATGCCACCACCGGGCGGTACCTGGAAAACTGGCAGACCGAGCCGGACATCCGGGTCATGAATGAGTTCATCCCGGCAAGCCGGGGCCAGGACCAGCAGTTGGAGGTGGCGGTGCGGGAGTTGATGCGTCTCGTGGGGAATAGGGAATAGGGAACGGGGAATGGGGGTGTCGGGTACCGGGTACCGGGTGCCGGGTGTCGGCGGCACCTCGGACGGTTGGGTTCTCCTGGCGGGGCCGAATGGATTCGGCGCGGTACCTTCGAACCCGCTGCCCCGCTGCCCCGCCCTACCGCCCCGTCCCGAACTCCCGCAGGAATGCCGATCCCCGCAGCGCAGGCTTCTGGGCCAGCATTGCCGCCAGCGTCCCCACCTGGGTCCTGAATGCGTCCTCCGCGAGCTCCTCCTCCATGGCCCACCCCTCGGGCTGCCGGTTGTTGAAGAGCAGGTTCTCCGAGATGACAAAATCCGCAGGCACCTTGTCCCGGGCAATCGGGCGCTGGGGACAGTAGGGATCGCCGGAGTCGTAGCGTTCGTTCTGCCCGGTCTGGACGATGGCGTTGGCGCGAAAGAAGCCCGGTGGCTCGGTGCCGCCCTCCTCGCGACTGACCATCGCGCCGCAGGCGCCGGTCTGGTAGATGGCGTTCTCCTGAATTCGGCCCACCGCCATCCCCTCACCGGCACCCCAATAGGCAATCCCCCAGGTCAGGATGTCCTCCACCACGTTCCACTGCACGGTGGCCTGGGCATCGACGAAGATCCCGATCCCCTTCCAGTAGCGGGCCACCAGATTGCCGGAGATCTCGGCCTGCGCATCCCAGGTCAATCCAATTCCGACCCCACGACCGCCACCGACACGGCCGCCGGACGCCTTGTCCACCCCGTCGACGACATTGTCATGGATCTGGGCCCGGGCGTCGCGATACATGGCCACTCCATCCCAGGAGTTCCGGATGATCTGGCAGTTGCGCAGGGTAAAGTTGGCTCCCTCTCGACCGACGACCCCAGAAATACCGACCACGGTCTGCGCCACGACCGCCGAGTCACCGATGTTGTCGCGGATGCTGCACGACTCGATCGTGGCGGTGGAGCGGCGGACCACCACGGCACCGTTGGTGGCCTGACCATCGGGGTCGCGAACTCCGCCGGTGACCGTAATCCCGCTCAGGCGGCAGTTGTCGCAATCCTCGAGCAGGATCCCGTAGCCGGCACCGGTATGGATGAACACCGAGTCGGCGTGGGCACCGACGATTTCAAGGCCATGGCCGCTGACGACCATCCCCAGGGTGCCGGGCACCGGGGTGGCGGCGTCCTGGCAGTTGCCGCAGGTGGGGTCGGTGTAGGCCGAGGGTTGGAGGACGTAGTGTCCGGGAGCAAGCAGGAGCCGGGTGCTGTCGGTGGCGGCGGCCAGCGCCCGCTGGAGGCTGCTGGGGCTGGTGGCAGTAGCCATGGCGGAGCCCAGGGGCAGGTCCGGGGCGACGGCAACAGTTCGCGCGTCGTCCTGGGGGACGGTGCAGGCTGTGGCCAGGAGCAGGGCGAGTGGGAAGCGCATGGGCGGCTCGGGAGCGAGAAGGGAGAAGCGAGAAGTTAGTCTCACTTCTCCCTTGTCCCCAAGTCCGGTCGGGGCGATTCTCCACCCCCATGGCCACGCCCCCCCCCGCGGCAAAACAGTTTGATCGCTCGATCGTGGAAGGGCCGATTGTCCGCTCTGTCTGGAAGCTGGCGTGGCCCACCGTGCTCCAGAACCTGATCGGGGGGATGCAGGGGGTGGTGGACCACGCGATGGTGGGACACTACGTCGGTTTTGCCGCCAATGCCGGCATCGGGGTGGCGCTGCAGATCTTCCTGGTGGTCATCACCTTCATGATGTCGTTGTTCACCGGGATGGGGGTGCTGGTGGCGCGCTTTGCCGGCGCCAATGACCCCGAGAATGTCAACCGGACCGTCTATCAGGCATTCCTGGCCTCGGTCGTGCTGGCCTTTGGTGTCCTTGCCCCGCTGGGCTGGTTCCTCTCTCCCTCGTTGCTGTCGCTGATAAACGCCGCGCCCGAGGTGCAGCTGGAGGCGCTGCCGTACCTGCGGATCATGTTCGTTGGCTCGTTCGGCATGCTGCTGTTCTTCATGCTCGGTGGCGCGCTCCGTTCGGCCGGCGATGCCCGCACTCCGCTGTACCTTGGCGTCGGAATGACGATCCTGAACATCGTCCTCAACATCGTCCTGATCCGCGGCATGGGTCCGATCCCGGCGCTCGGCACGGCCGGTGCTGCACTGGGCACCGCCATCTCGGGGCTGGTGATGAGCGCGTTCGGCTTCTGGCTGATGCTCTCCGGCAAGCTGGTGATCCAGTGGCACCGGGGCATGAACTGGAAACCGGACCTCAAGATCATCCGGCAGCTCTTCAAGTTCGGGCTCCCGGCCGGGGTGCAGGGAGTGGCCATGAACATTGCCGGCGTGCTGATGCTCCGGTTCGTCGGCGCCCTGGAGCACAGCGCCCAGGCCCAGGCCGCCTATGCGGTCGGCTACAGCGAGCTGTTCTCGTTCATTACCTGGACGTCGGTCGGGCTGATGGGTGCGGCGGCGGCGGTGGCAGGACAGAACCTGGGCGCCGGCAAGCCGGAACGGACCATCGCAGCGGTCCATGCGGCGGCCAAGATGGGATTGGGGCTGGCGGTGGCAGTCGGGCTGCTCTTCGTGACCATTCCAGGCGCGCTGCTCGGCGTCTTCGGCATGGACGACCCGATTGCGCTCGAGATCGGGATCCAGTTGCTCGGCTTCCTGAGTGTCTCGGGGCTATTCATTGCCGTGGCGCTGACCTATACCGGCGGCCTGCAGGGCACCGGCGACACCAAGAGCCCGCTGTATATCTCCCTGGTGTCGCAGATCGTGATCCCGGTGGGGATGTGCGCCGTGCTCCAGTCGATGGGGCGGCTCGGTGCTGTCGAGATCTGGACCGCCATCGTGCTGGGCCACATGACTCGATGCGGATTGTCGATCTGGCGGTTCCGACAGGGGAAGTGGCGGAGCATTGTGGTGGAGGCGTGAGCCCTGGGCGGGAACTGTACGGTTCCGCGCGCAGGTGGGTTCCTGACATGGTGAGCGGGAACTGTACAGCGCCGCGTTAGGGACGGTTCCTGGAATGGTGAGCGGGACCAGCACGCAGGGTTGTTCCCGCCTACCCGGCTAGGAACTGGCCCAAGTACCGAGCTGTACAGTTCCCGCCCACCTCACACGATGCTATCCCGCCACAGCACCGTACGGTTCCCGCCGTCACGGCCGCACCATTCCCGAACTCCGCCGCACGTTGCCGCAGCCCGGCCAGTTCTGGGCCTGCCCGTTCGGGCCTGGCGGCAGCACCCGCTGGTCGCGGGGTACCAGCTGTGAGTCCTCCGAGGCCTGATAGGCCAGCATGGCGGCCAGGGTGGCGTTGTTCTTGAGGTCGTCGAAAATGATCTTGTCGAAGGTGTCGCGGTTGGTGTGCCAGGTGTACTGGCGGTAGTCGGGATAGTTGGACTGGAGTCGGAATCCGGGCGCGCCGTGACAGATGAACGACATGTGGTCGCTGCCGCCGCGCTCCGGCTCGCCAGGAATGTCGAGCTCGATGTGCTGGGTAATGGCCCGCGGCAGCTGGCCGAACCACTTGCCGAAGAACGCCCCCGCCCCGGTGTACCCCATCATCCGGATGTAGTCCACCCGCCAGGTGCCGTTGTCCTGGTTCATGGCCACCTGCAGCCCGTTGATGATCTCCGGGTGATCGGCCGCAAAGGCGCCCGATCCGATCAGCCCCTGCTCCTCGCTGGTCCAGAGACCGAGCACGATGGAGCGCTTCGGGTTGGGATAGGTGGCCTTCAGGATCCGCATCGCCTCCAGCATCATCAGGCTGCCGGTGCCGTTGTCGGTGGCGCCGGAAGCGCCGTCCCAGCTGTCCAGGTGCGCGGAAAGCACCACGTACTCCTCGGGCTTCTCGGTGCCGCGGATCTCGCCGACCACATTGAAGGTCGGACGCTCGCCCAGGAAGGTGGACCGGGCGTCGAGCCGCATCTTCGGACCCTGGTTGTTCTGGGCCAGGCGCGCCACCAGCCCATAGTCCTCGCAGCTCAGGTCCAGGGTCGGGATCCGGTTGGTCCAGGCGCTGAAGATCTTGTTGACCCCCCATCCCGCCGACCAGGTGGAGGTCAGCACCCCGGCCGCACCGGCCGCCTCGGCCGCAGTGGCCAGCGCCCGGGCGCCACCACCGGCCTGCAGGGCGCGGCCAAACGCCTGCCGGGCCGCGGTGCGCTCCGCCTGCATCTTGGCAAACGATTCGGGGGTGGCCAGCTTTTCCCAATTCTCGTCGGGGCGGCAGGTGGGCTCCGGGAACGACAGTGCCACGAACTTGCCCCGCACCGTGGCCAGCCAGCTGGTGGCCTCCGCCGTGCTGGCAAAGGCCGGTGGAATGACGACGTCGCCTTCCACCGCTCGGGTGGTTCCCTCGCTCCAGGCCAGAATCGTCCCCTCCAGGGTGCGCTTGCGGGGAGCAATCAGGTCAATGTGGGTGTAGCCACGATCCCACCCCATCCAGGTGCCGACCTGCTCCTTGCGGGCGGTGATCCCCCAGCCCTGAAGCTGCGCCACTGCCCAGTCCGTTGCGCTGTAGTAGCCGGGCGAGGCGGAGAGCCGCGGCCCGATCGAGTCGAGCAGCGTCTGGGCCATTCGGGGCAGTTGGGAGCGGTCGGTCATCCCCTCGTCCCACATCTGGCGGATGACTGGATCGGCGGTGGGAAAGATCGGTAGCTGGGCCGAAGCCGGCGCGGCAAGGACGGCGCCGAGAAGGAACAGGGAAGTGAGGGCGGAGCGCGGGTGCATGGGCGGGTCCGGTAGGGGTCGGCGGGTCAACGGGTCAGTAGGTCAGCGGGAAAGTAAACAGGACGGGTACGGCGGGGGAGATCCTTGACTGGCTCGGCGGCGCCGCCACCCGCCACCCGCCACCCGCCACCTGACACCCGACACCTGACACCTGACACCCGATACCCCGGTCCCCAGCCCCCAACCCCCAGGCCCTTCATCGCACCTTCAGACTCCCCATTCCCCATTCCCCGTTCCCAATTCTCCGTTAGCTTCCTTACCGGACGTCCTGCGCCGACCGCCCCCCTCCGGAGTGGCCGACCTCGACCGTAAGAGGCGTCGTCCCATGACCATGACAGGCCCGGTTGCCGGCACCGCCCGGGAGTCCCGCGAGTCCGCTGTAGTCCGTTTTGCCGGCGACTCCGGCGACGGCATGCAGCTCACCGGCTCGCAGTTCACCACCGAGTCGGCGCTGGCCGGCTCCGACTTGACCACCTTTCCCGACTTCCCCGCCGAGATCCGCGCCCCGGTGGGCACCACCTTCGGGGTCTCGGCGTTCCAGATCCATTTCGGGTCGGTGGATGTGATGACCGCCGGCGACGAGCTCGACGTGCTCGTGGCCATGAACCCCGCAGCGCTGATTACCAACCTGCATGACTTGCGCCTGGGTGGCCTGATCGTGGTGGACAGCGCGGCATTCACGACGCGCAACCTGGAAAAGGCCGGCTACAAAGCCAATCCGCTCGAGGACAACAGCCTGGCGCCGTACCAGCTGCTCTCGCTCGACGTTACCCGGCTGACCCAACTGGCGGTGGCCGATGCCGGGATTTCATCCAAGGAAGCCCTCCGCTGCCGCAACATGTGGGCGCTCGGACTGATGCTATGGATGTATGGCCGCAGCCGGGAGGCCACCCGTGGCTGGCTCAAGAAGAAGTTTGCCAAGAACGCCCCGATCGCCGAGGCAAATGTTGCCGCCCTGGATGCGGGGCACGCTTACGGCGAGACGGCCGAATTGGGCCACGGCCTCCATGGCTTTACGGTAACCCGCGCCGACCTGGCACCGGGGCTGTACCGTACCGTGACTGGCACCGAGGCGATGGCGTGGGGACTGGTGGCCGGGTTGCAGGCCACCGGGCTCAAGCGGCTGGTGTTCGGATCCTATCCGATCACCCCGGCGTCGCCACTGCTGCATGTGCTGGCCAAGCTGCGGAAATTCGGGGTGGTGACGTTCCAGGCCGAGGATGAGATTGCTGCGGTCTGTTCCGCCATCGGCGCCAGTTACGCCGGCGCGCTCGGCGTGACCTCGAGTTCCGGGCCCGGCATTGCACTCAAGACCGAGGCGATCGGACTGGCGATCAGCACCGAGCTGCCGCTGGTGGTGGTGAATGTGCAGCGCGGCGGGCCGTCCACCGGGCTGCCCACCAAGACCGAGCAGAGCGACCTCTTCCAGGCGGTGTACGGCCGGAACGGCGACTCGCCGCTACCGGTCATTTCGACCAGCACACCGTCGGACTGTTTCGAAGTGGGGATCGAGGCGGTGCGACTGGCCACCAAGTACATGACGCCGGTGATCCTGCTGAGCGACGGCTACCTGGCGAACGCGGCCGAGCCGTGGCTGCTGCCCGATGTGAACTCACTGCCGCAGTTCCCGGTGGCGCAGCGGACCGACCCGGAAGGGTTTCATCCGTTCCTGCGCAATCCGGAGACGCTGGCGCGGGCGTGGGCGGTACCGGGCACCCCGGGGTTGGAGCACCGGATCGGTGGGCTGGAGAAGAGCGCCGAGACGGGGCACATCTCCTACGATCCCGCCAACCACCAGAAGATGACCGACCTTCGCGCCGCCAAGATCAACGGCATTGCCCGCGACATTCCGCGGCAGGAGGTTTCGCTCGGTGAGGAGACCGGCGATCTGGCGGTGGTGGGGTGGGGGTCCACCTGGGGACCGATCCAGCAGGCGGTGCGCCGGGCGCGCAATCGCGGTCAGTCGGTGAGCCACATCCAGATCCGCTACCTGCATCCGTTCCCCTCGAACCTGGGTGAGCTGTTGCGCGGCTTTGGCCAGGTGCTGGTGCCCGAGATGAACACCGGCCAGCTGGTGACGATGCTGCGCAGCACCTTCCTGGTGCCCGCCGAAGGGCTCAACAAGGTGAACGGGAAGCCATTCAAGATCGGTGAAATCACCGCGGCGATCGATGCCCGCCTGGAGGCCCAGTCATGACCACGCCGACGCTTGCCGCCAAGGACTACGCCTCCAATCAGGAGGTGCGCTGGTGCCCGGGGTGCGGGGACTACGCCATCCTCAAGGCGGTTACCAAGACGCTGGCCGACCTGCAGCTGGTCAAGGAAAATACGGTGTTCGTGTCGGGCATCGGCTGCGCGTCGCGGTTCCCATACTACATGTCCACCTATGGGTTCCATACCATCCACGGCCGGGCGCCGGCGATTGCCACCGGGGTCAAGCTGGCCAATCCCGAGCTGGACATCTGGGTGGTGATGGGTGATGGTGACGGACTGAGCATCGGCGGCAACCACACCCTGCACGTGCTGCGGCGCAACGTGGACCTGACGCTGCTGCTGTTCAACAACGAGATCTACGGCCTGACCAAGGGGCAGGCGTCGCCGACCTCCAGGCGCGGCACCCACTCGCCGTCCACCCCGCGCGGCTCGCTCGATACCCCGCTCATTCCCGGCGCCTTTGCGCTGGGCGCAGGGGCGCGGTTCTTTGCGCGCGCGGTGGATATCCAGCAGTCGCTGCTGGTGGACGTGATGCGCCGCGCCCACGACCACAGGGGTGCGGCGCTGGTGGAGATCTTCCAGAACTGCGTGGTGTTCAACGATGGAGTTTTCCACGAGTTTACCGCGCGCGACGTGGTGGACGACAACCAGGTCCACGTGGAGCACGGCAAGCCGCTGCGCTTCGGCAAGGGCGGGGTGCGTGGGCTGCGAGTGCGGCCGGGTACCCAGCAGCTCGAGGTGATTACCCCGGGCGAAGACGGAATGACTGACGCCGACGTGCTGGTGCACGACGAGCGGGACATCTCGCTGGCCAATATGCTGGTCCGGCTGGAAGCGCCGGTCTTTCCGGTAGCGGTGGGGGTGATCTACGACCATCCGGCCCGCACCTATGAGACCGACCTGATGGCCGAGGTGGCGGCGGAGAGTGCTGGCGGTGCCGGCGACCTGGGAGAGTTGATGGCGGGCGGTCAGACGTGGGAGCGGTAGCTGGGAATGGTATGAGTCAGTGTTCGGGGTCGTTCCGTGTATGGTGGGCGGGAACTGTGCGGATCAGGGTGCGGGAGAGTGCCCGGCATGGTGAGAGGGAACTGCAGGTAGGGTTGTTCCCGCTCAACGAATCACCTCGATCGGCACCCCCAGATCGAGCCCCTCCCAGGCGCGGTCGGCGGTGAGCACCGGCAGGCCGCGGATCATGGCGGTGGCCAGGCAGGCACGGTCGCCGAGGGAGAGTCCGCGATGTCGCGTTGATTCAAAGAGCTCTGCCGCGAGCACCGCTTCTTCAACGGACAGCGGGGCCAAGCTCAGCGAAGATTCGAGGAGATCGGCGAGCAACAGGTTCGGGTCAATGCCCTCCTGAGCCTCCTTGCTCAGAACCTCGACCAGGTTCACTGTCGAAATGAGGCCCTCGGGGAGCGCCGCTGCCACCCGTTCCTGCCCAGATTCTCGACGCAGAAACGCGAGGAGAGCCGATGCGTCGAGAACGATCACCGGCGGCGCTTCCGCTGCAAGTACTCTTCCTCTTCGTTCAGGAACTCCCGTCGCCGCTCGGCGATGAGCTCATCGACGGCGGACACGCCTGGCGGGACATGACGGTATCGTTCCGCGGCCCGGGCCTGCACATCCGTCGGCGAGAGCACGCCGGTTCCCTGCGTTGCGGATCCTGCGAGGATCTCCCGCGCCTCCGCCTCCATGCTGCGGCCGTTTCGGGCCGCGCGGATCTTCAGGGCGGCGTGGACCGCCTCGGGTAGGTTACGGACCAGGATTGTCGCCATGCTAGCATTGTAAGCATTGCTAGCATGCTCGTCAAGTTGAGCCATGGAGCCAATATCGGAGGGTCGCGCCAAATCATGTCATCCTTCTCCTGCAGCATCGGGCAGATCGGACGCAGCCTGTAACGGGGGCAGGGCAAGACCAAGAATCACGATGTCAGTCGGAGGCACGGCCGTGCTGGGCATGCCAGTCCCCGGCCACCTTGTTCTTCCTGTGGCTCTCGGTTCTTCGAGGATGATCCTCGGTTGATGGCAGCCGGTAGCATAGCTGGATGAACATTGAGGGCGACGGAGGGCTGCCACAGCAAGGAGCGCGGGACGAGGTCCGGATCAGGGCCCTCAGCGACCAGGTTCGCGGGGCGGCGCTGTCTTTACACGGATACCTGCGCCACGGCCATCTGGAACGGGTCTACGAAGCGGGGTTGGCTCACCGGCTACGACGGGTCGGCCTGCATGTCGAGGTGCAGGCCAGGCTCACGGTCTATGACGACGACGGAACACTGCTCGGCGAGTTCTACGCCGACCTGGTCGTAGCCGGATGCCTGATTGTCGAACTCAAGGCCCGGAAAACACTCTCCGACGACCACACCGCCCAAGTGCTCGGGTACCTCCGGGCCTCGGGGTTCCGCGACGCCATGTTGATCAACTTCGGGGGTCC
>Ga0163144_10029603_pt1 | contig 10504 bp, 11 predicted proteins | sample OliLak19BULKMAT1_FD_123175 | JGI IMG/M metagenome (GOLD analysis project Ga0163144, IMG submission 123175) | Freshwater microbial mat bacterial communities from Lake Vanda, McMurdo Dry Valleys, Antarctica - Oligotrophic Lake LV.19.BULKMAT1 | ecosystem: Environmental > Aquatic > Freshwater >...
GCCCAGCATCAAGGTGTTGCGTGTGCCGAAGATGATGCGGCTCAGGATGTCGCGGCCGGTGTTGTCGGTGCCGAACCAGTGCTCGGCGCTGGGCTGCTGCATCACCTTGGTGAGATCGGTGAGGTAAGGATCGTAGGGTGCCACCCAGGGCGCGAAGATGGCGGCGAGGCCAATCGTCAGCAGGGCGAGCGTGGCGATCACCGCCACCTTGTCGCGCGCCAGGCGCCGCAGCGCACCCGAGCGGGCAAAGACGCCGGGCTCGTCGGCGGAGGCGATCGGCTCGAGGGTCTCGACGCTCATGTCCGTTGCACCCTGGGATCGAGATAGACGTAGAGGACGTCGACGATCAGGTTGATGCTCAGGAAGGCGATCGCCAGGATCATGATGGCGCCCTGCGCCGTCGGGAAATCGCTGGAGACGATGGCGCCGACAGCGAGACGGCCGACGCCGGGCCACGAGAACATGGTTTCGGTTACGACCGCGCCGCCCAGCAGGAACGCCGCCTGCAGGCCGATCAGGGTCACCACCGGAATCAGCGCGTTGCGCAAGGCGTGGTGCACGATCACCACTGTTTCACGCAAGCCCTTGGCGCGTGCCGTGCGCACATAGTCGGCGCCCAGCACTTCGAGGACGGCGGTGCGCGTCAGCCGCGCGATCGGCCCGATCAGCACCGCGCCCAGCGTCGCCGCCGGCAGGATCAGGCTCGGCAGTCCGCCGTCCCAGATCGGGCCGGTGCGGCCGGTGAACGGCAGCATGGCCCACTTGAAGCCGACATACTGGATCAGGATCAGGCCAATGAAGAACACCGGCATCGAAACCCCGGCGACCGAGACCGCCATGATCAGGCGGTCGACGATGGTGCCGCGCTTCACCGCCGCCAGCGTGCCGAGCGTCAGGCCGAGCGGCACGGCGAGCAGCATGGCGCCCAGCATCAGCTCGACCGTGGGACCGATGGTGAGCGCCAGCTCCTCGCTTACCATCTTGTTGGAGATGATCGAGCGGCCGAGATCGCCGCGCAGCACACGGCCGATATATTCGGCGAACTGGATGGGGATTGGCCGGTCGAGCCCGAGTTCGAGGCGGATGGCCGCGATGGTTTCGGCCTTGGCGTCGGGGCCGGCGATGATCATGGCCGGATCCGCCGGCACGACCTGCAGCAGGCAGAAACACAGGAAGAGCACCCCGAGTAGCGCGGGGAACGAGATCAGCAGGCGGTGGACAATCTGTCTTCCCATGCGCCGTCCTCGGACCTGATCAGCCAAGGAGGAGCGCGCCGGATTTATCGGCGTGTCTTGTCGTTCCTCCCTGGCAGCCGCGCTTCGGTCAACCGTGCGCAGCCTTTGCTTGTGCGATCATAGTGGCACGATCGAAATCCCGCGTCACGCCCAGCCGCCGGCATGGGGCAGGACATGGCCGGTGATGAAGCCCGCGCCGTCCGAGCACAGGAAGCACACCGCCGCTCCCAACTCGTCGGACTTGCCGAGCCGGCCCAAGGGAATCTGCGCCGTCATCTTGGCCATCGCCTCGTGGTTGGCGAGCAGGGCCGGTGGGAAGTAGTCGGGGTTCTCGACATAGTTCGAGCCCACTGCATTCACAGTGATGCCGTCACGGCCCAATTCCTTGGCCAGCGAGGACACCAGCCCGTTGGCTGCCGCCCGCGCCGAGACATAGGGCGCGTAGTTGGCGATGCCGCGCAGTGGTGCTGCCGACGAGACGAACACGATGCGTCCCACCTTGCGCTTGCGCATCGAGGGCACCACGAGCTGAGTGAGGTGGAAAGGCGCCACCGCCATGGCTTCTAGGGCAGCGCGATAGTCTTCCAGGCGAGCCTCGCCCAGCGGCGCACGCAGAGCCGGATAGGCGTCGTTGTTGACCAGCGCGTCGATGTGCCCGTGGCGCTTCAGCGCCAGCTCGACCATCGTGGCGGGGTCGGTGGCCGACAGGGCGTGGGCGCCCTGGAACTGGGTTTCATACCGGCGCCGCGCGCTGGGGGCCTCGAACGTGGGGTCGTGGGCGAGCACCGTGGCACCCTGGGCCAGCGCCACGCGCGTGGTGCCGTGGCCAGCGAACTTCTCGACATTGGTGATCAGGATCACCCGGTCTTTCAGCAGCATGGCGGTTCCTCTAAGTTGCAGCCCATGACAACTCCTCCCGACCCTGGCGCGCAAGCCCTGCCGGAACAGGCGTCCTTCGGCTTTCGCAACGTCCCGGCGTCGGAAAAGGCCGGCATGGTGCGCCAGGTGTTCGAGAGCGTGGCGCCGCGCTACGACCTGATGAACGACCTGATGTCGGGCGGCGTTCACCGGCTCTGGAAGAACACCCTGGTCGATGTCGTGAATCCGCGCCCGGGCGAAAAGTTCCTCGATGTGGCAGGCGGCACGGGAGATATCGCCTTCCGGATCCTGAAGCGCCAGGGTGAGCGGCCCGACGTCACGGTCTGCGACATCAATCCGGCAATGCTGGAAGTCGGCCGCGACCGAGCCGTCGACCGCGGGCTCCTGGACGGCCTCACCTGGACCACGGGCGATGCAGAGACCCTGCCGTTCCCCGACCGCTCGTTCGACGGCTACACGATCGCCTTCGGCCTGCGCAACGTCACCGACATCGACAAGGCACTCGGCGAGGCGCATCGCGTGCTCAAGCCCGGGGGCCGCTTCTTCTGCCTTGAGTTCAGCAAGGTCACGTCGCCGGCTCTCGGCCGCCTCTACGACACCTACTCGGAGCGGGCATTGCCGTTCTTCGGCAAGCTCGTCGCCAAGGACGCCGAATCCTACCGTTATCTGCACGAGAGCATCCGCCGCTTTCCACCGCAGCGCGAGCTGGCCGCACGCCTGCGCAAGGCCGGCTTCGCCAACGTCGCCTGGCGCGACCTGACGCTGGGCGTCGTGGCGCTGCACAGCGCCTGGCGCATCTAGATGCTGCGCGCTCTTCGCAACAGCTGGCGCCTGCTGCGCATGGCGCTGAGCTTCGCCCGCCACAACGCGCTGTTTCCGCTCGAGACGCTGGGCATCGCGCCAGCGCTGATCGCCTGGGCCAAGCTGTTCGCCCGCCGCCGCGACCCGCGCCGGCCCGGCGAGCGTCTGGCGGCAGCGCTGCAGGAGATGGGGCCGTCCTTCATCAAACTCGGGCAAGCGCTCTCGACCCGCGCCGATCTTCTTGATGAAGGCGTCGCGGCCGACCTTGGGCGGCTACAGGATCACCTGCCGGCGTTTTCCGGCGCCGAGGCGCGCCGCATCGTCGAGGGTGAGCTGGGCCAGCCGATCGAGGCGCTGTTCACCAGCTTCGACGACGTACCCGTCGCCGCGGCCTCGATCGCCCAGGTCCATTTCGCCGTGACCACCGATGGCCGCGAAGTGGCGGTGAAGGTGCTGCGGCCCGGCATCGAGAAGGCCTTCGAGCGCGATCTCGACCTCTTCTACTGGATGGCCGAACTGGTCGAGCGCACCCAGCCACGCTTCCGCCGGCTGAAGCCGGTCGATTCGGTGCGGGCCTTCGCCGACGTGGTGCGGGTCGAGATGGACCTGCGCATGGAGGCCGCCGCAGCCGAGGAGCTGGGCCTGAACTTCGTCGACGATCCAGGCTACCGCGCGCCCACCATCGACTGGGACCGCACCGCCGAGCGCGTGCTGACCCTGGAGCGGATCGACGGCATCCCGATCGGTGACCGTGACGCCATCGCGGCAGCGGGCCACGATCCCGATGTCGTCATGAAGATCTGCGCCGAGGCGTTCTTCTACCAGGTGTTCCGCGACGGTTTCTTTCATGCCGACATGCACGGCGGCAACGCCTTCGTCGACCGCCAAGGCCGCATCGTGCCGGTCGATTTCGGCATCATGGGCCGCATCGACGAGGACACGCGCGGCTATCTCGCCGAGTTGCTGGTCGCCTTCCTGCGGCGCGACTATCGCGCCGTTGCCGAGGTCCAGTTCCGCGCCGGCTACGTCCCGCCCGACCAGTCGTTGGAAATGTTCGCCCAAGCCTGCCGGTCGATCGGCGAGCCGATTTTCGGCAAGCCCAGCCACGACATCTCGATCGCGCGTCTGCTTGCCCAGCTGCTGCGCGTCACCGAGCAGTTCGAGATGGCGGTGCAGCCGCAGCTCCTGCTGCTGCAGAAGACCATGCTGATGGCCGAGGGCATGGGCACCAAGCTCAATCCCAAGGTCAACATCTGGGAGCTGGCGCGGCCGCTGATCGAGGATTGGATGCGCACCCATTTCGGACCGCGCGCTACCGTCGGTCGCGCGGTCGAGGACGTGGTCCAGGCGGTCCGGCGCCTGCCGCGCCTGATCGACAGCCTGCATCTCGTGGTCGAGCACGAGCGCCGCGTCGCCGAACGCGCCGCGGCGCCGCCGCCGACATCGGGTCGCGTCTGGTCGCGCGTCGGGTTTGCCGAGGTCGTGGCCGTGCTCGCTCTCGTCGCCGCCATCGTCGCGTGGTGGCACTAGACGCATGACGGCGGGAGAGATCGCCTTCGGTCTCGCGGTGTTCCTGCTCGCCGGCACGGTCAAGGGCCTGGTGGGTCTGGGGTTGCCGACAATCACCATCGCGCTCACGTCGATGGTCCTGCCTTTGACCGAATCGATCGCGCTGATTGCGCTGCCCACCATCTTCTCCAATGTCTGGCAGGCCTCGATCGGCGGCCAGTTCTGGGCCATCTTGCGTCGCCAGTGGCCGCTCATCGTGCCGCTGATGATCGTGCTCTATCTCACCGTGTGGCTGATCGGCCAGGAGGGCCCGAACTGGGCATTCCTCGTGCTGGCGGGCGTGCTGATCGTCTACAGCGGGCTCGGTCTGCTGCGGATCCGCCTTCATATCCATGCCGACCTGGAACGGGTCCTGGCGCCGGTGATCGGCGTCGTCTCGGGTTTCGTGGCCGGCCTCGTCGGCGTGCCGATCATCCCGCTGATGCCTTACCTGCAGGGGCTCGACATCAAGCCGTCGGAGCTGGTGCAAACCCTGGGTGTCGTGCTGTGCGCCACGTCCCTCACCCTCGCCGGGTCGCTGCTCGTCTTCGGCGTCCTCGATGGCCCGCGCGCCATCGTATCGGCCGCCGCCGTCGTGCCGGCGCTCGCCGGCATGTGGGTGGGCCAGCAGATCCGCCGGCGGCTGTCGGTCGAGCAGTTCCGCCTGGCCGTGCTCTGGGCCCTGCTGCTGACGGGCGTCTATACTTTCGCCAGCCGCATGTTGTGATATCCTGACCGGCATGTTGCACGGTAAGCGGATTCTGCTGATCGTCGCGGGCGGTATCGCGGCCTTCAAGTCGCTCGAACTCATCCGCCGGCTGCGCGAGCGCGGCGCGGCGGTGCGCTGCGTGGTCACTGAAGCCGGCGCCAAGTTCGTGACCCCGCTGTCGCTGCAGGCCCTGTCGGAGGACCGCGTCTATACCGACATGTTCTCGCTGACCGACGAGAACGAGATGGGCCATATCCAGCTCTCGCGCGACGCCGACCTGCTGGTCGTGGCGCCCGCCACCGCCAACATCCTGGCCCGCATGGCGGGCGGCCTCGCCGACGACCTCGCCGCCACCGTGCTGCTGGCCACCGACAAGCCGGTGCTCGCCGCTCCGGCCATGAACGTCCGCATGTGGACCCATGCCGCCACCGTCACCAATGTCGAAACGCTGAAGAAGCGCGGCGTCACCTTCGTCGGCCCCAATGACGGCGCCATGGCCTGCAACGAACACGGCCCAGGCCGCATGTCGGAGCCGGCCGAGATCGTCGCCGCCATCGAGGTGCGGCTGGCCACGGAGCGGCCGCTAGCGGGGAAGCGCGCTCTTGTGACATCGGGTCCAACGCGTGAAGCGATCGATCCCGTGCGCTACATTTCCAACCATTCCTCGGGCAAGCAGGGCCATGCCATTGCGGCGGCCCTGGCGCGGCTCGGGGCCGAGGTTACGCTGGTGAGCGGCCCGGTCGCTGTGGCCGATCCCGCCGGGGTGCGTACCCTCCATGTCGACTCGGCCGACCAGATGCTGGCCGCCTGTCTCGCCGCCGGCGCCATCGATGTCGCGGTCTGTGCGGCGGCGGTCGCCGACTGGAAGGCGGGGCGGCCGGCCGGTGCCAAGATCAAGAAAAAGGCAGGCGCCCCGCCGCCGTCGCTCGAGCTTTCACCCAACCCGGATATTCTGGCCACCCTGTCGAAACCCGGTCCCAAGCGTCCGGCGCTGGTCGTGGGCTTTGCCGCCGAGACCGAGAACCTGGTGGCCAACGCGATCGACAAGCGCGGCCGCAAGGGCTGCGACTGGATCGTGGCCAACGATGTGTCGCCGGCCACCGGCACCTTCGGCGGTGAACGCAACACCGTGCATCTGATCAGCGCCGCCGGCGTCGAGGATTGGCCGACGCTCTCCAAGGACGAGGTTGCGGGCCGCCTTGCCGCGCGCATCGCGCTTCACCTGGCCCGCCCGCAGTCGGCGGAAGCGGCGGAGTAGCAAGTCCATGAACGGTTTCGAAAGCGTCGAGATCGAGGTGGTGCGGCTGCCCCATGGCCGTGACCTCGCCTTGCCCGACTATGCGACTGCCGCCGCCGCCGGCGCGGATCTCCTGGCCGCCATCGACGGCGAGATCGAGCTGGGGCCGCTCGAGCGAAAGATCGTTCCAACAGGGATTTCGCTGGCACTGCCGGTGGGCTTCGAGGCCCAGGTCCGGCCGCGGTCCGGCCTCGCGGCCAAGAACGGGATCACCGTGGCCAACGCCCCCGGCACCATCGATGCCGATTATCGCGGCGAAGTGGGCGTGATCCTCATCAACCTCAGCCGTGAGCCGTTCAAGGTCACGCGCGGCATGCGAATTGCGCAACTGGTCATTGCCCGGCACGCCCGGGCAGTGTGGCGGGAAGTCGGCGAGCTCGATCGGACGGCACGTGGCGCCGGCGGCTTTGGATCAACGGGTGTTGTGACCGGAGACGCGACGCCGGCTGACAAGATGGCGGGGTCGGCACGAAGGGCCTGAGGAGACCGGGGAATGCCGCGGCTCAGCAAGAAGACGATGTTCGCTCTCGAGGCGGTGCTCGACGTGGCCTTCCACGTCGGCGAGCATCCGGTGCGCAGCAGTGACATCACGGAACGCCAGCGCATCCCCAAACGCTATCTCGAGCAGGTCCTGCAGCATCTGGTCCGCGCCGGCATCCTGTCGGGCAAGCGCGGTCCCAGGGGCGGCTATCGCCTCGGCCGCGACCGGACGCTGATCACGGTCGGCGAGATTGTGCGCGTCGTGCGCAATCTCGAGGCCGAGACCGAGCCCAACGATCCATCGGTCGGCTCGCCGCTGGCGCACGAGGTGGTGTGGCCGGTGTGGGAGAAGCTGCGCGACGGCATGATGGCGCAGCTCGACGGCATCTCGATCGATGATCTCTGCCGCCAGGCCCGCGACAAGGGGCTCAACACCCATTCCGATTCGGCGACGCGTCAGGTCGTTCTCTGATATTTCCTGCGCTATGCTCATCCGTCACTTCATGAACGGAGGAGCAAGACCATGGCTGCGGCCAATGCTAAAGCGAAGAAAGCCAAACCCAACCCGCGCAACAAGAAGCTGTACGACGACGGCATGAAGATGCGCAAAGCCGTGCTGGGTGCGGCCTATGTCGACAATTCTCTGGCCGGCGCCGCCAACGACGACTTCATGATGGCGTTCCAGGACATCACCACCGAGTATTGCTGGGGCTATGCCTGGACGCGGCCGGGCCTCTCGAAAAAGTCGCGCTCGATGCTGAACCTCGCGATGCTGGCGGCGCTGAACCGTGGCCCCGAGCTCAAGCTGCATATCAACGGCGCGCTGAACAACGGGCTCACCAAGGAGGAGATCAAGGAGATCTTCCTGCAGGTCGCGATCTATTGCGGCATTCCGGCCAGCCTCGACGCCTTCAAGACGGCAAGCGGCGTGTTCAAGGAACGCGGCATTTAAGGGTACGGGTTTCATCCGGCCGACGCGGGCGGGTGAGGGCCTGGCCCTCACCGCGCTCTGCGTCAGGTCGAACGCGCATTGAGGCTATCTCACCTTCGAGGCTTGTTCATGACCGCATCTCCACTGGTACCTCCCGCCACCATCGCCTTTCTCGGGCTCGGCATGATGGGCCGCCCGATGGCGGCTCGTCTGGCCGGCGCCGGCTTCAAGCTCCGCGTGTTCGATGTCTCGCAGAAGGCCGTGTCGGATTTCGTCGGCGCCCATCCCGGGGCGCTGGCCACCGCCTCGGCCAAGGCCGCGGCCGAGGGCGCCGACGCGCTGATCACCATGCTGCCCGACGGCAAGATCGTGCGGCAGGCGCTGATCGAGGGTCGCGACGCCGCCGTCGAGGGCCTCCAGGCCGGCGCGGTCGTCATGGACATGAGTTCGTCCAATCCCGTGGATACCCAGAAGCTCGCGCGCGATCTCGCCAGCCGTGGTGTGGCGCTGCTCGACGCGCCGGTCTCGGGCGGCGTGAAGCGCGCCCTCGACGGTTCGCTCAGCATCATGGTCGGCGGTGCCGCCGCCGATCTCGAGCGGGTGCGGCCTGTCTTCGGTGCCATGGGCAAGACCATCACGCTCTGCGGCCCGGCCGGTGCCGGCCATGCGCTGAAGGCGCTCAACAACTACCTCTCGGCCGCCGGCCTGGTCGCCATGTGCGAGGCGCTGGTGGTCGGAGAGGCCTTTGGGCTCGACCCTGGCACCATGGTCGACGTCTTCAACACCTCGACGGGCAAGAGCAACGCCACCGAGGTGAAGGGGCGGCAGTTCGTCGTGCCACGCAATTTCGTCGCGGGTTTCTCGACGGCGCTGATGGCCAAGGATCTGCGCACGGCGGGCGATGTTGCCACGCATCTCAAGCTCAAGGTGCCGAACCTCGAGCAGGCCGTGGCCTACTGGACCGCCGCCGACGGCAAGCTGGGCAAGGGCGCCGACCACACCGAGATCTTCCGCTATGCCGAGATTTTGGCCGAGGCCGAGTCGTGACCCAGGGTCCGCTAGCCCTTTGACAGATCAGGGTCGCGCCCCTATATAACCGCCACCTAGGGCCCTTGGCGCCGCCTCCCCGGCGGTGATCGACGGGGTCCACCCAAGTACGACACAGCGCTTTTTCTCACAGGTTTGACCGTCCCGGTCGCCGAAGCGCGTGCGTTATTTCCCACTCCGGAACGAAGACCCATGAATCTCCAAGACCTCAAGAAAAAGAAGCCCCCCGAACTCCTGGCCTTCGCCGAGGAGCAGGGTGTCGAGGGCGCGGCCATGATGCGGCGCCAGGAACTGATGTTCGCCATCCTCCAGAAGCTGGCGGCGGCCGACCAGGCCATATTCGGCGTCGGCACCATCGAGGTGCTGCCCGACGGCTTCGGCTACCTGCGCTCGATGGAAGCCAACTATCTGCCCGGCGCCGACGATATCTACATCAGCCCGACCCAGGTGCGTCGCTTCGGCCTGCGCACCGGCGACACGGTGGAAGGCGAGATCCGCGCGCCCAAGGATGGCGAGCGCTACTTCGCCATGGTCCAGATCAACAAGATCAACTTCGACGATCCCGAGGCGCTGCGCCATCGCATCAACTTCGACAGCCTGACGCCGCTCTATCCCGACGAGAAGCTGAAGCTCGAGATGGACGGCGGCGCCGCGGTCATGGCGCCGGCCATCAAGGAAGAAGAGGGCGGCGCCCGCGCCACCTCGTCGGGCCGCGTCAGCTCGAAGCGCACCACCGGCACGCTCACCAAGAAGGCGAGTTCCTCGCCGCAGCAGCAGCTCGACATCTCGACCCGCGTCATCGACCTGATCGCGCCGATCGGCAAGGGCCAGCGCGCGCTGATCGTGTCGCCGCCGCGTACCGGCAAGACGGTGCTGCTCCAAAACATCGCCCACGCCATCACCGCCAACAATCCCGAGGTCTTCCTCATGGTGCTGCTCGTCGACGAGCGGCCCGAGGAAGTGACCGACATGCAGCGCACGGTGAAGGGCGAGGTCGTGAGTTCGACCTTCGACGAGCCGGCTTCCCGCCACGTCGCCGTGGCCGAGATGGTGATCGAAAAGGCCAAGCGCCTCGTCGAGCACAAGAAGGACGTGGTGATCCTGCTGGACTCGATTACCCGCCTCGGCCGCGCCTACAACACCGTCGTGCCGAGCTCCGGCAAGGTGCTGACCGGCGGTGTCGATGCCAACGCGCTGCAACGTCCCAAGCGCTTCTTCGGCGCGGCGCGTAACATCGAAGAGGGCGGTTCGCTCACCATCATTGCGACGGCCTTGATCGATACCGGTTCGCGCATGGACGAAGTCATCTTCGAAGAGTTCAAGGGCACCGGTAACTCGGAAATCATTCTCGACCGCAAGGTCTCCGACAAGCGCACCTTCCCGGCGATCGACATCACCAAGTCGGGCACCCGCAAGGAAGAGCTGCTGGTCGATCGTGCCACGCTCAGCAAGATGTGGGTGCTGCGTCGCATCCTGATGCCGATGGGCGCGGTGGATGCCATCGAGTTCCTGCTCGACAAGCTGCGCACCGCCAAGACCAACAACGACTTCTTCAGCTCGATGAATCAGTAACGCGC
>Ga0163144_10029604_pt1 | contig 10504 bp, 11 predicted proteins | sample OliLak19BULKMAT1_FD_123175 | JGI IMG/M metagenome (GOLD analysis project Ga0163144, IMG submission 123175) | Freshwater microbial mat bacterial communities from Lake Vanda, McMurdo Dry Valleys, Antarctica - Oligotrophic Lake LV.19.BULKMAT1 | ecosystem: Environmental > Aquatic > Freshwater >...
AGAGAAAATGAGTCAGCGGGAAAGTGCTGGGCTAAAAGATCTTTAAGGATCTGCTCTCCAATATTGCCTCGAAGTTTTGGAGACTGTAGGAAGTCCTGAAGATCCTTCATAGATCTCCCAATTTCTGAGAACTCCCCAATGCTTTTTTGAAGATCTGCGATCACGTAAGCAGATTTATCAAGACGGGCATTGAAGTTGACCGTTGAGCTTTTTAGCCATGAAACCACCTCATTTGAGAGCCCTGACTTTTCTTCTAGCTTATTGAACCACTGTCTGACGATTAACAAAAAAACTCCAAAAATCACAACCAACAGTATGGCTATCTGTACAACTTCCATAATCTTATTATACTCTGCACCCATCCCTGCAGTGCGAAATAATTTCATGTTACCATCATTCGAATGATGGTAACATTATCGCCATGTACACTGAGTCAGTGTACAATTGGGATACATGATAACTATTGATGATTTTAAAAAATTGGAGATAAAGATTGGAAAGGTAAAGTCTGTGGAGAGGATTGAAAATGCGGATAAACTTCTTAAGTTCATCTTTGATATCGGTAACGGGGAAGAACGACAAATTTTGGCAGGTATTGCGGAGTTTTATACCGATCTTGAGTCATTAGTTGGTATGGAGGTTCCGTTGTTGCTCAACTTAGAGCCGAGAATGATGAGGGGTCTAGAGAGTCAAGGAATGATGCTGGCGGCCGATGAGGATGGAAAAGCGGTTCTACTGCATCCAGACAAGAAAATCCCTGCGGGAAGTATTGTTCGTTAGCCTAGTTCGCTGGTGCCTGGCTTGAAGATCTTAGGCTTTAACCATGTGTCGTCCTCTTCATCTTCTGAGATTGAGTCGTCACCCTCAATTGAGCCAATCATAGGAGCGCGCTCCACAGACTTAATCGGTTTTGCTCCTTGTCTCTCAAATGATTTTTTCTGATCAATCTGTATTGTTTGTGGCTGAGAATCATGAAGCGACTGATTAGTCTGAGCTGGTGCAGAAGAAGCTTTTTTTGCTCCTGCTTTTAACAACGTTGCGCTGTTCTCAAAAGTAGAGGCATTGGTTGAGGGTGTTGAGAAAGACTTAGTCGCGTCAATAACTCCGGAATATAGATTGGTTGCCATCTCAGCATCAATCTCAACATTCATGGTCGTAAGAATTGTTAGCACGAGCTCGGACAGGGAAGAGACATTCCTGTTTACAAAGTTTGCAGTTCCAAAGTATGCATTAGTTAGACTTCTGTCGATGTTAATAACCTTTGACTGCTTAAAAAGTTCCTGATTTTCAGTGTAAAGCGTGCCAAGAGATCTGAGTGAAGAAACCCCGATAACTACAATGAACTCAATAGTTCCACCTGCGGTACTAAAGTTGACGGTCTTGCTGTCAATCGATGGAGTTCCAGCTCGTGGGGTTATAACAACGTTGAATTTATCGTTTTGGATGAAGTAGTCAACCTTGTCAATTGCTCCCTCACTGTAGGGGAATGAGATGACTAGGTTGTCTCCTGAGGTAGTTAGCTCAGACTGTACCTTCTCAGCACCAATCATCTCGGAGTTAAGTTCTCCGGTTGTGGCAATGGATACGTTTTTTCCAAGCTGAGTAAGCCCAAGATAGAGTGAGGTTGCGGCGGCTACGGAATCTGTGCTTAGATTTTCACCAAGACAAATTACTCCTGAGTTGTTATTCTGAAGAGTCTCGATTACCTTCTCTAGTTGAGAACGTGTGGGGTTCATATTATAGGATGAATTTTATCACATCTCCTACCCGAATGTCAATTGCAGGCTCGAACAGCATTCCTGCCTCCTGGTCCTTCTTGACCTCCTCAACTGGCTTAGCATGGATGCGAAGTGAGGACAATTTTGATATTGCTACAGGCTTATTATCTCGGTATAGTTGGACGTTGTCATTGACGTTCGCCTTACCCTTATTTATGCGTACTCCAAAAACCTTTTCGTTCTCAATTACGAAGGAAGCCAGCACCTTAGCCTCTCCTTTGATGCTTTTTTCATGCTCATCTTTCTCCTTAATCAGATCGGCAACCTCATGAAGCTCCTCCAAAAGTTCATAGATTATCGTGTAGATTTTGATGGTGATTTTTTCCTGCTTCGAAAGATCTTTGACCTCGTTTGTAGGCTTGATATTGAAGCCAATTAGGATTGATTTTGTGGCTTTTGCCAAGAAAATGTCCGAATTTGTAATATCACCAATCGCGGCTAAAACGAGCACTAGATTCTTGTTTTCAGCCACAGACTGCTTAATAGCCTCAAGAGAGCCTTGATTGTCGGTCTTGAGCACAACCGAAAGCTTGCGACCCTCTTCTTTAGCAAAGAGATCCTCAATCTTAATGGATCTTTTTTCGGACTGAACTGCCTTGGTCTGCTTCACCAGATCTTTAGTCGAGATTACCGACCCAACCTCAGGTAGCTCACTAAAACCTAGAAGCTCAAAAGGAGTAGATGGTGCAACCATCTCCACTTGTTGTCCCTTATCGTTTGTCAGTGAGCGTATAGCCGCCTTTTTACTGTCTGCGTAGACGGTAAGTCCTTTTTTGAGCTCTCCGTTTTTGATTATGGCGCTTACTATCGTGCCACGTTTATCCTTTTTTGTCTCGATAATGTAGGCCTCAGGTTCGGCGTCCGTGTCGTATGTGAGCTGCTGATCTGAGGCTAAAAGTACTATGGCCTCAAGTAGCTCAGGAACGCCATGACCGGTTTTAGCCGAAATTTCGGTAACTGGGACCGAGCCACCCTTTCCCTCGACCAGAACTTCGTGTTTGAGAAGATCGACCTTTACCTTGTCCGGCCTTGCTTCTGGTAGGTCGGTTTTGTTCAGTACAACGATGTAGGGGATATTGGCGGCCTTGATGTGAGAGATCGACTCGATGGTCTGAGGCTTGAGAGAGTCCTTGGCATCGATGATAAGAAGAGCGATGTCCGCAACGGTAGCTCCTCTCGCACGCAGCTTGGTAAAGGCTTCGTGACCAGGCGTATCGATGAAGGTAATCTTGTCGGTAGAGTAGCCCTTCAGTCCGGTTGAGATCTCATAGGCTCCGATAGACTGAGTGATTCCACCATGTTCTCTTTCGGTTAAGTTAGTTTTGCGTATGAAGTCAAGAAGCGTTGTTTTACCATGATCTACATGACCGAGTATTGCGACTATAGGGGAACGTGCTTTATTCATAGAATTAGGAACTAAGGTCTGGATTATGATTTAACGTCTGTTGAATTTTCCTTGTCTGCCACAGCTTCCTTGGCCTCCATAGCTTCTGCGGAGGGGGCAGCAACGGCGGGTTGTACAGCTGGAGTTTCTTGAGCTACATCTGGCACAGTCTCAACAGCGTCAGAAGGGTCCGTCTCTACTTCTTCGGCCGTCGTAGCTTTAGCGGAGGTAGCAGCGACAGCTGGCTTTTCTTCTACAACAGCGGGCTCGCTGTCCTTAGCATCAGCGATGAGCGGCTTGTCTGACGCGTCCGCCGAAGCTTTAGCGGAGGTGGATTTAATCTGCTCGATATCAATATCAAATCCTGTAAGTTTTGAGGCTAGATTAACATTAACTCCACCTTTTCCAATTGCTAAGGGCGCCTGAGATTCCTCAACCGTGACGCGTGCTTTTTTGTCAACAATCTCAATTTTCTGAATTTGGGCAGGAGAAAGAGCTGCGGCAAGATAGGCAGACTCATCGGCGTTCCACTGGATAATGTCGATTTTTTCTGTACCACCAAGCTCATTAGTAACTGTCTGTACGCGAACTCCTTTTTGGCCGACGCATGCTCCAACTGGGTCAACGCCACCTTGAGAGCTATAAACCGCAATCTTTGCTCTTTCTCCTGGTTCTCGTACGACATTTTTAATCTCAACGGTGTTATTTGCAATCTCGGGAACTTCTTTTTTGAAAAGCTCCGAAATTAACTGAGGAGCTGTTCTTGATACGAGTATTCTTGAGTTTCCAAACTTATCCTCACCAATCTCTTTAAGGAAGAAAATGAGCTGGTTATTCACGTTGTAGGATTCGTTTCTGATTTGATCCTCTCGTGGCAAAATTGCTTCCACTCGACCAATATCTACAAAGGCGTTGTACCCGTCAAATCGAATGACGCGACCCTTGACCAAAGTTCCAACCTGCCCTCTGTAATGAGAGACAACTGTTTTTTTCTCGGCCTCTCTGATTTTCTGAAGAATGACTTGTTTAGCAGTTTGTGCTGCGATACGTCCAAATCCTGGGGGAGTAATGTCTTTTTCTTCCTTAAAAAGGTGAGATTCGCCTGTGTTTCGGTTGACCTTAACGCTAATTCCATCGTTTTCGCCCTCGAGCAAAGGCGCTTCGTGCATCTCTTTTTTATAGGCTGCTAGAATTGCGATTTCGATAGACTGAACTACCTCGTCAGGTGAAATTCCACGTTCGGTTGCTACTTGGTTTAGAGCCAGCCCAAACTCACTTTTTATAATACTCATGGAGTAATTGTATCACAGCCGAAGCTCTTTAGCCATTAAGTTTTCACAAAATAACGATGATTTAAGTCCTCGCAGAGATAGGATTGAGTTAGAAGGTTAGGATTTCTTCTCGGCAGGTTTTTCTGAAGTTTTTTTAGCGTCAGTCGGAACCTTTGAGGCGTCGGATTTGGAGTCCGCTCCCTTTTTGTCGCCTTCTGCGGCGGCTTCGGTAGTTGCACCATCGGCGGATAATTCGCCTTCTTTTTCCGTGAGAACTTCAGGCGTTGCGACAGTTGTTTCTGGTGTAACGCTCTCTTCTTTATGGGCAATTATTGAGATAAGTACTTTTTCAGCATCTTCCTTTACTGTGTAGGTTGTGGATGTTGGAAGGTCCTTGATGCGAACCTCAGCCCCAATCTCCAGAAGCTTTGATAGATCTATCTCGATCGACTGTGGAATCTCCTCGGGCAAGGCCTCGACCAGAACGTGGTCGGACTGAGTCAGAAGGACTCCACCTATAGACAGAGCGGGTGATTCATTGATTGTCTTGACAGGTACCGTGGTTTCGATTTTTTGCTTAAGATCGATTTTTCTGAAGTCGATGTGAATGATTGCGTTGGTTATTGGGTGACGCTGAACATTACCGATTAGAGAAGGAATTTCTTCTTTGGCAAGGTCAACATAAACGACTCCGGTTTCGCCGGCTGTTTTATAGGCCTTCACAAAGTCCTTGGCTTGTGCAGTAACGGCTACAGACTTGAATCCGGGCCCAAAGACGTTAGCAGGAATCAGACCCTGATGTCGCATTTTTTTCAGTCTCTTTCCAAATATGTCTCTTGCTGTGACAGTTAAATGAAGTTTTTGAATTTTTTCAGGTTTCATATTATTTTTTTCTCTTAATCTGAACAAAGAATAGTTTGTCTGTGTTCAAAATGCCATTATATGAAATTCTTTCGTTGTTTACAACAGCGTCGATGTTTGTGGAGCCTACAGCATATCCTTCTGGGAGAATTAGGTCAAACGAAATGTTACTCGTGAAGCTCCCTAACTGCTTCTGAGTAATTAGCTGATAGTTGGTCGTTTCACGAAGAAGTGAAGGCATTGTATAGGTTATGGCAAGTTCCGTTGTTTTTTGTGGCGCCACTTCAAGATAGGTGCCAAGAATGTTGTACTGACCCGAAAGGGTATCGACCTGTTCTACCAAGACATTGTTTTTGGTAACCTGTGAAACAGTGCTGTTTTGGGGGAGCAGTATCTGAGTGTATAGTTTGTAGTTGCCCCCCTGATCTCCAGGAAGAGAGGACTCATTTTTCCACGATATGCGTACGGTGCTTTCCAGTGTGGAAGAGTTGATAAATCTAACCTTTTTGGACTCTGATTTTTGCACGTACGATGAACCTTCTCTTGACGAAAGATCCTGGTCTACTGAAAAAAGATAGTCATTTATACAGCGTGAGGTTGTTGCCAAGCACTTTGGCGAGATTGTTTTACCCGACCAATAAAGTCCATCCAGCAGCTGCTGAACATTTGGTCTGCTAGAGAGTAACGCTAGTTGCTTCTCGTTGAATGAGGTTATCACTGAGGAGAACAGAGTGTTAGGATTAATCGTGCCAAGTGTCTCGGACATTCTACTAGCCACCGCCGGAATAAAAGAAGGGTTCGATGCGTAAAGTCGCTGTTTAATTGAAATATTCTCCGAGGTGACAATCTCTTTACTCCCATTGAGCTGGAGTTCTGGAAAAGCGGCTAAAATGTTCTGCATCGCAGTTGTGGTAACAAGAAGCGTCATGGTTGGTCTCTTGCCACCCAATATAGACGAAAGACTGCCTCTGAGTTTTTCCTGGGTATCAAAAAGATCGACCGAGGTTGTCGAATCATTTAGTGAAGTTGCTTCGGCTGGGGTATAGGTAACTAGCATTGGAGAAATTCTCTCGAGGTTTAGTTGCTTTTGCTGAAGTTGTTTTGCTGTGTAAAAGCGAGAAGATGCTACGCGATGGTTTTTGAGTTTGATAATTCCAACGCTATCGATTGTGCCCCCCGTACCACGTACACGTGCATTGTTAGTAACTAAAATCATTAGGGTTTGGTCCATGGGGTCAGAGGCAAAGGCAGATATAATTGGCAAAGCCTTTGTAATTTTTTCAGAGATAAGTGACTTATTTTTTAAGGTCTTTCGCAGTTGCTCTAAAGCAGAATGATTGGGGAGGTTGGTGCTTATCCGTTCAAGATAGTTCTGCGCCTCTAGATTAAGGAGACCTACTTTATCTAATGACAGCTGTGAGAAGAGATCCCATAAGAGTTGTTGCTCTGCGAGCGCAAGTTGTTTTGCTACCCTAAAATAACTGTCGGTATAGATATTGAAGCGTATGTAGGTCTCTGGCAAGATCGAGACGGAAAAAAGAGAGTAGAACGGTCTGGCTGGGATAAAAAGAGTTACTGAGGCCTGTGTCAGTGCCGAGCTAATAGGTAGTAGAAACTCAACCGGAGCGTAGTCGTCTTTAGTGTACGAGTTGAGCATAGCGATGTGCAGAATAGTCGCTGGAATTAGAGGAATGATAAATGTAAAGCAGATCGCGATAAATATCAGTACTGCCGTCCTAATTACGGTACGCCGTTGTGGAATAATCGAAACGCTGGATGGACCTCTAGTTTGGTCCATAGGTCTGTATCTTTCAGTTCGTAGGTCCAGCACCTGTTCGCTACTGGATGAGATAGAGAACCAGAGGATTTGACTCAGCAGGTCTTCGGTAATGTTATGCGATGTAAGGATTATGTATCTTAGATGTTTGTGAGCCGTAGAGACGGTTACCTCCTTACCGAAAGGTTTAATGAGAATAACGGTAGTTTTTATCGTCAGCGGAATGATAAGTTGGGAATCGGGCTTTAGGTCAAGGAAGAAAATTCGATTAAATCTCGCATAGGACGGCGGTACCTTGGCCGTCGTTTGAATGGCTACGTCATACTGTTCAAGACGCTTGGTTAGCTGTTTGGAAAGCAAGGAGACATCTTTACATACAATTAGAACGCGTTCATTTGAATGAGCAATTTCAGAAACGTATCTTGCCATACTCCTACGTTTATAAAATGGAAATTAATAAAACTTCGGAAGCATTTCCTACAATAGTACCTCTATAGTAAGTGCCTCGAAGCAAGCAATGATTTTGTTGGTTGCGAAGTCGTGCCATACACCATTGTATAATGGAGTTATGAATAACTCCAAAATAATCGAGCTTCAGAGCGCTACCCCGGAGCTCATTGAGACTATGAAAAATAGGGTTCTTGTGGGGGGGTGCTTTGACATCTTCCATTTCGCACATCTAGACTTTCTCAAAAAATCTAGCCAGTTTGGTGGTAGTTTAATTGTTGCTCTAGAGTCTGATGAATTTATTCGCACGCACAAACATCACGAGCCATTTCATGACACGCAGAAAAGAGCGTCACTGCTTGCCGAGTTGGAATGTGTCGATTTAGTTGTTATACTTCCATTACTAACTTCCGATGAGCAGTATCTAGAGGTGGTGCAGTTAATAAAACCCTCAATCATGTCGGTGACCGATGGAGATTCGCAGATTGTTAACAAAACCAAACATGCAGACAATGTCGGAGCAGTTATAAAAGTTGTCCCTCTATTACCTAATTTTTCCTCAACAACAGTACATGCTAAAGCAACTATCACTAGCGATTAAGTTACCGGAAGATATAAAACGGTTAATTGTCGAGCAGTTGCGACCGTTAAACGACGAGTATAAGATTTTTCAGTGGCTATCAACGGAGGAGTACAACATTGAGCTTTTTAACTTTGGTAAGGTAGATGAGTCGAAGATAGAGCCTTTATGCGAAATGATAGAGCGAGGCATTTATGATCTGCCAGCTTTCAAGCTTTATTCTGATCGTCTACGTATACTAATGCGAAACAACATAACCTTCTATGTAGGGTTTCATACCAGTAAGCCTATGCAGGCACTGATTAAGCAGTTAAAGCAGTCGTTTAAAATTGAGGACAGTCTTATTTTCTTTCCACATGTGCCTGTCGCAAGATACAAGATAGCTTCTAAGCAACAGTACCTATTAATCAAAAAGAAGTGCGCTAGCTATGAAATGGAGTTCGAACTCGGTATAACTCAAATAACGCTGTTAAACAGCGTTATTGAGAATAACAAACTTCGTTACGAAACCGTAAAGGAGTTTGCTCTTTATTCAAAAAACTAAGCAGCTCCAATTTTGAACATTCCTGTTGCACAAACTGGGCACTTACCTTTAAGAGCTGGTTTTCCGTTTTTTAGTGTGACTTTTTCAGGATCTTCACAGTCCCTCTTAGCTCTACACTTAACGCAATACATTGATGATGTCATATTATATTTTCACCTCCTTTCTTGTCCGCCAAATTTGCTATTCAAGCCGGCTACAAATAGTAGCGGGGGTTGAAGTAAAAATTGGTGGATGTTTATTTTCCTAGCTTCATAATGAGGCTAAGACGATTATTCATCGTACCATAATAAAGAGCGAATTCAAGCGCAATTATAGCCATGATTATTATCAGACTTTTGGTCAGGTCCCTTCTAAACTGTGCGTGGAGCTCTCCCTCATTTGAGACTAGGCCGTCCTGTCGAGACGTTTCAGTGACCGCACTTTTTATGTAGGCCCTCATTTTTTGATCTTTTGTGCGTCGAGGCATGTAGTAGTTTTTAACATATTGACAGTATTTTGTAAAGTGTTTAGAATGTAAATCAATGTTCTTTTATATCGTATTCGCTCTCCTATTTAGTTGGCTAACCACACTTACGGTTGTGGTGCTTAGGTCAAAAAAACACTACCAACGTCTTACCAAAGACACCAAACATAAGCACATTGATGAGATTTTGGAAAAGCTCACATCACATGATGAAACAATGACTGATGATGTCAAGATGCTGAAGGAGGCATTGCTTAAGATGGACGAGGACATTTCTGGGCATATGCAAAAAGTTGGAATCACTCGTTTTAATCCATTCGGGAAGGCATCGGGGTCTGATCAAAGCTTCGTTTTGTCACTATTGGATAAAAATAACACAGGAGTTGTTGTCAATTTTGTATATACTCATGAAGGAGTGCGCGTGTACAGTAAGCATGTCCATCTCGGAAAGGGCAAGGAGTACCCGTTAACTCCCGAAGAAGAACATGCTGTTGTACAAAGTTTCCGATAAGTTATATATAATGTAATTTCATATGCCAACAAAACACAGTGTTTTTCTTTCGGTAATAATGTTCTTCGTTGTCGGTTTGATTTCTTTCTTCTTCTTTTCTAGTGGATTTGGAAAGGGGTCGGGTAATGCGCCGTTACAAACTGTGAAAAACGCGAATGGCGAGGAAGAGGTTCTCGATACGGCACCAAGGACCGAAGCCTGCCCATTAAACGGAGAGTTGTTCTCAAAGGCTAGAAAGAAACTTTGGGAAACGCGACGACCGTTAGGGGTAGCCATAGAGAATCATCTTGAGTCTCGACCGCAGTCAGGTCTTTCTAAGGCGGATGTTGTTTATGAAGTCGTTGCTGAAGGCGGAATTACTAGATTTTTAGCTATGTATTACTGTCAGGATGCCACGCCAATTGGTCCAGTAAGATCTGCACGAATTTATTTTCTTAAATTACTTCAGGGATATGGTAACTCGCCACTTTATGCACATGTCGGTGGTGCGAACACACCTGGCCCAGCAGATGCGCTTGGAGAGATTCGAGACATTGGTTGGGATGGGTACAACGACCTAAATCAGTTTGCGGTTCCTTTTCCTTACTACTACCGCGACTATGAGCGACTACCTGATCGAGCCACAGAGCACACCATGTACTCCGCAACGGAAAAATTATGGGAGTATGCTCAAAAAAAGCGCGACCTAGGAGCGAAGGATGTTGACGGACTAGCATGGGACAAAGTCTGGAAACCATGGTTGTTCGCAAATGATGCGAAGCAGGCAGATAGAGGAAAGGCCGGAAAGGTAAGTTTCGGTTTCTGGTCCTCAAATGATGCTAATAACTACTCGGTAGTTTGGGGCTACGATCCAGCAACTAACTTTTATTCAAGATCGAATGGTGGATC